>OFOB01000001.1_pt1 | contig 57362 bp, 99 predicted proteins | sample 1542271 | NCBI WGS metagenome assembly OFOB01 (sample SAMN04958490, study PRJEB24370) | sediment metagenome | isolation source: lake sediment | place: USA: Lake Hill lake, St. Paul Island, Alaska | collected 2013
GGCTCAGGCTCCCGCTCAGGCTCCGGCTCAGGCTCAGGCTCCGGCTCCAGCCGCTCCGGTTCCCGCTCCGGCTCAGGCTCCAGCTCAGGCTCCCGCTCCCGCTCCGGTTCCCGCTCCGGCTCAGGCTCCCGCTCCGGTTCCCGCTCCGGCTCAGGCTCCCGCTCCGGCTCTCATACCCGACTCTTAGTAAAGATTGGTTCATAAAACAGTTATTTCTGTACCCTTGGAAGAGGTGTGTTGATTGCTACAGCATCAATCACTGAACCACGTCCAATAATAACCCTAGAATTATCAGGAAAAGGTTCCACTTCATCATATACCCCTTTCGAAATCGCATCAGCAAAACGACCATCACTGGCTATCCATGCCGAATCAGTAAAAACCAATTCCTGGGCATACACCGCAGCTAATCTTCCCGTGAAATGATACGTAACAGTACGAACGAAATAATTCTCTCCAAGCTGATATGGATGACCTTTAGCCATACACTTACCCCCCTCAGGTTAATAATCCTATTACGAGCAAACCACGGGCCTTGCGACCGTGGAAAGTAGAAATAATCTCCAAACCAACTAGATCACGAGGGACCACCACCGCCAAGTGACCCCTGGGGATCAGGACTGACCAACGTGATTACCTCCACATCCCGGCAACGCTGGTACAGATATTCCTTTCTTTTTCCATTCTTATCCAAATTAAAAAACCCCGGATCGCTACCCTGCTTTATAAGCTCTTGCGCCATCTGTCTAGCAGGTATTCGCTTATCAGAAACAACTTTATGAACACCACTGAATCCACCACCCTCTATCTCATGAATAATATCTGTCAGCGACATCATGCTAATATCAATGTCAGGATCATCAACCAAAATTTCCGTCACCACAACAACTTTTCTGAATCTACTCACCGCCATATACACCCCCACTATAATCGCTTAAATATTCTATCTACGGTTTCTTCAGACCACCTCTTGATCCCTCTATCTATATTGAAATCTTTAAACGCAATTGCTATCCCTAAATATACCCCAATTACTACACCTAACATCACTCCTATCAAATTAATAACTATAGTCATAGTAACCCCCTATACCACCGGAACAGTTTATACCTGAACACTTCTCACACACCCTTACCCAGTCACAGACACAGTCAAACCCCCATCTCCGGGATTCCCACAGGTAAGAAAAAGAACACCCACAGGTACACTCATCCTATTTCTCCCATCTCCACCCATGCTGATGGGCTCGAAATATAATGGCCCCAATGACCAGAAGAATGGAAAGAACCGACACCCCTATCGAATGAACCGGGTCATTCCATTGATCCTGAACCTGCTTGATATAAACAGCCTCCCCTATAACCCACTGATAAAGGTTCGATGCCGTTATAAGAAAAAGAACACCACACATGAAAGACTCAAAATATTGCTTCATAAAACCCCCCTATCAGGCATTTCTTACCCTTCTTAGAATCTTCCGCCCGGCAATCATAGCCAACGGCCACGAAGGAACAGGAATGTCCAACAGAAAAAACACCGCCATCGCACCACACAGAAAATCCGCCTCATCAATCTTACCCTGCTCCCTTTTACGACTACGGCCCATCCCCTCTATACCTACCACCAAGTCCTTGTACTGAACATCAGTCAGCTTCACAGACTCTATAACCTTATTCATGGTAACCCCTTTTGTTATGACTCCAAAAGAACCAATGCCACTGTCGCCAACACCAATCCACATATCTGTTTAACGGTTAAATAGTCCTTAAATAACACCCAACTGATGATAGACAGCGTCACCACGTTCAGAATGTTTACGATCGTCGTGGCTATCGCTATGTGCCGGAACAGGTAAGCCTGAGCAAGAAAATTAAGACCAATAAAGTAGATCGCTATACCAATAACATAAAACCAATGCGTCTTAGATACCACCCACTGCTTCATGAACAGATCGCCCACGGTAAGCAATACCCCGCTGACCAACATCAGTATATAGGGCCTGATAATCACTCAACACCACGTTGTGAACTCGGACATAGGGCCAAGAACAGTAACATACTACACCGGAACCACTACACAAGTCCCCGCCTCGGTATCAATCTCCACAGTAACACACTCCTTATACCTGAACCACTTCTCACACACACCCAAAGTATCAATCCGATCATTAAAAGCGTCATCATTATCTGAAAGATCACTGCTCTCATCAAGATCATACTTCAAACGAACAGCTTCCTCTACCGCATACTCCAAAACATCCGACGTCTTCATCGTCACCTGAATCTTCATAAATACCCCCTTCTTTAATGGTCAATTCACTCGGAAAACGCTAACCGTGCAAATCCCCACTCCCTTTAAAGTGAAAATATAGGTGAGGGAACGGAATTTGGATACCCGGCTCCCTTAATCTCAATTTAATTCCACCTCAGGCTCCCATAGAACTCCGCCAAAACAACTCCAAGTCCTCAGACCGGGACCGGACCTTGAGAGTCGTGGACTCCCCGGATAACCCAACCTGATCAAAAATATGATCGGCATCCTTCCTATAGACGTAATTATTGAAAGTACCAGCAGATACAACCTCCAATCGCGGAAACCCCTTACGCAACATATCCACCATGACCGCATGTACTATAAACGCTGGAAATATAAACAACTCCTCAGGAGAATGACTACCCGTACTACGTATCACCACATATTTCATAGACATAATACCCCCCTAATCTATATGGCAAAAGGTATAGAACCCTTACCCCTCAACCGATCGTAACGACTCAATGGCATACCCATAGATAAATCCGGTAGCTCAGCCTTGAAACCCCACGCGCATCCCAGATATTCACCGTCTATCATCACCCGGACTGGATTTCCCGGACATCTGCCGGAACATACCACTCCTTGCTGCCCGTACCTGGCACAGAACGATCGATCCCGAACCATCCCTAGACAGGCCCTACACTGATTAGTAGCAGGCATTATATATACCCCTTAAACGATGTACGCTCATCATCAGCAACTCCCCCTCAACCGACTATCCAAAACAACTCCAAGTCCTCAGACCGGCCCTGAAAACCAAGGATCCCACCCGGATCCTTTTCATTCTAACCCTTTAATTAATGCTCCAAAAAAATCCGTGACCCTCTGGCCTACATAAAGAGGAAGATCCCTTATAGGAACCGCCTTAATCTTACACACGCTATTTTTAGGAAAATAATCCATGATGTAACCTCTGGCCAAAATATAATGCCCAGTCCTGGGATTGATCTGCAAATTATTATGATAACCCCTGCTGGTCCATACACGCATAGTCTCCTCATCCGTACAAGCTGCTAACAATACATAGTCCACGAACAAAAACTCAGAAGTCCGGGGAGTCTTACCCCTTCGGCGGGACCGCAGACGAAATTGGAGATCAGATAATTGGGTGACTCGGGTAACCATTATCAGCATGGAATCCTCATCCTCCTCACTTAATTCATATATCTTCCCAACTTCCAAAGTTTTTATAGCATTCAAGATCCTACCCTACCTTTCCACCCTATTGATATAACCATAGCCTGATAGCCCATAATTACCAACATCCTAAAACTTACAACATCCTATGGGTTATTGAAATATGTTCCCATAACATACCCACTGCCCTAAGACCTAACCTGAAAGTCTTAATAGATAATAATAAAAATCATCACCTTACTAATATTTGAAAAAATGACCCCAGTCCCGACCGGGTGATCTATTACTAACCTTTAAATCTTAATTTCCGCAGAAATTGGGGTATCTCCTTTAAAATCAAGCACTTCCAGGAGAAATTCCACGTAACCCCTACACTCCCCAAGGGGATATAGTATTATACACACATTATCATCAGAAGTAAAGAAGATTTTATCTCACTCATCTTCCATAAACCAAAGACTACCCCTACTCATCCACACCACAATATCAAACAAAGGCGACTACGTTTACCCCACTACCCCTATCCAGGACTGTAGGTCCAGACCCAGACCGGGGAACTGGTCTGGGATAAACGTATAGGTTCCAGTCTGGGGTCCGACAGTAAGGCCCGGACAGACGAGGTACCTGTTAAAATGAGTTATCACAATAATAGGCCCCGGAAGTCGGGGATCTTTTAATGTCCCAGATAAAATAATTTTACCCCGTCCCGGGCCGGGTTCTGGTCTGGTTCTATCCTCTCTTCTCTATGGGGAGTCCATTGATCTGTCTGATCATGCCCCGGTCCCAGTCTGGGTGATAATCTTTTATGACGAATAATGTCTTGAAAGATTATTACCCGGTCTCAGTCTGGACTGGGGCCTGGGACTCGATTGATTCGGATTTCCAGGGTTGGGTTCGAGGAATTACGTGCTTATTCCAGACTACCCTTCAGAAGGCCATTAAACAGGGGGAGGATACCCTAGGAACCCCGATCCGGGCCGGGGTGGGGTAGGAGTAGGCCCCAGATCGGGATGGATTTACCGGCTATTAAAAAGGGAGACCCGTCTTCGCCCTGACTGTTGTCATAACGGGTCTGGGGAATGTTTCTTTTTTGAAGACATCGGCCGCTTGATCGACGGGGCCATGGCCTGATTGATGAGATCAGACGGTAAGTTTGCCAAACACCGGTGGTTTTAGAACTGGCTCTATGGTTCAGTTTTCTATAACTCTATACTCTGATAAAGGTTTACGAGAATTTTCGGGTTGAGTTTGGGTATTGAAAGTAGATGTTTAGGGTCAGAAAGTCACCAAACACCGGTACTTTTGGAAAAAAGTGGCGAAATCTTTTAAATTTAGGCAGATGGAATTGAGCCCGCATGCGAAACATTAAGTTCCACCCGCGGTCAAACAGTGTTATGGGTTCAATTCCATGAGCCGCGACGGGATAGAAAGCTCCTCGGCGGGGTCATGTTGGGTATCATGGGTTCAATTCCAGACTGGGCTTCAAGGAATAGAAAGCCCCCGGTCTTGGATACAAGACCCGGTGTCCGGGGGCTACTATGATTAATAGGTCAGAGTTATAGTAGCATTCTGATAGATGCTGGTGAATACCTGGCTTCCTAACAGTGCCCAGGGCCCGGTAGGGGCATGGGATCCGTAGATGGATACACTGGATGGCTCATGATAGAAGAAGGTTTCCCATGAGGCCATATAGAAGCTCTCGAAGGTATAATCTACGTGCATGTCTATGACCCATTCCCAGGGCTGGGTGTATGTCCATTTGACATAGCCTGCGTTGGCTGTGCTATTGTCATTGAAGAGGCTATTGATATTACCTATGACCATGGGGCTATAGGAGAGGATAGAGAAGCTATCGGGTTTGGGGTAGGATATGCCGGCCATTATGAAATGGGTTTCTACCAGGATAGACTCATGGGGCCCGGCCAGGGTACTGGCGGATGCCAGGAATCTGTAATACCGATAGCTGGAAGAGTCATCCATGATGGTGGCTTGGATGGTGACGGGTGCTGAAGCCCTGTACAGGGGGATATTGATATCGGTTGGTTCATTGGCCAGGATATCAGATGTATCGGCGCCGCTGTACTGGGTGGTTCCGTTGGTGTCTACGATATCCAGACTGAAGACCCGGGCGGGGCCAGCTGGGACTGGGGTTTCGGAGATGCTGTTGAGGGGGATGGTTTTGCGTATAGTGACCATGTCATTGGCCTGGATTATAAGCAGGCCTCTGGCTTCCAGCATAGCTGCGATGAGTGGTGGGATATTGACGGACACCTTAGCCAGGCCTGTGCTCTGGGTCTGGGATGGCTGGGTGGGGTGGCTGACGTGGGTGGAGCAGCCGATCATGGTGAACAGCAGGGCGAGGATGATGATAGAGTATTTCATAGAGGGTCTCCTTTTGTATGCGTAGTATCATTATACCACGGATTTTGATCGTTGTCAAGTCTTTTCTTTGTGGATTGTAAGTTGGTCGGGGCAACTTATGTTTACCATTTACATGTACTATGCTATGACCGTTACAGATCATGGCTTTTAGTTGTAGCAGGTAACTTGTTGCCGGGATTTATTCTAATCGATTAACTTACTTGTGAATAACTTTTATGGAACTCCTTTCTTATATATGGCATGGCCAGAGGGTGACTTGGCCGGTTTTGTTGATTTCGATTCCATACAGGGAGAGCATGTCATTGCCTTCTTCGTCGGAGGACATGATGACGGGCCGGTCCCAGTCTGGGTTCTTGATATTGCTTAGGGTGGTGTGGAGGTCTCTGAGGGTTATGGGTTTATTATCGGACCGTGTATACATTCCAGACTGGGTACTCGGCGAGTTTATCAGCATATTCAGACTCCTTTAAGTAACCTTAACCGTAATGGTTTGCGTGACTGGTAGAAGTGTACTTGAAATCTCTTTATAGGCATGATTCCAGAAGTTGATATTGTTATCAATCTTATTCTGAATAATACCCCGACTCAGTACATGAATCTTATTCCCCATCACAGTCTTACAGGCCACCGTCACATCATAGGCTGATGTAAAGATGAAGATGCTGTCTTGTCCATTATATAGGGGTAGGTTCATTTGAAGAACTGCAGACGTGAAGGTACGGGCGATCTCTGGATAGGTTACAAGGTTCGTAGGATTACCACGGTACTTAATCTGTACCGCACAGTCTGTGCCCGCAGCGTTCTTTCCTGTACCATCCACCCCATAATCCTGGGGTAAAGGTACAGGGGTATAGTCGGTAAGACCCACTGCCGGGTCATTAGGGAATGCCCCGAAGAATATCTCCGCGAGAATTTCCAGCATATCCCCACGGAGCATGTCTTGCTGTTCGGGGTCAGTTATCTTGACAGCCCACTTATCTATTTCAACAAGGAAGGCATCAAATGTAGCGTTGACCCCATTCCGTTTCATGAAGTCTTCGAAAATAATGCAGCAGGGTTTATAATGTTTCTTTACATGGCCGGCGGTTTTAAGCATTTTTTCCTCCCATTTTCTTGAACAGGTTCATCAGGGCATCATATAATCCCTTGGAGTCCTTGGGAAGATCCTTTTTAACTTCCCCTATGATGAAGTCCTCAATCACCGAGAGAAGAGGGTAATCCTTACCAGCCTTGACTTTCATCTTAGCCTTGGTAACCAAGTCCAGTTCTTCATTCCTACGTGCTTTAAAGCCCTCAGGAGGCAGGAACTCCTCCACGGGGATACCATAGGTGCCTACCACATCTTGGATAGTTTTCTTCATGTCCTCACAGGAGGTATCCATCTTTTCGAAATGCAGAGGCAGGATAAGGTAGGCATGTCGTTTCACGAACTGTTCTTTCGTTATCTGTCCTGAGTACAGCCCCTGACGGTCGATCTTGGTCAGTCTCAGGCCCCTGCCCAGGGTCTGGAATAGACTGATCTCGTTAAGGTTCCGTAGAAGAAGGATTGAAGTGATGGCCGGAAGATCCATTCCTTCTGTAAGGATGTCAATGTGTAGGAGGATTGCATCCTCCTGGTCGGATAGGTTCTTCATGGCATCATAGACTTTGTCCCTATCGGATTTTTCAAAATCTATGAAAAAGCCATATCTTGAAGAGAAGGAGAAGACCCGTACGTTGTTCGTCTTACAGTAATCCTGGAACTCGGTACTCTCCTGGACAAGATTCAGTTCATCACTTCCCTCTGAGGATACAATCATCTTGTTTTCAATAGCATCAGGGTTGGAACCAAGCTTGACCTGTTCCTTGCTACGGATAAACGCTTCAATGACGGTCTTTGCGAGCATATGTTGATTGCCCGTGGAGACAACGCCCTTTTTGGAAGTGTCATTGTCCAGGAACATGGTAATGATTTTGGGACGGACAATCTCCCCTACATTAATCATCTCGGTAGGGCTGATCTCGATAATGACTTTGCCGTAAAGGGCTTCATCCTCCATGCCATGTCCAGTTATCGTACAAACTTTTCGGGTGGCTGTGAAGAAGTAATTCCGCTTTATCTTTTTGATTACCTGTTCAATATTAAAGTGGAAATTTTCCTCAGTGGTATTGTGGGCTTCATCATAGGCACAGATATCAATAGTGTCCAGGGTAGCCATATGGTCGAAGCTGTGGTATGTGGATACCACGATCAAATGACGCCCGGCATTCCTGGTGTTCTCAGCAAAGCTCTTGATCTCAGAACCGGAGGTGGTATAGCCTACCTGGAAGTCACCCACGATGTCGTGGAAATATTTATCATATACTTCCTTATCATCGTGACGATCGCTCCCTACATATAAGGCATTGACCGGAAGACCACACTTGAGGCATAGGTCAAGTAGCTCGTCCATGAGCTGCTTGTTAAGCAGGAGTCTGTGGGAAGCTATGACGTAAACCCCCAGAGTACCTTCCTGCGCCTTAGCAATCATATCCATTACTATCATTGCCACCTGGATCCGGGTCTTGCCCGTGCCCGTGGGGAGGATAACTTGGCCCCGGTCGGACTTGGCGATAGCCTCAAGGGCTTTTGTTTGATGGGGTCGGTTATTAGCTATGAAATCAAGAAAGACGGAGGTCTTTATTTCCCCCGTCTTTGCCATTGACTCTTCCACCTGTTCCAAAAGGGACTTTTCCATTGTGATTATATCTCCTTGATGGTTGAGTTGATGTGCTCTTGTTCCTTCTGGGTCAGACCGAAGTGTTCGTACAAATCTTCGTCGGTCACAGGGTTGGTGTAGTTCCCGAGGTCAGGAACCCAGGCGAATTTTTCTTTGTTGATGTCCTGAGCAATAACCCTGAGAGACAACATGAACCGATAGAACCGAGTCTTCATATACCCGGCATAATTGGCTGTCTCTTTCTTGGTGTTAAATGCTCCGGCCACGATCAAGGTTTCGGTGCAGGCTTCAGCAGGTTTGGTCACAATGACGTCAGCCAGAACCGATTTCGCTCCTGCCTCATTACATTCCTGTCCTGCTCCGTTGGCTCTGCTTGTGAGAGCCTTCCATTTCCCAAGAACCCCATGTGTATCCATGATGTTCTGAGACTGTGTGTATTTGATGTCTCCCTTGAGACATGTGTAAACAGGTACCGCTCCTATCGTGTTTTCAGGAACCCAGTCTTTGAAAAATGTACGCATGCCGAAGGGTTTACTTGGCAACACTACTTGGTCACAAAAAGGCTTCCCTGCATGTTTGGCAATAACCTTCTTGAGAATCTGTACCGAAGTATTATGCCGAACAAGGACATCGAACTCCCCAATGTCTCTATCGGACTGGTTCGTACCGACAAAGGTACAGAGTCCAGACGGATTAGGACTACTATCCCACAGGAAGTAAGACACTCCCCCTGAGATACTGACACCTTCAAAGACCTCTGCATTACCTGGGAAGTCTACGATAAGACGAATGTGCTTATCATGTAGCATCCTTGCACGGTAGGCATCCAGACCCTTACCACCAACCATCCAACGGGAAGGAGTAATCATGCAGACAAACTGAGGCTTGAGCTCGTCAATAGTATACATCACGATTTCATGGTAAATAGGCTTGGCAGAAGCCTTGAAACCTCCATCCATGATCTGATACGGGGGATTACTAAGAACCACATCATACTGACCAGCATGCCCTTCCAGGGCCTTTTTCATATCCTCAAGGCAATGACCAAGAGGGATAGTCTTGAGCCTCTTATATATTCCCTGAACCATGGCTTCTTCCAAAGCGGAGTCGGACCCAAAGGTAATCTTTGAAACGGGTACACCTTCTTTTACCAGGGCTTCCAGTAATTCAACATTGAACAGCACCAGAAACTTCGACCGTGTTTTTAGGTCAGGGATACAACGTACCATTTCCTTGGCCACCCATTCGGGGGTCTTAACAGTCTGCCAATTGTCTTCCACATCCGTGGCCACTTCCCGTACCATGTTCTTTAATAGTTCCCGGCCAGCGGGTATCTCAACAAGTTTATTAAGCTCCATTTTAGGCTCCTTTGCTATATGGTTCAACCACGTCCCCAGACCTTCTATCAATGTTACAAAGCTCTTCTCTTCGTCAGCGTCATAGGGGAACAGCTCGTATCCACCTTTAATATTAGTATCAACTGTACTACCCAATGCCTTTTTGACCGTGTGGGTTATGTTCACCCATATATCAGCTTTTTCTACATACAGCCATACACCCTGCCATTTATGCGGTAATCTCCCTAGCTTAAGGGCATCACCGATCGCCAGATTGATACCGGTCCCGAATGTCCACAGGAGTTTATAGCAGGATTCAAGCTGCAGTTCAGCAAAGAAGTGCTTGGTCTTAAGATACTTTAAGACATCAAACTTCTTATCCTGCTTATAGAACTTACGCAGAAGGCGTATGGTAAACTGTCCATGTCCCGAGCACAGATCCAGGGTCTTAGATGAGCTATCCAGACTGGGTATGGATTCAAGCATCTTATCCACGATATGCGGCGGGGTAAAGACCTCGGCAAAGTCCCTTGACTTATCTTTGTCTGTCGCAAACCCACCCGACCTCTCCATAGGATACTGGGATAAATCACCATACCCAGTAACCTTGCGGAAGCGATTCTCTATATTATTAAGGATGCACATAGGCTTTCCTTTCAAGGTATAATTACTGTATTATACAACCCTTCTACCTGATTTGTAAACCCTTCTGGAGGCCTCCTGGATATGCTTGGTACGGCCGGCCTGCTTATCATTCTGCTGGATCTTATCATAAGCCATGGGGCGATGACCACATCCGAGGGTAAATTTTTGTATGGCTTTTGCGTAGCAATCCGCACATTGAAATTTACATATTCCGGACGTGGACAGGTTCAGGCTATAGATGGGCAGGTCCTGGCCTGTCGTGAGCTTGGAGCATAGTCCGCAGCCTTGGCAGCCTTTTCCAGACTGGTCACAGATCCAGACTGATGCACCCATGGTCTCCCGGAGGTTGGTTACGAGTTCAATGATCTTCTGGAGTTCGATCCCGGCCAGGCGGTATCGGGTGCAGGAGTGCTCATAACATTCCAGACCGGAGTACTTGAGCAGGGTGGCCTTGTTGATGAAGCGTTGGAGGGTAACGACCACCTTATATCCTTCGCCCAGTAGGGATACGAGTAGGTAGTTAATGCCTTCGTTATTGGGGATGTACTTGACCCGGACGAAGGCCAGGTTGGGTCTGATGGGCTCGAGCTTATCCAGAATCTTATGTATAGCGGTATGGGTATCGATCGATTTAAGTACCAGGTCTGGGTTGGTGGTGACCACGGCCTTGTAGGGGTGGTCTTTGATGGTAATAAGCTTCGGGGTATTGATATTACAGTTCACGAAGAAGGATTTGTCTGGGTGTTGGTTGGCGATGGTATCCAGATGTTTCCATTCCTTATCCGTACAGTTGAAGTTATTACTGACGGCTACTCGGACGACGGATGGGGTTTTCATGCTACTCCTTTTTAAGCTGCTACGGATCTTCCCAGGGCACCACATTGGGGGCATTTATCTGAATGATGTTCACAATTAGGGCACCATTCGGTTTTGCAGTTTGGGCATTTCCGTATGATGGCTCCATAGTATCCGCCATCGGTACCTTTACTCACACAGCTGGCACATTTTTTGAGGCTCATGATTGTTCTCCTGGTACCTCGAATTCGTGGAAGGTTTCGTAGAGATGCAGGGCTTCTTCCTGTGCTGCGGCCCTGTCCCAGTCCGGGTCTGGGTTGGTTTCTTGGAGGGCTTGTTCGAGTCTTGTGATTTCGAGGGATGGTTTGCGACGCGGGTATTCATTTAGTTCCTGTTTCGTTGAGTGGGGTCAGGATGATAGTCTGGGCGTCCTGTTGGTTCTCGGTCCAGACGTGGAGCTGCATCTTACCGTCATACCATTCCAGGAACACGGAGGTGCCGGGGCATTTCTCGGTGGGGTCACCTTGGATGCCGTCGATGGTGATTTCGAGGCCGCCTGATTTCTGGGTACTGTCGAGTTCATGTTTGGAGAGGTGGAGTTTCATAGGGTTAATTCCTTTTTGAAAAGAGTTTGTTAAGCGTTTTTGGCACTTGATCTCGCTGGTTTCTGGTTCTTTTCTCACTCCTCCCGTGGGGTACAGAACACATGTCCACAGTTGACGCACTCATCCCCCTCGACCGCGGTGTCTGGAATAGGCTCCCCGCAGTCCGGGCATTCCTGGTCCGGGTAGGCCGCCAGTAACTCGTTAGACATAGCGTTACTCCTTTATGATAAACGGGGGCAGGTCTGGGACCAGAGGTAGGAGTTCGTTCAGTCGCTTCTCCAGCTTATTGAACATCATTTTGGTAGTCCCTTTCAGGCCTATTTCGATAATCTTTTTCAGCTCGTCTTCCTCATCACCTTCAATATTGATAAAAAGGGGTAGGGCCTTGATCCCGTCCCGGGCCAGGGCCAGGAGCAGGGTGATGTAGGGTTTGATGGCGCTGTTTTGGATCATTTCTGAGCCATGTTGGTCCGAGTTCATTCTGGTCTCTGTCTTCATACCCGGGATCCAGTAGGCTACGCTGGCATCGTATTCCCCTGTTGAGTCACAGCGATGGATATAACCAAGCTTATTTTTCCGACAGAAGGCTTTCAGGTCGTCGCATTCCCCGTAGTTAGATGTGGCATCCCAACAGGCAATCTTACCGGACTGTGCTCGGAGTTCCTGCTCGGTAGTGGGGCCGGTGATTTCAGACAGGTCGTCTTTGACGGCTGTGAGCAGGTCCTTAATCTTACTAGCGGGGAGTTCACCGCCGATTTTTATATTCATTCCAATGTATTCACTCATATAGCAGTCACCTTTCGTTATCGAGATAAGCGTAGCGATCAATTTGGGTCTCGACCCGGTCCTGGTGGATCTTTTCAACGCAGGCTTCGGCAATGGCCATTTGTTCCTTCCTGGTAGTCTGGAATTTATTTCCAGACTGGTCGGTAATGGCTGTAATGTCTACATCCTCCTCGTCCCCGGGCCAGAGCCGGGCACTGGGGTATTCTTGGAAGCTCTGAGTGGGCGGGTAGTAGTCGAACTCGACGATCAGATTGAATGTATCATTGCCGCGGTGGAGGGTGTAGTTCATAGGATGTTTCTTACCTCCATCGGAAGGATTTGATGATAATGATGATGATTCCAAGTATGAGTAGACCGCCGATCAACGTGAAGCTTACAGCAGCTATGTCCTTTATCCAATTCATTGGGTAACATCCTTCTGTACGAATTTGACGAAGGCGGTCATTGCCTCGTCGTAGGTGGAGTAGGCATCGGTCGGGTAATCCAGACACTCCCAGCGGGCGGGGCCGGACTGGGCCTGGTTTTCCCAGACGTTGATTCCGAACCATCCCCAGTTGGATATATTCAGACTGCCCAGGCGTTCCTTGGCCTTCAGGCCGTGGTCCTTCAGTCGTCGGACAGCCTTGGGGATTCTGGGATTATCGGATGAGTCGAACCGATACTCCGTACCTGCCAGTTCAAACTGGTATTCCCCGGACGTGGTCAGGACATACTCCCGGTTCAGGACCTGGACCTTGGCAATATTCCTGCCTGCGTAGAAGATACTGTTAGTACGGTGAGATATCTTCTCGGTAAGGATTTTGATTGGGATACGGATGTAGCGTGCGGGCATATTCAGACTCCTAGTGGTTAGAACTGATATTTCTTACAGGGCTTACGTATCTTCATCATGTACGAAACGTTTGCCAGAGGTGTTGTCGAGTACACCAGTTTCCCCGCCGGGTTCTTGAGTATGATCCCTTCGATGATGGCGCCGTCGGCAGCCTGAAAGAGCTGCCAGAATCCAGACTGGTGGATTTCAGACACCCTGACGTGCTTCCCGCCGGGCATGTCCTCCAGGATGTGTCTGGAATCACCCCAGGTCTTGCCTAGGAGGGGTTTACCTTTCCATCCCATGATGCAGTGGACGATAATGACATCCTTAATGAACTTGGTCCGGTTGTGCATCAACTCGGCATTGAGAACGGCGTGTTTCGGCCATTTGCTCAGCTCATCCAGGACTTCCGGGGAGGGCATGTACTTGTGGCGGGCTTTATATCGGTTCCAGAACTGGCCGGTGGACAGGTCGATCAGGACGTTGTCTCCGTTCCATTTCTGTTCAGCGATATATTTGCCACTTTTTTCGAGGCTATTAATATACCCCGGCTCCGGGGACATGGGATTGACCGGGTCTGGGGGTATGAGGATGGGTCGATTTGGGAAATAGTACAATGGGATCCCCTTTCTTTAATAGGTAACTTCGACGTGTGAGACGTGCAGGATCTGCCAACCTTTACGTTTCAGGGCTACGAGGATCTTGGATACATCATAGTTAGGATCCTTTTCATATAGGGTTTCTTTGATCTGTAGCCACTCAAACTCAAACTGTTCTTTGGTTTTTGTGTCGTGGTCAACAATATAGACATCATGGATAGTGTTATCATCATAAGGTTTGGATAGTACAGTAAACATTAAGCGACCTCCTGTTCAATATCATCGGTTGTGAAGTCCATTCCGCAGTCTGTGCATCGATACCACATTTTCTGACCGAGCTTACCGAGGGGTTCCCAATTAGTACTACCACACATGGGGCATTCCGGTTCCATATTATTTCCTCTTTCGGGTAATGGGTTCAGGGACACCAAGCTTCTTTCTGATAGCCATACCCCCGCAGAGCCGGGGCTTGTTCTTGTATTCGCAGGTGGTACAGGCTTTCGCTCCGTTAATCTGGATCATCCAGCAGTCTGAAGTCAATTCAGACTGGCTGATAATCTTGACATTGCTATGTACCAATTGACCATTTTCAATGCGGGCTTCAGAGTACATCATTTGGAACTCCTTATTGATCTGGGTAACTTACCTGTGCGTAGAATTTCTTCAAAAATGGTAGACTTTGACCCCCAGTTAATATATAGGGGCATATCTTTAATGTCTACTGGGGTCAGGGTCCAGACTTTATCAATAAATGAATTGAGTAATAAAGCTATACCATATGGTAAGTCCATTTCTGAGGTTTCATCTGCAATACATGTCATATTGATCTTATCCCGATAACTTTCCGAGTATAGACCCGGTACTTATTAAGTCGGTCAAGCTCTCCGTCTAATCTTTCAAGGGACTGTTGATAACTCTTCATGGTATGTATATCTCCTCGCCGGGGTATGGTTCCCACCGGGCAGCCATCTTCAGGATGGTCTCCGACGGAACCCCGTGAATAGTCTGGAATCGACCCTTACAGGCAATGACCCGGACGGGGACCGGCTCTTTAAATCGTTCCGGGTCCGTCCAGTGCATCTCTTCGGCTATGTCCAGGTAGGGTCCCATCTCAATGACCGTGGTGAAGGTATTGGATACGATGACGTTCAGACCGGCTTTCAGGGCCCTATAGGTCATACTCTCACACCATTCAAAGGCTTCCAGGTTCTTATCAGGATCGAACCGGTAGATACCATCCGGCCCGATTCGGTACATATCCGCTTCGTAATGGTGGGCACGATGGGTATCCAGCATGGACTTGGCCAGGGTACTCTTCCCGGACCCGGGCAGGCCTCTGATGAGTGTTAACATATCATTCCTCTGTCACGGTGTGTAAGATGAAATCCTCCTTATCCAGCAATTCCAGACTGGAATGGGACCGGATCAGATATAAGGTCCGACCCGAGTGCTGAAGAACGATTAGTTTGGCTGGAGAAAATCGATGGTAGAGTTGATCACTAAACCTGTCTTGTAGTCTCCGGTACAGAATATCCTTATAGGCACCCAGAACCCGGTAGCGACGAGTATCTTTCCAATCAACCTGTTGGTATTCATCTATCAGGTCCTGCCGGTGGGGTATGACCTGTAGCGTTCCTTTTAACCGGCCCTCAATGACATCCAGACAGTCTTTCCAGTAGGGGTCGGCAATCATCAGGGGTATATCATTGTCAGGGCAACAGAGGGCTTCGGTCTTATTATCAAAATCTTTACGGTGGGTATATCCATCCTGATCGAAGATGAATAGAGTTTTCTTGGTTGATGTCCGTGGTGCGGACGCCGGTGGCCGGTTTTTCCTGGTTGAAGTCACCTCCGACCGTTCATAGCCCCAGAACTGGCCGGCTTCTTTGGCTTTTGCATACCAGGGTTTCCATTTGGTCTCGTAGTGGTGTCTGTGGATAGTCTGGATTTCCTGGATCTTATCCAGGATTAATTTCAGACTCCTCTTTTTGAGGTGCATCGCTGGAGCATAGCTCAGACCCTGCATAGATCCTCCCCGGTATGACTGGTTCAACAGGTTTCACTGGTTTGTTTAACTGTTTCGCGACCCATTCCCGGACATGGGCATTATCACTGGCGAGGAACAGTGGAATGTTATTCTTCTTGAAATAGAATCTTATTTCAGACTCTTCCAGGCCATACTTGCAGGCTACATGTTTCAGACTATGGCAATGCTTCCATAGGGACCAGGGGTAGGACCGGGTAGGTCCCCGTACGGAGTCACAACACTCTGCACGTTCTGAGGAGTCTGGATACCAGCGACCACCCTTATCGTTCCGTCCGTATGGGTGATAGCCGAAGTATTTCAGGCCTAAGTATTCAAGAGCTGCATCAAAGGCATTCATGTATTCTCTCCTTGTTCTAATCATCTTCGAGCCATAAGAACTCTTTCCTATTGGCCAATAAGCCATACCGGCCATTGCCGCAATTGTGGAACTCCGAAGTATAAAATACATACTCGTTGGCCGCGGCGTGCTCGATACAGATGTCTCTGCCAAAGTGATGGTTTGAATCATACCTGTCAGATAAGCGTAGTCCAGAACTCTCATGATACTGAGACCGGTCCGGGCTATTGATCCCCTTGAACCGGGTCAGGAACCTTTCCAGGACTTTCAGACCCTGTGGTCCGATCCGATGAAAGTCCGACGGAACATATTTACCCCCGTGCTGGGAGGATTTTCCGTTCCAGAGTCTGGATATTTCAGACTGGGTGATGAAGTACGGATCAAACTTCGCAGCGAACTGTTCGAGGGATTTAAACTCGTCCTTAACCCGGCTGGGAATGACCGGTTCATACCGGGTAATCAGATCCAGGTTGGGGAAGAAGTACCCCGTCCGGGCCTGACGACTTGTGCCATAGATCAGCTCGTTGGTAGCAGATCCCGTGGTGATCCGAGAGAATATATGGTCATTGGTGACCTTGGCGTCCCGATGGGTCCATTGTCGGCATCCGTCGGGTAGGTTGGTGACTTTGGTTGTCCTTTTGATCTGTATTTGGATGGGTTCTTTAAACCAGACTCTGATCTTCCAGAACTTACCGAGGTCGAGCAGGTTGGTACGGAGATCACCCTGTCCTTTAAGGACACGTTCTACAACCGCGGTTTCCGCATCATTCTGACATGCTCCCAGAAGCAGGGGTATGTTGTCTGGAATGGAAATCATGTATGACCTCCGTTTGGTAGACGTTGTGCGAAATTATTCCAGACTGGGTTCATACCTGATGACCGGGGAGTCTGTAAATGATGTCATTCTTGAGTCTCCATTCGAGATAGATCTTCACCCATTCTCGTTGATCCCCGATCAATAAGGGCGGGTCGGTTTGGAATACCTTTTGGGTTTCTTTAATACGACATTTAAGTTCCGGGCCTGAGTCCCTGTTTGTTGGACGACTGAATACGGAGAAGTCCCCATAGTAAGCACCTGCAAAATTCACTAACCCGTATTTATCTATAGAAAGATCAAATGGACCTTGATAGAAAGGAATACTATTTTCTCCTGTTTTAATATCAATACCATATGTGATATGCACGAAGGGATAGGGGCCTAATACAGGCCCCTCAAATCCCCATCCGTCCAATACTTCGTCAGGGCTGTGTCTGCCGTGGAAGAGTTCCAGATAGACCATACCAGACTCCTTTATCGAAAGGATCGGTGGAAGTTATCCTCCATCGCTTCGGCTACTGATCCGGGTCGATTCATTAGAGCTTCGAGATGAGGGTCAACCAGCATTACTCCCTGAGCTTTGTATTCGCTGGTATGTTCCGTGAACTCGTAGTTTCCTGCCTTATCCTCGGCCTTGGACATGGCTTCCTTTTCATTCTTGGCCTCAACCTCAATGTCAAGGTTGCCGTAAGCGATTCGACAAACATTAACCCTATACTTGGGCATAATCATCCTCTCTTTAAAGGTTATTTACCAAATTTCTGAGTGATTTCAAGCAATTCCCGATCGGTTATGTCCACCTCAGCCTGGGTCCCCGTCTGGGTGATTCCAGACAGCTCCTGCTTGGAGACATCCGGGTTCATTCCAGACTGGATCTGATCTGGCAGGACGATCTTCTTACGGACCGGCGGGTTCAGTTTCCGGGCAATCAGATCTTGAAGGGCAGGTACTGTGGACGCTAATAGGAGTGGTGTGTGTTCCTTCTTGAGCTTGGTCAGATTAATTAACTGGTGGCTTACTATATAATCAATGACTTCTATTGAAGCGTTCTCAATAAAGGCATTGATGATAGCGTCCGTCTGAGCTGGTTTATCAATAAGACGGATAGCGACAGGAATGATCTTCAGAATCTTTACCCAGACATCTTCATCTAAATCCTTCGCGATCTTCCCGGTCAGGGTTAAATAGCTCTTAACCCCGTTAGGTTTATCCTTTGGATCCTTACACCGCTCCCGATCTTTCTGAGCCAGTTTCATAAGTAAGGACTTCGTGAGTAACCTTTTTGGGACATTATTTTCATTAAAAGTTCCAGTAGAGGTTAATGCCATCAGAAGGATACCTTCATCCACAAAATTCTTGGGGACATAATCCAGATTGTTCCCATCAGACTCCACAGCTTTCAGACACATATCCTTGTTCTTGTACTGGTTCGGGATGTATTGAAAATTTTCACAATTACCCATTACCAGATCAGCATTGGTCTGGTTCCATGCGACTTCAGGCAGTTCTTTATCCAGACTTATCGTAGACAAAGTCCTGAAAGCCCGTTCCAGACGGGTCTGGGTCACGAATTGTTCGGGGATATCATTGATCATATCAGGATTCTTATCAAGTATCCGGTCAATCAGTTTATCGGTAAATAGCTCGATCGGAATGTCCTCTGACGATCCATGATGTGCAATAAAATACTCGGTCAGCAGGTTCTCTGTTCTGTGCTGTACCGGAATTTTATCAAAGTCCAGCCAATTCATCGCTTTCACCCTTTTAAGCCAGAGCCGATAGGGTGCGTTAGGAAAATGTATTACATAATCTATTTCCTTATCACATAGCTTATTGATCTCCTTTTCAGACAGGGCTGCCCGGACTTCTTCAGGAAACTCTTCCAGATAATCCGTCCTGTGCCATCTACTCTTAATAAAAAGTGGTATCATATTCTGTAATACAGGTAGGGTCAACCATGTCTTGTCAATATGGTCATTAACTTTCGTGTTAGCCATGATACACCGGGCCAGAAACTCATCGTCAGGCCGTTTCATGTTCTTAATAAAGGCCGGCCGCTGCATGAGAACTTTAATGATCATCTCTTTATCCAGTAAACGTACCATATCATCCCCCCTTCAGACGAGTTTCAAATTCTTTTTGATTCTTATCACTTAACCAATCATGGTTGATTAGTAATGGCAAGTCCTTATTCTCCATACGTTTAAGTATATACCTCTCAACAATCTCAGGAGCACGAAAGGACGGATCATCGTCCGAGAGTGTTTCCAAAGCAGAGATGTATTCTTTAAGGAATTTCTTATATGGGATAGTATTGATATCCTGTATGAGACTCCCAAAGTCATCATCATCCATCCAGTGTTCTTCCGGGGTCTGGGCATGGTCAAGAGTACAGACACCGTTCTCATAGGTTGCATTCCCATAGACATCCATTCCAGACTCTTCATATTTATTATCAAAGACCAGCTTGGAGTAGGCCCCGGACAGGGCCAGCAGGTCTTCAACCGGCGGCCCCCATTTGCAGGTATAATCCAGACTGATAAACTCGCCGAGCTTATCATCAGCCAGTTCTTTCGGGTCTTGGATCAGGCCATAGGCATTGCCCGGCTTGTTCTGAGACTCGAACCAGATAAAGATCTTAATGAGACCCGCGTCTTGGGCTACGATTTTGTCCCGCAGATCGTTCAACTGGGTCTGGTCCCCGGTGATGGTCATGTAATTGGAACAGATATTAGCCATAATTGGTCTCATTCCCCCTTCAGGCGTTTCTCCAGGAGCTGTCTGGATTCATCAGATTTCAGACTCTCCATCAGAACCAGGGGCAGGTCGGTACGCTTCATATGGGCTATCCAGTTCTTTTCCAGCTTCTGTCCGGCTTCAATTATAGCTTCATGGAACATCTCTCCGAGGGTCTCCCCTGACCATATATATTCTCCCACGTCATTGGCGAGTTCGGCCAGCGTAATGCCGTCTTTCTTAAAAGCTTCCACAGCCTCTGGACAGACTGCCTCATGGTAGGATAAGGTTTCATAATCCAGACCGACTACGGATATGGCCCCGGTCAGCTTATATTCCAATTCCTCCCGGCATGCCTTCTCCGTACAGAGATATATCTTCCCGGCAGGGAGTGTGATTGCCCGTGCGATCTTCCTTCCACAGACTATGCAGGCATGATTCGCCATAAAAATCCTCCCATCTAAATAACTTTCTAATATGTAATCCCGGTGCGGGGTATAATATGCATAACATAGCTAAAAATGTTAAAGATATCGAGAAGTTGAAAACAAAATACATAAAGAAAGTAGGCCCCAAAGGGGTAGTGCTTTGGTATATAAAGACAAAACACGGAGTGAAGCTGGTAAATCAAAAGGACGTGAGCTGAAAAAATTACAAAGGCGGCTACGGACAGAGAAGGGCGTATATAACAAAGCCTCCGAGGTTCTAGAATCCCAGAGGCTCTGTACACACAAAAGAAAGGTGGTCAACCTTTCCCACACAGATATAATATAACATAATGAAAAACATTTGTCAACAACTATTTGATATGATTGAAGATAAATATCCAATCATTTTGTAACCCCTTACTGGGTATGAGGTTACGTGTTGACAGGTGATAGTTTTCATAGGAAGAATCAGGGGTCTGGTAATATCCAGACCCCCGACTGGGGAATGATTCCAGACTATTTGATGGCAGCCTTGGCCTGCCTGACCAATGCCCGGAACTGTTCGAGCTTCTCCTTTTTCAGCTCATACTGCTTGGCATCCAGATCGGGCTGAGCGATGACCTTGTCCACCACATCGAACAGCTCGCCAATATCCAGACCGGCCTGCTTGCACGCTGCGGCCATCTTATCCAGAGTGGCCTCGTTGCTCAGAGCAGCGGCCTTGACCGAGATGGTACGCTTCACCGTGAACAGCTCGTTGAATTTGGCACCGAGCAGTTTCTTGATCGCATCAATGGCCTCATCCTCCTGCGGGACAGAGAACTTGTCCGAGGTGGTGTAGGTCACTGCACCCGTGTTACCTTCCACAGAGAAGGACTTGGCGTACTGGCCGCAGTATGCCATTTCATCCTGCTGGGGCCGGACGTGGTCACGGATGGTCTGCTCATTCTGTTCCTGTTCGGCTTCCAGACGCTTAACCTCAGCCTTGGTCTTGATGACCAGGTCAATCGCGTCCTTGACCTCATCGGTAACAGTGGCGGCAATCTTGGTGGTCTTCTTGGCGGCTCCGTCGGCCTTCTTCGCAATCTTGTCGAATGATCCCATTAGACACTCTCCTTATAAAGGGTTATTAGGTATTGGACTTAAGACGTTCATCGAACAACTTACGTGAGGAATCAAAATGGAACTTATCATCCAGATGCAGGGGCAGGTTTCTGGTCTTGAGTTTCTCAATCAGAGCATTCTCGGCTGATTCAGACTCTTCCAGGAAGGACTCGAAGGCATCATTAACCAGATTCGTCTTGAGGTAGATATAGGGATCATCCCATGTCCTCTTCATGATAGCCCTATCCTTCTTAGCCATGTGTAAGAGGTCTGTGAAAGCATCCCGGTAGGAACCCAGTTCAGTTGCCCCATCCTCTTCCAGATAGACTTTAACCGCCTGCTTCAGAAGTTTCTTGGCATTGGCACTCATTTAGTTTCCTTTCATGCTATAGATTCTTTCAGACGGGACTCTATCACCATGTCACATCCCCTACCCAGGTACATGGGCAGGTCTTTTAACGGGGTCTCTTTCATGAGGACGTTAGCTAATTTGGATTCCTCTATACAGACTTGTTCAGAGTAAGCCCAATATTTATTATGGAGATCAAAAACGACTCGGTTCTCTTTGATTAGGTCCCAAGACACCTCTTTAAAATCACTTCCGTATTTCTCTCTTGGACTTTCGGTAACAGTAAGCCCGTCTATCTGGGTCAGTATTGGGTTATCCATCCCAAAAGCTGCCGGGCGATAGATCACATAGTCACCGAGATGCAGGTTGCCTTCCATATTCAGACCCCTTTCAGACGTTGTTCGATCATAACATCCAGACTGGGGTCGAGACCGATCAGAGTCGGCAGCCGGTCGTGGACTTGGTCGAGTACCTTGCCCAGCAGATCACTCTGCATGGCAACGCATACTTCGTTGATATTCTCTTGGGGGATTCCTATATAACACCGAGCAACTGAACCCTTGCTATTGATTGGATATACTTCAACAAAGTCCGAAGGCCATTGGGATCGACCCTTTTGCACCAGATTAGTTCCTTTATAAATCATTACCTGAACCCCACAACAAGAACCTATTCCATTCCGACCCATATAGGCCATTGGTAGGCCTTTAAACATTACTTCTTTCATGTCCATAGATTCCTCCTATTCAAATATCCCAGAACGGGGACAGGTCAGGTTTGTTCTTGGAGAGAACCTCTTTGGAGATCAGGGTCTCCTTCCCAGCCGAGTCCAGTCTGGTTGTAGTGGCTACCCATGTGATCTTCCGTTTCAGTTGGAAAGCCTTGCAGGTCTTCTTGCAGGCAGCCTTACATTTATCCAGACGCTTACATTCAGACCCACAGAACCGGGCTGGGGACCAACACTCTGTCCCCAGCTCAGAAAATTTAACTATGGCTACTTTCAGACTACCCCCCGACTTTCTGGGGACAGTATTCAGTAACCCTTCAGAGATATGATTCTTGCTCATGCTACCTCCGCCACATACTCCTGCGTCTCCTCCGAACATCCAGACAGCCTCCGGGACACCACCTCATCCCACGACCCAGACTGGGTCGCGATCACAGGCAGGAAGTTGGACTGGCAATGCTCGGCGATCAGGTAACGATCCTTCCGCAGGCGCTTCCAGACGGACATGAGATCTTCAATGGACATAGTCTGGATAGCCTCGATTACCTGCTCGCGGGTCTCCACAGTCTTCTCGATCTTGTGTACGCTGTACCACGTATTCAGACGGCCACAGATACGAGGCAGGCCTGTCACGGAACCGTCGGCGTTGATAATCATTCCATCATTGTATTCATAATCAACACCAGTGTCCGAATCATAAATAACCATACTACCACGATCAGAACTTACCCGGTAACGAGGAAGATAAGCATTTAACCGGGCTATTGTTGTTACCGTATGATACCCGTTGGTATCTACCAGTATCCGTCCGTCCTGATAGAAGGTAATAATATCGGTACTCCAATGCCGGATAGATATACTGTCCTCAGACTGCTTAATCAATCGGGTATTGTTAGCAATCTTTCGTTCATCCCGGTCCTTCAATATGGACTGAGCCTTATAATAGCTCAACACTTCCCCGCTACAACGGAACCCCATGTTATACCCCTTCGGTGGTAATCGGTTTCTTATCCAGACCGGGTATACCCGATCGGGCGTTCTGGACTATCTGTTCCAGCTCACGTTCAAAGTAAATGACATCATTGAATGCAATGAGATGCCCATAATCCAGACCGGGGATCGGACGCCGCTCCAGTACCTGATGCTTGTAGACACGAGCCTTACTCTCATCCCCTGTAATCAATATTACATCCCCCAGAAAGACATCCCCCTGCCCGGTCGGGGGATGTATTAAGGTTGCTACGACATAGACCTTCATGGGTGTACCCCTTTCGGTTAGCCTTCGGCTTTGATTATGCGTTCCAGAGTATCTTACGGGCCGGAGCGGCCTTGGTCTTGACCGGGGTGGTATTCAGTTTCACCACCTTGGCTGCCGGGGCCTGGAGCGGGTTGGATCCATCCAGGCTTTTGACGCATTCGGAATCAGCCATTCCAGACTGCACCATCCGGGTATGCTTGCAGGAGCGAAGGCCATTGGGATCGACCCTTTTGCACCATCCGGGACAATTACACGATATAATTCCGTCCTCATACTGGAGGGTCTCATACTTCTTATCTGGATTGGAACCAGACTCAAACCACCAGGTCTTAGCGATCGTCTTCATATTAACCTCCTGTTACTGGTACAACAATTCCACACTGACATTGCTCAGCCTCGGACTGGGCCTCGGTCTCGGTATTAAAGATCAGGTTCTTGCCGGAGTCTGGATCGACCACGATGGCCGCCTGATTCAGACTGGGCCAGGTCTCGATAACAAGATACTTACACATGGACAGTCTCCTTGGTTAAAGATTTTGACAATTCGGTTTCAATGTCCATCAACTCTACATTCAGGTTTGTAATCTGCTTCAAGATGTCCTGACGGCGAGTCCCCAGAGTCTTGATACGATCACTCTCGTTTAGCACACCGCACTTTGGACATTTGCGTTCACGAGTCTGAAACTGATCCAGACTGACCACCCGGAACTCAGACTCCTTATGACAGGCATCACATTTATAGATAGCGTATGTCCACGATCTTGGATCAGAGAAACCAGAACCTGTAGTCACCATGCGTTTAAAATAAGCCATGCTAAACCCCCTTGCTCTTTATTCTATGGAACCCATTTCAAAGGCCGTAGACTTCCAGACCTTGCTGACCAGCTTGCTCTTCTGAGTATTGTAGAAGTAGGGCTCCAGCCGGTACGTCTGGTTATTCAGACTGATCTCACGGGCAACCACGAACTTGTCGGGGTGTACCTGTATGAACAGGGGTAGAAGCTCCTCAACAATAGCGTCATGCTCTTGATACAGCGCCTTCAGCTTATTCATCTCGACCCGAATCTCTTTCAGGCGTGTGAACCGGGTCTGGATCAGGGTCAGGGCGTTAGCCATCTGCTGCTGGGCGGTAGGCGGAATGATTTTGATTTTCTTCTTGGACATATTCAGACTCCTTTTGGGATGTGACGAAGAGGTGTGGTCAGGGTTCCGTTCAAGAACAGTTCCATGTACTTGGTCGGGTAGGCCAGACTAATATACATGGGTAGGTCTTTAACCTCAATAGGGGTGAGTTCATTCTTTAAACACACTGTCTTAAGTAAAATATACCCATGAGGGGTAAGATGTATCCTTTTTTGTTTATAAGATCTTGCTATCATTATACAAGATACCTTGGCTCTGGTGGTAAACCTCTCGGGTATCATTATATATTCTGCACCTTTGGATGTCTTCACATGATAAAGATGCCCAAATTTTATGAAATGTATATTCTGAATGACCTTTTCATAAACTTCCTGTTCATACTGCTCTGGTATAAGATTAAACTTTTTCTGGAAGTTCCCCTCATTTTTACATCGAGTCATCCACTGAACTAAGTTATCCCGTGAGAACATATATTAACCCCCTTAGAGAATCACTGCCCCCAATTGAGCCGGACCCTGCCCTTATCCAGACTACATACTGAGACCCAGTAGGTCAGTCGGGTCAGGACATACTGTCTGGGAATGATATCAAAAAGTAATGCCCCACTAATAAACATCTTGAAGGACTGAGGCAGACGTTGCCTCCCAATAGCCTTCCTGAAATCCTGTTTGGATATAATGATCCTGGTCATACATCCCCCCCTGGTTAAGAAAGGGTCTGGAATATAATCCAGACCCCTGTCATCAAGCATACCGCGTCATGTGAATCTCTTGCCCCCACGTCACCGGCGGGTGCATGTTCTCAGGCAAGACCCACAATACCCGGGCCCGGGGCTGGGTCGGGGCCGGCGCAGCTCCGTCCGTCAGGATTAGTACACTCTTGTAGTGCATCTTATCCACGGTGTCTATGACCGGTTGGAAGTCCGTACCACCCCTACCCTTAAACTCGAAGCTCGTACGCTTCTTATCAAAGGGCTTGGGTTCCTCTGTCTTCTCACAGTCAAACTGCATGACATCGATCGGTACATACTCAGTCATGGAGTTGATGACCTGTAAGAATTCGGCAAGCAATTCAGACCCCACCGATCCAGACGTGTCCACAGCCACCAGATGCCGGTCCACATAAACCTTCTTATAACCCGGATGGACATACCCCGTCCTGCGGTTCGGACGCTTACGGGTTCCTTCCCGCTCATGCCACGCCATGTTACCGTAGAACTGCCGGATAAGATTCCTCCAGTTGATCCGGACCGATTGAGCAGCAAGGATAACCTCTACCGAGGTCTGGGGCACTGATCCCCACATCTTGTTACCGTCTATCTCCTTCACCTTGGCGCGTACCCGCTCATCCGCCAGCTCATCTTCCTTATGACCGGCATGGTTATCGAGGAGCTTACCGAAGACTTTATCCAGAGCCTTCTGTAATTCAGACTGACCAGAACCATCTCCAGACTGGGGATCACCTTCACCATCGCCAGGCTGCCCCTCACCGGGCTGCCCCTTGCCTTTGCCCTTTCCAGACTGCTTAGGCATGTGTTTCAGGAAGAAGTCATAGTACCATTCCGCGGTCTGCTTATCAAGAATGTCCTTGAACTCGGGTTTCTTTTTCAGCTCATCAACATGTACCCCCACAATCTCTCCATCCTTATCCCGTGGCATCTCACAGGAACCCGGATCAATGGGGATCAACTGGTTGGCTGCACAGTCTATTGCATAGTTCCAAATCGTATGGTTGTCCTTCGCCCGGCATGTACTGTGATGTAATACTACATGCAAGACCTCATGAAAGAAGATATAGACACCCTCAGCATCGGTCAGGGCATTAAATACCAACGGATCATATACCAGAGTGAACTTACCACCCTGCTGAACCGTCACACCCAGAGTCCCGAACCCCGGCGCAGGTTTCTTTTCCATCATGCCCAGTACCTGCTGTACGAAGTGGTATCGGCATATCAGGAAGCGTATCAGCCAGTCAAAGCGGTCATTAGCCTTCCGTATAAGCTCTTCCTGCTGTTTAATCTCGGCAGGGGTAGCCTTATGGGTCAGTACTTTCTTGATGGCCTTGGCGCCCTTCTCAGCGTCTTTCTTGCCATTCATGATATCCATCAAGACATCCACAAGGGGATTGGACTGCGTAATAAACATTGTCATACCCCTTTCAGATTTAAAAGGAAAGGGGTCTGGAACATATCCAGACCCCGACTGGGTTCCTACGATTGCGTTCTACGCCTTGGCCCCGTTCTTAGCGAGCATGCTCATGGTGTATTCGCCGATTGTGGGATCGGTCTTGTACCAGTTGGAGGACTCATCCCGGCACTGTCTGGAGAACTCTCCCCAGAAGGCCGAGGCTGTTTCCTTCGGTATAGTCTTGTAATACTTCACGAGGTTGGCCGACTGTTTCTTGGTCAGCTTGTTCTCACTGATATGCTTGATCAGTATCTTGTTATAGAAGGCGATCTCCGTAACAAGAGTCCCGGTCAGGTCCTTGGCGAGATCATCATTGAACTTATTGAGGATGTCTTCTGCCGAGAGGACTTTGTATTCCTTCCGGATGAAGTCCACAAAGCTGATAGCTGTGGTTGTCCCGATATATCCAGACGCAAACTTGGTCAGGTAATCCGGGTCCTTCAACCAGTCATCCCCGGTCTCGGCTGCATACTTCAGGCAATCTGAAAGTGAGACCCAGGACCTACGGGACTGATATATCTTTCCAGGTTCGATCTTCTCCGGGGTATCCAGATCCGATCCGAACTTGGTCAGGTACTTCAGAATACAGTCATGAACCCCCAGACCCTCAGCATGCTCCATCCACTCAGGCACAGTGGGCTTGAACTTGATCTTCAGAAACCGGTCATAGAGAGCCGGGTCCATGGTGAGAACACTGTAAAGATCGGTATCATCATTGGTCGCAGCCACTACCCGCCAGCCAATCGGCAGGTCATGGAAGTTCAGACGATAGTCAAGCACCAGCTCAAAGGCTGCCTGCTGGACTTCACGGGTCGCCCTATTAAGCTCATCCAGAAACAGGAGCCCACAGGACTCCGGGTCGGTCGGGAACCAGATCGGCAGGTCATGTGCCGTAACATTGTGGCACACGGCTTCCTCTGATGCTACCTTGCCATCCTTGAAGACCCTATTGGTCACGGTGAAAGTATCCATGCTCCGAGGCATACCAATGATGTCACCAACCTCACGCTGGGACAACCTGATATCAATAAAGCCATAAGGTTTCTTACGATCAACCGAGAGCTCGGCCGCGGTCTGGGCCACGACTTGGGACTTGCCCAGACCGTGTCGGGACTCGATAAGGACGGACTTGCGAGGGGGTAGACCTTTCAGGGTACGTTTCGTTTCCTTGACATCCATTTGTGTCTCTCCTTTAGAAGAGGTGGATTAAGTTATTTATAATTGTGGACTTACGATTTAAGACGCTTCTCCCAGATCTCTTGGTTCTCCTTGGACTCGAACTCATGTCCGATCATCAGGGGCAGGTCATTCTTTGGCATGTTCATGATACGTTCCTTCTCTATACGATCCTGATAGTCATAGGCTTTAATCTCGATGGACATAGCCAGGTTAGACATAAGACCTTTAGACATGTTATCAAGGGTCTGCATTGCTGCATCATACAGAACATCATCAGGGATATTATTAAGCTCTTCCTGTGTGATCCTGGTATTATCCCGGATAGCCTTTCGGGTGATTGCAAGACTCAATGTGACCCCGTCCAGGGGTAGGACTATGCCTCGGATGAGTTCAGACATATGTCACCTCTGAGTAATGCAGTAAAGGCATTGGTCTTATAAGGCCATGAGATATACAATGGTAGTTCTGATATCTCTACTACCCGTGGTGTTACTATGTCGTTCCACTCAATGGACAGGGCCCCGTCTGGGGTAGTGGTAGCGTTCAAGGTTGCAAGCATTGTCCACCGATGGTCTCTGTCTTGGGTATCATCATCAATGACCAGTACCTTGTTCCGGACTGGCCCATATATATTATTCTGGAAGATATACTCCTTGAGCCATTTCATGGGGGACCTCTCATTCGATAGTAGTGCCCAATCGGATCTCGGCCAGGATGGATTCCACCAGTTCACACTTCTCCATAGAACCACTGAACACTATGGCCCGGCCCTTGGTATGGGCTTCCATCATTATCTGTGCGGCCTTACCGGTATTGCACTTGATAGCCTTCATGATTTGGGTGGTAACTTCGACTGTACTGTGGCTTTCATCGTTGAAAAGTATCACGTTATGCGGTGTTCCGAACAGATTATCGGTTCCTATATCAATCGTTGGTGTGGTTATGGTCTCGGTCATGATACCCCCTGTGTGATATGATATGCAGATTTCAGGTGAATTTAAAGGAGGAGTTTTCACACTCCCCCTGGATCAGGCCTTCGGGAAGGTCGCGAACTTCGGCTTATAATCCTTTGGCACCTTGGCTGTAGGAGCCTGGCCGGCCGCGATCAGTTCCTGGTTCTGGGTCCGAACCTTAACATAGACCGCGTAATTATACCGGGCCCAGAGTGAGTCATGGTACTTAGTACGCATCCATGCCTCATAGATGATCAGGTTTTGAAGGGTAAGTAATCCTTCAGCTACCTTACAGTGAAGGTAGGATACGAACCCGGTGATCTGGAAGATGGCCACTTCAGCTACCATCTGTAACTTGAATGATGTGCAATCATCATTCCCTATCATCCCATTTTTAAACAGAAAGAATTCACGTATGGAATCCTTCTCAGGGTTCAGTAAGTCCCTGACCTTCAGAGACTTGTGACCGTTACCCGTTCTTTTCTTATAGGCCCGGGGCTGCCAGGCGACCAGCCCGGACTGGGTCATGACCAGTTCCGGGGTAGGATCTGGTATTGTTTGGGATGTCACCAGGGAGATGGCATCGGATATTGAGGTGGGGTCGAGGGTAGGATCCGGTTGGGTTGGGGTCCAGAGGATCCTGCGGGTGATCAACATGATGACCTCCTTATTTCGATTTGGATTTATATTCGGCGATCATTTTCTGTAGGAGCTTTCCCGTCTTTGTCTTGCCTATGTACAGGGCCAGGTCTTCGGGGCTGATGATGATTGATTTAACTTTCACGCTTCCAGTTGGTTCAAGTTCTTGAATAGAGATGCCAATGAAATCGGTGATGTCTTTGTAGCTGAACTTATCTTTATCACAATAGAGTACCTCAAATCGATATGAGAATGAGTCCTCATAGTAGTTTCCTATAAATTTTCCTACCAGGAGTTCATCATTATATCTTTTCAGTTCATAGAAGGTACCCTCATCGAGGGTGATGGATTCAGCGACAGCGATATCTTTTAGAACATTTCCGATTTCTTCAAAGGAGCTGAGACGGGATTTATCCAGTACCATGTTCCCGGTCATGTCCTTCAGGTATTTGAGGGTGCTGGTAACATAGTCCCAGCAGTTCTTCAGGTAGTCAGTCTTGGAGATCTTCATAGATTATTCCTTTCTTCAGGTTACACGGGGCGCTTCGTCCAAAGTGCCCCCTTGTGAACGGGACAATCGTTACGGATTAAATAGTATGTGCCGTCTTTAGACTCGCTCGTTGAATAACACAAGCATTTCGAACTGTCTATGCGGGTGGATGTAAATTTTTCTTCCACCAGTTTAGCAACCTCATCAGCTTCGCCAATATGCAACATTAAACCGACTTCGTTTATTGCCTGCAAAACCGCTTCTTTAATTTTCATATAACCTCCAAGAAAAATTTTTCACTAACATTCCCTGCTTGGTGAAGTGTCGCTTCGGCATTTGCGCGTACTCCGCGCATCAATATTCAAACTTTCAGCGCTACCTTGTTAAGGCAAAGAATATTATATAAAACCATGAGAATAAACCCTGAAATATTGCCCATAGTATTGAATGATGAACAGACCATGAAATACAGATTGCCAGTGCGCAACCAAAACCTATTCCACCAGAAACTGTTGACGAAGATGTAGACATTTGTACCTTCTATAATCTCCGAAGAAAATGGGGGCCTATGACAGCCCCCCCTTAATTACTATGACGCAGGACCCGAGACAATCTTCCTGGGCTTCTGTTCAACATGAGCTTCCTCATGGACGATCGAAGCATTCTTCGTGCCCCGGTCCTTGGCCCATTTCCTGGCATTCTCGATATCATTGGCCATGAGCTTGGCGATCGGCGTGATATCTTTCATGGTATCCATAAGGTCTGCCAGTTCCAGATTCTTATGCTTCCGTGAGTATGCCTTAACCAGGGATTCCTTGATCCAGACTTCGATCTCGGCACCACTGAATCCGGCACAGGCCTTCATCAGCTCCGGCATATGTTCCAGGAACATGTCTGCAGTACGTCCGAGCTTTCTCAAATGGATCCCGAAGATTTCTGCCCGCTGAATGGTGTCCGGCAGATCTATCCAGAAAGTAGCATCGATACGTCCCGGACGAATGAGTTCCGGAGGCAGGCTCTGTACTGAATTAGCCGTAGCGACCAGGAACACATCAGCTTTCTTATCCTGCATCCAGGTAAGCAGCTGTTGGAATACTCGCTTGGTCGTCTCGTGGCTTTCCATGCCACCCTTATTCCCGGATAGGGACTTCTCCATCTCATCCATCCAGAGAACACAAGGCGCCACCGCCTCAGCCATGTCCAGAACCTTCTTCATGTTGTGTTCCGATTCCCCTACGTAGGAACCAAACACAGAACCCATGTCCAGCCGGAGCAGAGGCCGGCCCCAGGCCGTGGCTACTACCTTGGCGGTCAAGGACTTACCACAACCCGGAACCCCGACGAGGAGCAGACCCTTAGGCGGGGTAACTCCGAACGTCTTAGCTTCAGGGCTGAAACATTTCTGTCTGGCTGTCAGCCACTCTTTCAGATTCTCCAATCCCCCGATGTCTTCAAGGGTCAGATTGCTGTCGATGACCTCCAAGATCCCTGTCTTCTTAACAATCTGTGCCTTCTCCTTACGGATAAGGACATCATCAAACTTGTTGGCTTCAATCAGGGATACTGAGAAGGCGTTCTCAGCTTCCGTCGAGGTCATACCCAGGGCACTATCAATGATAAGCGTGTCCTCCTTCGGGTATGGTGCTCCGACTGCAGCACACACACTCTTCAGAACTATCCTGAGGTCCTTGGCTTCCGGGAGCTTGTATTCAATTACCGTCATCTCCTTATCGAGCTCCAAAGGGACCTCGACCGTCGGGGATAAGATAACCAGTACCTTGCCCTGGGCCTTGAACTTGGTTACAAGATTCCTGATCTTGCGTGTGATCAGAGTACTGTCCTGGAACTCTTTCTTCAGGAAGGGATGATAATCCTTCAAGAAGAGTATAGTATTCTCAGGAGCCTTCTCATCCAGCCATGTCAGGGGCAGGAGAGGATCAGCCGCGGTCTCCGGTATCGGATCACTGGATTCGAGGACACCTTTCTTGAAGGTAACCGTACGAATACCATCAGCCACGTCCCAGACCTGGGAGTGGAATATCTCTTGTTCATGCTTGAGGGTAGCGATCTCGGCCACGTACTCTATCAGTACGCGATGTTCCTCATGGGACTTAACCCAGAGGAGCTGGTAAGCAGCCTTGATGTAGTTTAAGAACTTCATAGTACTAAGTCCTTTCAAGATAGTGTGTTATGATATCGTACAAGGGTTCCTTGTGGACGTTGCCGATCGTATTGATCTTCTGGGTGTCATAGGACATCTCACAGGACGTGATTACATCCCCGAGTGCATTGACATAGACGGTGCTCTCTATGTACCCATCAGTAACCAGGATCGGGTTCAGGAATGCTTCCCGACCTTCCTGGGACCGGCCTTCTTTGACCGGTATCTCGTACGTGAATCCTTCCGGTCGGTAGAAGCTGCAGGTACTATACATGGATTCAATACGGGGATTCTTATCCTCATGGTATTGATCCTTAGATACGATCAGCACTGAGTTACCGTCAGTGGTATCAGCATGTAGATCATCCAGAGCCGTTACCAGACCTATAGAAGCATACTTACCATTAGTAATCACATAGAACCCGCCCAGCTTAATGTTCCGGGCACGGATCTGATCATGAAAGTATCGGATCCGGTCCACGGCCAGACTGGGTTCCCCACCGGTGAAGGTTACCATATCGATCCGGGTAATACCATTCAGCATGGCTGTGATGGTATCGAAAGCCATGTGCCGGGTCTGGGCGGGGCCTCGCATGCAGTGAGGGCATGCGGCATTGCATTTACGGGTGATCTCTATCACCAGTTCTTTGATCCGCATAATGCCTCCCGGTTAATATTTGAGACGGGTATCTTTCTGCTTGGTCTGACGTAAGTACTCAGGCTTGAACCGGCGTTTCTGGTTCACGGCGCCCAGGGCTTTCTCAATGAAGTCGGTTTGTTCGGTGCAGGTCTTGCCATCGAATCCGATGGCTTCCTTATTGACGGTCTTGCCGTCCCATTCGAAGGTCAAGATTACTTCCGGCATCTGGTTCTCCTTAGCTATGGGTTTTGATACGGGACTGATTCGCTGGGGCCTTGAACTTGGCCCGGAGCTGGATTCGGCCGGCATCATCCTTGGACTCTGTATACTCAATGCCGCGGGACTCATACTCCATTTTGCTGGTCTCTACATTGTAATACGTGTAGAGCTTGGTCAGCCAGTGTTGATCGTAGTGTCCGCTATCGTACTCGGATATGATAGCCTGAAATCTGCCATCCTTATCCTTCACGAACCCCACATCATTAGCCGCACCACCGACGTGGTTCCGACGTATGATAACATTGGCGGTCTGCTGCCGTTTATCCCCTTGATAGCCATACAGATGGGTGGCCTTATCATGGGTCTCGATCATGGACTGAGTAAAGATAATACCTTCCCGGTTATTACACCGGCACAGGGCCCGGACCAGGGCTTCCTGGTTCGTGATTGTGGTTTCGAATCCATTGTAATGTGACATTCAATATCCTTTCTTGCACCGGAGATCATACCAGCCGAGCATAGCATACATGATCTCGGTACGGGTGAGGCGGTACTTGGTTGCGAGGTACTGGATGGGACAGGGTATAAACATTACCGTGTCCCAGAGTAAGTCCAGTTCCTGATAGATGTCATTAATCAGATCCTGACCCAGGTCCCGGAAGAGCTGGGTTTGATGTACGCGGGTCATAAGGAAGCGATCAGTTCATCGATCGTATTGATCCGGCCGAGGTCGATATGCAGATTCGTAATGTCATCTTCCTGGATACAATCAGCACGTTTGATATTATGTTCCAGTTCCTGGGCGATCTTCCGGTTAAAGATATGCATGGTTATCCCATTGCACTTCAACACCCATGAATCAAAGTACTCATCTTTGCTCAAGGTATCCAATACCAGGTTCCAGGTCTGGGAGAACTTCTCTTCCAGTTCCGGGCCCATGCCTTGAACATCCATATCCAGGTGGTGCGGGATCTTATGCATCTCGGAATCAACCCTGATAGCACCGCTTCTCTGGATTAGTGCCTGAAGGGATTCGATCGTACTCTTCATCGGCTGAGCCTTGAACTCATAGGGGATATCCAGCGGGATGATATCCCGGACCCGGGCCTGGGTATCTTTGGCCGGTTCTTTGGAGCAGAGGATATAGAGGCGGCCGTTATTACCTGGCGTGACAGCCATGTTCTTGCTCTGGCATTCCTGTATCAGTTGATTGAACCATTCTGGGGGGTCTGGGAGTTTAGCTAACAATTCATTGAGATTCATAGAGTTACCTCCGTTGATTATAATTACGGATAGCGTCGGGTAGTTTTGTGAAATAGTTCCCGGCGACTGCAGCGTATTGATATATAGCTTCGTGGTTTGTATTGATTAACCATGTCACGAATTCGTTCTTATTCGGCTTGGCCAGGACGATACTGAAGCCCTCGCCAATCTCTTTCAGGGCCAGGACCTGGGCCCCATTTTTGAGTCTGGTTATTTTGAATTGGGACATTATGTACCATCCTTCAGGCGGCGTTCAAGGATGGCCTGTACTTTTGCTTTATTCCAGCTGCTTGATATATGGTTTATAAATAATGGTAGCTGGTTTACGGGGATGATTTCGGCCAGGGTACTTTGGTAGTCCCAGTTTCTTTTCCATATCTTCGTGCAATCAATATCCTTCAGGGCTTCCTGTGCTATCTTGTCCAGTTTATTAATAAAGACGTGGTGGTCTTTCAGTGTTCGAAGGTCTGATGGGGTCGGGCAATCATATTTAATAGCAAGCCAATGTAGTATGGTACGGATTTCATACTTAGGAGCTATCTTAAAGAACCTTTTCAGGAACTCGATGGATGGGATAATCTTCTGGTCATTGAATTTCTTACGCAGGAATTCTATTCGGATAAATTTGTGGAAGTCAAAGTACGTATCCCAAGATAGCCCTATTTGTTCAATGACTTCCGGGCACCACCTGATCAAGTGAGGGACTATTAATTTAACCGGGTCCCCGGCTGGGATGGTCAGATTCTTTATGACTATGTCGGGCATATAGTTATCCTTTCAGTCTCGGATAGTTCCCTGTCAGTATCCTTTCAAAGAGATGGGACTTTTTTGGGAGATACATATACAGGGGCAGGTCGGATGGTTGAATCCTTTTACACCGGGGATTGAACAGAATTCCATAGCCTGGGTTATCGGCCCAGTCCCTGTGGGCCCAGATACATTTATTAAAAATGGCTCTGTTACCAAGTCCCATGTCCTTGCCCGTGGCTACATACCACACTGAATAGGAAGCATGGTTTTCATCGTGGACTCGGACCCCCGTTACAAGAACGATCCAGTCATAGTCTGGACTTCGGACACCTTCTATATCCAGATTCTCAAAGACCCAGAGCTGGGGCAGAGGTGTGAGTAGGGTCATATCTTATACTCCCCTGATAGTATCTTGTCGAAGAGCGGAGACTTATTAGGCAGGTTCAAGTATAGGAGCAGGTCGGCTGACTCTATACACAACCAGTTCCGTAAACTTCTCTCGCTCAATCTCCAAGGCCCCCAAGAGTCATACCTTATAGTACTTGTCACCCCCCAGACTGTGTACGTATAAGGGGTCCAACTTATAATAGCTCGGATTTCTGTTGAAGTGGGCCTAATATCTTGAATAATGAGCTGGGGACATTTCATTAGAACTCCATTCAGTTAGCGGAAAAGATCAAGACCTTGGTCCCTGCCGGGTGGTAATCTTCAACCTTTTCGCTACCACCGTATTCAGACTGATAAACTGTGCCGGCCGCTCCAACGAAGTCGATCGAACCGTTTGGGGTATAGACCCCGATGGGCAGGTCCAGCCATTCAGGATGCTTCTCACAGAGTGTTCGAAGTGTTTCGACAGGCCCGTCAGTCTGATCGAGCTCCCAGACACCTTCATCGGTCAGATGCATTGCCATAGTTACTCTCCTGATGGGTAAAGACTTCCGCAGTCAGTGGTGAGTTCGGTTCAACGATATCAACCTTGCAATGTCCGCAGATGTTATCATAGCAGGCTCCACAGCAGCAGGCCACTTCCTTCTTGAGAAGTCTGGCAGCCCGGTCCGCATCCAGCCAGTTCCATGCGTTGATACCATTACATTCAGGACAGACCCACAGGAGCCGCTTCTGTTCCCACGGCAGATGAGTCTTTTCCGATATCAGTTTGCTTTTCCACGCCACGATTTTGAGCTTCATTTTGTTTCTCCTGTTCGTATATTAATGCCTCGGCCATCTTCTCAAGCAGGGCCACCATCTTCGCACAGTTTTCCTTCAAATCCCAGATCTCTTGAGGGGTCTGGTAGAAGGTTCTTAAAGATCGAACCTTCAAAGACTCATCAACCTTGAGCAGGAGCTTATACCGGAACTGGGCCCGGCCCAGCTGGGTCATGACCTCATCCAGACTGGGGAGGACTGTGTCGCTGGGCAGCTGGACATTAAAGTTCAGTACTCTTGACAGCATTTTTGCGTAGTGGACTTTGCCATCCGGATCCTTATCCAGGATATGAACCAGACTGGGACGCCTGATTTTCCGCGGCTCACTGTTGATATCTACCCAGCTCATAGGACCTCCATGGTTACGTCTTCACGCTTAACCCTGATACCTGTGTATGTGGCATCGTGGATACAGGAGTAATCAGGAATCAATGTTCCATTAAAAGGAACCTTCGGGATCCACGACAGATCATCCACGAACAGATTGGCCGGCTCCCCTATGATCTCTTTACACCGGGTCCCGGCCGGGATGGTCACGTCGTATTTGAAATGGGCTCCAGACGATCCGAATGTGGTCTTAATCTCCCGAATCGTATGGCCTATGCCGGGGATCTTCCTGCGGATGAGTCTGGTTTCCGACACCCCGTCAAACTTCTGCTGCCGGGTTGTGATGTCATTGTATTCGAGAACTTCTTTCATACGACCTCCTTAGACAGGTATGTGGATACTCTCACCCGGCTCGGGCCGGGACTGACCCTTATCCACGCAATGGACAAGCAGCTTATTCTCATTCAAAGTTTGACGTAGGAGTTCCGTTCCACCCAGATCATTAGAAGCGATCAGGTCAACCACAACCAGATCGTTCTCTGAGTTGTAGAACATCTGCAGGATATTACCGGCCGCAGTAGTCATCTGATGTATCTCTATGGTCTGGCCCCGAAAGATTGGGGACGTTGTAGTAATCAGCTCGGCAGCGCCGACTGAAATCTTTTTCATGGTCAGTCCTCCAGAGTTATGTTGTCGTTAGGGTCTATACTGATGGTGGCTTTTAAGACGTCACCCTTACTAATCCTAAGACGTAAGATAGGATCATTTTCACAATCAGTACAGATATAAGCGTCCTCAATCTTACTCCCAACGAGATCCAGACCCTTGTTACCTATGTCCTTGATGGTCTTGCCAATCAGTTGGGCTTCAAGAATCTTATTCAAACTGGTGATCATACACAGGCCTGCTGAAAAAGACTGGTAACCCGGTCCGGGAGCACGTCCTTCTGAATACTTGATACTGCTTTAAACCGATGGGCTATCCCCTCTTTAATGTCCTCATCATCCAGAAACTCCTGGACATTAGCCACTCCATCACAGTCACAGTCCAGGACCAGGACATCAACCGAGTCTGAATCAGTCATTACAGACTGAACCAGACCACCGCTAACAATGATTACAACCTTACTCATATGGCCCTCGCTTGTTTGATGTTGATCTTATAAGCCTGGGCAATCTTTACCAGACCTTCATACATAGAGACAAACCCGCCCTGACCTTCCCCGGTCGGATCCCATTCCCCCGTGTATCCTTCAACACAGGAGTTCAGGATTGCAATCAGCTCCCGTTGGGCCTCGGCCTTGGTAACCTTTGATTTCGACATGGAATACTCCTTCCAAGTTAAAAAGTAATGCCCCACCCCGGGCAAGGGACAGGGCTATGACGTTAGGCCTTCTTGGTATAGACGTTCAAGCCAACCTTGACCTCGGCCCGGTCGGGGACCGAGACATTACCCTCGGTCGTGCCAATGACCAGGGACTTGCCGGATGAGGAGACTTCGCCGGGCTTGGACAGGTCAACTTTGATTGTCAGGATGGTGCCTTCGATCTTCATGTCCACGTTACGCATGATACTGCTCCTTAAAAAGGGTGATGAAATGCCCCAGACCCATTCAGGCCTGGGATTTCCCGATGACTACGTCTACGCAATGAGCCAACAGCGCTACTAGTGCTGTGCCACCAATGCTTCTAAACGACACAGTTTACTTGAAGCAGGACCATGCCAGCGTAAAATCTCAATCACTTTATCGCATGGCACCATAGCACTGTTGATGGATTTAAATTTTTCTTCCACCGATTTCCAGTATGCAAACGCCTCCGACCATGATGGATGCTTGCAACCAGAAAATGTTTGACCATTCTGATGAGCCTCACAAATAATATTCATGATATCTTGCGTTTGCATGCCTATAACTCCCAGTAAAAATTTATTTACAGGGTTTGTCCTCGATGACTAAGACCCGGAGACCACCAACCCGGATGACGCCGGGCTGGGTTATTTCCAGAAGTTTTGCTTCCTTATCTAAAGCGGCAGGATGTATAGCCCTAAATCTTTTTATGGCTTGATCTTCATTCTCCGCTTCTACTATATCCCGTATCTTAACGAGATGAGTTATACAATAGCTACGCATTTTTTACCCCCTTAAGCGTTCCACTGGATCTTTCGGCGATACTCCCCGGTAATGGAATTGATGTCAGTAATGCTCGAAGCATCCTCAACGATCTTACCCAGGCGCCGCTTGAGCTCCTCCTGAATGTTCATGTCATCGGCTATGGTGTCAGCGGGGTAAGCATCCAAGACCTTCTCACGCAGGCTCTGGAGCTGGTTCTGTATGTTGAAGTCACCCACGAAGTTCAGTTCCTGGAACCGGTCAATGAAGTCTTTCAAGGAGTGTAAGGTCTTACCCTTAATGACTTTACCTTCCTTGAGGTTGGTAGCAATGCGGTCACAGATCTCCACAGTCTCACTACGGAGTACCTTGACCACGTCCTCTGCGAAAGCATCAACCTTCTTCTGAGTCCGTTCCCGGCATTCCTTCTTGAAGATCTCGAGCTCAGCTTCCTTCTTGATAATCTTATCCGCTTCAATCTCCACCATCTCGGGCATGGCCGTCTGATACATGTCCCAGGTCAGGGAAAAGTGTCCCCTGAGCTCTTCAGCCGGCGGGTAATAGGTTGCTACCCGGTCCATGAACCCCTTAATGAAGTCAGCTTTCTCCTTCACGGGGTCATACTCCAGACCGAACTCCCGGGTGGCCGGGAGCTGCCTGGCGTAGGCGATTTCTGCAGCTTCCTGGTACATGGGCAGCATCTCTTGCCGATACTTGTCGTAGTTCGCAACCAGGTCCTCGACCAGGGTCATGTACTTATCCCGGCATTCCATGAGGGCCTTGATCAGCTTCACGACTTGGTTCTTGGGCACGAACCTTGATCTGCCCACAGGGAACTCAAAGGATGCTTCCGCATGTAGCCGGCGGGCCCGGGTCTCGATGGCCCGGAATGCCTGGATAATATTGGCAGGGATGAGCATTTTCTTACCCAGCTTGTAGGCTTGGGCCACGTCTTCGGCTTTCAGGCCCATGTCTTCGGGTCGGAGTTTCTTGGAGGCTGTCCAGAAGGACACGAAGATGTCGATCAGGATACCGTCTTTAAAGATTGGATTGTAATCGGACATTGGATTTAACTCCTTAAGAGTTGGTGGCAATATAACGAAGAGTCCAGATCATGAACTCTATACTCCTATTATACCGACAAATCGGCTTAATTTAAAGCTTTTCCAACTGGAACTGATGAGTAGTGCTTCCTATTAGTTTAGTCAGGGGGAACACCTCTTCCAGCATGATTTTCAGATAGCCAACGCAGTGATAGCGATTCTGCCAGAACGTATCTTCAGACATCTTGAGCACCTCTTCCCAGCTCAGACCGTCCTTCCAGAACGTATAATAGACCAGGGTCTGGAGTGCCGGCAGTCCGAGATGTTCCAGGTCGACCGGCTGAGGAGCTTCTAATAGTTTCAGTGCCTGATCTTCCAATGACCTCATATTCATTTGGGACCTCCGGATTAACGGGTTATGCCGCGGTCTGTTTGACAATCCATTTATGGATCCGCTTAATGAGTTTCAATGGATACCCCCTTCAATTGTTGACCAATCTCTTTGATGGCTTCAATCAATCCAGCCACTTCCGGATTACGGAAGGCATGCAGGACATAGAACTGATATCTCTTCCAGTGCCGATAGTTGTGACTGTTCAGTTTCATATGCTCGTTATATCCCTCTTCCGTGAGGAACACATTCTCATACTCATCAACCTCTTCCATACTGAACTTGTCACACCGGTCCTTCATGGTCTCAAAGTTCTCATCATTCTCTTCACAGAAGTTCTTAAGTTCCTCTTCGGTGAAGGTTGTCCCATCATAATGATAATGATCCTCACCATCACCACATCCATGGGGCACTGCCCGATCCTTGGTACATCGAACCGTATAGTAGTAAGGGTCGGCCGTGCCATGATTGCTCTGGGTATCAAGCCGGCGTACGAGCTCGGTCAGGAACGCCGCGGTCTTATCAGACAGTTCAATGTTCAATGGGTACCTCCACGGGTTAACGATTCCAACCTAAGGATTTGGATATCTCAGGGGTAAAGCCACCCCTCTCTTTAAACTTATCAGAGAAGTACTTGGCCAGATCCCCGTTGGTAGAATCAAAGTAAGGATGACCAGATGGAGCAAATCTCCAGAGCGATGCCATTTCATATTGAGACATACCATCAATCACCTTCTTGGCCTCAACAATTTCAGGCTCGGTCATAGGTTGGTGACCGGAAGATCGGTTATGGTCTCAACCTGCATCGGACAACTATCAGTCCTGCAGCTATACCCCAACTCAACAGAGATCCAGTCCATCTTGTTCCCGCACTCCGGGCATGGTATCGTATTCGGCATACGCTTCGGTTCAATGATAAGTCTCGACATGGTTATACCCCCCTTTAGATTTTTGAGCAGGAAATAAACTTATTACCGACCTTTTTGACGTACAGAAGATCAGAAACCGCCTTCCCGCCGTAATGAATGATAAACGTATCAGCTTCATATTCTGAAAGGGTCCCGACCGGCCCCCCAGGAGTCATATAAAATTCCATGGAATACTTAAACGCCTGAGGGCAGTTTACACCCTGTTCCGGATAGGCTTTGAGATTTTTCTTAGCCTCTCCGATTGTTCTCGCTTTCGAATATACAACTGGATACAGATGAAGAATAGCCATAAGTTCCCTCCTTAGCAAACAGGGTGATGCCCGTACTCTCGACCGTCCCTGACCGTGACAGGCCGGTTACAATCTTCACAGATACCTTCCTGGGTCAACGGACGATGCCCCGCCTCAATACCCGGATCCTCATACGTTCCATTATCATTGAGCTTCGCCATACTATCCCTCCTATTAATATTCATACCAGGTTAAGACCATGACACGGATTTGATAACGTCAGACTTAATACCCTGGGCCCGGAGCAAGACCTGAACCCGGTCATACTCGCTCGTATGACCACAACTTTTATCAACACCCATACTCCCCAGGATATTTAAAGCCTCTCGGGTCAACTTCCCGAACCCAAATAGCTTGAAATGATACAGAGCCATCATCTGAGGATCATGAACCAAAACTTCATGCCAGGTGCCCATCTTAGAACTGTTGTGATTCCTTGGCATAATAGCCTCATGAGCAAGAAGACGGTCCCAGGTCCCAGCCGGAACTCCAGCCAACTGCTCCATCTGTTCACCAGTTAACCCCTCCGGGTATAACAAAACACCCATACCACCCCCCTTATACGTGTTGAAGAAACAGATCGACCGAACCAGACTCCAAGGCGATCTTCAGATCCACCATGTCGTCATGCCCGATCACCTTATCCCGGTCAGGCCGGCCAGCACCCAGAGCTATGGCCCGGGGCCTGGTTCGTTCAATGTAGGACTCCCGACAGGATAATCGGTCCCCGTACTGGTCATCAATCCAATTAAGGCACCCGTCCCGACTGGACATGATCTTGACGTCTTTCCCATCAGACGGGTCCACGACCATGGTCAGGGCTCCGAGATTAACAATCTTATATCCGCGGTAGAGTTGTTCCATGGGTCACTTCCTGTAGGGCTTGGTATCGATGACCAAGACCCGGAGGCCATCAACCCGGATCACGTCCGGGCGGGTATAGAACTTGTAATCACAGATATCCCACTGGGGGAAGTACTTGCGATAGGAATTCCCATCAGCAATATAAGTGGTTACAGGCAGTCGACGTATAGTACGATTAGCAAGACGCTTCTGGAGTGCACGATCCTTAGTTCCATATCCGCACGTATAAACTGGTTCCCTGTAGCTAAGACTCATAGTTGCCTCCCAGGTTGGAGTTACAGTTTAAGTGGAAGATTAGGTGCGGCCTGAAGTTAGACCGCACCCATCAAGATCAGATCCCGAGCGGGATGTCCGGATCTATTGCATCCGGCGTCTCAACCGTATCTTCAGGCTGCACCTTAGGTTCCACTACCAAGGCCCGGTCCTGGGCCTTGGTGAGTTCCCAAAGGCGGACCTGGGACTCAATCATCTTATCGACGTTGAGACCAGGAACGTTTGAATAGGCAGACTTCATCGGCTACCTCCATGGTAAAAATATGACCTTTAAAAGGTTCTGCTTGACTGAGACTGGAAGTGTGTCCATCGTCTTGATCCAACGAATGACCGACTGGACAAGCTCAAACAAAAATACCAGGAGCACACCCCCAAATATTAAACCGAGTCCTATGAATTTTAAGTACACGTAATCCATTCCTATGCTCCTTTCTTGGTAGCTGTACCAGTGGTGATATATGGCTCCAGAGCCTGGGCAGTATAGGCTCTAAAATAATCCTTGGCCGCCGTCGACCAGGTATGAATGATGTCTCTGACTGTGTTCAGACAACCCTTCACCGGTGTGAAAGCCTCGAACACAACCACAGTCTTGGACTTGTCGGCCACAATTCTCTCCATGCCCGGTTTCACGGACACGTTCAGGTACTCATAGGGATTCAGACCGGCCGCGGTCAGGTCGGTAATGAGCTGGGCCGGATCAGTCACTCCGGTAATAACCATGGCCTTCTCCCAGAGAAGCATCCGTGATGCCCCATAAAGCTCATCCAGAACCTGGGCCTGATCCAGGTCCAAAGCGGCCTTGGACTTGTTCGTACGGAACTCGACCCGGACCGGGACCTGTTTTCCGGTCAGACGGATCATGCCGATATAGTCATCCTTGTCCGCTAAGGATGAGCGATGTGCTGACGCCCGTTCCGCCAGCTCTTCTTTTGCGGTCTTAATCCGGGTTTCAAGTTCCCCGATCTGGGCCTTGAGATCGACCATTGTGTCGGCCAAGGCGGCCATCGGGCCATCACTGATCGTCACTTCCGGCAATGCCGGTATCTTGGCTGTCGTCATAGATCCTCCCTTGGATTAAAGGAGTGGGTCCATACGTAGGACCCGGACGATTACTTATGGGACGGGTCGGGTTTCAGATAGATCGTTCCCTGACCGGTCTTTATGACGAGGTAATACTTCCCACAGAAGTGGGCCTCGCCAATGATCTCATCGTACATAAGACCTCCTTATCCCCGTTCGTGGGGCTATATGGCGGGCATCATTGCAGCTCGCTACGGTCACGACCGATATGGTCATGACTGCCGGGCCCCAGCCGGGGCCCGTTCGGTCTCCTTACGCGGCCAGAAGCTCAATGGCTTCCTTCATGGCCGTCGGGCTCGACCAGGCCCATTTCAGGGTCTGGCAGGCGCCGTCGTAACCCGACGAGTCTCCATCAGCCTTCTTCGCGGCCAGGATCCAGGCCCTGGTCTGGGCCCGTTTCACGATCTCGACACCGTACCGCGGATCCCATTTGGCCGACTGAGGGTCGGTGATGAAGGTATGGTCCAACAAGTCCAGGAGCACTTCGGCGTCCTGATTCATCGTCTTGACCCTGTGAGCATCATCGATCGCGGCCTGCTTGTCGATTCGGGCCTGGGCCTTCGTCTCGGCTTCGGCCTTGGCGAGCATGGCCACGGCCTGACGTCCGGCCTGGATCAAGGCATCGAACCGGGATTCGGTCGTGTCACGGTTCGTGTGGATGGTGGTGTAATGCATGAGAACCTCCCGCCCCTGTTCAGGGCTATTAAAGTGAAGGGCCGGTCATGTCATTCGACACGTTGGCCCGAAATGGTCATCAGGATAGTTTTACCCGTCGACCGGCCCCTGCCCGGGCCGGTTCGACCTGTTTATGCAAGGATGGGTCGTAGGATCCCGTCCGAGGATTCGTAGTCATGCGGATTATGGTCTGACTGACGTGAGAGCTTAGCCACGGCCCCGACCAGGACCCGGTCTGATGTATGAAGGTGGTTCACTCGGGAAGTGGTGTCAATCCAGCCTGCGAATTGATTTGTCCGGCATGACGGTAACATTCGGCCCTGACGTAGTTCCCGACTGATGCGGTCCGACTTGACTTGCAAAGCGATTTTCCGGTTATGTACATTGATAGCTTGCTCCATTGTCATCATCATTGTACGTTCGCCGATTTGAACAGGTACTAACATACTGACCCCCTTGTGTAGTGTGTAGTGTGATTGACCGGGTGACGGGCCGGCCCTAAAGAAAAAGGCCGATAGTGTCATGTAACACTACCGACCTTATTTAACAAGTTAAATAATAAAAACAATGATAAAAAGTATCATTGCCGTATATTGTATATCCCTTTTTAATAGGTAACTTGCAAAGTCATTTAAGAAGTTAAATTGTAAAAAAGCTATTTTTTAGGTAGGCAAAAATTGCCTGGAAACAGCCCTTTCAATGTCCGTAAGGTATTTGATGAAAAATAAATTCCATACGTTTTTACTCTTAATACCCCGACCTGGGTCTTGGGTATTACTTTCCTGATCCTGATGATTCTAGAAGGTATTACCTTTCCGGAGACTGTTCCCGCTCGCATTGAGGGGTCTTTTCTTTGTAAAAGGGCTATTTTTCATTTGGTCTTCCGACTCCCCGGGGCCTGGTTTTCAAGATCTATAATTATTTTTCGTAGAAATAAGGCCCCGGTCTGGGATCCGAGTCTGGTCCTGATAGTAGAGTATGGTGCAGGTATTTGACCAATTTCGGATAGTAGTTCGATGATCTTTTAATTATTTTATATAGATATGCAAGCTGATATTACTTCTGGTATTGATACCCTGTCCGGGCCTGGTTCCTACCTTCGTATCTGTACCCTATCCGATCTTCATAATATGGGCATGACTACGGAGCAGGTTGTCCGGGCGTGTCTTTTATTGGACTACGGGACACTTAACGGGTTAAGTAATCGTCAGGCAGGGACTGTGGAGCAGTGGGTACCGGTAGTGGATAAGTCCCCGGCCGGGGTCCGGGTATTGGTAGACGTTCCTAATACTGTACCTGGTTCTGGGTCATATAATGACCAGGATGGCCGGGTGGTACCGGGTATTAGAATTGTTGGGTATTGGCATTACATGGCTTTATTGCCGGAGATGTTTGTTCGGGCGAAGGCTGGGATGATGTATGATCGGGAGATAGTGGTGTCTGTGGTGCGTTCTATGGATGTACCGGGTCATTATCAGTTGTATTTTTCTGGGATCTCGGTTATGTCTGGGTACCGGGGTATTGTGGCTTCCAGGCTTTTATACAGGGCTTTTTGGTCATCCTTGTATGATTTGAGGCAGGAGAGGGTATATGTTGATGAGTTATGTGCGGTGGCGTATACGGAGGATGGGGTAACATTATGTCGATCGGCGCATATGATATATCTCAGGGAGCATGTGGATCGGGGTTCTATTTACTGGATGTCTCTGCGTTCTATTTAACTGCTTAAGTGGATTTTGATAATCTTTTGATATTATAGGATTAGTTGATCTGAGAGATTATAACGACGATAACAGGGGGTTCGGAGAATGGTTCGTATAGCATCAATATTGCGGTTGGTTGTTTCTTTTATACAGAAATGGGCGGATATAGGTAGTTTAATAAACTCTTTATCCAATCAGATGAATGGATATTTGAGGATTGGTTTTCGTAAAGAGTTAGTAGACCCCATTTCATTTAAAAATATTCTTAAAAATATTATTGCTGAACTGGATCATAGGGAAGCTGATCAGGTTTTGAATGGGGTGACGTGGTATTTTATTACGGGTAAAAAGTTGGATCCAAAATATTTGATGGAGGAGAAGGAAGAGGAGTTATCGACTAAGGTTGAGGGTCTGAGTCCTACGGACAGGATGTGGCAGGAGGGATTTGGTTTAAAGCTTGAGACGATGTTGCGTGGGGAATTGCCGAAGATTTTAAGGTCTAAGAAGATATTTTCTGATAGGCAGAAGGAGATAATTGATCAGATTGTGTCTCGGGAGCCCCATGAATTGGATCGGGAGGTGAAGGATATTTTTGAGAAGGTACGTGCGGATTTTATAGCGATGATTTCATCATTTTTGATTACGCGTTTTGAGAATGAAAAGGGTAAAATTCTTGAAAAATTGAAGGTAACGACTGGTTTGGAGACATTGGAACCGGCGCCATTTCAGAAGGATAAGGAGCGTGGTACGACGCTGGAGAGAGTTGATCCTGGATTTGACAAGCCTGGGGAGGTTCCGGTCGGGGGTATTTCTATTGAGGAAATATATAAGTGGGTCAAGACTGTTTTTTCTCCTGTTGAGGTTCTTATTTTTGAGAACATAATTTCTAAGGAGCCTCTTAGTGAAACGGAATTAAATAAAGATATAGAAAAACAGACTGGTAAGCAAATAACCCGTCAAACGATTAATAACTACATAAAAAAGATTATAGATCGGATACATGAGAAATTTTATTCCCATTATACCCGGGAAGAGGGTTTGGGAGATATTAACGTTATTATTGAAAAAATGTCTCCGGCCGATTTGAAGAATTTCGAGGAATATCTTCTAGAAGATATTAAGGAGACTGAAGAGAGTAAGGCACGTAAACCTGAGGTTATAGAGCGTGTTACGAAGTTATTTAAAGGGTTATCAGAGAAGAAGTTGCTCAAGAACATAGCACAGGAGTTCGGGGAGACAGAAAGTATTTTAAAAAAAGATGTGAATGAAATTATAAAACCCGCATATAAAAAATGGCGTAAGGAGCATAAGACCGCGGAGATCCTGGCTCTGGCTAGTATACGATTGGCAATGGCATTACACCGGGGGTATTTAACAATGGATAAGGTAAGTAGTATGATACAGGACCTGGCCGGGGTTCTGGGTATTGATAGAGATGTTTCGTCTGCTGGGAAGGATCAGGGTATTGGATTGGCATATAGTCTGGTCACGGGTGCTGAGCCTGTGGAGCCGGATCCTGAGGGTGAGGAGGGAGATGATACTGATCCTATAGAGAAAATACCGGGTGGGTCATCGGATGATCCTACGGAGAAGGCGTTGGATACGGCTTTATTGGAGGCGGAGAAGAAGAAGGAGATTCATGATATTAAGGTAAGGGAAGAGCTTACGGCTCTTATTAATAAGAAGATATTAAACAGGTCGGCGCCGGAGTTCAGGATATATGTCAAATTCCATTCAAAATTTGATATATATGAGACGGACCTGGTTTGGGTTGAGCATTTTAAATCGAGGGGTTTTGATATTGAGACGACTCATCCTAAAGCCAAGTATAAGCCTCGGGTTGATAATCAGGGTGCTTTTGTTAAGGATGACCCTGAATTTAAATGGGATAGTTTTTTTGTTACAATTAATAAGGGCCTGACAAAATCGAAGCATATGTTGTATACTTTTGATCAGAAATTGATGGATAATGGTACTCTTGAGGGTGCACCTAAATCCTCATTAGTGATAACTAATACGACAAAGAAGGGTTCGGATAACATAGTGGATGAGCCGATAGGGTCTCATCCTTTTTTCCGGCAGTTCCTGGATGATGTATTTAAAGATTTGGCAAAGACGCTACCCGTGTCTGAGGGTTTGGGTTATTCTGTTAAATATGAGAATCAAGAGACCAAAGAAGTATATACAAATACCAAGAATTTTGAGAATGCCATGGGTGGTCTGGCGATATCGAGTGAGGGTAAGCAGGAACGTATTAAATGGTTTAAAAAACTGCAGGAATTGAAAGAGAAGCATGATTATGGTCATGGGGTGAGTATTACTGAAGAATTTAGACCGGGTGTTGTGAGGCGTGAGCTTAGGAATTTGGCTGACGAGCCAGGCGTCCAGGACTCGGATCGGGATAAGATTAAGGAATATTTACAGAGGATGAAGAATAAATTAACATCAGAGGATGTTACTGAGATACAGAAATTTATTGTGGATCTGAATGAGAAGGTTCACGAGCACTATCAGAGGCATCGTTCTAAGGAGTAATCACAATGGATTATGATATGATCGGGCGGGTTGGGGTTGAGGCGGCGGGTAACCTGTTGAAAAATGAAAATATCCTGGATGAATTTAATGTCAAGTTTCGGGGTATTCCCATAGGCAGTCCGACCAAAGAATTTGCGACTATTGTTGCAAAATACAAGAGTCATCCTAAAGCGGAGCCGGGGTCTGGTCCTGCTTTACCTTTCAATCCTACCGTCTGGTTGACCTATGAAAAAATGCGTGAAGTATGTAATAGTTTACGTGGTTTGGTGGAGTTATGGTATGCTGCAGAAATAAAGAAGCTGAAAACTGAGAAGATGGAGCCGGAAGATCGTAAGAAGGAGATTAAGGATTCAGGAAAGAGGCATATAGATGATCTGAAGAAAGTTAAAGAGCTTGTACCGCATATCATTATTGATTTTCGTGAGCGTCGGGATAGGGCTTTGGCGGAGATGAAGCCTGAATCCAGTGATGCTATGAAATCTGATCCTTTATACGTGAAAAATTTTGACTGGGTATATGGTTCAGGCGTTCCTGCCAAGACAAAAATATTGGAGGAAGCGCTTTATTCCGAGGCTGAGCAAAAGAAAATGGATGAGCTGTCTTATGAGGGTAAAGATATTGTTTTAGAAAAAGTACAGACGACAAAGCCCGAGCCGAAGCAGAAGGGGGTTACGCCTGTAGGTATTGATAAATTCATACTGGCGGGTAATGACCTTCACATCACCATGAACAATATAAAAAGTCTAGCTGCTAAACTGGGGTCGGTTCAGGGGGAACTTCCTTCCCCTGAAAAAATCAAGAAAGCCGATGAAAAAATTATACACAGACCTCCAGGTCCTGTAATTGAAAAAGAACCTTCTAGATATCAACCTGGGAGTTTTGAAGAGGCGGAGGCGCTTCAGGAAGAGCTTCATGATGAGGCTGGTGGGGAATCAGAATGGAAAAAGTTGAAGCCTGAGGAGCAGAAAGCTCGAAGGGAAACGAAGTATGAAGAAATGCATAAATTAAATCCAGATGAACAGATTACACGGTGGGATGAGAAGCGTAATGATCGGACCAAAAAATTTCTAGCTGATATTGATAAACGTATAGCCGAAGCTGATGCTGTATTGAAAAAGAAGCTGAACGAGATAAAGAAAGATGTTGAAGAACAGAAAGTGACGGAAAAATTGACCACGGGTTATGCTCCTGTTTTATGGTCGAATACAATCGCCCATGAGGCCGAATGGTTCAGCAAACTCCATTCTATGTATCATGGGGCTATATGGATTCATAATAAGCCTGAAGAAAAAGATATTTCTCAAATGATAAAAGTCCCTGTTTATTCTCCTGAGGTAGGGGTTCCGGATACAAAAACTGCTGCGGGAGAAGAAGGAGTTCTTCATGAAAAAGCCATGCAACTTCGCAAGGCTTTATTAGATAGAGTTGATCATTTTATTGGTATGGATTATAAATCTAAAGGTGCGCGGGATATTGCAAAACAGGTTCAGGAGGCAGCTAAGGCATTCTCCACTGTTTGTGAACAATATCTTAAATTTTTCAAGATAAAGAAAAATTCCTCTTCTATCATCTCATCAATTATACAACGGTTTCAATCCGGTAAAACTGGCCTGGAAACGAAGACCGGGGATGTACGACATTTTTTTCATGACCCCAAGTTTGAAGAAATCTTTCCTCTTCAGAAGCTCTATGAGGAGTTAAAAACTCGAATACCAGATCCTGGTATTCTACATATGGCCCGTGGAGAGCTCAAATCATTACATGATTTTTTTGAAGAGGAACATCTTAATCCAACTCCTGAATTTATAGCACATGCTAAAAAAGATAATAAAACCCCGCATCAGTTTATGGGGGATATACTTAAAGGTATTTTGAGTGTCTTTGTAGATAACTGGACCAAGGATGTTGAGAAGCGCATTGGAGAAAAGGATGATAAAGAATCAAAAAAATTAGCTGAGGAATATCCTACACTATCCGCTAAAATCCGATCGATGCATTCTCAAGTTGACCGGGATAAAAATTCTTTTCCGGCGCTTGCTCCCGAAAAAAGAAAGGAAACCACAGAAGGTATTCCTTCATCTAAAGCCATTGTTGATTATATTGAAGAAAACTGGATGCAAAAGCCCAAGATGGTTGAAGAAGAACTGCGTCAATATAGCCATCTTCATGGTGGTGGGGGAAGCACATCCAAAACTAAACGGGAAAAACCTCAGAAACTAATAGTAAATATATCGGATGAGGTTTTGAAAAAGGGCCTCATGGATTATCTTTTGGATAAAAAGGTAAAAAATGAAGAAGGGGAAGAGGTGCCCGCAACACCTTCTAAGTTTTTTGATGATATGATTTTTGATATCGGTATGAATATGAAACGGGAACATAATCGAACCAATGCAATCAGTGATGAAGCCACCGTTATAAAAACTGTTGCATCCCTACTGGAAAAAGACATACCCCGGATCCTGGCTAGTATACCTATGATGTATGGTGGAATAAAACAGAGGGCACAACAACATAGAAAAGACTATACGGGAGAGCCCGGTACCTGGACGGAACGGTTAAAAGGGGGTCTTATCGATCTTGATAAGCCAGAAAATAGACTGTTTTATGAGAAAAGATATAACGCCATCAAAGGGGAGCTAGAAAAACTTCTCAATAAAAAAATGGTTGATTTTTATCCTGCCCATCTTAGCAAAGCCCTCAGTGACATGAGACAAGGACATCCCATTGTAAATCCTGAAGATGTTCCAAAGGGTCTACCTCGAAAGGGTGAACCTGGTTATGTTCCAAGTGAAGCGGAAAAAAAGATACAGGAGATGCCTAAGCTTAAACAGCCAGGCTATACTGGATATCCCCAGGTATTTAATCCACGGGTATTAGAAAAAAAATCTGGTGAGGCCCGTTCTAGTCCTTTATCTTTAAAGATAGCGTCCAAGTTCGCCGGGCGGGGCCTGGTACCGGATCTGGATTCTTATTTATCCTGATAGGGGGGCTGTTTTATGTTCAAGGGCTCGACTGGTACGGTATCTTCGATGCGGATATGCATGTTTCTGGTCGTGGCCACGATATGTGGAATATATATAGCTCAGAACATTGTGTCCATGGTGCATGGGCATGGGCTGATAGCTTTAGGACTGTATGAATTTTCGACTCTTGTGGCCATTTTTGGGGCTAAGATTGGTCAGAATATCACGGAAAACATGTCTGGCCCGGTGCCGGCATCCCCGGCCATTCTTCCTGGTCAGGTAGTGAACCCGGACCAATAACTCGGGTATCAGTCGATTATATTACGTTAAATTTATGAAATGTTGTAAACGATGTTCGGGGTGTATAGCGAGCTGTGTGTGCGGTATTGGAATTAGGCCTGGCGATAACGAATGTGAGACTTATACTAAAATGGCGATAGAGGGGATATTTCCGTCTGCCAGCACCAATACAGAACACCCCGACAGGCCGGACGATATGATCGGTCCATCGGAACAGCAGATTGCGTCTCTGGGTATGTAAACTACCACCGGCACAAGGCCGGTCGTGAAGATTATGAAGAAGTTATGGATCATTATAGGGATGTTATTGGTGTCCTGTTCGGTGATGTTGTCCGACATTCGATATGTCGAGGGGACACGGGAGCGGGATGAGTTTGTAAGTTATCTTAAAAGTCAGAACATTCCGTATAGGGTTGTTCCACTTGAGAATAATGTCTATGAATTTCACTATCGGGCACCGAGGATAAAAGAATGACACGTCCTATCGTTTCAATCAAAGAATTGTTGAATAGACTGGCTGGTGAGCTCCAGAACCCGGACCGGGTGGCCGCGGTCAGGATTCTTGAGCCCTCAGATGAGTCTCGAGCGAATTATCCTGGTATGTATAATGACCCTGAGGAATCAAAAGCCATTCATGAACATGCCAAGAAGAATGAAGAAAAGTATAAGGATGAGATAAAGAAGCATCTTCCTAAAGATGCAAAAATTGAAGAGCTGGTTTATCATCCTCTGAATACTGGGAATCAGATTTTGTTGAGTTTCTTTTTTTCCACACAGGATATGGATTCTAAGAATTTAAAGAAACTGGCTGATAATAATAATCTATATTATGAAAAGGGTAAGTTTGTAGGGCAGATTCACCTGGATCGGATACCGGAATAATCTTTCAATACTATTTGATGATATAACCGAACATGCAGGTTTCTAACGCATGTCCAGGACCGGGCCGCTGGTTAACGTGTCGCCCAAGAACAGGTGACCATAACAACGTCACCATCAAAAGGAGTTTGGTATGGCTAATTTCAGAGCCCCGTTTGCGCTTCGTGTTCAGAATTCTGCAGAAGTCCTCTCAGTTGACCAGAAAACCCTTCTGGAAGACCTGTCAGAGGCCGGGATTACCGAGACCCGAGCTTTCCTGCTGGACTATCCAACAACGACTGTAGAAGACCTGTATGCGATCTTAAAGCGATTGAACGTATCGAGGCCCCCTTCTAATCTACAACTTAAGGCCGCGGCCGGGATCCTGAAAGGGGACCTGCCTGTTATAGATATGGATAGGATCAATGAGATTAAGACCGAGACAGTAAAAACTCTTGATCGGTTGTATGATGAGGTTATATCCAATAAGTCTTTTACGGCCAATGATTCGATCTATTTGCATCTGGACGAACAGGGCCGGATTGAACAGCCCATACAGCAAATGACGGACCATGACCTGCTGGTACGATATGCTGAAGATAGGGATTTTGCTACCAGCTGGGAGCTTCAACGTCGGTCCAGGGACCAGCCTTTTATCGTGTTAAAGTCACCGATCGGGAAGCCTGGTGATCTTGACCTGACGGAGCCGGGGCATGAGGAAATTGATCTAAAAATGAGTCTGGAGCTATTAAAAGCCTGTCGTAAGAAGGGTACTCCCGATGACATAACCTCGGTCCAGACGGGGTACATGGTTCCGGTATATCGTATTTCTGAGCTGGATATGGCTAATCGGGTCATAGAACTGTGTCCTTTCTGTAAGGACCTGGTGATATTAAATCGAGGATACTGTCCTGAATGTCATAGCTATAACATGACTAATGTGAAGAGGTTTATCAGGAAGTGCCCATCGTATATGCTCAGGCCGGCACAGATTGGTAATTAGTCAGTAGGTATTCGGTCAGGGGTTCGGCCCAGTCGATGCCCAGGCAGAGGGGGATGAGTTCCGGTTTGGCGATGGATTCGATGACGGTAAGTTCATCATTGATGAACTTATTGGCCAAGGCTACGGTATGGTTGATGATCAGGGTTTTTCTATCCAGTGCCCGGATATAGAGCTGGGGGGCATGACGATCCTGGAATAGTATGCCCAGGATTAGGTTGTCTTTTTTGAACCAGCGGATGTCCTCATGCTGCATCTGGTAGAAGGGGAAGTGCAGGTGCCATTCGGGTAGTGGGGTATAGTACTGTTCGGGGAACAGCTTTTCCAGCCATTTTAGCCACCAGGCCCGGTCGATGTATTTGTAGGTAGTCTCCATACCCTAATTATACCGTATTTTCTGCCGAATTAAAGAGCTTTTAATTATGTCTTCCATAACCCTTTGTAATTATATAGGGTTATGACAGAAATAATTATCCGGATTTAGCCTTATCCGCTGTATAATCCGTTTTTCAGAACGGCGATTAGTATCTGCCAAAATATTTTCTTTAAAACTTCTGAAATTTTCCATATAACTATATGACGGTCGCTGGGCCCGGGAATTCGCCAGAGGTCGTGAGCTCGAGACCCATTCACAAGAAAGGCAAAAAGCAATGTGTATTACACTTCGCAAGATTGCTGGAATTTTAGTTGCTCCTTTTTCATTAGGTATTGGGAAATGCGGCGGTTGTGGTAGAACGTGGAATATCTGTAAAGATCATGTTACGCATTATTCGCAATATAAAGGATGTTTCCCGTTGTGTGAAGATTGCTGGAAGGAAATGTCTATTTCAGAGCGTTTGCCTCATTATATAAAGCTTATGGACGAGTGGAAAACTGATCCTACAGAAAGAGAAGCATTGTATGCGGCAGTTATCAATGGGATGTAGAAAAAATGGAAAAAATAATTTTTTTAGATTTTGATGGCATTATCTGCATACCCTCTCAGTTCGATAGTTTCGATAAGGCCTGCTGTAACCGTGTTAAACGTATCCTGGACGTTACAGGGGCCAAGATCGTAGTATCCAGTGCCTGGCGGGTGGGGCATAGCCTTGACAGTCTCAAGAGGGTCATGGCCCGTGGCTATGAGGTAGGTCCCATACCGGTAGCTTTTAAAGAGAATATAGGGACACTTGACCCGGATATGATTATAGGCATGACCCCGTCGATTAATAAATTGCCTAAGCCCGGGGCCCCGTTCGGCCGGGGTCTGGAGATATCGGTTTGGTTGGAACAGCACCCTCGGGTCGTGAAATATTGCATATTAGATGATGAGGCTTTTGACATAGACCCGCATCGGGATTATCTGGTTAAGACGGATCCACTCATAGGTCTTACGGATAAGGATGTCGAAAAGGCAATAATTTTACTCAGCTGAAAGGAAGTCCTATGAGCGAATATTTATTGACGATCAGGATTAAATTTTCAGCCCTGGATGATATAGTTGCCCGAGAGAAGGCTGTCGAGATCATTAATGAGTCGGATATTATGTCCATTAAGCTGGCTGATCCGAATCGACCTGTATATAAATTGCAACAGGTATTTCCTGATAAACAGCCTATAGGCATTGATGTTTTGTTGGGCTGTTCATCTTAGTGGATTTCGGTTTGAGGTAGATAGATAAAAAGCGGGGGGTGTAGCATGGCAGATACTATACATGTTTATCTGGAAAACGAAAAATGCGACGATTGTGGAAATTCTCCAGTTACTTTTCAACACTGGGGATCACTCACAAATTACGAAATGAAGAAAATTTGTAAAGACTGTATGAAAAAAAGAGCAGAAAAAGAAACTTTGAATGATATGGCTGCTCGTGTATAAATTAACAGGGCATTGCAAACGCTGTGGAGAATGCTGTCGGAAAAATATATCCATTTTTTCCAACCCAACCAAAGAACTGATAGAATGGGCCCAGGCCCGGGGTCGAATTCGATATCAGACGGATAAGGTACTTTTGTTTGAGTCTTATTGCCCATGCCCCAATCTTATAGAATCTGAGGATGGGAATACTTCATGTAAGATTCAGGAGAAGAAGCCGCTTTTGTGTTCAGCATTTCCAGATACTTTGTTTGCGGTGAATGAGATGCTAGGGCTTACTCCGGATATGATGCTTTTAGAGGGTTGCGGATTTCGATTTGAAGGGGCGGATAAAAAAGACCTTTAATAATTTTCTAAGATCCTCTATAATAGTATGGGGCAGTTGATGATCAAAAATTATACTTCTACCGTACCGGCTAACCGATCGGTTCTTCGTATCATAAAACTTCACCCAAAATACTATCAAACATGTATATTCAGTAATAAAGGGACTTGAAAATCAGAATGAATCTGACTTATAAATTCACATCTAAATATACCCATAGAGGTAAACTTAATGCCATTTTACAGGTGGCAAGAGTTTACCAGAATTATTATAATATTTTAATGACTCGATCCATAAACGACTTTTACAGAACCGGGAAAATTCCTCTATTCCTATCACCAGTAACTGAGTTCTCAGACTTCTCAGAACGGTACAAGCAAACTTGCGGGAAACAAGTTAGGTCTACTATAAACTCCTTGCTGTCTAATATCAAAAATAAAATAACTCTGGCGATATCTAAATCTTCACTGGACCCTGATACAAAAATTCTTCTTCATTATATTAATAAATATCAGCTGTGGTTCAGAAAATCCGTTGTCTTAAAAGATAAAGAAATCCCTCTGGAACTGTTAAAACTCAGTCGCAGGATGTTCAAACAATTCAAGGGAGAAATCCCGAGACTCAGAAATATAACGATGCTTCTGGATCAGAAAGTAGTTACTATTGAGAAATCTAAAAACAGTTTCGACTACTGGATCAAACTGTCTACACTTGAAAAAGGTAAACCGATTTATCTACCGATAAAGTCTTATGATTATTTTGAGTTCGCCAGCGGCGAACTCCAGAAACAGGCTCAGATTATTATTAAAAAGGGTCAGGTAGAATACGGCTTTATTAAAGAGAGTGAGGATGTCTCTTTAGCGGCAGAAAATAAAATAGTGGGAATTGATCTTGGCATGTCTGTTTTATTAGCTTCCTCAGAAGGGAATCAATACGGTCGTAGCCTATTTAAGAAGCTTAAATACTATGATGAAATCATCACCCGAATGTCCAAGAAACAAAATAAGCAGGGATTAAAAAAGAGTTTGAAATTGGACAGACTTTATTCTAAAGTAAAGAACCTTATTAAGAACGAAGTTGGCCGTGTTCTGAA
>OFOB01000005.1_pt1 | contig 28066 bp, 35 predicted proteins | sample 1542271 | NCBI WGS metagenome assembly OFOB01 (sample SAMN04958490, study PRJEB24370) | sediment metagenome | isolation source: lake sediment | place: USA: Lake Hill lake, St. Paul Island, Alaska | collected 2013
GACTGGAGTTCAGACGTGTGCTCTTCCGATCTATCAACATTCAGGTCTATAACGAAGTTACTGTTAATATAAGACACAAATCTATAATTAGGAATGTCTTTAAGAACGTCTATTATTTGATGAAATATATGGTGTCTTCCATTTAAACCACCAATATAACAGGCTGAGTATTTTTTCTCGACTATAATGGAGTATTTCGGGTTGATAATATAGGGTTCATATACAAATTTATCCGTCTTATATTGATCGTTTTCCCATTTTACACAATATGGGCAGCAGTGAACGATTTTTGTCCAGAAGTCAAGAACCCAATTACCCCTTTCGTGGGGCATTTGACCCATAGAAAGACCATTAGGTTCTTCCGATTCAAAATAAACGTTATATTTGAAATTAGTTGGTCTATCCATTCTATAACCTGGGTGAATACCATAATAAAACATAAGATTTGTTTTATTATTTTCTAAATCCTTAAAATCAATGGATTGTATAGGTCCTTGTGGGTAATCGGATGACCCATCAAACAAAACTTTCATTTGCTATCCTTTGGAGTTATTATGATATAACCTTGATGCCTGAAGTCTCTAGCAATAGTATGTGTTTTTTCAAACATATCAATTATAAACTGAATACCGTTTGTACCAAGTTCCTGACGAGTGATATTAAAACCATATTTTTTCATATGCACATTGAAAAGTCCTGACTCACAGGGACAGTCTTCATAAACCCAAAGATCATCAATAATTATAACATCCTTAAAAATGGGCGCCCTTTGAACAATGATCTCAAGCTCTTTCTTGAGGGGTATTTTAATATCAATATCTATTGTAGTTGAAATATCACTATGCCTACTATCTACTCCCGGAAAATGTGCATCGAGCCAAAATAACACATTCTCTTTTATGGGAGAAAGAATAACCTTCAAAATATCTGCCGAATGCCCATTATGAATTTGTATTTTGTCATTAGATGAAAATCTTAAAGAAGCCTTATCAGCAAGATCTTTTATGATTTCTATAGAATGCATTTCTTCAAAATCATATTTTGAAATAAAATCTACAGCGTCTCCAAAGAGTGTACCAGTCTCAACAAACACTTTAAGATTATTTTTAATTTTTATACTGTAAATATCAAAAGTCTGTATTGCTCCCATGAGGCTCCTTAATAATTTTTATTAATATAAACTGCATTTAGACCATCCATTTTTTTCATAGTATAATATTGTGGTAAAATAGATGAAATAATAGTATGATGAACCCTATTGATCTCCACAATAATCATATTAAATTTAAATCTATCGTAGTCTATGGTCTTAAGGACCCTGTCTTCCATTCCCTCAACGTCCAATGAAAATAAATCTATTTTTTCAGGACAATATTTTCTCAAAATGTCGTTGGTATAATAACAGGATACTATTCTTCTATAGTAACAGGTATCTGTTAAAACGTGCGCGTCGGAAATCAGACACTCATAATCACCGACCATTAATTCCTCATTCTTATCCGAAGCTCCACAATTAACAAGAGCCAATCTATCTAAATTATTTTTATGTAATATTCTGGCTTGATTTAAGTATTCTTTAATAGGGTCAATATAGAGGCCACTCCAACCTATGTCTAAAAGTTCTGCTGTATTAGAAGGGCCCCTCATATAAGTTTCTGGCATGAATTCTATTCCTTCCCTTTGGTACTTGTCGCGATCAGGATAATCAATTACATTACCTACACCAATCTCAACTAAAAAACCTTTTTTTGTGTCAAAATCTAATTGATTATAGAAGTCTTGAATCCAGCTACTCTGGTCAATGTAGTTATATGTTCTCACAGGGTTTCTCCACTGGATTTTTCTTTTTCACTGTAAACTTCATAACCATTTTTCGTCTCAGTTATATCAGAATTAAAGAATTTTTTCTGTAAACTCTGTTTAGCTATATGGCGTCTATAATTAGAGATGTCCACATAGGATGCCTTGACAGAATCAGTTTTTGCTAAATCTACTGCTTTAAAAGTCTGTAGATTAGCCTCACAACATTCCTTATATTCTTCTGAAGCTATGATATCATTAAAAAACCTTTTATTTTCAAATTGATTTTTAAGAAATTCAAAACATTTTAAATAATTTAAGCTTTTTTGTAAGTTGCTATTATCCGTCCTGGACTTAATCTCTAATATAGACAGATAATCAAAAGCATATGACTCATCAACTAAGAGTTGGATCATAGGACATATGTCCATTCCGGATTGAAAATACCTTTAACATAATTAAAGAAACTCGCATCTCTCATACGGGAATAAACGGTCACTCTTTTTTTACCAATCTTTTCCAAAAGATAGCACCAAGCAGTATCCACTGTATGGATTTCCCAGGCTCGTTCCATAAGCCCCACCCAATCAAAAATATTGTCAAAATCAAGATATTCCATAACGATATTTTTAAAACCGTTATTAAGTTCAATAGCAATTTTATTATTAAGGTAGGTATAATTTTTAGACCCGAAATTACGATTAATAAGGTTGAAGGGCTCCCCTTCCACTAATCCCAAATATGTTTCTAAGGTTTTTTCTCTTTCAATATCCCTCTTATACACAAAAAAATTGACCCAGTCTGCATAAGACATGTTCATAAACACATATTTTCTTTGCATAACTGGTTGATCCGAAATAAATCGATCCGCATGCTGTATTGGGAGATATAATAAATCCGGGACATCAATAAGTTTTTGGGGATCTTCATCATACACGCTTTTAAATGGGAATGACTCCTCCTCATTAACAAAGGATATATTATCTACTAAGAGATAATTTTTGAGGTATGTATATTCCTTTATAACGGGCCATATAAGCCTATCTGCCCTACCCGAGTTTAAAACCATTTTGGCCATCTTTTGACAAAAGAAAATATCACCCAATCCTGCGGGTTGTCTAAAGATGCAGGTTTTCATCATAATTGACTCCTATTTAATATAAATCATTCCCCATTTGTCTTTTCTTGATGGGTTAATATTATTATGAATTTTACAATTTTCCCAAGAGCTAAAAGAGAGCTTTTCAACGTCATTTAAAGAATCCGCATAAGTAAAAGAGAAATCTGTGTATCCTAAATCTTGTAAGTATTTAATAGTAGCTTGGATTTCCTCCCATTTTTCCTCTGCCCACTCAAAACCTATTGTGCATTCTATTTTTTTATTCAAACCCTTTATAACCTGAAATTCATAACCCTCAACGTCAATTTTTAAAAAATCAGGTATTCCATAAGTATCTACCATGAGCGATAGGGTGGTGGCTTGTTTTCTTATTCGCGTCCAGGTAAATTGTCCAGCAAAACGGGAAGCATTAATCCACTCGGTATCTGCTGTACTGACTGTATGTGCTGAAGATTCATAGAAGTCTATATCTCCCGGTTCATTAGATAGTACAACATTTAATAAAACAACTCGGCCATCATAATTGAATCGATTTTGTAAACTATTAAATGTCCATGTATCAGGTTCGGCACATACAACTTTATCATACCCATGCTCTAAGAACCATGTCGTACAGTTGCCTATATTTGCTCCAATATCAAATGCCATTTTCATTTTTAATCCTTTATATATTTTTCAAAAATTATGTCTTCAATAACATTAAAATTTAGAGCTCTTTCAAAATTATCCATCATGGGTTCCCTCATAGAATAATAAAGCTCTTCAGATAACATGGAAATATCAAAGTCACCTTTAAGAGTTATTATACCATTCATATTAAAGTAATTAGATAGATCAGGTGCCCCATGATATATAGGTATTGTGCCTGATACAAAACAATCTAATATTTTTTCAGTCCAATAGGTTTCATATTGATCATTTTCTATCGTAATAGAGAACATATAGTCACAAAGAGCTTCCTCTTTTTTGAGCATATTTTTGAAACCCATCCCATAAAGATCCACTTTACCCCGTAATTTTTCTACCCAATTAAGCCTGAAATCGTGGCCTGGCCCAAGTCGTTTAGTAGAACTGGTCATAGATACTAATTTGTTTTTTGAAAAAATCTGTGGTTCTTCTATCCAATAACCGTGTGGTGGAAGATAGATAAAATTGGGCGCTAAATCATAGATTTCTTTATAATGGGTAAAAATATAGTCATAAGACTCCGAAATCTCTTTGTAGTGTTCTCTAAATTCCTTAAGAGCTTGTGGAATGATTACTCTTGATTCCACTATCCACCCGATTTTTTTCTTACATTTTAAATTAATGTTACGAGAGATTTCATCATCAATTACAAAAGTGATATTCTGAACATGACCCTTATCATATTCAAAATATTTAGGATGCTTCCACCAGGTAGATGAGTGTGCATGATGGAACCCACCACCTAAGAGCCCTACTTCAAGCATTATATTTTCCCCATCAGAATATCGTACTGTTGGTTAAACTCTTCTAAAAGATTCCCTTGAGCCGGTAAATCACAATAATAACTTAAAAAATCCCTAGCTATTTTATCTATTCCTAGTACTTCTTGTTCTTTCTTGAATTGCATATATATACCACAGTTTGGAAAGAGTGCATTAGGTGTACCTGTTCGTTGAGCACCTATAACACTATAACCCATCTTTCCCAAAACAAGAGACATAGTACCTAAAGTCCATCCATTAATATGATATGCCCAAGCAGCCTCATGGGATCCAAATATCAATCGGGTTATTTTAAAAATTCTTTGAAGATCCTGACCTTGGATGGATTTAGCTAATTCCCGACAGAGTATTTCCATATCCGGGATATCTATTATTAAAATGCCACCTACTTGAAGGGCTCGCGTCCATTTGACGAGTAAGGCAAGGGATTCCATGTAATTAAAATGTTCATAGACATGATGAGATTGAATCTCTTCGCAGAGTTCTAATTTAACAGTCATTAGGTCAGCATAAATATCGGCATGAATCTGAACAATCGAATGTTCTGCCTGAGGATAGTCTATGTTAATATATCCTGGGAAATAATTTAATCCACAACCAAGATGGTATTTTAGTCCCATAATGGAATATCCTTTGATTGACGATTGATTTGCCACCCCTTATACATTTTGTTATTTCGGACTGCTTTACATCATATCCAAGAGTAAGTCATTTCATAGTGAACAGCATTGACTTCTATGCCGAAAAAGGGTTCAATATCAATTTTCAGACCTTTAAGATATTGATCATTTAAAAAATCAGAGGGGATGTTCCCTACTCGATTGTAAATGTTTTGCCCGACCCTATTCGATGGTATGTTTAATATTTTTGCTTTTTGAAAACATCTCATGTATGGTCTTTTTGGGATTACGTAGGTCATTTTGTCTTCTAATGCGTTAGGATGGCCATAATTTTCATTTTGGATACAAGGAAGAACGTCTTCTGTTCTAAATATATGACCGTCCTGCGACATTGCGTATCCTTCATCCCCAGGTAGTCCTATCCAAGCCCATCTACCTGTGAGCATTTCCGGTGGGGGCACAACGTTCTTACGTTGCATATAGCAGTAAGTGATACCGGGATGCATCCTTAAAGATAGGCAAGCCGTATCGGGGTCATCTCTGAAAGCTTCAAATTCTGGACACTTCAGAGTGAAGGGGTTGATAAAAACAATGTCATCTACAAATTGTGCCGTATAAGGAATACTTGGGTCTGTCACGCTTATCATAATTTGTTTAAAGTCTTTACCCTTTTGAGCAACATAATTCATCTCAGGATGATCCTTAAACATCTTTTCATAACCCGCAAGATATTGATCCCCATCATAAGTCCATATGATAGAAACCTTTGTTTCTTCTTGCCAATTCTTCCAAAAAATCTTCATACTTCTTAAAAAAGCATCTAATTGGCAAGGCCTGTCTTTACTGAATATTATGGTATTAAGCATTTTTCACCTTTCTTTCAATCTCAATATGATAGTATACACATTTAAAAGGTCTCTCTATATGAATACGGTTTCTTAGCCGCAATATAATCAGTAAAATACATCTGTTCTTTCAGTCTTAACTTATCATCATTGAAAGGTGTCTCTTGATTGTAAGTATATAAAATGTCTGGAATGTGTCTACTCCTTCGGTGGCCAGCCATCTCTAATGCCGGCCACATGATAGCAAGATCGAGGGCACTTCTGAAATAATTTCCGTCCTGATCTCGAAAATCTTCATCCTTGATATGTTTCCATACCTTATATTTCATCGTTCTTAGATGGCTGGCCCTCCAGGAAACCCTTCTAATTCCGTATTTAAAATGCTCTTCCGTATATGACCCATTATTGGTAGTAACATTAGGATTAGGGTAAGCAATCCAACTCCCGTATGTTACCAAAAGATCCGAATTATCATCACAATACTTTTTCAATATGGAAAAGGATTTCTCAGAAGCCAACCAATCATCTCCATCTACCGTTATAAGAATATCATCGTCTATCGGATTCAATAGTTCAAAAGCTTTTATGATATTCGCCAAGGCATACTTGCTTTCTGTATTTCTTAAAACACGGAGCTGATCCGATTCATATCTCTGGGCCAAACCATAAGAACTATCAACAGGGTCAATGATTACCTGACAATGCCAATTTTTATAATCTTGGGCGACAATTGATGCTAAGCACTTTTGAATGTAATTTTGTGCTGGTCCCGCAATAACCGCTATTTTAAACATAGGAGGCCGCTCGAGAATCTTAGGGAATAAAATGGCTATTGGATCCTCAACTTTCATTATCAGGTTTACCAGAATCTACCTGTTCTTTAATCCAAGGATATGTCTTTTCCAGCCCCTTTTCTAAGGAGTAATCAGGAGCCCAGCCCAATTTCTCCTTAATAAGACGATTGTCCGATGTACGACCTCGAACTCCTAAAGGACCATCGACATGCCGGATACGGATATTTGGTTTGTTGGCTATTTTCTTTATAATATCAACCATTCCATTAATAGACACCATTTCATCCGAACCTATATTGACAGGTCCTTCGAAATCTGAATTCATAAGACATCGAATACCATCTAGGCATTCATCAATGTAGAGATAACTACGGGTTTGTTCACCATCGCCCCATACCTCAATAAGACGACCATCCTCAGTCTGAGCTATTTTTCGGCACATGGCCGCGGGGGATTTTTCCCGGCCGTTTCCCCAGGCCCCCTCTGGTCCGAAAATATTATGGAACCGAGCTATTCGTATTTTTAGGCCGTGATTACGAGCATAGGCTTGATAAATGCGCTCGCTTTGTAATTTCTCCCAACCATAATCGGAATCAGGGTAAGCAGGATATGCAGAATTTTCTGCAGTAACTGGATTAAAAGTATCTTTCTGATTCATTTGGTTATATACACATGCACTACTACTAAAGAAGAGTTTCTTTATGTTAAATCGTCTGGACATCTCGGCGATATTGATATTTAACAATAAAGAATCATGGACTATACGGGCATCATTGTCCCCAGTGAATACTACCCCAGCACCACCCATCCAGGCGGAAAGTTGATATACTTCATCGAAGGGCTCTGTATCGGGGCTCTTGAAAATTTGTTTACATACTTCAAAATCCCTAAGATCCCCAATTACATAATCATCTACGTCCTTACGCAGGTCCCCATATGGAAATTCCTTGATATCAACTGTACGTACCCAGAATCCTTCGGTTTTAAGCCGGCGGGCTAAATGATGGCCAATGAACCCATGCCCACCCAGGACTAGGGCTTTGGGAGGTAGAGTGTCTCGTGTACTGCAATTTAGATTATCCATGTAACCCTTTTCTTTCTTGTGAATGAGCCAGTTCAGTTTGATATATTAAAAGATTATGCTTTTAAATGATCCGGAGGTTCATATGTATCCATATTTTTTGGTTCATATATATAAGGCTTTCCATAGCCCACTTTTCTTTTATCAAGAGCTATTTCCTCTTTTTTATAACCCCAATCTGTACATTGACCTGAATGCCAACAAAATATATTTCGACAGAATGCTACTTTCCATCCATCTCTTTGGACATTATCAGAAAATAGACCATCATCTCCAAATGCACCAATCTCTTGTTTTATACCATCGAGTTTAATAGCTTCTCGACGGACAAGTTTAAAAGTATTCCCAACGGCCTTACAATAAACAATGTCGGATTCTTTTTGATAAGGCTCCTGAAGTGATACCGGGGGTAACTGAAGAGCTAAAAAAGCTAATTCCGGATGATTATCCATTATAGCAATCATCTGGCTAAGCCAATCCGGATCTACTTTAGGGGGGTAGACATCATTATCCGTGACTATGTAATATTTTTCACTGGTTTCAGTCATCGCGTGAAAAATCAGCTTATTATACAGACACCCAGTATTTCGAGAATCCATGTGCAGAGAGGCTATAGTTTTTGATTTTAACAGTTGGACTAATTTATCCTGAGTTTCAGGATCACTCCCATTATCAAAGATATGTAGGGAATAAGATCCGGGTGCAGTCCGTTCGATTATCCTATCAATGGTCTCTTGTAGGAATTGAAATCTGAAAAAGCTAGTAATATAGATATTCATTATATTCTGAGTCCTTTAATCTAAGGCAGGTCTCTCTGATTAAAAATATCTATTAGAATGGTATCCTGGACCAATTTCTTTGCATGAATCTGATCGATAGTTAAAGGCGTAAAAGTATCCATGGCACAGATATTATTAAAAGATTTTTTTTCTCTGTGATTATAATGATTTATCCTTAAAGAGGAATCCTTAAAAGATCTAGATGGCACTGAAAAATTTATCCAATGATTACCAGGTGTTACTGAAATAAAATTTTTCGTACTATGAATAGCCTTCCTATACGCGTAATCAAATGTGTCTGGATCTCTCCAGGTTAATCTTCGAACCGGGTTTATATCTTTACTATCCATTTCAGTGGTATAATAGCAGAATCCATCTTGATACAGCACATTATACCCATTTCTTTCCGCTTTTAAGACTCCCGCTCTTATATCCCCTATATAAAATTCGTCATCATCGCATGGAACAACCCAAGAACATCCCCGGCTTTTTAGTTCAAAAGACATCCTTGAGACCATTTGAACCTGAAGCGAGTTGGGTGCATACGGGGTGCGCGACATATCCCCATATACTATACCCATACAATAAAAATTACTCGTTGAATCTTCTAGAAATTCTATCTGTTTTAGTAATAATTTGCTAGGATTATTTGCTATGCATATTATTTGATCGACCATTTCAGAATGATAAAGCACATTTTGAGTTATTAGATTAAAACTAGTATCGCAAACAAGAAGGGACATTCCTATCATATAGTAATATGGCCTTCATTTTTTGCAATTTTATGCTTTCTTAAATACAATGAAAAAACTATACCCGACCTCCGGAATGGCCTGGATCTCGGTAAGATGGCTATTAAGATAGCTATCAGACTGTACGATCAAACGGGTCTTCTCTAGGCCGAAATCCGGATCCTTGTGGTTCGGGTTCGCCTTAGAATTATTTTTCAAACACGATGCCCTGTACCGCTGCTCATCAGGCAATAATAGAAACAAATACCCATCCGGTTTCAATACCCGAACCCATTCTGCTAATATCTTCGGCTTCTCCTCAGAATCAAAATCCTCCCAACAATGGGAACTGAAGACATAATCCAATACCCCGTCCCGGAAAAAAGATAGATCCCGGGCATCGCCATGCCATTGAACAGTTGATGGAAACTGCTGCTCATCAATGTTAATCGCCTGGGGGAATATAGGACTCCCACCTCCACCTATATCAACCCCATTCACCATGTATGGATTGATATATTTCAGGACCTCGTCCTTTACTGCCTGTTCTTCACCCATAAACTAAATTTCTTCTCGGTAAAATGGTGCCATCGATACCCAGTCTTTCATCCCCCTAATATACCCATCAACATCTACCATAATCTCGGGTATGATCCGGATCTTTGGATTATACTTCAAACAAATACGCTTCAATAACCTATAGTCATGCTCAGGCTCATCCAACCATGGAAGATCCACTACCCAAGACCGCTTTAGGATGAAACAAGGCGTTCCCACATGCCCACACATAGGGAACATAGGCAGCCCGATCTCCGGAACAGCACATATACGGTCCGGATTCCCATTCGTGTAGATCCTGGACTCAGCACAAGCCATCTGGACAACATTGATTGTATCCCCGTCTAGTCCTTCTACCAATCGTTCTAAATATCTTGAATTATAACGATCATCGTCATCACAAAATACACAATACTCCCCAGTCGTCAGTGATACCCCGTGGTTCCGGGGCCGGGTTCCTGGTGCGACCGTCATATTACCAGTATCTTTGGATATACTGGTAAATTTAAGGTCATAAAGGCCTTTTTTAAGGATACGATCCATGAACTCCTGAACATCGGCCGGCGGAGGACCATCATGAACCAGGATGTGTTCAAAGCTTCCTTTTAATGATTTTAACGTCTGATTGTTAAAATCATTTATCAGATTGCGTAATTCCTTAACCCCGCGGGAGGCCGGGGTGATAACCGAGACAATAGGGGACATATTAAGCCTTGTTTATAAAAATTGACCGGGGATATTCATAATCATATAGTAAGATATATTAAAAGATTATCAAGAATAGAATTCATTGAAATTATACTGAGTATAATCAAGGACTTATATGTACTGGTAATAATCTCCTAATACAAAATGCTCTAGTCTATACATGAAGATATCATATCCCATATCATAAATCCACATCAAATCAGGAGGAGTCCCATGCCAGTAATCCCGTATCTCAAAGGTAAAATGGATGATTTCGTAGCAGCAATCGATTTCAGACTGAACTTCGAAGACAAAACCCCGTCCATCATGGTCAAAATCGGGGATGTCATCCAATACGACGGGGAAATGGCCAGCTATACAAAATCCTCCGGGGACAGAACCCTCGGTCGTACACTGGCCCTGAAATCAGCCATAGCAGGAAGCTGGCTGAAACCGGCTACCATAGCCACAGAAACAGTCCAGAATCCCGTCCAGGCTCCGGCTGAGGTCCCGACCCAGACCCAGGCCGAGTATGATGCCCTGAAAGGCGGTAATTTTGAGACCTTCCTGAATCAGGAAAAGACAGTAGTCGCCGGAGCAAGAGGTAGTGTCATTAAAGAAAAAGACATGATCGTAAAACAGACCGGCAGCAGAGTATCTGAGGAAAAGGCTACCAAGACTGGTAGACTCGAGGTATCCGGAGATCAGGTCGATGTAAAAACAGTCGGTACAACGGTCACAAGCTCGACATCCGGGTTCAAAGGTAAGAAATTCTCCAAAGAAGTCAGAAAATCCGAGGATTACGGCGCCGACTCCACACAGCCCATCCGAACCAGGAAAAACGCCGCCGCAACACCGGAGACCAGACCGAATACCTATACCGTAGACGATAAGACCCCCCATGTCCCGGACATGGCCACAACCGAAGAGATCCAACGGGCTAAGAGGATTATCAAGGATGCCGAGCCCCAAGAAGCCAAAGTCATCGGGAATGTAAGGAAATCGGAAACCGTAGAGACCGTGGATGGCATAACCCTGAAAAAGACCGTAGCTCCAACCGAGATCAATACCTCGGTCAAAGTCGGGTCCGGAGAGGTAATTACCGAGGCCACCACAGTTAAGCTAAGTTCAGGGGGTACCGGGGTTACGGATCTGAGCGGCAAGGACCCGGACGGGGCCGTGGTCGTGGCTAAGATAGGAGAGAAGGCAGCGCCTAAGATTCCTGAGGCGCCGGCTACTGATGGCTCTAATTATCTTTCGATGTTGCCTGATAGCTGGGCAGACATGCACTGGGTGCAAAAAGAGAAGTTTATTCATCGAATGGTTGATAAAGGGTTCCTGGAATTCTTGATGAAAGTAGAAACATTGCCGGCAATACAGAAGGCCTGTGAGGCCCGGCTGAAAGAGTTAAATGCTTCAACCAATAAGTCATCTGCTTAAAATATTGGCTAATGCCGGTGATTTTGATAGCGAGAACTTGTTCCCGCCATTGACGTTCACCGAAGAATTAGCCGATGCCGCTTCAGGGTCTTTTGAGGTCCAACCCCAAAAGACCCTTCGTGATAGACAGTACCAGAACCAACCATTAGTAATTCGTCCTAAGTATGAGGGTGATTTCTTGGAAAAATTACGCAATAAGACTGCAGCTGATTCGGATAATTTGCAAGATTTCACCATGCCCTCCGAGATGCTTAAACATCAGGAACAGCCCTTCCCCCGGGACTTGCAGGACGAATTTTACGATATAAACCGGTTGGAAGATGAGCACGGCTCGGGCATGGACTATATCCGGGATTATTATGACCGCGGCTGGGATCCTGAGGATGCCCCGGAGATGTCCGAGGATAAGATCGATCGGATGAACCAGCAGCCCAATACACCTATCCCGGAGCCCGTTAAGCTTAAGATACGGCAGATAGTGACCGCTTATGTAGAGCGGGTAACCGAAGTCAGCCATATGGAGCGGGAAGAGCGTCAAAGAGCTGGCATGGTTGTAGCGAAATTCCTGAATAGAATGCTACCCCTGGGGCTTGACCTGGATCCCAGACAGGGCCGTACGGCTAAGCTATTACAGGATCTCCGGGATCCAAGACTGTTTACCAAGCGTAAAAAGGACAAGGTTAAGAATATCCATGCCCCGGATATCGATGGCGCCAAGAAGACCATCCGTCTGGTTAAAGCTGAACCCAACATAGGCCGGTGGACCTTCCGGACAGGCAGTAAAGGCTACAGCACCATATTCCAGTTCATACCCAATGGCAATGTCAGAGAAGTCAATAAGCTCCATGTCCGGGTAAGCTGTTCCTGCCCGTCCTGGATATACTGGGGCGCCCAATACTGGGCCCATCAGGGTGATTACCTCTATGGCATGGTCCACCCAGTCCTGGCCAAGCCAGGGAAACGGGACCCGTCCGGGGCCTTTACGATTTGTAAGCATGTCGCGGCCTGTATTCCGACGGTCTATAATTATAGAATCGGAGTAATAGCCCCTTCGATTAAGGATAAATTAAAGGCTGTTCCCAAGATCAAAGTTGATAAAGAGCTTCCCACGGAGAAGGTCAAGATCCCGGCCGAGCTTCAGTATTTGGGCAAGGAGAAGATAATTCAGGATTTGGAGACATCTTGGGCGGTACTCAAGCCTGATCTCCGGCGTAAGGGTATTATGAGTCTTACGGATCCCAATGAGGTAGCCTATTTTGCATATCGGTTCCCGGAGACTGCCACGGGGTTCGTGGCTGAAAAGCTTAAGGAGATGTCCCAGAAGCCCCAATGGAAGCGTAAGGCTGAGGATCTTTTGGCTAAGATAGAGGGGCATAAGAAGGAACATGAAGAGAAAAAGGTAACGCCGGCCCCTAAGACGAAGATACCCTCCCAATTCCATGTCCTGGATAAGAGCGGGGTTATTGAGAATCTCCTGAAAGATTGGGACAAGAAGAACCCTGAACAGCGTAAAGAGATAATTAATCGTCAGACCAATCCCGATATCATAGCTTATTTCGCTTATAAATTCCCGGACGACCCCGTGGTGGCTGATGATGTTGTGGAAAAGATGGAAGGGATCATCAAGGGTCCGGGGAGCAAGGCTGTAAAGAACAAGGCCCAGAAGTGGCTTGATGAATTTCTTGGTAAGCCGGCCGGTATAAAAGAGCCCGAAGTCAAACCGGAAGAGCCCGAAAAAGAGGAAATCAAGATTCCTACATCCTTACGTATATTTGAGAAGAGCGTTGGTGTTCAGACCATGCTGAGGAACTGGGATAAGAAAACCCCTGAACAACGACTGAAAATTATCAATAAGCCTGAGGATCCGGATATCATAGCCTATATTGCCTTTAAGTATCCTGATATGAAAAAAGATGCCATCAAACGACTGGAAGATATATCCAAGAGTGATAAGAGTCGTGCAGTAAAGAATAAAGCTGAAAAATGGCTCAGCCGGATATAAAGGGGCTATGATTAACAATATCCTTCAGGCAAAGAATAAGATATGCCTGGACTTTCCTAAGGACCTGGCCCTGGACCCGTCCCGGTTCGGGAATAGTCTTATGGGTGAGATATTGAATTTCGGATTTGCCTATGTAGAGTCAGAAGATAGTTATGTTGAGTATATAGTTTGTGATCCGAACATAATGAGAGGAATCATTATTGAGGTTCCGGAAGTAGAGCTAGCTATAGATAAGAAATATTTTGGTAAACTCTGGACAGCTGCCATGTATATAACGAATAAAATAAAGAATTATAATATCATATTTGCTAATACGGATTTGAGCGTGGTTCTATATCTAAATACGAATAAAATACTGAAAGAGGTTTATAATGGCCACCTACGACTACCGCTGTAAGGAATGTGGGGTAGAAGAAGAGCATGTCCATAAGATGTCTGAGACCCCGGAGATAAGATGTCCCCAGTGCTCCGGGGTCATGGAACGTGTGATAGGGAATAGCTTCGGTGGGTTCATATTTAAGGGCGGTACCCCGAGTACGCACTGGCGGGAAAAGCGCCAGCGTACCAAGCGTAGTGAGGAAATGGGACGAATTCAGCGGTCGAAGTATGGGGATATCGGTCCTAAAGTCCAGCCTAATGTGGCTGGGGTCGAGACTGGGTCCTGGACGGATGCCAGTAAGTTGGCCAAGGAAGCTGGTATGAATACAGAGAGTTATAAGCCATGGATTGATAAGGAAAAGAAGGCTAAACAGGGCAAGATCATAGTTCCATCATCTGTAATTTAAACCCGAAAGGAGTCAGATTATGTCTATTTTGCAATTGATACTCACACTGGTTGTTTCTGGAATTATTCTATGGGTTGTTAATACATACATCCCCATGGATGAGAAGATCAAGAAGATCTTGAATGTAGTTGTAGTCATTATTATTATTTTATGGCTATTGAGTGTGCTGGGTGTAATTGATTATATGTCAAATATACATATGGGAAAAATTCATTTAGGAAAGTGACCACGACTAAAGTCGTGGGTTTCCATGAGTTCTGACCCGTGGGCTTTCCCGTCCATAAGATTGTAATAATCATCTAATATCTATTTTTAAGCAAAAAAGGGCACAAAATCATGAATAGTATCATTGAAGCACTCTGGAAATCTGATGAATTAATCAAATTTGGCTGGACCCCGGAACCGGGTGCCTGGAGCTATCGGGTCTATGTAGGCTTGGTGCCACAGATAGCCTCCATGACCGCTCTGAATACCAATGTAGCCGCTTCCAAGAGTCCGAACCCGGCCACCATGGGTAAGGTGGAATATGATGTCACCGCGGCAGCCATACAGGCCCTCCTGACCCTTCCGGTGACTATTACCTTTGCGAATACCATCTTCTATTTCATGATAACCTGGAATGACCAGGATGGTATTGAAAGTTCTAAATCTGCCTCAACGATCGTAGAAATACCTCCGGTCGGGATCATGGGTAAGACTCGTAAGGATGATCCTACGGTGAACCGGTTTATTTATGGGTTCAGTGATCAATATCAGAAGTGGATCAAGGCCGCCAGTTCCGGTAGTGGGGCTCTGATAACGGATCCTTCTGACTTCTATAAGGCCAATGTCACGACTGAGTATACATATGATACTACTAATATTAAGACGATTAAGTCATATCTCAGTGACCGGACCAGTGCTGGTTTCCCGGCTAAACTGACGACTTATGAATGGACTGGTAGTTTGGTTAAGAAGATAACTGTAACAGATACAACGGTTTAGAAGAAAAGTCTGAATCCGTAATAATCTTTTAATATGGGAAATAAGTAGTCAGTCAGTACAATAGAAATTAACAAATTACCTATAAGGAGGCTTTATGGCTATTGGTGTTTATGGTACGACAATCATCAATTATGATGGAACCAATGTAGGTCCGATCTATCTACGTGATATCGGCATGCGGAACCAGCTAGGCGGCGGCAAAGGTATCTATGTCAACGGTCAGGATCGCTATATTGCCTATGGTGGGGATGCAACATTCGTCAGTACGTCGGATGTCATGCTCAGTATGACTCGGGGAGTTCTTAAATCCTTTATTGATTCCAGCTCTCTGAGGGCTACAATCGTTGATACCACAGCCGGTACCAGGCCGTAATCAGTTACCGACGCAGGTTTAGTCAAGCCCTTGGCCGTCCCGTTCTCAGGGGCGGCCATTTTTGTTTAAAAGATCTAAATAATATATGGATAATATCAACAAGGACAACACCATGATTCCGAGTGGCGTGGTAAACGGGGATATTTTTGATACCGATTTTGGATATCAAACATGTGATCTTTACTTAGCGAGTTTTTTCATATCGGCTGGTAGTAAGATGATAAAGTCAGCTCGGGACCTTAAATCAAAGAGAGTATATTTCATCTTTGAAAAGAGTCCGATCCTGAATGACCTGAAGCTGAGCTACTTTAGCCGAGAAGCCAAAGTCGATGCCCTGACATTCGCCGATAATATCAAATCCCTGAAGTCTCTGTGCCACAACATTCTTAATAGCACAGTCACTACCAGGGTCTAAACACCAGGAGCCCCTATATGGCCACAACAGAAACCGAACTGGGTAAGAAAGATATCATTATCCCCCAGCCAAGGCCAGTTGCCAATCCGTATTATGTTACCCAGATCTGGATACTGGATGAGACAACCTGTCTCCCAGTCGGGGTCCGGGCCGAGTACACGTTCAGTCTATAAAGGTATAATTATTATGATGCTTGATTTCATAAAGATGTCCAGTGCCCAGCAGAACTTCAAAATCAATGATGATTTTCAGTTCGTAGCATTCGACGACATGACTTCAGAGGGCATGACAGAAGATAGCTCCGTCCCCCAGGAGCTCGAGATATGGGCCGCGGTCAAGATAAATTATGAGGGTATTATCCCTGATAGCTATAAAGTCCTGAACCTGATCATCGGGGACTGGGTCAATAGCCATGTCGAATCTCTGACCAAGGCCATCCATGGCCAGCTAAAAGGGCATTTTCAGGCCATATACCCCGGTAGTGACCATTCAGAGCTCGATGATGCTGAAAAAAGCACTATATGGACGGAACAGCTGGAATATATGCCCCGGATCGATGATGACCTCAAATCGATCGTCATAGAGATCGAACTGGTGCTGCCGACAGAGCCCGTGGGGGAAGAGAAATGATCCAGAAAACTATCGCGGTTAAAAATCTGGCCTGTAATGCCGTCGTACACGCAATCGACGTAGGATCCCTGTACCCGACCGGGCACCTGAGCATATTCAATGCTGATAGCACTCGAATTACACGGTTGCCCCTATCTCTGCCGGCCTTTATGGATGCTACCGATGGTACAGCCTATGCCAATCCCATATGGGATGCCACATCGGTATTTGATGCGACTGCAGCTACATTCTGGTTCGAAAATAGAGACGGAACACATATCTGGGGAGGAACGGTAGCCGACACGACTGCGGGCGATATGGTTCTTGGATCAGTTATCCTACCCAATGATTCAACCGTGTCTGTCGATTCTGCCGTTTATATCGTGCCATGACCATCCATGGACATATCCATGCTATCGATCGTAAACATATTGGTCGGGTGGTTGCCACTGATACCAACACCGGATCCATATACGTCATCGATCACCCCCATCAGGGACATGTAACCGGGTTCGTGATTGATCGCACACTAAGATTACCTACCGGCACCACCTTCGTCCCCAATCAATTCACGACATCAACCGATTTATCATTAACATTAATAGACCGTACCTATATAGATGGATCATACAGTGGTGACGGAACATATTTTGACTCAACATATATCTCAACACGATGGTTCAACCCGATCTGGATCAATTATGGAATATGGATGTACGATCGCACAGATAGTACGAATACTGCTGATAGAGTTCTGCAGGGGTATCGGTATCGAACACCCATGAATCCGGGTGTCGGGATCTATTATGCCAATATGGCCATGCCCCAGCCGGGGAAATATGATATCCAATGGCTGTATCAGAAGGATACCAGTTCCTATGCCAAGGCCGTTGATCAGTCTTTCTATGTGACTAAGGAGTGGTAATGTTACCCATTACCCAACTATTAAGAGATATCCTGGCCAAGATCCAGGTCCCCGTCGGGGCCCTGGTTGATTATTTGAAGAGCACGAAGGACGATTGGAATTATATTTTACCATCCGAACTTAAAAAGGAGCTCGAAAATGAAAAAGATTATTATATCATTGACCTCAGGCGTAAAGAAGATTATGACCAAGGTCATATCCCGGGTGCACACAATATTTTCTGGCTTGATATCCTCAATCCGGAAAATCTGGAAAAAATCCCCAGAGACAAAAAAATAATAGTATACTGCTACGTTGGTCACACATCCAGCCAGGCCATGGTCCTGCTCAGATTACTGGGATTTGATGTTACATCCCTGAAATTCGGTATGGGCATTAGTCCTTCGGCAGACGTTCCCATAGCCGGCTGGTCAACCTTTAACTATCCGGTGGTTAAATGAAACCTATATTATTGATACTATGTCTGTGCCTGATCGCCTACGGGGACAATCACAAGCGCCATACCCCGCCGGGGCATGCTAAAAAAGTGGTCGTTGTTCAAAGGATTACTGTAGTAAAGCACGATCCGAGGCCAAGAATTACTATAGTAAAACACGATCCGAGGCCCTTTTTCATGCTCCCGTTCTTATTTCCAGTACCCAGCGCCGTCGTTGTAACCCCAGTCCCGGTCCCAGTTCCAGTCTTAGTCCCAATGCCGGGCGTGATCATGATTACGCCGAGGGTTACAGAGGAAAGGGTTATTATTGAAGAAAAGAGACATCACCATCATCATGGAGATCGAGATGAATAATATTATTGAATTCATGGCTAAAAAGCCACATACCAAGAGCCCGGAGCGTATTTATGTCCTGTCGGAGCAGAAGGACCATATCAAGGCCCTGACGGGGAAGGACACCCTGACCGAGGGGCATGTCAAGGCTCTTAAGGCTCTGGGGTTCATTTTCAAACAACGCATGCATCAGATCGCCGTAGCTAATATAGTACGTCGGTTCACTGCTGCTTCAAAGGAATAACATATGGCTGTTGCATTCATGAGAGGGACCACGACCGGGCCTAATGACCTGAATATAACCGTCCGGAACGCTCTATCCCAGTTGATAGACCCGTTCCGTCTGGAATATACGGTCTATGATTATACCACGAACGTGGAAGTCCTCATGGGATCCCCCGTGAATATCCCCGTGAAGATGTCTACCGGCCAGTACTACGCCCAGGTCATGATCCCGGCCGATTCCAATGTCGGGGACTGGCGCCTGCGCTGGACTATCCAGGAGACAGCCGCGGACCCGGTCTATCAGTCGGTACAGGAATTCAACGTGGTGGGGAGCAACGTCATTACCAGTGTCACGGGCGATGCCAATCTTGACAAATTGCTACACACCCTTCGCATTATATTAAGAGACAACAATCCGGATCGCAATTATAAATTTCGTCCCCCAGAAAAAGAGCGATTCATCCAGGGCCAGACCCAGGTCTTCGGGTTCATTTGGGAAGACGAAGAACTGCTAGAGTATCTCTATTTGGCCGTCGACGATCTCAATTCCCGGCCCCCGGTGACCGGGATTATTATTAATGACCTCTGGGGCGGGGCCCAGAAATGGCGTACGGCCGTGATCATGCGGGCAGCAGCTTTTGCATGTTTCGCCATAGCCATGAACTGGATAGCCGACGAGTTTAGCATTGGTAAGGATGAAAAGTTGACTGTCAAGGTCGGGGATGTGAATGAAGAAGAGACCTTACCCATTGAAGAGCTTTTCACTATTATTTATGGCGAGAAAATGATCGCGTATCAGGACCTGGCCCGGCAGGGTATTGATGAGGTCCGGCACGGTAAATTCATTGCTTTCTGTAAGAAGTTTATGCGTCAGATCAAGCTCTGGCCCAATAGCCCTAAGAATATCCTCAGGAAGCGATTACAGGGGGCATTTGAACGGGGGCAGCTCTATATCAAGTCCTATGTCCAAGAGACTAAGGCCGTGGCCTGGAAGCCTATTAAGGATGTTCTGAAGCATAATGCTGAGCATAAGAAGATCATGAATGTGCTGACCACCAAGAGGAATGGAGATATTGTTTCTCTGATAGTTACTGAAGATCATAGCTTGTTTAATTGGAATACCATGGAACCGATCAAGACATCGGATATAGAACGTAATTTTAAACTTATAGGTCTGAATAATGATAACTTCGATGCTTATGACGTCAGGACCATACAGCCAGTCCCATACCAGGACCCGGTCTATGACCTGTCCGTGCCGGGGACTGAGAACTTTTTCACTACGTCGGGGCTCCTGGCCCATAACACATATTCTATCTCGGGTGTGTCGCTTGATATCGAGAAGAGTTCCAAGTACCAGTCCATGAAGGATGAGTACATTGCGGAGTATGATAAACTGGTTGAGGCGGCTAAGCGCTCCGTAAAAATTGTGAAAGGCCTCAGAATGCAAAAATTCGGGACGGGCATAATGTCAGCTCTTGGTCCGTTATCGAGGCCGGGCGTTCAAAGTCGAAGATCCATGATAGAGAGTTCAAGGCCCGTGTGGATTTAAAGGACATTTTTTTCTTGTATTGAAATAAAATTGAATCATCTAGACCGGTATGGATATAATCATTTTTTCTTGTATTTTAGTTTCAATTAAATCCATGATCGTATGATTTTTTATGGCTTTTAACACGTCACTTTCCCAGAATCGAATAAGATTGGGAATATTTTTATTTTGAAATTCATCTCGTCTCATTGTTTTTTTGATTTTCAATGCTTTTTTATTGTTAAGATTTTTTCGTATTATTTTTCCATGCCAGTAATCCCCATCATATTGGCCCCATAGATCAAAAAGTGGTAGATAATAGTCCATTTTATTGTGTATTTCAGGGTGTTCAATATTATGACAGGTGTTAGGGTCAAATAATTTTAAATATTCCAGAAGGTCTAATTCCCCTTTGGATGAAATGATAAATCCTTTCTTTTTTAATACCTCAAAACCTCTATCACGGATTTCCTTTAATTGAAGGAGTGATTCTACACCGAATCTTTCCAGAGTAGTTGCTCGTATTTTTATTTTTATTTCTTCAGCTTTAGCAGGATTATCTACCCCATATCGTTTAAGATTTGTTTCAATAATTTTTTCTTTTATTTCGTCACACTTGGTATGATATATTCCTCCATGATTATCAATACTGGTTTGCATAGCTTTTGCATGTATAACCGGATTTTGAGTTGGAACTGTAAACCCATATCGTTCTAAGTTTGTTTCTGCTATTTGTTTTTTTATTTCAGGAACTTTGATGGGATTATCATATCCGTATTTCTTCATCATTCCTTCCTGAACCTTATCAACCATCTGGAACGGATTAGATACTCCATAGCGTTCTTGATTAGTTTCAGCAGATTTGGCTCTGATCTCCGGGGACTGATTTGGATTTTCCACTCCATATCTGTCTAGATTGGTCTTTTTTACCTGACTTTTTATCACCTCGGATTGAAATATATTATCAACCCCATATTTCTCCTGTACTGTTTCTTGTACTTTTTCCCGAACCTCTGGACATTGGGTTGGGTATTCAACGCCTCTTTTTTCTAAATTGGTTTGCCGTGAAGCTTCTTTAACTCCTGGTAACTGCCAGGTGCTGGTCACTCCATGGTGTTCCATCAGATGCTGGGCCTTATCCTGATTTATAACTAAATTGTCCCTGGACAGTCCCAATCTGATGCAGTGCTCCCGTATCGATTTCCAATTCCGTTGGGGAAATTTATCAACTATGTCCTGTTGCCGGCCGTGGGGGTAGATTTCTTTTAATAGTGCATTCTCCTCTTCCGTCCATAGATCATCTCTGTTCTGGGTACTGCCAATGGTTCCCAGTTCTATCATTTCCTGTTTAACGATCTCTGGGTCACGGTGGATGCCCATGTTCTTGGCATTGAGGCGTATACTCTGCCAGGACCGGTCATAGCCGGCTTCTGAGAACGTGGCCAGGATGAAATCTTTCCGGTTATGAGCATATATCTGACGTATAAGCTCGAGTTCTGGTTCGGTGTAGGTATCTTTACGGGGTCCGCGGATTTTCTTATCTTCATTAACCAGGAGCACATCTCTATGGAGATCCAATCGTCGGGCACGTCTGCAGATAGTCTTCCACCCCTTGTTTAATCTTGATAGGATGGTTTCTTTGGAATTATTGGGGTAGATGTTCTTTAGCAGGACATCTTCGTCTGGGGTCCATCGGTCGGCCATGTTGTACCTCTTATATGGATATGGGTCTTAATATCTATATTATACCACAATCCAAGTCCATAGTCAACATCTATCTTAAACTGTATTGTAATCCCTTGATATTTATTGTCTTATGTACTTATAATAATCTTCTGATATACTCATCCGTCTAATATTATGTCTATGCAGGTTCATGCCATTAAAGGGGCTTATCATGGCTTTCAATGTCGAATATTTTACAGTTGATGCTGGGATAGCTTCAAGTCGATATGTCACGTTGGCGGGGGCTCCGGATGCTTCCAGTAACGTGTCCTTTGATATTATAGGGGGTACGGCTCAGATGTACGGGGACACTACCATGGGGGCTCCGGCGCTGGGGAATGATTTCCGGGTGGACAGTTCCCGGGTCAAGTGGGATTACACGTCATCGCCGTTGTACAGTCTGGTTGCGGTGGGTCATAAACTGCGGGTCATTTACGATAGGGTCTAACCACTTAAGAGGGATTTACTATGTCACAAGTCACGGGTCTCTGGATAGCGGATCATACGATCGGTAATAATCACATTATTAATACGGATAACTTTGTTTTTGGATCGGTAACTACCGGTTCAGTAGTAGCTACTGATATGACCACGGGTACTCTTCTGGTTACCGGGGATTCCACATTTGGGGGATCGACATTATTCACGGACGGGTCTTTTAGTGGTAATGTGAAAATAGAGGGGACGTTATCGGCCCGATTAGATTCGACGATTTTTGATCAATTATCGGTTGAACAGGACGAAAATCAGCCGGCGATCATAGCCCAGCAGACGGGTGGTTATGCATCTCCTGTGGTCCAGCTTAGCAGTAATGGGGCAGCTGCATTGATTGATATGAATTGTGCTAGTGCTAGTATCTCAAATCCTGCGGTTCAAATATATCATCCCGGTTTGAATACTCGAGTTATACTTGGTCCTATAGCAGGTAGTGGTGTAGTTGGAACTAATACGCCTCATGATTTTAAGATTTATTCTGATAGCACAGAGGCGATCAGGGTAAAACCGGATGGGAAGGTTGCCGTAGGTAATGGGGTCAATCCCGTGAATCAGCTGGACGTTTCTGGTACAGTAGGGGCATTTGGAGCAATTATTGAGCAAGCCGAGAATCAGCCTGCAATCATAGCCCAGCAGACGGGCGGTTATGCATCTCCTGTGGTTCAGCTTAGCAGTAATGGGGCGGCTGCATTGATTGATATGAATTGTGTTAGTGCTAGTATCTCAAATCCTGCGGTTCAAATATATCATCCCGGTCTGGGAACTCGAGTCATACTTGGTCCTATAGCAGGTAGTGGTGTGGTTGGAACTAATACAACTTCTGATTTTAAAATTTATTCTAATAATAGTGAAGCGATCAGGGTAAAACCGGATGGAAAGGTTGCCGTAGGCAATGGGGTTGATCCTGTTAATCAGCTGGACGTTTCTGGTACGATTGGTGCGTCTGGTAATATCTATGGTACCGATATGTCTTGTCGGAGGATAGGAATAAATGCTCCTATAAGTGGTACCTATCAAACTAATATAAGCGGAGGTACAACTCAGGGGGGGATATTTGCTTCAACAGATTTAGTTAATGGTTATGCTATATCAGTGGATGGGACAACCCGTGGAGCTACTATCAATGCAGGATCTGGTGGGGTCGGGGACGCTACATCTCTGATTATTAAGAATTCTGGTGCATCAGGTCTTCTGATAAAAGGTATAGATTTTTCACTTAATGATGTTTTTACGGTAAATCGTGATGGAGATGTTAATGCTACGGACATGTCTTGTCGTGGTTTATTGGTAAATAGTGCTGTAAATTCAGCATATCAAGCGATTATTCATAGTGGTCCCTCTTCCCCCAGTACTGCTTTATGGGTTGATTGTGATGTTGCAAATTATTATGCATTACGTGTTGACGGCACTAACAAGGGAGCAATAATTTATTCGGGTATATCTGGGGTGCATGATAGTACTACACTTGTTGCCCATAATAATGGTGGATCTGGGGCTATTATCCAGGGTAAGAATTATTCTGCAGGAACTGTTTTTGAAGTTGATTATAATGGTAATATTTCATGTAGGGATATGTCATATAGTGGGAGTTTATCCCCAAAAATTAATCTTACCGGTGCGGCCGACATTATCGGGATCCTGCCCTGGGCCAATCAGTCCCATCATGCTGTACCCATGGTACAGGGCTGTGAGATCAGCATGCCGGATGTCAAGACCGTCAGCGTAGCATCGGGTTGGGTGAGCCAGTCGAATGGCGCAAATACATTCCACATAACCGGGCCCTGGGTCAAAAAAATTATCAACACGGGCGGGACTGATTATGAGACGTTTGCAGTGGGGAATGGTGCGGCATACGGCGGCGTGGCGTCCGGCATAACAATAACCGATCGGCAATGGCTGCACGTTTTTGTTATCTACAATGGATCGACATATGATATTGGGTGTGATACCAATATATACGCCACAAATTTACTGGATATGACCTGGCTCTATTACAAGCGCATCGGTTCAATTTTAATTTGGAATAATGGCGGGTCGTATGAAGTTCGCCCATACAGCCAGTCGGCCGGGACCGTGGTGTGGACGACCAAACCGTTTGCTGATGATCAGACAAGCCTCGATACAACCGGTAATTTTTTGCTGTCAGCGGATATCCCGGTATCGGTGCCGCCGATTACCTGTCAGGCGCTGATCCATACCAGCATCCGCACGGACGCCACGTCATGCCGCTACAATCTCGGCTATGATGTGCACAATACCCATGCCCCGGATCCGGGCCTGGATGACTGTGCTGTAGTGATCTCGGACAGTACCTCAGTGGTTGCAACGGCATCTCATTACGTCACAGCTCGCTCTATCAACACTATCTGTGATAGCACAGCACGGTATACCGTTGCGTGTAATAACACCGGGTATACGACATTCCCGCTGTTCGGGCACATGGTTTATGATACGACGTTTTTTGCAAAATCATACGTCGATCCGCGATAATTTTAGCCCAGGTCGTACTCTCGCTTTAGGTGAGTGGAATCAGATTACTATGGATGATAATGACGGTATAGGCGATACAGGGGATATAGGGGATACAGGGAGACTTTTCTAATTTATTTGTTACTTTATCTAGTGTCGGACATGGTATAGCCGTTGTGAAAGTTAATGGAAGAGATATAGTAGCTAGAATATAGTGGTTAGCTTTATCTGTAACATATCAGATGAGGTAACGGATATCTCAATGTCTTTAGAAGTCGAATATTTCCTGGTTGATTCCGTCACGAGCCTGAACCGGTACGTGATTCTGACGAATGTTCCTGACGGGACCGGGAACGTGGCCCTGGACATTATCGGGGGTACGTCTCAATTATACCGGGCCACGGTTTCTGGTGGGGATTTTATGGTGGACAGTTCCAAGGTCCGGTGGGACTATCCGACATCACCTTTATATCCATGGGTAGGTATAGGTGACAGGCTCCGTGTTATCTACGATCGTTCTTAATCCTATTAGAGGACTGAATTTATGCAGGTAATCCGTCATTGGTTGGAAGACCACATTATAGATAATAGCAAGATAGACAACACGGGTGCTTTCACACTTGGTAGTGTGACTGCTTCTGATATGTCTGCTACGGATATGACTGCTAATAGTCTCCATGTTCTTGAACATACTACGCTGGGCGGGATAACATTATTCACGGACGGAAGTTTTGTAGGTAACGTTATAATTCACGGAACGCTGGAGGAGCGGTCGGATTCAACCTTCCAGGATACAGTATTAGTCACACAGGATGAAGATAGGCCTGCTATTATTGCCCAACAGACCACGGATGCTCCAGCTATTCAGGTTACGAGTAGTGGAACTGGTACTTTGTTGGATATGACGGGTTATAATTCGTTATCAAATCCGGCGATTAAGATCCGGCATGACGGTGTTGGTGGCGAGGTAATGCTTACGCCCAACGGTATTGATGGTGTTGTGGGAACTCATAATTATGGTATGTTCAGTGTTTATACTAACAATACTGAAGCTATTCGGATTACGCCGGAGGGTAAGGTTGCTATATCATCTGATGGGATTGATCCTGTTAATCAGTTGGACGTTTCCGGTACGGTTGGAGCATTTGGAGCAATTATTACCGGTATTGCTAATGATCCATCTCCTGTAGTTCAGCTTAGCAGTAATGGGTTGGCTGCATCGATTAATATGAATTGTGCTTATGCTACTGCCTCAAATCCTGCGATTCAAATATATCATCCCGGTTATAATACCAGAGTTATACTTGGCCCTATAGTAGGTAGTGGTGTGGTTGGAACTAATTCATATTCTGATTTTAGGGTTTATTCTAATAATATGGAGGCGATTAGGGTAAAACCGAGTGGGAAGGTTGCTATAGGTAATGGTATAGATCCTCTTCAGCAGTTGGATGTTATGGGAAGTGCCAATATAAGAGGTGATGCTACAGTTAATGGTAATATTTCTGGTGTCGATATGTCCTGCTATTGTATCGGTGTGGGCACCAGTCCCAGTGGTACATATGCAGCCGCTATATATGGAAGTACCAAAGGGGGCATCAGTACTGATACAGATTTAGTAGGTGCATATGGTATATCTGCTAGTGGTGTCACCCGTGGAGGAGTAGTTGGGGCAGGAAGTGGTGGAACTGGGGATGCTACTTCATTAATTGTTCGTAATAATTCAGGATCAGGAAAATTTATAAAATGTGAGGGGTATGGAGCCCAAGAAAAATTTACTGTTGAATATGAGGGTAGAACCAGCATTGGTAAATCTTTTGATAATTCTTACCGTCAGCTTGATGTAACCACTGGTAATACTTACCGTTATGGTATAGTTTCTCAGTCTGAGCAACTTCCGGCTATTTTGGCTAATTGTAATGCTTCCGGCAATAATCCTGCTATTGTAGCCAATGGGCATAATATTGCAGGATTTTTTGATGCTGGTTTTGATCATATCGGTACGGGTGATTCAACGGGTATTATTGTACGGTCGATGGGTTCTAAGGGGAATATTATTGAGGGTTGGAATCATCTATTAAATCAGGTATTTGTTGTTGATCATGCCGGGGATGTAACGAGTACGAATGTGCGAACGGGCAATATTGTTGCTACTGGTAATATTAATGCAACAAATATTACCGCTACAGGTACGTTATCTTCATCTAGTAATTTTTTCGCGCCAAATATTAGTGCTAGCGGAAGCATTTATACCAATACAATAGAAACAAACTCGGGCCCAAATGTTACATTGAATGCTAATCTGATAGCTGCGGCAAATGTTAGCACTAGCGGAATCATTTATACCAATACAATAGCAGCAAACTCGGGCCCAAATGTTACACTGGGTACCAATCTGATAGTAACAGGGGACGTTACTGCGTCAAATGTTTGTCCATTACTTGATTCAAGTAGGTTTAATGTTACGTTTCCTACATCGAGTACAATAACATTTTATTATTCTATTTTTGGGACTTATTCACCATCAGTAGGAAGGGTGGTTTTAAGCTGGTTTGATAGTGCTCCAATGTTGCCTCCTGCTATAGCACATAGTTCTGCTGCTTCTATGGTTCCGACTAAGCTAAGAACGCTGACAAGACTTCCTGGTTTTGGAAACTCTTCCCCTATCGAGCTGCCTGTTATAGTTAAAATTAAAACAGACGGTAGTATTGATCTTTATTCCGTTGATTGGGCTACATCGTGGACTACCTTATATGCAGGAACTGGTCAATATTTGATAAACCTCTAACCCATTGATTTATTATATCTTTAGACCACTGATAATCTTCTAATAAGTTT
>OFOB01000006.1_pt1 | contig 27668 bp, 35 predicted proteins | sample 1542271 | NCBI WGS metagenome assembly OFOB01 (sample SAMN04958490, study PRJEB24370) | sediment metagenome | isolation source: lake sediment | place: USA: Lake Hill lake, St. Paul Island, Alaska | collected 2013
GACGCTCTTCCGATCTAGTACGGAGACAGAGTACGGAGACAGAGTATGGAGACTATACTTAATAGTCATGAAATATCTTCTTTAATAGTTTCAGAAATCAGCATATAATTAATATGGACCAGAACCAATCTTAATCCGGAGGATTAAATGAAACAGGAGATATCTATGAATGAAAATCAAGAAGAAGTGTTCTTAATAGCTCAAATCCTAGAAATGAAGATGAATGCTATCCTGGAATTATATCAGTCCTCCCTGGAAGCAATACCCAGTCTGGGGAATGATTCCAGATGTAATGACATGTTTAATAAATTTACAGATTTAGTCATGAGTCTTAAAGATTCTGCTATACACACTATTGAGCAGTTTGACTTCATGATTGCCTTAATGGATGGTCATGGAGATGATAAATGACTAAAAAAAATTGGACCTATCTTTCGGTAATAACCATAATTATAGCCGTCTCAGTATTAGGGGTGATAAAATTTAAAGAGGTCATAGATTTATCGGCTGAAGATCATTCCCGGAAGATATCTGCCCTAATTGCTAAGATTAATACCTACGAAGAACAGGAAAAGCGCCTGGCCTGCATCCAGAAAACCCTGGAAGTAAGCTACCCCATCTCTGTCTATGAAGCGAGATACTATTCCGTTATTTTTGATGACTTCTCCAAGCAATATAACATACCTTGGGAGATATACCCAGCCATCATCCGCATAGAATCCAATTTTAAGCCCGATCTGGCCTCTAAGACAGGCGCCAAAGGCCTGACCCAGGTCCTGGAGGGTACCGGTAAACTAATGGCCACAAAGCTCGGTATACGTTATGAGACGAATCGCACCCTTTGGAATGAATTTCTTAACGTGGCCATTGGTTTTAACTATTTTTCCCAGGGGGTCCTGGAGAAAGACAGTCTTAAAGCAGGCCTGAAGCATGCCATCAGACGCTATCTTGGAGGCCCAAACTATTCAATACTGAACCAAACGAGCCAGGTCTATGTGGGTGAATATCAGACAACGATAGAAAAAGAATTTATCAAATTGCAATACGTTTATGCCGGCGTCGTTGCTGAAAACAAGGGAATTTCCACTGAAAAATCGCTTAACTTGGAACAATAATTGGAAACGATCAAAGGTACCATAAACAGAATTATATTCTCCAGCCCAGACAAGGCCTATAAGGTCCTGCTATTAAATCCGCGGAATATAGTAACCGGCGAGTTTGGCCCGGAGATCATACCCGAAACCGTTGCAACCTTCCACGGTGATTATAAAAACCACCCCAAGTATGGGTCCCAGTTCCGATGTGAATCCTATGAGGTCTGCTATAATGCCGAGGAACTATCCAGTATATGCCTGTTTATAGACGCCATAGCTCCCAATATTGGATCCGAACGTTCCTCCGCTATTACCAGGCACTTTAAAGAGGATACTATCCGGGTCTTGGATGAAGACCCAGAACGTCTGACAGAGGTTGATGGAATAGGCAAAGTCTCGGCCGAAAGCCTGATGAAAGCCTGGAAAGAGAACCGGGACCGATGGAATGAAGAACGAAAAATCTATTCATTACGGGCATTCCTGCTAACCTTGGGCATTAAAGAAAAGCGTATACGCCGTATCCTGGGACATTTTGGAACCAATGGAGCCATGACTGAGGATAAGATCAAAGAAGACCCCTATATCCTGACCGATGTGGATGGATTCGCCTTCTCCACAGTCGACTATATAGCCCGACGCCTGCATATCCCGGAAGACAGCCCGTCCCGGGCCCGGGCCTTTATCCGGTACCTGCTGAACACTATCTGTCCATCCATGGGGCACCTTTATTACACCCGGACCGAGATCCGGGGTATGGCTTCTCAGTATTGTGCCAGTAACACGACCAAGTTTCTGGGTAAGGCTAATCTGGAGTTTGATGACATAGACCTGATCCTGGGAGAGCTCTGCAAGGATAAATATGTGGTTATTGATGATGATTGTGTTTATTCCACAGAAACTTATAAATTTGAAAATGGGTCAGCCGTGCTCCTGTCCCAGATCATCAGGGCGCCATCTGACTTGATCTTCCTGAATAAGGATGCCATTGAAGAGCATATCCTTAAATTTGAGAAAGAGAATAATTTTATACTGAGCCCTGAGCAGAAGGAAGCCCTATACCTGTTTGCTGAAAAGAAGGTGTTTGTGATAACTGGGCTACCCGGATCTGGGAAAACGACGGTGTTAAAAGCCATTGTAGAACTGGCCATTAATATGAAACTTCATCTCACCTGCATGACCCCGACGGGGATCTCGGCCAAGAAGCTCTCAGAGACCGTTAAGTATGACGCCTATACGATACATAGACGACTGGGCTATCGGGGCAATTCTTGGTCCCATAATGACATCGATCAATATGACACGGATGTAGCAATAATAGATGAATCGTCCATGCTCGACCAGGATGTCTTTTATCATATGCTCCTAGCCCTGAAAAAGCGCACCCATATCATCTTCGTTGGTGATCAGTACCAGCTCCCCTCGGTTAGCGCCGGCAATGTTCTGAAGGAGCTCATAAAATCCGAGCAAATACCGGTCGTACGCCTGGAGAAAATATTCAGGCAGGATGAGGCATCGGACATTATCAAAGTAGCTCATCAAGTAAAAAATGGCATTATCGACTTCACCTTGTTCAGCCAGGACCCCAAAGCTGATGTATTCTTCTATCGTGAAAAAAATCTGGATACCATCAATAATTTGATCGTATCCATGGCACAGAAATTTAAAGCTGAAAAACGCCTGTTCCAGATCATATCCCCACGGAACACCGGCCCACTCGGGGTGGATACTCTTAATGAGACCCTTCAGGCTGTCTTGAACCCACCTATGGAGGACCTCAAGGAGATTAAATGCAGGTATTTCATCCTGCGCCGGGGGGACCGGGTCATTGTCCGTAAGAATGATTATGAGAATGAGATTTTCAACGGGGACATAGGTAAAATAACCTTCATAGGTCCGGAATATGTTACCATGGAGATTGACGACCGATCGGTTTTCATTGATATTGATGAAATTGATAATAAAATCAAGCTTGCATACGTGATCACTGTGCATAAAGCGCAGGGCCTCGAGTATCCATACATCATACTGCCCATGGTGAACCAGGCTGGTAAACTGATACTTCAGAGGAACCTGCTATATACAGCCATAACCCGGGCCAAGGAGAAGGTTATTATTCTGGGCCATGGATCGGCCATTGAACGGGCTATAAATAACTCGAGCGTCGAACGACGTAACACAAAACTAGGGGAACGGATCACAAAATGCTTAATACCCAAGAAAAAGTTTTCTTCGCAACAATTGCAAGAAATGCTGGAGAACTCTCCGGATGTGACCCCAAAGACGGAGCAGTCCTTATCAAATCCCGAAGAATCCTGTCTTACGGCTTCAACAAGCGAATAGTCCCGGCCAAGGACTGGGCCATATCCGCCATCTATGATACCCTGTTCGGGTCCCGAGATATAGACTTCAGTGGGGCCGACCTATTCACAACCAGGTTCCCTACTACGGAAGAACTAAAGCTTATTGCAGCCTCAGGCATTGCCACGGTCTATTTCACGGGCCCGATCGATCACATTGAGGATTTACAATTCGCAAGTAATTTATTTGAGGCTGGTATCCCATTGGAAATCATTAAGTTAGAATGATCATAAAATATTTCCTTTAATAAACTTTCAAGACTGCATACTATATAACATGAACCCTGAACAGCGCTCAAAGGTATACGACCGACTACTGGCCATCAATATCGAAGTGGAAACCGATAAGATCCCCTATCCCCAGTATATCAACGGAAAGATAGGAGAATGCCACACTGGTATTGAAGAGGTAGAACGATACTATATCCAGACCAGCAAAGAGATCTCGGTCATTCAACGTGTGCTTAATGATGCCAAAGCCCGATTTGAGTATGAAAAAGAAGACCTGATAGCTAATAGCCAGGCCATCAAGGATCTGCCCAGTATCCGGGACCGGGAAGCCAGGGCTAATAATCTTTTAAAAGAGCGCCTTTCCGAGATAAATGGGTATGAGAATGAGCAGTTCGACCTTGATAATCTTTTAAAAGTTATCTCTCTGAAGATGAAGAATCTGAACCGTATCAACACGGACATTAAGATGCAGTTACGGGTCATGGAAGCCCAGATCAAGCTCGGTGCCTTCCATCCGGATAAAGTAGCCACTACCGATATCTTTGAAGGCGCTACGACCCGTATGCGTCATACCCAGGTGGTTGATCCTACAGCACCTATAGACGTTGATAATCTTTTAAATCCAGTCACTGTCGAGACCATCCCAGTCCCAGTCCCAGTAACCCCGACGGGGACACAGACAGATGCTGCCGTACCTGCTCCTGATAATCTTTCAACAACTTCTATGACCATTCCTCAGTCCCTGATTGAACCGAATGATGATGCCGAACAGGAGGATGCAGAAGAAGCCCTGAATCAGGATGATACTCTGGAGGAGGAAGAAGAACCTATTACTCCGGAAACAACCTCTGCAGAATTGAGCCCGGAAATCCTGACCGAGGCTGAGCAGAGTAAGCCTGAATATACCCTGGATCTGGATAAGATTCTTGATAATATAACGACCCCTGTATCAGAGCGTACATTTGTAGCTATAGAAACGCCGGCGCCCATGATAATACCAGAACCCGTGCTACCTGTAATTGAACAGAAGCCGGTTATTGATTCCAAACCCATAACACCAGAAGGAGGCCCAACGACATCCAAGATTGATGTAATTCAGTCGCTCCCCGCAAAGGAGCTGAGATCCACAAAGGACCCCCCGATACCCGGGGAAGATAAGATTGATCTGGATTCACTTTTATCACAATTCAAATAGGAGTCTTTATGCCCAGTAATGTAGAAGTCTTTGGGTTTGAGAACGAGAACATTCGAGGTAACGTATGGGAGAAGTATAAGGCCAAAAAAGGCGTGGTTGACCGCCTTGGCATTATCTTTTCGGATCCCAAGGTCCTGTTTGCCGGCAACAAGGTCCATTTCAAGGACCGGTTCTTCCTTTGCAAGGGCGGATACTGCTGTGATATCCTGGGACCGTCCAAGTACCGCATCGGGTCCGTGATAATCAAGTACACGACCGACAAGCTGGGTAATATCAAACAGCCGTTTGATTATACCCTGTTCCCGTGGATGTTCAGCGAACAGACCTATACCAAGCTGAAGACCCTGAACGTCGATTTCTCGGTCGCTACCCATGATATCAAGATTGGGTGCACGAACGAGGACTACCAGCACATTGATATCACCCCGTGCCAGGAATCCATCTGGCAGGCCAAGGCCGAGCTCCGGGCCAAGATCCTGGAAGAGGCCAAGCCCATCTGGGATTATATCAAGAGGGGCATCGCCAGCGACCTGTCGGTGGAAGAGATCAAGGACCTCCTGGGCGGGACCCCGACCGCGGGCGGAGCTGATCCCAGCACCAAGCTGGACCTGGACAGTGTCCTGAGTCAGGTATAAAGGGTGATAGCTGGATTTGATCCATCGATAACTCACTTCGGATGGGTTCTGATGGACGAACATGAAGCCGGTAAGAAGGCCCTGGTTGATTCCGGGGTCTTCGTTACCGATCCTTCAGATGGTTTGTTGGTTCAGCGTATTATCATGCAGAGAGAATGGATGCGGAAACTGATTGAGAGTAAGGGTATCAAATTTGTTGCCATGGAGGCACCTTATTTCAGTGACTGGAGTACGGAACTCCTTTTTGCACTCAATCAACATCTACATGAGGTGTTTCTTAATCTCGATATATTCGTAGTGTATTTCCAGCCACTGACTCTGAAAAGGCTGGCTGTACCGGGAATCAAAGATTCCCATGATATTACCAAACATCACATGATCCACCAGGCCAAGACGGAACTGGGACTTCAGGGAAAAAGGTTATCAGAGCACATCGCCGATGCCTATTTCGCCGGCAAGACCGGGGCCCGGTTCTATAAATGGTACCTTTTAAAAGAGCTGAAAGATTCGGATCTTTCTGAAGTCGAACGGGATCTATTCTGCGGTAAACATACGTTCGTCAAGGGTGCCAAAAAGGGTCTGGTCGAATATACCGGCATAATTTATAAGGAAAATTCCCAGTTTTTTGACTATTCAAAACACAAACGAAAAACATCCGATATCACAAAGGAGATTGAAAATGCCACTCTCAGCTGCTGAATTTTACAAGTCTCTTAGTAAAACGGACAAACAAGCCGTCGTTGATTTAAGTATCTCTAAGAAGATCGACTTCATCTCGACCGGATCCTGGGTCATAAATAAGCTCATCGGTGATGGGACCCTGACCAAGACCCCCGGCGGACTGCCCCGCGGCCATATCGTAGAGGTATTCGGGGATGAGTCCTCCGGCAAGTCCACCCTGGCCCTGAGCGCCTGCAGACAGGCCCAGCTCCTGGGTGGTATCGCGGTATATATCGACTATGAGAAGGTATTTCATGATGTCTACGCCAAGAATTTGGGTATAGACCTGAACCCGGACAAGTTTATCCTGATGCAGCCTGACCATTTCGAGCATGGTGCCAACCTTATCGAACAGGCCCTGGAAATGAAGCCCTACATTATCGTATGTGATAGTGTCTCGGCCATGATCCCTCAGGGCATGTTGGAAGGAACCCTGGAAGATAGTGGTGCAATCGGACAACAGGCCAAGCTCCTGTCCCAGTTCCTGAATCGGATTACGAAGAAGCTGCTGGCGGCCAATACCTGCTTGTTGTTCACCAACCAGATCCGAGCCGTCATTAAAAAGAGTAAGTATGAACTGGGTCCGGATGAAGAATCCAGTGGTGGTTATGCTCTTAAGTTCTATACTTCCGTTCGTATCAAGCTTCAGACCAGTTCCGTGGAGAAAATAGCTTCTGTAAGCTCCATAACGGGTAAAGTCGATAAGGATCCAGTCAACGTCATGATCCGGACAACCGTGGTCAAGAATAAGATTGATAAGCCCTACTTTACAGGCCCGGTCTATATCCGGTTCGGTGAGGGTTTTGATAATGTGTATTCCATCATCGAACTGGCAATTAATAATGAGACCATCAAGAAGTCAGGTGCTTTCCTGCGTATGGATATTGGTGATGAAACCCTGTTCAATGTCCAGGGTAAGGAACAGCTCCGTACGCTCCTCCTTGAGAACAAGGATATCTTCCAGAAGCTTCAGAACAGCCTGACATTCCAGGAGGATAAAGAGGCCGAGAAGATATATAAGGAGGAGAACGAAAAAGCCGAGAAGGCCGGTCCCCCACCTGTAGCAGAAGAGAAACCGGCAGCAGAAGAGAAACCGGCGCCAAAAAAGACTAAAAAATGATCAAAGTTAATATTAAGAACTTCCAGAGCATCGGTAACGCTGAATTCGTGGTAGACGGATTCACGGCCATCATTGGCAAGAACAACCTGGGCAAGAGTGCGGTTATTCGAGCCATTGATGCTGCCCTGTCCAATCAGGCGGGTAAGGAATACATCAGGCACGGCACCAAGAGTACCGAGGTCACCCTGGAGACCAAGGACCTGAAGATTGACTGGAAAAAGGGTGATAAATCGACGTATACCGTCAATGGCGAATCATTTACCAGCCTGAACAGATCCGTACCCAAGCCCATCCTGGATGCGGGGTTCAGAAAGATCGAAATAGGCGACCTGAAGATCGGTCCGCTTGTTGCCCATCAGTTTGAGCCCCTATTTATTATTGATAAACCAGGGTCCGTGGCTACCGAGGTATTATCATCGGTCTATAACATGGACATCTACAGCACAGCTGATGATCTGTGCCAGAAAGAGCTCCGGTCTATCAAGTCCCTGACCAAGACCCGGGAAGTAGATAAAAAATCCATCGAAGCAGATCTTGAAAAATACAAGGATTTTGACACATTAAAGGACTCTGTTAAGGCTCTCCATTCCAAGGATCAGGCCTGTAAGGCACTCCAGACAGAAATAGCGGATCTGACAAGGATGGCGTTGGAATTGGAGAAGTTGTCTAAATCCGTTAAATCTCTACAAGCCATCCTGGCTATTACTATACCAAGTAGCAGTACCCAGGCCGGGCTGATTGATGACCTACAATGGGTCCAGACTCAGATATTGGCTGTTAATAATCTGAATAAATCAGTTACGTCTCTTGAAAAGATTCAGATAGTAACCATACCCAGTATACCGGACATACGTCCTAAGATTGATGAATTAACAGCTATCGGAACATATGGAATCAATCTAAAGAACTCAGCGACATCTCTGAAAGAAATTCAGGCTATCCATGATGTATTGAACTCATCCGTACCAGCACTTCTCAGTAATCTGGAACAATTCCGTCAAACATCCGAAACAGTGGGCATTCTTAATAATCTGGATAAAGATTTCAGACCCCTAGTTGATTCAGTAAAAAATGGGAAAATTCAACTCGACCAATTAAACGGGGAACTTAATCCCTTACTGAACGAATATAATAAAATAACAGTCTGCCCGTTTTGTGGGAAGCCAAAATCATGACCGATTTCATATTTATATCTGCCAACGATATCCATATCTCTGATACCGGGCCCCGGTCCCGCATTGATAATTTTAAAGAGACCATGCTGGGCAAGATAGACCAGATGCGTATAGCCTGTTCTAAGCTCCAGGCCGATGCTGCTCTGATAACTGGAGACCTGTATAATCTCAAGAATCCTTCAAAAAACAGCCACAGGCTTAACCAGGAACTCATTCAAGCATTCCGGAAATTTCCCTGCCCCATCTATATGATACCTGGGAACCATGACCTGACAGGGAATAATCTGGAAAGTCTACAGGAGCAGCCCTTGGGGGTGTTGTACGCTGACGGCACCCTGGTTAATCTTACCCATGAAATCCTGAAAAAGAATGGGCATAAGGTATCCTTAGTCGGTATCCCTTATATCGATAATTTTGATATCTCCACTATCCAGATCCCTGATAAGGATGATAGTATTATCCAGATATGCCTGATGCACGTCTATGCCGGCCCTAAAGGCACAATGCTCTTTAAAAACCGTATCTATGGGTATGATGAACTGAGCGTTCTGGATCCCGACATATTTATCTTAGGCCATTATCATATCGACCAGGGCATCCAGGAACTGGGGGGCAAGCATTTCATCAATATAGGATCCATGAGCCGTGGGGTATTGTCCGAAGAGGATGTCAATCACCAGCCCCAGCTGGGTTTTATCAAGATATCGATCGATGATGATAAGAAGGTGACCCGTACTATCCAATCGATAAAACTGAAAATCAAGCCGGTCGAAGAAGTATTCGATATGAAAAAATGGGAAGAAGCCAAAGAGGAATCCAAGGAGATTGAACAGTTCGTGACTAAACTGCTTGATGACACCAAAGCGGTCCAGGAAGCCGGATCGGATTTTAATGTAGTATTGAACACCATGGACATAACCAAGGCGGTCAGGGATAAGGTCCTACACTTCATCCATGAGGCATCGGCGACGAAATGAACATCAATTATCAATCCTGGAAAGCATACGTTGAATGCCCTAAAAAATACTTTTTAAGGCACGTTGAGAAGAAACCCCCACTGGTTCCGACCAATGACTATTACCGTTTATATGGTATTCTGGTCCAGCAGTTCTTCCAAATGTTCTGCAATATCTGGCGGTTCAAGATTCCCTATATGCCGATCGAAGAAGTCCGATTTAAAATGAATGTCCTGTATAAGAACCTTTTAGCCGTCAGCCAAGTAACCTGGCCCCAGTCCGGGCCGGGTCAGGACGAGATTCTGGAACAGGCCTGTCTAGATACGTTCGCTGTAATGGACGGTCAGAATCAGAACTATTTCCTGAACACCCAGTCCGAGGTAGATATCTCCGTCACGATATCTTCCGACGTGAATATCAATTGTCGGGTGGATTTTATACATAAAGACGCCCTGGATGAGAAAAGTATCCTGATTTTTGATGGTAAGGGGACGGATAAAATCGGCAAGAATATTGATAAAAATCAACTATATTTTTACACGCTGCTTTATTATAAACATACAGGGACCATGCCCGTCGGGATTGGCATTTTCTATTATCGGTTTAATACGTATAGTCCTATCCCATTGGATGGAAAAATCATGGATTCTTTCCAGACCAAACTGTCTCAGGATGTCACGAACATGGTATCAGCACCGATAATTGCCACACCATGCAGTAAATCATGCAAATATTGTGAATACCGTCCCGGGTGTCCGGAATCCACCCAATATTTTGCCAAACGTGCCAAACCCTCTAAACTGGATATCCCCGACGGGGTGACCGAGTTTAGTTTTTAACCGTAGGAGATGACCATGAACGAACTGCAGAAATTCACCGAGCTGAAGGGAAAAATCGATGATTTATCCAATCGTAAGATCCGGTTGGAAGAGCGTCTCAAGAATGAAAAGGAACGCCTGGAAAAGCTCATCAAAGAGATCTCTGATAAGGGCTATGACCCGCGGAAACTGACCGAGATCAAGGCCGGCAAGGAGAAGGAGCTTAAAGAGACCTTGGACCAGCTCGAGGCATCGGTCACTGAAATATCCACAAAATTAACCGCCATAGAACAAGGTTGAACATGGAATTCACAGTCAAAAAAGAAGACCTGAAACTGGGACTTGGTGTGGCCGCTCTCAGTATTGGGGAAAAGGGCAGTGGCACCTCCGAACATGTTCTGTTCACAGTCTCCGAGAACAGCCTTATTATCACCTCTACGAACCGGATAACCATATCCTGGGCTGCTCTGGCCATACAGGGTGGTCAGACAGGGGCATTTACGATCGACCCCAAGAAGCTCCTCTCGGTGATAAACGGGTCGGATAATGATACGATAGGCTTCAAATATGATGAAACAACAAAAACCACCCTCATTTATGTATCAGAAAATAAGGATGACAGCCTGTCCATGTCATCTTATGAAACAAAGAATTTCCTGACTTTTGAGCAGGAATTGGTCAATGCAGTAGAAGTAAAGACCCTGACGGCCGGGGTATTACTATCCGGTCTTAAATTTATCGACGGGTTCCTATCAAGTGACAGTAAGGACGAGAAATTTTCCAACGTCTATATATCCAATGGGGCCCTTTATGGGTCCAACGGCAGCACCAAAATAGGCGTCTTTAATAGCCCGGACCTGGCCGGGCTGGATTCTTTGACGATTCCCAAATATGTGATTGGATCTATTGCATCCATGATTGATAAGGTCGATATGCCCAGTATTACTCTGAAAACGACGAGTAGGGCCGTTATGATATTCTCTAATGATAATAAGTATATGTATGGATTCGTACGTAAGACCATTCCCATACCCCGGTTCCCGGCATCTACAGATATCCCGGAGCTACCCTCTTTTAATATTAACCGTACGCCATGGCTGAGGAAGATGGATCGTCTGGCAACGGTATCTGATAGTGATCTCAAGCTGGGGATGACTATTAATGGTAATACTATCAAAATGAAAACATATATGGAGCGGGCATCGTCAGAAACCATTGAATGCATCCCTGTTAATATGCCGGCCGAGTCCACAACTTTTATTATTGAGCATGATCTTCTGGAGAAGGTCCTTAAAGCATTCCCGGCGCCGGACGTGACTATGTATATCGGGATCAAGCATTGCATCATACGGTCAGAGGGTAAACTATCCATAGATGAGAAGGATCAGGATAAGCCTTCAGAGGCCCCCTTCATTGCGGCCGGATTTATTACCTTAACAAGCTGGGTGGGTACCGATGAATCTAAGTGAGCTCCAGAGCCGGATAGATAAGATAGACGGGTTCTATGGTGCCCTGAAATCCCGGCAGGTTGCCTTGGATGAAGAGATACGCATGCAGAAGGATGAGATGGATTTGTTATCCAAGGCCAGTCATGTCCTGAAACATATGTTGGATGTTATGGTTAAGGATGAGATAACCAAGATGGCCGGCTTAATGACCTATGGTCTGAAGACCATATTTGAGGACCAGGATCTGACTTTTCTGCCTGTAATGACCCGAAAGAACGATAAGGTTCATATAGAGCTTAAGACTGTCAACAAGGGTATAGAAGGGGAATTTGGGTCATTTGGGGGTAGTGTAGCAGTCATAGAGAGTTTTCTATTAAGAATACTCTGTATTCTGAAGATGAAAATGGCCCGGTTCATGCTCCTGGATGAGTCCTTCGCCGCGGTCAGTGCGGAGTATCGTCCAAATACCAGTAAGCTGATCGGGGAACTCTCCAAGAAACTGGGACTGGATATACTACTGGTTACTCATGAAAAGGAATTCCCAGAGTTTGCGGATCACGTTTATAGGGTCGTGGAGACCCCTAAGGGCCTCACGATGGAGCAGATGAAATGACCGGTTCAACTTTTATACAGGTAGATCTTCAGAATCTGTTCTTTGCGGCCAGAAACCATGGTCAGAAGATCGATTTCGAAAAGATATGGGAACATTTCAACAGTCGTGATAATGAATTCCTGAATGAGGCTCTCATTTACATGATACGCAGCCAGGATTTTGACAGCAGTAAATTTGAGGCGAAGTTAAAAAGCATAGGATATTCATTAAGAATAAAGCAGGCCCTGAAACTGCAGAGTAAAACCCGAACCATCTATAAACAGACCAATCAGGACGTGTTAATAACCATAGATTGCATGGATAAGATCAACTCTTTTGATAAGTGGGTGCTCATGTCCGGGGACGGGGACTTTGCCGATCTTTGTAGTTATCTTAAGAAACGCCATAAACAGATTGAGATATGGAGTTTCAAGGAATGCTATAATCATAACCTGGAGATGTATGCCGACAAGATACATTTCATAGAGGATAATTTTTTCTACAAGAAACCAGTCGTGAATGTCTTCGGTTTTAACTGGGGGTCCATCAAATGAGAACACCGGGAACAATATATAAAAAATTACGAGAAGTTAAATACCGACATCTCATAAATTTATACAGGAAATATTTGCGGCGCACCCCCGAAAACTGTAAATATAACTATCAATACATCTTCACAGGCAGCGACGGATATAAGCATGAAATACGTCTATGCCTCCTGCATCAGGAAATCCCCGACCTGGGCTCGGGCATTCAGCTTAATCTGGTTGATGTATGCAGTGAACCCAAGCATAGTATTGACTGCAATGGGTTTATTCTTAGACATAATAAAGAGAGTATCAAGAAGATATTAGAAAACGAGCTTCAAGACACTGACTTAAAGCTCAAAATATATCCTGATATATGTGCCCTGGAATGGGTCTTAGAACGCCCCGCCCTGGGCGTCACTATTGAAGGTCTGCAAAAATTCTGGTTCGCCCTGAAACAGAAATGGGTGATACTGAATGAACGCTACAAAAAATGATATTATCGAGCGGGTTAAAAGACGTGCACGGTCCAGGGTTACATCAGCTGATATCCGGCTTATTGTTGACCTGTTTACCGAAGAAATACTGCGTACATTATCCCGCGGTAATACCATAGAGATCCGAGGCTTCGGGATTTATAACTCTAAAAGGGAGGAACGAACAACAGGCCGTAATCCCAAAACCGGTGAAAGAATTCCAATCCCTCCAAGAATAAGACCTCTATTTCGATTTACCAAGGACGCTAAAAATTTATTTAATAAACTGGCACTAGCAGAGCTGGCTAAGAAAAAACATGCAAAAAATAAGAAATTGGGCATCCTGACTTTCCCATATCTTGAAAAAAAGATCACCATGGAAATAGGGACCTCTGAAAAGAGACCCGGACCGGAAAAAGAGCCCCTTCATATAGAACCTATTCTGGCGCCGATCACTCCGGATGAGCTCCTGCCTGTTGAAGAAGAAAATCTAATTATTAAACCCCCCATAGATGATCCATTCCCTAAAGAACCCCCCAAAATACCCTCCCTGGCCGAAATTGTTGGCAATATGGCCAAGAACAAAGAACCAGGACAGGGATCCCTGGAATATTCTCAGACTAATCCATAGCTGTTTTTGATAACACACAGATATTTTTGTAATAATCTTTTAATTTTTAAGGATTTAGTAGATATCTTTAAAATTAGGGGTAATGAATGATAGCAAATAGACTTACAATCGAGAACTGCACGGTAATAAGCGCTGCAGCATTACAGACAGCCATTCGTAAGGAGATACGGAAAAGTCATCCTGAAGCCACTCATCAGGAAGTTTTTGATATGACAGGGTCTGAATTGGTCAGATTTTCAGCAAATGACCAGTTCTTTACCTATACCCAGGTTACTAATAAGATGGGCGGATACCGGTGGTTCTTTAAATGCCCCAAGTGCGGGAGTCGGGTAGGCAAATTATTCCTACCCCCCTTTAATTTAACCCATGAACATGTATATGCCTGTAAAGAGTGCCATAAGCTCAAGAATCAATCAGCCCTGATGGGACAGAGTAAGATATACATGAAGGTCATAAGGCCCTTAAAACGAATGCAGGACATCGAGAATAAGCTGCAGAGAGGATACCTGAGTTCGGATAAGATCAAAGAGCTCCTGGATGAATATGATATCCTTGATAAAGACGTGAAAAGCTGCCAAGAATACCGCCTTTATATGTTCCGCAAACGACATGAAAAACCGGCGCCACAAGCCGCAGCCGCCTCATAATGATCTTCTAATATGGCTTAAAAAGCATATATGCGTAAAATAGCCATCAGAATGAGGATCCACCCGCCGAAGCGTAGGACCCCGATGCAGAGACTCAAGACCCGCCTATACTATCGTAGGAACCGGGCCCGGATCCGGATGCAGCGCCGGCGTTATCTTCGCATCCATAAGACCATTCTCAAAAGGCGTAAACTTTTCCAACGTTATAAACCCTCCTGGTACAGAAAACCGGTTAAGCCCCATCATGTGAAGCCGAAGAAATTTAAAGTATTTGTCCCAAAGATGATTGGGCGCCATAAAAAATAGTCATATAAATCAGCGACTTACAAATTCCTGATAAAAACCCCTTTAATTCTGTCAGAGTTTACGGTAGAATTAATCAGAACCGGAAATTCTAACAAAGGGGTTTTATCATGCGTTACAAATGGTACAGTGAAAAAGTACGGCCGTTGGAGAATCGTCCCTGGACCCTGTCCGAGCGGGCTTTGATATGGCGATTGAAGGCGGAAGATCCGTCCACTACCTATTCCGACATTGCCAGTCATTTCCCCGATCTTAAGTCAAAACCGGATACGCGGGTCCGGAATATGATCCATAATCAGATACGGATCATAAATAAGTCATTTAACAATAAATGTTTCCAATGCGGCCATGAACTTACAGACCAAGATCGACAGACCTTGAAACCCGGCCGGATCCTGTTTCTGTGTCAGAAATGTAAGAAAAAGACCACGGCATATAAGAGTCATCTCCGGAAAGTGGCTCTTAAACATAAGAGATGTGGTGTATGTCATGTTAATGACATGATCCCTGGTAAGACATCGTGTAAAGAATGTCTATCAGCTACACAGCGACGCCGGTATAATAAGCATCTTTGTGGTCAGTGTGGCAAGAATCCGCTTGATCCGAATAGTATGTCATTCTGCACGGAATGCCTGAGAATCAACCGTCTTAATACAGGCATCCATCGGATGCAGAAACAAAAACAAGAGCTTCAACTTGTATGATGCAAAGAATTAACATATCACAAGAAGAAGCCCGGTGTGAGAACTGTGGCACCGACCTGCTCGATATACGAAATATCAAGTATACCGAGAAGGCCATCAACAAGCCCACGTACCGGGAAGAGTTCTGTCTATGTAAAAAGTGTGGGGATACCTTCATCCTGCATTATGATATTTTTGATAAAGAGGGCCATGTTGAACCGCGGGTATTCTCCGGGGATATCAATAACCCGGAATATAACTGGCCGGACAACCTGACCCAGGAACAGCGGGATACCATAAACGAGCATCTGAAAATATGCTCAATATGCGTCGGCCGGGCCGATGATGAACTCTTATCCGACGCCTGGATGGCCGGAATCATCCATAATAAGAAGGTCTAAACCAGGAGGCCCTTATGTTACGTAAAGAAATCATGAGGATGGCCGCGAGGATAGCCCGCATGTATCGGGGATTTATTAGCGAAGAAAATGTTTCTGACATCAAAAAGGTTGAAGAGATTTTTCGTAATATCACCGAGATGTTCCAGGAACTGGAGCAGGACCTGAATGTTACTGAAAAGACTGCTGGAATCTCATTATCCGATCAGCGCAATATTTTACGCCGGCTCCTATTACGATCTGGGGGAATTTACAACCAGGCCACACTCCTGCATAATGTGGGGGAAAGTTTCGCAAAAGAGGGTGAATCCAGCCAGAAAATAAAGGGCATTTTTATCAAAGTCAGGGGGATTTTGATAGATATGATATCCCGATTACACAGAATAGATACCTATGCCCATAACCCCACGGAGCACGAAGACATAAGAAACCATCAGAATAATATGGGTATGTTGAAAAGAAAATATGATATCCTGATCAATAAACTAAACTCGAAAAAGCTGCAAAATGGATAATTTCACCGGATTCATAGCCTATTACCCGGACGGGGACCCAGTCCGGGAGATGACCGATTTTTTTGATCCGTCCCTGGGTAAGATCTGTGCCACGAACTGGCACCATGTGGACCAGGATAAGCTTTGTAAATTAGAGGCCTGGTGGCAGGATAAGCTAAAATTAACTCTTAGCAAGGATCATCAGGATATCAAAAGTTGGATATTCAATCATTCGGGGTCTATAGACAGTGCAAGCAATACAACAAAAATAATATCCAGACGATATGGCTATCGTAATATTATCCAGATATTTGAAGTGGAGATTAACGAAGAGACCGGAAAAGTTCTATCACATGTCTTGCGGTTTTAAGATCCAATTCCATCTGCTGTGGTTCATCCTTAATTCGAACTTTACGACGAAAGGGCTCTGAGTTAATGATTTTAAACGGGATAATGTGCTCTTTTAATCCTGCATTTTTCATCTTCTTCCAGATAGCATACCATAAAGCATGCAACGCCTTAACATGGTCCTTATTTCCCTCATCATTAGGCACATAGGTCTTCTCGGACACAGACCCGGACGGGGACTTATATCTTAGAATGAAGGAATTTGTCTTGACTTCTGGATCGCTGATAAGCAAATTATTAGCACCCAGGAACTTCAAGCCTTTTCTGATATATTTTTCAATGATAGCCATGTTTGTGATAATGTATTAATAGAAAATTATTGATATGCACATAGAAACCTATGACCCCAAGATCGGCTCGGTAATAGATTCCAATGCCCCGGGCCTGGATTTCGGGGACGTAATCCAGAGCCAGCACTGCTATCAGCCGATCGTTCTACGATTCCGCCCCGACACAGAAACTACAGTCTCCGATATGACCTGCTTCCTGGAGAATAAGGGAGGCTGGACCGATGCCCAATTCGGGTTCTATTCTGACTCTACATTCAAAACTATCGAATCAGGAAGCAGCTACCTGTCAAACCATATGACCGAGATCAAAGACGCTTCGTCCTCCTCCCCTGGTGGCCAATCTGTAGATTCAACAAGCTCTTACGTATGGATGGACGTGGACATACCCCTGACCCAGACGGGCATAGCCGACGTCAATTACCGCCTGTTTTTCAACTACACCTAAAATCGTAATACTCTTCTAATATATTTTTCATATACATTGTATATGAAAAATAAACTCATTGCTTTCTCCGATCAAGAAATATACTGGATACAGACCAACGCTTCCCAGATCGAAGTAACCTTCACGGAAATGCTTCGTCGCATAATCTACGATCGATATAATAATGCTTCCCATCAACAATCTGACGGGACCTGTTGTTCATCAATAGAATGCAGTGCAAATATCATAGGTGCAGATTTCACCCGGGCAATATAAATGCCCAATTTTTACGAAATTTTAGGCATTCAACCATCAGCCAGTCCGAAAGAGATAAAACAAGCTTATAATCATATAGCGGTACGACACCACCCAGACAAGCCAGGTGGTAATATAAAAATCTATCAGGAAGCCCGGGGAGCCTACGAAACATTAAAAGATCCTGACAGGCGCCGGCATTATGATGCTCAGATAAACCCTAAAAAGGAAACCAAGCCACCCAGGGTACGAAAGGGGACCGATCTTAAGATAACCATAGCTGTGACCATGGATGAATTATCCGCGGGCATAGAGAAGAGTATAGCTGTCAACCGCAAGGGGCAATGCCCAGCCTGTCATGGGACCGGCTCTACGACCAAACAGATGAAACAATGCCCGGAATGCCGGGGTCTGGGCATAGACATGGTCTCTATAGTCTTTGGTCCGGAAAGATACTGTAAGCAATGCCGGGGATATACAGTTATACCCCATGAGGATAATCCTTGCCCGGAATGCAGCGGTACCGGGCTGATTCCTGAAGCCATACACCGTAAGATCAAGCTAAGTTCCAAGGATATATCTAATAGAATGACCCTGACTGGGGCGGGGAATTACTGCCAGGGTGGTATAGCCGGTGATCTGATAGTAGATCTGAATATTGAAAAAAATGACCTATATGTCATTGATGGATTGGATCTCAAACGGACGATCAACATAACCCCGGCCCAGGCCGTGCTGGGGGACAGTTTGGTACTGGATGTTTTTACCAAACAGGTAACAGTCGATGTCCCGGCCGGGATCCCGCACGGGTATGTTTTAGAGAAAGAGGGATTAGGTCTGCAGGGGGATGATAAGACGGGTAAGCTGATATTACGGATGCATATCAGCATACCGATATTTGTTACGCCGGAAGAACGGAAACTATATGAGAAACTTCTCAAATTTGAAAAAGGGGATTTAAATGGCGGACATTAATGGGCTATCATTATTAGCCAATCAGCAGCAGCAGATCATTGACCAGTACCGGACGGGTATTTATACCTTAGAGCTCCAGCAGAACCTGATCATAAAGATGCTTGAGGAGAAGGGTATTTTTGCCAAGGAAGAGTTTGCCAAGCGTTGGCCGTTGTATCTAAAGAACGACATAGGGGTTATGGGTCCGGACGGGCAAATGGATGGAATTCTAAAAATTTCTTTTTATAATAACAATTAATTGGAGATTTTAAAATGAAAATTGTAGAGATCACAAAACAATTGACTAATAATGGAGTGGCCCTGAAACAGGGGCATAAATACGTCATGGCAGAGGACAACGAGTCCCAGCTCCGCTCCGTCTATGGGGACAGTGTTGGGATGTCCTATCCGATCGACCCGGTTTACAAACCGTACAAGGGTGAGGACCTGAATGGAAAAAAAATCTTTGCCTTTCGAACAGGCGGCGTGGGCGATCTCGCATTTGTCAACCCAGTGCTGGTATATCTTAAGAAAAAATATCCCAGTTGTTCCATTCGTTTTGCTTCCGCTTGTAAACAACCATTAGAAAATCTCCCGGAAATTGATTTTCTATATGATATGCCTTTCGATGTGAATCTCTTGACAGAATGCGATTATTCCCTCTATTTCCAGGGTATCATTGAGGGATCCAGTGATGAATCTAAACGAACCCATGCCGTGGACATGTTTTTCAGTTATTTCGGCATCGATAGTCTCCATTTCCCCGCGGCGGACAAGCGTCCTAAAATAGTCTATAGTAAAGAGGAATTGGCCTGGCTGGACCAGACTATGGCCAAACTGGGAGTTAAACAGGATGAGTTCGTTATTGGAGTCCAGATGGAGACCTCAGCGCCTATCCGAAACTATCCGAAGGAAAAGCTGAAATTCGTGATGGATGTCCTGTCCCGGGAGGATAAGGTCAAGATATTCCTGATCGGGACGGATCCTCAAAAATACCTGATTAGTTTCTATAAAGGAGGGTCACCGAACATCCTCCCGGCCGTGGACTATTCCGTACGTCAGTCCATCATCCTGGCCAATAGATATGACATGATCATATCCCCCGACAGCTTCATGGTCCAGATCGCCGGCGCCCTGCAGAAGCCCCTGATAGGCCTCTATGGCCCATTCCCCGGCGAGGTCCGGATGAAGTATTTCAATAACGCTATCTGTATGGAGCCTAAAGTGGTCTGCAGTCCCTGTTTCAAGCATGATTTCCGGCCGTGCATCAAGGGCTACCCTAGTCCCTGTTTCTCTCTGATCATGCCGGAGGATATCCTTCAGGCAGCTGATAGCCTGCGGTTCAAAGTTGATGGCAAGCATTTTAAGTACATGGAAAAGCTCCTGCAACCCCTGGATATCTCTGAAATCAGCCAATATATGCTCAGTGCGGATAAGGGCCTTGGTTTCTTCTGTGGTTACATGAAGCATCCGAACATGATCAGGGTTGACAGTAATATGTTCACCGGAGCTGATGTGACTGATCTTAATACCCAGTTCAAACGAGAGAGCTTTCCCTTCGTTCTATTTATGAATGATTTCTCCCCCAAGAGCGGACCTATTTATACCGGAAGTAAGACCCTGGTCCGGCCGGGGGGCTATTTCATCGTCTATAAGCCGGATGCTGTGGAACAACTTTATAATGATGTCAAAAAGGATATCGGGAAATCTTTTGTCCTGGTATACACGAAGTTCGACCCGGTGACCAAGGTGGCTATCATAGTGGGTAAGAAATCCTATTAACGCCTTCGGTTGTTTTGCTTTAGCTTTGGATCTTTTTACGATATAAGGGTCTGAAACAATGATAGCTTCCAAAGACTGGGGTCCATGTTCGTGCAATTGCGGGAAAGTCATACTCAAAGACGCCGAATTTGTCATCGTCGAGGGGGCAATGTACATATCGGGGCATGAGAATCGACGGGAAACAAAACGCATGGCATTACCAATTCGGGAAACCCCTATTTTGCGGGGAAAAGACGCACGAAAATTCGCAGATAATGCACGAACTGCAGAATCGCGACCTGTGCCCAAGAAGGTTTATGACCGGGCACAAAAGACTTATTCTGAAATGAAAAAGCGCGAAACTTCTGAACGTGATAATCCGCCTGTCTGAATGTAATCAAGTCCATCTTACGGCTGATATCCAGAAACGCTTGCTGACTAAAGCAGATGTCGGATCTCTTCCATATCTATTTAAGGCCCTTAAATGGGCCTTTTTCATTTATAATCAAGGAGTTATGAATAGATAATAATTTATTAATAGTTTAGACTCCCTCTTATTATGCAATAGAAAAGGAATATTATGATCAATGCTCAGATAACCATGACTCATCCTATATCCTTAGGACAACCCAGTCATTCATCCCCCAGGAAACGCCAGGGCCCCGTACCGGGAGGTCTTCATGGTCAGCCCCGGCCCAGGCCGGGTATTACTGCTCCTGAGCCTGAGGATACCCCCAGGAAGGCTCCTGGTATCCATCTGACTCCGGAGGAGAAGCGGGAAGAGCAGCTTCAGCGTAAGAAGGAACAGTTAACCCAGAGGCAGAAACAGATTAATAAGAATTTAACCCGCATACATTTATCAAACGTGATTCGTGCATATGCGCTTCGAATAGCTCAAGAGGACCCGAATGATGATCCAAATGAGCTTTATAGACAAATACGTCCTCTTTTAACCCTTATGGGTTTATCCAATCTTATTAACAAACAAAAAACTCTTCTTGAAATTGGTCAGACACAGGGTAAAGACAGCCTCTATTGTGTTTTATTACGGCGTGAAAATGCCCTTCCACCAGAAATAATTACCAGAATTTATAGAAACATAAAACAACTTCATTCTATTCAGTGGGATGCCCAGGGTATGAAAATATATATCTGGTATCCATATGTCGCTCCTACGGATACAACCACTATTAAACCCATACGGTAAAAATTTATGAATATCTTTTCAAAAAAATTAATAGATTGTGCTAAATTATTAATCGCCGCAGCATCCGATCTGAAAGGATTCGTGACCGACATAGAAAAGGACACCGTGGCCAATGATAACTTTCGCAAGGTCCTGTATACTGGAAAAAACAGCCAGCTCGTGCTCATGTCCCTGAACCCGGGCGAGGACATAGGTGAGGAGGTCCATAAGGATACCGACCAATTCTTCCGGGTAGACGCCGGATCCGGCCAGGTCATTATTAACGGGGTCAAGCATGAGATCAAAAACGGATCGGCTATCGTGATACCCCAAGGCGCCCGCCATAACGTCATTAATAACGGAAAAATCCCATTAAAAATATATACTATTTATTCGCCTCCGCACCACCAGGATGGGATTTTGAGAAAGACTAAAGAAGAAACTGAGGCTGATAAAGAACATTTTGATGGAAAGACGACCGAATAATGGCTTCTAAGCTATCCCCCGGCAATGTCCTCACCACCCGGGCCCAGGCATGGAAACATGCCCAGAAGATCATATCCCTGACCCTGGACGAGCTTAAGGATGTTATTAAAGACAAGGATTTCATAGCCGAGCAGAAGGTTGATGGCCAGTCAGCCATCATGGAATACAAAGATGGCCAGGCCCGGTTCGGGAGCCTGGGCGGGCGTATTATTACCGAGATCCCGGTTCTGACTGAGATTGAATCGATCCTGAAGAAGGCTGATATTAAAAGCGCCTTGATGGTGGGGGAATTAGCCGGCGTCGAGAATGGTAAGATCATTCATTTTGATAAGACCGAGTCCCTGATCAAGAACCCGGCCAAGGAGAAGGATGCCCTGCACTGGTTCGTTTATCAGATCCTGGAGCTAAATGGGACCAGGTACGGAGAAGATTTCAAGACATACATGGAGAACTGGCCGGTCATAGAGAAGCTATTTAGGAATTCCAAGCATATACAACCGGTTCAATCCAATACCAAAGATGTCCAGAAGGCCTGGGATTCATATGTTGAGAAGCAGGGCAATGAAGGATTAGTAGTCAGGACATCAGCCAATAAGGTTTATAAAGCTAAGCCCGTATATTCCTACGATTTAGTAATTTTAGCCGTGGGCGATAAAAAGGGTAAGAACTGGCCGAAGAAGATGATCGGTACGACTCTGATGGCCTTCATGGACAGTGATCATGTATTCCGAATAGCCGGTGAAATAGGGACCGGATGGACCGAAGAACAAAGGCGGGAGCTTTATTCCTGGGCCCAGAAGAATAAGGTTGATGAGGATGATACCCACGTCTGGGTCAAGCCGGAACGTATTTGTGAGTTGATCTGGGAGCGAAGCAATATTCGGGATGGGTTGGCTTATAAGTATTCCCGGGGTACCTATGAAAAGGTCGAGAAACGCCCGGTGGGAACAATTGTAAAGCCGCGGTTCGTACGTTTCAGAACGGATAAGAGTGTAAACCCTGTTGACCTGCGTCTGACCCAGGTACCGGGGTGGGAAAAAACTAAAAAAATGGCCACGAGAATAGCCTCTAATTTTTTAAGGATAATTTATGCCTGACATAAAAAAGTATAAGAAAAAGGATCAGAAAAAATGGATGCGTGACTGTCTCCACCAGACTCTACACATGGAGCGTAAGAAAAAGGAACAAGGGATTGCCCAGTGTATGAATATCTGGAGGCAACACCATAAAAAAGCTGCCATGAATATCATCCATAAGTTCCTGAATAGATCTGCTACAGACAAATCAGAGGCAGAATGCCTTAACTGTAAACATAGATTTAATTATGGCTCTATCCCAGAAACAGGAATGGGATATGTTAAATGCCCCAAATGTGGTAGGCCGGTCCATCAGGGCAATATTATAAAAAATGCCAACATCAAAGAGGATCTGGCCAAGGCCGAGAGCCAAGAAAAACCATCCATATTTCTTGGTGGGTTGGTTGATGATACCTCTTGGAGAGACCAGTTAAAACATGAATTTAACGATCAGCTATGCTTCATAGACCCCTATGACCCAGACTGGGACCCGGCTGTTAATATTTATGATGAATTGACGGGGGTCATGAAAGCTGATCATGTCATATTCTATAAAGGTGGTGAGGGATCAACCAAAGAAAAGTCCTTCATGGACCAGGTTGGGAAGGAATACTCGGATTTTGAGGATATTGATGGGCTAAAAAACTACTTAAAAGGGGTTATTACTGCTGATAAGGCCATAACCTGGATCAAGCCAAACTTTTCCAATGAAGCCGATGAATACTTCGAGAACCGATATACTAAGACATACCTGGCCGGGATCGGGGTTAATTTCCCCAGTAAGAAAAGTCTATATGATTTTCTTACAAAAGGATCCTTCAAAGAGATGACTAGGGAACAGTTGTTGGCGTCTGAACATGATAACATGACTCTGAACCCCGATGAATTCAAGTCAAATCTACAGGCGCCGGAATATGCTGAGAGCTACCGGTCCATGGAGAGCACTCTTAAGGAAGAGGGTTCTATAAAGCTTGAATCACCCATCCTGATAAAATCCCATGGTAAATATTATGGATTCTCGGGGAACAGGCGTACGAACCTGGCATTTAATAACCATCTCCCGGTCCGGTTCTGGGTCGTGTATGCTAATTATGCCAAACAGGCTGATTATCCGGATCATCCTGATGACCTGGTTATCAGTAAGTCAGAATTACTCGAGGGATCCCATGAAATCCACGAGATAGATGTGTATTCTTATTATGCTGATGGTGTTGTTAATAAGATGCTGACCGAGCTCCGGGGCCGGGATCTATTCATAGGTATGAAGCTTAAACAACAGAAGGGCAAGAAGCCTCTTTATATTCGTCATCCGTATGATAAAAAGACTGAATATATTCGGATAAGTAATCTCAAAGATTTTAGTGAGTATCGATCAGGAAGAACTGTGGAATTTCATGTTACAATGCCTGCCATGTGCCCGTATTATGTTGTTGATTTTGATGCAGTTAGCGACTGGAAGAAGACAAAAGAAATAACCGCAGAGATTGCTGATAAACTGGACCAACTTCCTGAAGTAAAATCCGTCGAAATTAGATATAGTGGGAAAAGGGGATTTCATGTGCTCAGTTGGTTAAAGAAATCCATACCGATCGACCAGGCCCGGGACAAGCTAAAGGAATGGCTGAAGGAAGCTTTTAAAGACCATAAAGATGTGGTGGTAGGTGAGAGCCCCGTTGGTAGCAAAGGTGCCTTGGGAGTCAGTCCAATGAAGTTAAATGGCGGTCAGGTAGCCCTCTGGTCCCTGCGAGTGACCGGTCTCTGCTGCGTAGAAGTACCCCGGGCCCAGCTGGCCGGGTTCCGACGTGAGGATGCTACTCTGGATAAGGTCTACAAGAAGCTGACCGGTAAGACCTTCGTCTGGAACAATAAGACCGAACAGAAGACCACGGCCCGGATCATAGCCCGGTTCCTAGCCCGGGACTGATTTATGTCGACTGCTTCAAGAATCATAGCCCGATATCTGGCCAAGACCGAGGAAAAGTTCTCTCCCCTGGTCGATGCCCCGCTCGAGGTTCCTACTAAGCTGGCTGTAGAATCTACACTTGATGAACACCCGGCGAGCTCGGGGTTCCATGAGGGATTTTCACAGGATAATAACAACCTGGATCCCTGCTGGGCCATAGTATATGACGGTCAGGTATCGGATATCCTGGTCAGGGCTGCGAAACAGGCCGGGCTTCGGGTTACCTTACGATATATGGAGAATGAACAGGAGGTCATTACCGATGTGTCCCTGGATGACGTCAAACAGTCTGAGACTGATAAGGCCAAGGCCATATTTGACAAATTTGCGGATATTTATCAGGAATTGGCCAGTAAAGTACGTCGGATCACGGCTGGATCCAATTATGTAAAAGAAAAAATGATTCCGGGTTATACGGGGAAATTTGTAATTCAAGCCCATGATGCTTCCCATATGCACTGGGATCTTCGATTACAATTTGAGGTTCCTTCCATAGCTAAAGCTTTAGCGGACTATAGTGGTAAGAGACCTAAAAAAGGGGTTGAACCTACAGATGAGACCCCTGACAATCCAGGTAAAGTTTTAAGAAGTTGGGCCATTCCTAAACACAGATTTCCAACGAACAAGCCCATATTGGCTACCAGCGTTGAAGATCATATATTCAGCTATCTAAATTTTCACGGAACTATCCCTTCTGGATATGGGGCTGGTACAGTTAAAATTATAGATAAAGGAACATATGTTTTAGATAAGGTCGATTATGATAAAAAGTATGTTTTTACTCTTAATAAAAAAGATACCTATGCTCTGGTTAAGACAGGTGGTAAAAGCTGGCTATGGATTAAGGTAAAGAATAAAACCGCTTCCATCATCGACTATACCAGGCCAACCCTTCCGCCCCAGATCTGGGACGTAGCCAAGGGCGATGCCCCGCCCAGGTCACTGGAACAAGCTGGGCTTCCGGCGCATCGGTGGCTGACTAAATTAAAGTGGGGAATCAGTTACGGTGAAACTGTGCGACTTGGGAGTGCGAACGTCAATCATCGGTTGTTTGCATCACAGGTTGCCTCCCCACTTATATTAAAATAGGTAATCTGTTGTTCAAATTCCTTCAAAAATGGCAATATCACCGGCCGATCGGTCTGCTCTATGGTCATCTCGAGAACGATCTCTATCTGAAGATTATTGATCAATTCATCCCTGATTAAAAGATTACCTTTAAAGTCCCCGAAATTCCCCGTATAATATGTGTGTATGGACTTGAGATCATTCTTAATCATCCTGACATTTTTTATCGGTATTCTGGCCCAAACGCCTGAATACGATACCATATCAATCCGTCATACGTACTATACGGCCGCCTATGACACTAATCTTCGGTATCCAGTCATAGTCCGATGGTGGGCTGATCAGAAGATGTTCTCCTGCACCAACCGTCTTGCCCGAAAAGAAAAATTTGTTCCAGATCCTTTAATTCCCGATGTCACGGATAATGAGAAATTTTATAAGAAATCCGGATATGACCGCGGGCATAACATGCCGGCTTTTGATAATGAATGTGACCAGAATGGAAATAATGAATGCTATTACTATTCAAATATAACCCCGCAATCACCTCATCTGAACCGCGGTGACTGGAAGAAGCTCGAAGACCATACCCGGGACCTGGTCATGAAATATGACAGTGTACGGGTCTGGTGTGGTTCTATCGGATCTATAGAAAAAATTGGGAAAGTATCAGTGCCAAGTCTATGCTGGAAGGTTATTTACATCAAAAGCATCAAGAAATATGAAGTATATCTTTTTGATCAAGTCTCTACAACGTTTAAAAGCCACCTGGCCACGATCGACTCTATTTATAAATTGACCGGGATTAAACTGGAATGAAATAATTTTTCTCTCTTTGAGAAAAAGTCCTTGACTTTGGCCGATAGATCAATTATACTCAGTATAGGAAAAATTAACCATAGGGTGAATACATGCCAATCATTGAATCCTTACTGACACAGGACCTTTATAAATTTTCAATGTGCCAGGTCGTTCTGCACCGGTTTCCGGAAGCTGTTGTGGAGTATGAATTTAAATGTCGTAATCATGTGTACCTGGGTAAATTGGCCGGGGAATTAAATGAGGAACTTGATAACCTTTGCTCTATGACCTTCACTCAGGAAGATCTGGGATATCTTAAAACAATCAGATTTCTCAAAAGTGACTTTATTGAATTCTTGCGAATGTTTAGATTTAATAGAGAACATATCAAGGTTTTTGTTAAGGATGACCTGGCTATCACGATAGCAGGACCTTGGTGGGCCACTATTTTCTTTGAAATAGATCGGAAGAGCGTCGTGTAGGGAAAGAGTGTAGA
>OFOB01000007.1_pt1 | contig 26653 bp, 39 predicted proteins | sample 1542271 | NCBI WGS metagenome assembly OFOB01 (sample SAMN04958490, study PRJEB24370) | sediment metagenome | isolation source: lake sediment | place: USA: Lake Hill lake, St. Paul Island, Alaska | collected 2013
ACGACGCTCTTCCGATCTTCACCGATGGTGCCGTTGAAGTTTTGAGTGAGAACTCGGGCACCTACACCCGTCGCTGTAACCATACCCACAATATTACTTTCGGCGTGAGATCCGTTCTTTACCCGTTGTTGAGAACTACCAAAAGTAGACAGCCCGAATGGGGCAGACGAATTATACGCAGTGGTTAAGTTGACAAGTACCATTCCCGACAGGTACAACCCATGAATATTATTGTACACTGCAAATCCTCTGGCGATTCCATCACTCCCTACCACGGCTATTCCTGCACCGTTGGGTACTCCCACTAAGTTACCAATGGCTTTGCATCCAAAAGAGGTTCTGAGTGTAATGTAACTTAGAGTGAAGCCGAAAGTATTCTGATTAATTACCGAGCAATGTTGGAGCATCATTACTATATAGTACGATGCAAATTGCATCCCTGTTGAAGTGGAGGATATTGCCAAACAGAGCCTATAATACAGCCACGATTGTGTTCCTGACGTGGCGAATCCGTAGGTGAATCGAACCTCACCTATTCCAATCACCTTCACCGCATTCTTTCCTGGATTATTCAACCCAATCCCCAACCCATTCCGCCCAGAAATGAACGTCACGCCCACGACCTGATCACTGGTGTTGTACCCACCGCTGATAGTGCGTGGTACTGCGTCGGTTCCACTCGCTCCCACGCTGTCCATCGCTGTAGTAGCTGCCGCTGCCATGGGATACAGGTACGGCGTCAAGTAAGACATTGCCACAGTCTCGTCGGTGCCGTAGTACCCACGTCCAGCGTTGCCCACGTTGCCGCAGTGGTTGTCGATTTCGATTCTGCCCTTGCCAGCGCCGTACGTGAAGTCAAGGCTCTTGATAGCCCAGAAGTAGTATGCTTCGTCATCGCCTAACACCTCCCAGATCACGTCATTATCAGTCACACGTTGCGCTGCGAAGTCGCCCATCACTGGGAGAATAGCTTTGTCCCAAATTGGTTTGCTATCACCATCAGCATCGGTGAAATACTCGGTTGCTCCAGTGGTGCCAGCGAATGCGCACTTGTAAACGAGAGGTGATCGTGCACCGAATGTGGGCACTCGGATTTCGTTGAGCGCTATCACCGTGTTGGGTGCCCATGCTGCGCCACGATAGTTGAAGGACTTGTGCAGCACTGAGTTGAGATCGAAGCCTGCGATGGTTGCGTAGAAGGTGTCAAATGCCCACACACTCGATGCGGCAGGGGCGACTGCGCCCGTGTAGATCGCGATTGAGTTGATGCCGTTGGCGAGTGCCGCACCGTTGTTGAGGCACACCGGCGTGTTGACAGACAGTGCCGCCATTGCCTCAGCCCATGTCATAGTTGCCACAACACCCGTCGCCCCGTCATTGCCAGTGCAGAGTTTGATAACGAGAGAATTGGCAGGGCATGTCCCCACGTAGTCCTGCATCCACGAGCACACGTTTTGAAACGCAGCCAACGACAGATTGGCAACGGGGCAATACGCCTGCATGGTGTTGGCCTGTGGCGTGCCGTCGAACGTCAACTTCATTTTGTTGCCGGTGCCGTTTTTGGTCATCGTGGCGACGAGGTAGGAAAGCCCCACATCACCAGCACCATTGGCAACCCATCCGCTCGTTGACAGACAGTCAGCAATCAACGCCCCAAAGCTGCTCAGCGCACCCGTAGCCACGTTCAGGTATCGGTTGGGCGTCGCAGCCGTACCCTTGGCGCATGCGAACGTCAAGCCGGTGAACGCGGTGTCTGGGCTGGCGAGGAGGTACGTGTCGGTAGCCGCTGCGGATGCCTCGTTGATCGTGCCGCAAGCGTTGGCCGCGTAGTCGGCACCGCTGCCACCTGTCGCCACGCCTGTCGGTAGGACTCGTCGGATTGCCATTTATCCCACCTTCACAATGTCGATCGGTTTCTCAACCACGCCACCAGTGTCGATGGGCTCGGCGTCAATCTCGGTAGCAGCAATCGCAACCGCAGCGTCGAGGTACATTTTCTTACGCTCGACAGGCAACCGACTCAGCACTTTGGTCGCCACGTCCTCGACGGTCGTACTCGTCAATGCGATGTACTCCGTTATAGCTGCGTCAAGACGCTCGTCGGGCGTCGGCTCTATGATAATCGGCGGGAGCTCTGCGACAATCTCTGTGAGACGTTTAGCCTCAGCGAGTACATCATACTCCGAGGCCTCTTCCGGCATGTTGAGTATAGAACCATTTTCCATTTGCCAGCCTCGCAGTTCCTTTATAAAGCCGTTAGTTTTCATTATCACGTCCTGTTATAGTTTAGAGCAAGATAAACAGATGAGGTATTCCCTGATATAGAGTCTACGCTTACCAGTATGATATCTCCTTGAGCTCCTGTAGGAGTGCCCCAACCGGCTGTAGTACCTGTGTTCTTTATGCCAGCCACTATATAAGGACCAGTAGCTCCCGAACTCATGCTATTAGATGCCGTGGGAGGATATCCTGCATAGGTAGATTTCCAGAGGCTCACCAGCATAGAACCTGTAGAGCCCATAAACGCTGACCAGTTATAAATATTTATACCACATGGTAATGTGATATTAGACTTTACTCCTGTAGTTATATTCACTGTGTTTTCTATGGAGACATTAATAGTACCTGTGACTCCATATGATTGCCCAGGAAGTCCCGTAACTCCATACGCGAACCCTGCTGGACCTGTAGCTCCGTGTAAGCCAGTTGGGCCTTGCAGTCCGGTATACCCAATGTCACCTTGAGGACCCTGATAAACATTTGCGGTCACCGTGCCAGTGATACCGTAATCACCAAGTTGATCACGGATCTCTACTATAATATCAGGCTGACCCTTCTCTACCGTCAAATCTGAGGCATCCGAGAACTCAAACTCTATGCCGTAGTTCTGACCGTGCTGAGCTCCTAACGCTGTAGGGTCAAACGTATATGAGATGGTAGACTGTAACCCCGTGTATCCTAAGACCATACCAGTAGCGTGATCACCACTTACTATGATCCACGGATCATTCAGACCTGTAGGTGCTACTACTTCGTACACATGTCCTGATAGACCGGTGATACCGAGTAGATCTGTATTTATCACACCATCGATGGTAGATCCGCTCTTGCAGATAGCTATTGGTAAAGGATCTCTTGTGGATTTACCGTAGATGTTGTGTCTGTACTCTTGTCGAATAGCCATGTTATACCTCGAGGTTCGCTGTCATTTTTATCACGATATCCACTGTGGATTTTCCTCCAAATATTCCAGTCTCAGACGCTATAAACTTCACATCATAGTACTCACCATCTATAGCACCTGTCGGAGAATTCACTGCTGCTGGATTAAATGTAAAATCCAAACTGCTATCCATGCCAGTAAAACCAAGGATAGTAACTGTATAAAGATCTGGTCCGTCCGCTTCATATTTGGACACGCCTGTTGGTGATGATGTCTTGTAGACCTTGGCAGAGAAGGTATCCGCCGCATGATCCAGGTATATCTGACCATTACATGTAGCATCCGGTTTACACTCAGCCACCACCGGCCTATCTGTGACAGTCTTACCATAGATCGTATATTTGATCTCTTCATGGATCATACTACCTCCGCCAGTCTCAGCGTAGCATACCAATTACCGATACCTCGTAGAGTTTCATTCCTGAGCTCCAGGATCTTCACATTTACAGGATATCCACCGCGGATCACTCCAAACGGATACGTCACTCCATATATTTCAACTATAGCAGCAGTAGTACCACGATTTACAGCCATATACCGTCTCAAGCCTATCAGCTCAGCGTCCGTGAACTGAAACGTACCTTCGAATATTCCAGAGTCGGCTACATGATCCTGATACGTGTATGAGCTCGTATACGTGTCAATTTTGTTGATGGTGTACTCATCCACGTTCGCATTGTATCCATGATTCAGATATTTTAACGTCGGTACAGTAGCACTACCAGTAAACGTAGGCGCTATGGCTCTGAACGTGGCCTCTACCTCAAAAACTTTTAGCGCTATCTGAGTTATCTTTGGAGTACCGAGTAGCGTTGCTGCTACGTTGGTATGTACAACATCCACACCAAAAATTTTTTCGTTGGCATTGAATTCACTCAGAGTCACTACATTAGAGCCTGCTGCACGGTTCGCATATAGCTCGGACACCAATTGTTCTATGCGACCTCGGATACCATGTAGGCGTACTGTAGTCTCGTATGTATCTACTGTAGAGCCTCTATCTACTGATCTCCAGCTGCCAGATGTGACCTCAAACCACTTGATAGCCAGAGTCGTATTGATCTGGTAATCAGGCTGTATCCTAGCCTGGAAACTGGTGATACCTGTACCTGATATCCTCATGCTACTTGTATCCTAGCTACACCAGTGTACTGCATCTCTCTCAGCAACATCTTCATATCCTGCATCTGACTCTGTCGTGACCTACGTAGAGCTGTATTCAGGATAGCTTCGTCAGCGTTACCTTGTATCGTCACATACGTATCTCCACCTCTTATAGATGACGCTTGAGCAGGATTATTGGCCAGTCTCATTAATAGGTTGCCTTGTTGACGATCATTCAATACTACCTCACCGGCGGTCAGCATTGCGCTCTGTGCATCACCGAGTGCCTTGTTACCTTGGACTACTCCACCTTTTGCGAAATTCTGAGACGATATACTACCGACTTCAGCTATGGTGAGCCCCGTAATGAGTCCAGAGCTAATGATACCAGCGATGATATTTGCAGGAGGGCCGAGCTTCATAGCATTTTCCCAGGCTCCCATCACTGCCACACCACCACTGATAATGGCGCTGGCTATAGCCCACTTCTGTTGCTTCTTTTTCTCTTCGCGTACCTTCTGGTCATACTCAGCGTTGATCTCTTCACGTTTACGAGCAGAATACTCAGCACTATATCCCTGAGCCTCCAGAGCCTTGATATCAGAGTCACGTCTACGTTCTATCTGATTAATCTCTACAGTAGCTACATCCGTGCCTATCTGAGTGACTTGTTGCCCCCAGGTAGACATCATGTCTACCGAGGTCTTGAGCTCCTGCATTCTCAAATCAGATCTCTTCTGAGCATAGTATAGCGTAGTATCAGTCATCATCTTCTCATACTCATCATATGAGATTATGTTACGATCGTAGCTAGCTTTCAGATCAGCCTCTACTGTGGACTCTTGAGAATTCAGCGCGTCTATCTCTGTTTTATATCCAGTCTTTGCTATGGCCGCACTGACCTTCTTGAAGTTCTCTATTAAATCTATGCGGTCCTTGAGCTTCTCTTCATATATCTTTTTCTTTGATTCCTCACTATCTTTCTCAGCTCCTACAGATAGCACGTAGAAAGCACTGAGCACCTTAGATGTTTGAGCCACATCTTTTACTGCCCAATCCGACATGTTCTGAGTAGGTCTGAACTGAAACTGCATGGTCACGGCAGGACCTGCTGCTACTGCGGCACCTGTAGTTTTACCTTTAGCTTTAGGTTTGCCTGGTACAGATGGAGCGAAGGAATCTATGCGAGATAGAGCCTTTTCATATTCTACCGTGGCTGCTGCTATGTTATTGATACCGTTCTCAGTGATCTTACCTATGGCGTCCCAGTCAGCCCCTGAGTGTAGTCTCACTTTATCTAACTGAGTTATATACCTGTCTGTGTACTTATAGTATAGGTTGAAATATTTCTGTACAGGCATCCAATTAGCATCGAGAGCCTCTGGATGTGGCAGTGCTACACCAGCAGACTTCACTATATCCGACGATATTTCTTGAAATTTTTTCTGGTAGGCTGCGAGGTTATCAGGTAGAGTTTTTCCAGCTACACGATACTCATTTATCTTCTGAAAATATGCATCGAATGCTCCAGTATTTCCAAATTCTTTATTAAGATTTACTACAGCTACTCTCAATTTGCTATCTACTATGTCCGCTACCTCATCTAATTTCTTTCTTACTGCGTCATCAGCCATTAAATCGGCTGCATTCTTAATGCCATAGTAGGCATCATTGGTAAACGCTACATATGAATCCCAAAGAGTCCTGATATTGGCTACAGCATCCTGTAGTAGACCGCCGAGTCCAGCCAGAGATACCTTAGTTGTCTCATACATTATCTTGAAGGACTCACCTAAAGATATGATTACTTTAGCCAGGTTCTTGAATCCTTCTGTCCAATTTATGAACGGTACATTCTCATTGTCTTTAGATACCGTGTTGAACACTTTACTGGCTTCTACCACTCCTTCGGTGATACTCTGAAATACACCATCCAATTTTGTGAATACGTCATTGTTATCTATGAACTTCGCCACTAATCCTACGAAACTGGACTGAGCTTTAATAAAACTCTCACGCAATCCTACTGCAGAAGACATTAATTTATCACTGAATATTACTCCAAGTTTATCAGCCTCCTCTGCCTGTGCTCGTATGGCTTCTGATCCCTGATTAATCAACGGCAATAATTCTGCACCCGATTTACCAAATAATTTCTGAGCAGCAGCAACTTTCTCCGTTTCAGATGACATGGAAGATAAAGCATCAGCGGTATCTAAGAATAAATTAAAGGCGCTTTTTGTTTTTCCGGTAGCATCTCTTACGGATATGCCGTATAATTCAAAATCTTTGGCATTTGTTATAGCATTTTTTGACATCTTCTGCAAATTTTTAGCAAAAGATTCTACATTTACATCGGACATTTTAGCAGCAAAACCTAACTCCTGCAAGTCTTTAGCGTTTATACCTGTACTCTCACTCAATCGTTCCATCTCAAAAGCGGTCTTAGCTATATTTGTACCTATAGCGATCATTGCACCAGCAGCCGCAGTAGCGGCTACTTCTATAGCCGCGAATCCCGCCGTAGCTATTTTACCAAGACCTTTAGCTGCTGTATTTAGATTAGATAAATCGGAGCCTATGCCTTTGATCTCTTTTGAGGCTTCGTTCTTAGCCTTGAGTATTATCTGTACAGTCTTATCCATTGTCGTCGCCTCGATTATGAGCGTCTCTTAAAGAGTCCAGACTTTTACCAGTTACATCCTCTTTCGAATGAGACTCTTTCAAAAATTTTCCATAGTAAGATGAGTATATAGACCACGCATCCAGCCACAGTGCTGATTGTTTGTCATGAGGAGGAGCTCCACCAAACTCTTTGTAATATATCTGCTCACTATACCAGGACCAGATCGCGTCTGAGATGAATGATACTGGACACGAGTAAAACGCATCATCTTCAGTCTCCCAGACCACCACCTGCGCCGGTGTTTCACAACCCATCGCCGCTGGCACGGATGGATCAGCCTGGCACGCCTCACATGAAAACTCAGCAGTGCCAGCCTGGATGGCAGCCAGGATCATAAACCCAGTTTATCAATATCTATCAGACCAGAGATCTTACTCAGGTAAAAGCATATGTCTGTCACGATACTCATCGGTAGATTACCAAACGCGTCCTGTGCACACCCACCAGACACGTCCTCTACATATGGATAGAGTTCTGTAGTACCTGCATCATAGAGCTTGTCCCATCCAAGTACGCACTTTCGACACACGTCCTTTATGGTATCCTGATTAGCCTCTACGGATGTAAGAGCCTTACGAAGCTTTTCACGCTCGTCCCTACGTAGAGATCTGAGTTTGAATACAGGAATGAACTCATCTGGCAAAATTTTCTTGCCATCTTGCTCTTTTTGGAACGCTCCAGGCGTATACTCCACTACAGTCGACGACGAAAACGGTACTCTGGACGTCAGAAATGCCTTGATCTCTGGCGTCATCTTCACATCGCTCATTCAAAACCTCCAGGATTTTGTGAATGGATTCATAACACTAGCTCTATATGACAGAGGCACAGGTATTATCCTGTGCCTCTATGCTGCTTTGTAAATGCGATTACTACGAACGAGCTCCCTGGAGCAGCTCGAAGGTCACCTCAGGCTCCAGATCACCAGATGCCACAGCACCCGTGTAACCGTTGGCTAAACATTTGATATTGAGGTCCCAACCTACCAAGCCCTCACGGTTAGCCACTCCAGCACTGATGATCTGACCTACTGGCACATGTAATGAGACGTGCCCTGCGATACCTGTAGTACCTACCATGCACGCATAGGTAGACGGACATCCTGTCACTCCATTGGCTACATCTGCGTATACGTCATGTGTAGAATCCATGAGAGGATTCATGGTAAGACGCGGCTTACGAGACGTGATACCATAGTGACTGTATCCTGTGGCATCCTTCTGATCGATCACAGGTTGTATCTCATTACCAGCATCCAACTGGAACTGAGAAACTTTCTCAGCGTGTGAGCCGATATACACGTCACTGTTAAGGAACTTCTCAGAGCACGTAGATTCGGCTATGATCATCTGTAGGATGGCTCCATTAGCCACGTTCATATCGATCGCGCTGAGCTTACCAATGAACGTGAAATTCACCATCCAAGGCTTTCCTACACCAGCCGCGGCTACAGTCATATTGCCCATGCAGCCAGCAAACTTGTAACAGACCGCCGTAGGAGTAGCACCACGTTTGATGTCATACACATACAGCGTCATGGTCTTCTCGTCATACTGACGACGAGGCTGCAGACCATAACCTTTTCCAGAGTACAGCACAGGTAGCATACCGCATCCTGATGCGAACTTGAACCAGGATGGCTGCGTAATAACCGATGTGCCGCGTGTGAGCCTGGTAGAGAACGTGATGGTACCAGACTGGCTACCAGTCACGACCGAATCCTCAGCATGATCGCCACGCGCCCACTTTGAAGCCTCATCATCGACCTCTACGGTCGTGGTGACTTCTGGATTGCGGACGCGTACATCGAAATCTGCACTGGTCAGTGTCTCCAGAGTACCCGGCGTGCCTTCCAGCTTTCCAACCAGGATCCTCATAGGATATAGAAAGTAGCTAATGATACACCTCCTTGTTAACTATTTATTCGGCGTTTATATGCGGATCCTGTCGATCCATGGTGTAGCGTACTCTGAACCGCACATCCATGTGTGCTGGTCTGAATATGTCGCTACGAGCATCCGGTACTCGTGTAGCTCCCATATACATTACCAAGTCACATGAGTTACTGGCGTGATAGTTGATACCAAAACATTTCTTTAGATCATCCAGAGCCAGACTCAACTCTGAGTTGATCTCATATGCTGGTCTCTCTGTCTCATTACTCAGCTGAGCTCTCACGCGTATGATATAGATACTCTCCAACTCATACGCATCAGACCAGATACCACCAGCATCATCGAGACAGTTTTCTACCTCTAGCGCTATCTCCGCACTCGGAAACGTCTGTAGAGCCTCATCAGGCTGATTGACTGTACCCCAATCGAAATTGTATCCATCACCCTGAGTCATAGATCCTATAGACTCAGCGAGACCTCTCTCTATCGATGATAGTATAGTATCACTCATGGTGTACAGTTTGACATTTATCTATGACGTTCTTCAGATCTATATAGGCAGCCGTATTCTTCTCCAGTAGATCTAGTAACTTCTTCTGGAGTACGAATACATCATATATCAATACTGCCAGTACACATCCCATCAATCCAAACTGACCAAAAATAGCGAGTAAATGTTCCATATCATCCTCTATAAAGATTGTACACGGCTGTCCTACCGAGCATACTGTTCACAGATCCCGTCATCATCTCATACGTGATCTGTGGCTTCAGATCTCTGAGTTCAGCCTTATAAAGGTCATACAGATCTCTATACTTTTCCATGGCGACATCCTGTGTCACCGTACCGATTTTGTCTTGTGCCAGACGCATCAGTACGAACACTACAGCGTATCTCTTAATTTTGTATGCGAGAGGAGTCTCGATCAGAGTGGTATCGCGGACGCCTAAAATTTCAGCGAGGTCTACGATTTCGGCATCAGCTTCAGTGAGGTACTGAGATATGTCGAATCCCTGAGATAGATTCGATTTGATATCGGCTGCTGTCAGATAACTCATAGACCTGCCTTAGTGATTGCGTTGTCCAAGGCTCGATCTACAGCGACATCTAGATCACGCTGCTTTGATTCGTAGGCAGACTGTACGAAAGGATCTGCAGACCATCTACGTGTACCATCGTGGATGTATTTACCATATGGCGCTGATGCATCATCTATGTAGATAGATCCACCATCATTGTCCGCAGAAATCTTTACCGACCTCGTCAGTTTGCCAGTACGTGCGTGAAATCTATGGTGCCGTTTCGATTCTACCTGGACTGATTTTAGGAACGGTTCGATACCATCGTTTACGACTGTTGATTCTAAGGTAGCAGCGAGCGTGTTAAAGTCCGCTGCTACCTCATCAGCATTCGTCTCGATCGATATCATTACATCAACTCTACCGCGCCAATCGTCCCGGTAAATCCTGTACCGAGATATATGGTACCATCAGCATTCACGAACCGTGCACCTTCGAGAGGACCGATAGTCCTTGTGACATTGATACCTACAGGACTGACCAGGTTTCCCTGTCCTGCCGCGGACATACTGTCAGATGCATAGACCGTGAGTAGACCAGTCGCAGCACCGTTATTGTTCACGATGAATATGAGACGGTCATCTTTTTCAGTATCAGCCAGGCTATGTCCATCTGTGCCTGTCGCACCAGCACAATTGCTGAGAGTGACAGTCACGCCATCATTAGTGAGAGCCGAGGCTTTGGTAATCGCTGTACGAGACATGTTTGCTCCTTCGTTGATTATCTTTAGTTCAGTTTACCTCTACCTATCTTACGCAGCCGCATACGACACTGTCGCGCACGCGAGAGCCTCAGGATAGATCACCTTTGCACCATAGAGCATCAGACCGCGGATAGCGTTCTCAAACGCACCTTCTCTACGGATCGCTTCGACCTTATTGAGCTGCTCGGCATAGCTGATAGGAAGCGTGCCTGCACCGGCGAGCACTCTGTTGATCGTTGTCGTGGTCGTCTTCGTCAGGTTGTTCGACATACGAATGTCGAATCCAAGAGCCTTCGCCACGCGACCATTGACCATCGCGCTCATATCAGTTTGACTGATCGTGAACACAGAGGCCATGATGAGCTTCTGGACGAGCCACGGAGGAAGCACGATCCAACGCCCCTGTGTAGGACAGTTGCTCTCATCGAGTTTCTGATTGACAGTCGCCAGGAGTTCTATCACACTGATGTCTGAGCCTGTGGTGGCCTTTGCAGTGATCGTCAGAGGTACTGCTGTAGTACCGAGTCCACTGGTCACGCCAGCCTGAGTGTACAGACCGAGGATGTAGCTATCGACCGCGTCATTCAGAGCATACGCGGCTTTACGAGTCGCTTCGGTCATGATATCGATATTCATCTGTGCAGCGTCGACATCATCTACACCAAACGCGAAATACTTAGACTTTTCGATCATCAACCACATCGCGGCATCAGTCAGGTCCTGATAGGACAAAGACGTGGAATTCTTCGTGTAATCGGCTACCGTGATGGCACCGATCTGATTGATCTTGACTCTATCTCCCATACCGCGGATCTTACCCTCGTAGTTACGATTGCACAGGTCAGCGGCGACATGCACTTTATCCAGCGTACTGATGACGTTCGCAGCCCAAAGTTGAGGAATGAAATTATCGAGTGCCATGAGCAAACTCCTTTGTTATTTCGCGGCGTCTGATATTTGCCGCATTGATTCGTTTACATCTGCTATGTTCGCCTGCATCGTCTTCGGATCCATCGCTTTAATCTGGTCGATCGTAAACTTCGGCCTATTAGGCTGCACTGATGCAGACGATCCAGCGCCGCCAGTCTGCTTGTTCCTCCGAGCGTCCGCGTTACTCTCAGCGATTTGCTTCAAGCCATCTGTCAGAGATACTACGGAGTCGCCTTTCTTAAACACTACCTCGCCAGCATCATCCAGGTCGACCGCTCCATCAGCCAGCAGCGCCTTAATCATGTACTCTGCTCCGTAGAAGTCTTCCTTCAGTTTCGGTAGCAGTTTAGATTCTATAGTCTTGGCTCTGTTGACCTTCTCGAGAGTCGATCTTTGTTCACGCTCAGCTTTTAGTTCATCCTGAGTAGTCGTGAAATCCTTGGTCAGTTTATTCAGCTTCTTTTGGAGCTCACCGATCTCGCCTGTCGCTTTATTGGTTGTTTCGGTGACTTTCCCTAGCAGCCCGTCAGCGAACTCGTCGATATCGATTTTTGATTCAGGATCGTATCCCAGTTTCTCGAAAGCGAGCTTAAACTTTCTGAGTCCCTGAGCTTCTTTGTTGGCTTCCTTGTGCTTCGATATGCCGAGATTCTTCTCAGCCGATACCGAAGATGCATGAAACTCCAACAGATCCTCACCATTCTCCAGCTTTGAAAGAGCCTCTTTAAACTGTTCCATTGATACTGGCATCGCGTCCTCCAGGGATATGGCGTCCGTCCAGCGGCGCTCGTTGATATATACTGTGATGTGTTATATTTATAACACATCACGTCAGGTGGCCTTTCTAACTCTTTATTTCACCATAGATTACAGTCACTCCAGATTTCAGTTTAGATGTCCTGAATGTACCTGCTACAAAATCTTCCGGCGGTCTCTGTCGGAATCTATATGAACTATCTGTCTCACGACTCGTATAGATCTTAGAAGCTACACGCTTTGCTATCCGTGTAGCTTCTTCCAAAGAGCCTGCTAAAGATTTTGGTACTATGACCGTCTGCATCTCCCATGGCATAATCATACCTTCGCGAGTTCATGAGATTTACTGGCTACGTATGCCTCCATGGACTTCTTATCCGTATGACCTGCTGCTCTAGCCTCACTCATGAGAGTCGCCACTCCCTGCATTCTGGCTTTCTTCTCAGCATCGGATCCTAAAAAACAGAAACCAGCGTCACCAAATTTGTATCCATTCTTACCGTCTCTGGTACAACTCTTGATAGGCATTATTTCACCTCTTTCTTTTGTTTCATAGTCCACGGCCACGCGATAGGACCGTGAGTGAGTGCGTTATACACACCTGCCATCACTCCTGTTAATACGACTACCATAGCGGTAGACACATTTGCAGGCACGTCAACGATATACTTATTTACTAACCATGTCATGACTACAGACATAGCGGATAGTATCGTCACCTCTGTAGTCTTTTCGATATTCTTACTAATTTTGTTTGCCACTGTTCACCTCCGGTGGTAATACTATTCCATTAGAATCAGGCTCTACAGGTCCTGGAGTAGGAGTCTCAGGCGTTTTAGTCTCTTTGATAGAGGCTTCCTCAGGCTCTACATTACCAGGTGCCTCTTGTGCTACTACTGCTCCAGCTTCTATGGCGTCCACGATCTCCTGGATCGTTTTGTCATCCTCGTCCCTTAACAGCAACCGAGCCAATTTCTCCTGGATTTTGGCTGCGAATACACTATTGAGACCAGGCAACTTTAGAAGCTTCTCATAACGATCTACTTCATCATCTAGGCCTGTAGGAGCGAAGTCGCTCACATACACTACCGTATACACAAACTTTTCGTTAGTGTACTGCTGGAACAACTCAGATAGTTTGTTCTCCAAGTCTGTAGCCATCCTGGCTGTCCATTTCAGTACAGATTCTCTGGCCTCAAAGTCAAATGCTTTGGCTATACCAGATGTCTCAGATTCAATTCCTACTACTCCATTTTGCTCAGCTATCTGATAGAGATCTTTCTTAATCTGTTCTTGATTGGCTACTAGACCAGTGACGATATTCCAGTCAGGAGATGCATATCCTGGAGGTATCGTCGCTGACTCAGGTAGATTGATATACGTGTTATTGGATATTACCAGGTCAGCTGGCGGTACTCCCTGACAGTAGAATATGCTGAACGCTTGAGCCCTCTCCTGATCTCTGATCTCAGCGCTCTGATTGAATATCACGTAGTTCAGCTTGGCGATATCATAGAGTGGAGGATCTACCATGACTTTTGTGTTACAGTCACGTGCATCACTGAATACCATGACCACAGGTACCACGCCGAGATTATGCGTGGCTCTCGATACCTCTACGAACTCTTTGGAATTAGACTTATTTTTGGAGAGTACTATAGACTCAGTCTGAGTCCACCGACGCCATCGTTTCTCAGTGATCGTGCTACCATTGTAGTTCACCTTCACAGATGCATCCGTGAACGTAATCTCTACCAGGTTACCAAACGGATCTACCTCGTAGTCCTCTACTTCATTGGCGCGTTTGGCGTATACATACGGATAGATACGTCCATCGAGTGCCTCAGATACTGTAGACGGCTGAGCAGTCGTAGGATAGTTGTCCATGACTGCGAATGCTACTCCATGTCTTCTTGCTAGAGCCACTACCTGGTGACTGAAATCCTGTATGAACGTCTCGGCTGAATCGCAGTCCTCCAAAAACTCGGTAAACAATGAGTTCTCTATAGGCTGTCCAGCGTCATCCTTAACAGTACGCACAGCTGTCTGAGTGAACACAGGTTCTACCATGGCTCTCAGTATAGGCTTCAGATAATTCTTGAAATGAGCCAACTGCTTACGCTGTAGAAATGAAGACTCACGACTGAACGGTATCAGATACGATCCGTCTCGGTAGCCTCCTGATCCGTGGAATGTATCATCCATAAAGCAGTATGGATTGACTGAGTTGATATTTATCGAATACTGCATCTGCAGTATGTTTCGATCCTGGCCTGTAGCCGGTAGCAGTGAGTCGAGATTATTCTCGTTCACGTACTGTCCTTGAGAATTCTGAGCCATGACATCTCCTATGATGATATTTTCTCTAACCAGCCTTTTTGTTCTTCGTTATATCTATTTATTTCATCTCTGAACTTTTCTGCTGCTATAGCTAACTCAAATGGATCTATTGAGGTCTGTGATGTTATCACGAACCATCCAATGTCAGTACCTATGATGCCATGATTCTTTCCGTTTATCAGGATATCCTCCGTAGTAACTACATATTGTCTAAGCGTAGTACCTGGAGCAATATCCATAAGATATCTAGACTTGGCATCAGATTCTACGTACATTATTTTCCTCGCTTCGTTATCACTCGGTTAGTCGTAGGTACAGTGATCGTATGAGTAGCCTCTGGATCCTCATCACCAAATGCCATGTCTATGATATCTGGTAATGGCGGCTTCTTAACCGTAGTCACGTAAAGATCACAATCCTTAGACGTACGCTGGCACCTGCATTCGCGATCGTTAAATGTGCAGATCATAGTTCACTCCTCAGTAAAGTTTGACCTTAGCTGACGATCCTACAGGCTTAGTCAGAGCTTTATATGCCATCGAGACGGCGTCTATCATGTCATCGTGCTCATGACTCATGTCTGCCGAGAACGAATCGCACTCATCAAAAAACGCTCTATTCCATGGTGCCTCACATACAGAGATGCCTCCGAGTTCGGCTCGTGATATCCACGGTAGAGCCCGTGCAAGTTTATCTGACCGCGGTTTAAGAGCCTTGATGACATATCCTTTTAGTTCAGAGATCTGCTTCAGATCATCTATATATCCACGCTGCTGTCCTGCGTCCTCTATCACGATATGTATATCTCTACCATCTGCTTGAGCAGTCTCTATGATTTTTTGTCGGAGAGCAGGATATTCGAACTTTCCGTGTATCATAGAACCTATGCACATACTATGACCACTATTAAATAGTAGAGCTCCAGCCGCATAGTCAGCCGCGGTCTTGATAGAGACTGCGAGGTCCCAGGCTCTTATACCACTCATCGGCTTGATGTACGGTATCAGCACGAACCATTTAGACTGTATCACTCCAGCATTAAACTCTATGATCTCCGCGTCTAATTCCTGAGCCGCATACTGCGATGTGTATCTACGTCTCAGGTCGACCTTGTACTCTTTACTCAGGAATGGATTCTCGTAGGTCTTCTGAGTTATCAGGTCTACGTTCTCGGTGTCCTGGCTGAGTTTCCAGACCCAGTCTTTGCCCTTTGGAGATGAACATATGAAACACTGTCCATCGTCTGAATTCCTCATACGTCCTATGAGTATGAGAAAAAGTTTGTCATCCTTGATGTTTCTGGCCTCATCGATCAGCACATCGTGACAATTAATACCTCTAAGCTTTTCGTCTTGCTCTGCTGATCTCAGATGGATATAGGTACCGCGAATGATGATATCCATGTCGGATTTATTTACTATGTAATCCGTGAATTCCTTTATATCAAAGAGCGGCAGTACTTCTATGAACGTAGCCAGTACTACATCACGGAGCTGAGTAAACGTATTGGCTACTACGAGTTCCTTGCGACCACTGAGAGCATTGAGTATTGCACGGTAGCAAAGTATCCTCGTTTTCCCTGATCCTATTCCCCCTCTGTAAACTACATATCTCTTTACAGATGAAAGAAACTGACGCTGTTTATGACTGACTTTTATTCGTGACATCTGCCACTTCTTCAAATACTATGTGTACTTTTTGATCAGTCACATTACCAGTGATCTCTTGTTTGGTCTCCGTGTGAGGTATGTATTTATCTTGGTACCGACAGTTAAGAAAAAACTTCACGAAACCTGGATGGAGTTTCTCGGTCGCTGCGCCTACTAGTAATTTTGCTTCTTGAGTCGCTCGTATCTGCTCCAGCACATACTGGAGGATAGGATACTTGACTCGCATTTTCTCGATCTGACCTTCGACGATTCCCTGTTCCGCCCAGTATGTTTGCTGGAATAAATGCTCAGGATCTGCTCTCATCCATTGGAGACATGCCATGAACGCTGCATAGGCTTTACGTTGAGTCCACTTCTTTTTGGCGCGTGGTTTGAACGTGCGTGTATGTGTGACTCTCGGAGCGGTTTGTTTCTGATAAACGTCAGGCACGGCCTGTACGGCAGGAAACTCATCCAGCGATGTGAGCTCTTTGAGATTCAAAAATTCTGACGTAGGATCTTCGGTACCGGCTACTGAGTCTGGAGTCTCGAGAGTCTGACTAGGATTGAACTTTTTTACCTGGTTCTGTAGATACCTGTCATGATCTGCGGTATCAAGATCACCTAAAATATCCTTGATATCGATATCTGTGCTACTCATGTGGTGCTCCAGGCTATGGTCACGCATCCAGTGCGATCAGCGACGACGTCCTGCGCCGTCGTACATATACTGCAATGTGACATAATTATGTCACATAAAAAGGACTGGATCTTTAGGATCCAGTCCTCACAAACTATCGACAGATATATGCTGTGTTACTTCACGCAGTTTTCTTCCTGTAAGGCATCCATGGATACAGCGTGCATAACGGCACCTCACAGTCCTTCTTACCGTCTACGTACTGTCCGCAGCAATCGAAACATTTAGCCAGCATAGCCTCAGTTCTGTTCAGATTTTCTCCAGATAGGTATCTTTTCGAGGCTTCACGACCTCCGGACTGCGGAGCCGTGCTCAGACTGGTCTGGAGATCAGCCTTCTGTTTTTCCCATGTTTCTCCGAGATCTACAGGCAACTTTCTCGGCTTCTTCTCATGCGACTGCACATTTCCAAACGGCATAGTAGCCTCCTTTTGTGTTATTATACATGAAAATTAGATTATTTGCCAGGAAAAATGAGTTATTATGACATTTATTCACGATCAATCCATGAACTCGGTAGGTATATACCTTTCTTTTTCAGAGCCTCACGGACACGGTAGAGCGTGGTACAAACGTAGCGAGGACCTATGCCAAGCCTATCTGCTATGATCTCTATCGAACATCCATCCTCGTACCTCAATTTCGTGACCTCATGGTAATAATGGTGATGCGGTATGTAGTCGTAGTAATCTGGTATGAACGTATTCCTCATCGCCAGCCATTTCACATACTGCTTTCGTATCTGATAGGCGCATACACATGCCAGGTTAGTCGAGATATTTAGAACCTCAGCTATCTCCGTCATCTTCTTGCCTTCACACCTCAACCGCCACACGCGCCGACGGCGCAATGTCAAAAAGTTCACGAAGTCAGGATTCAGATCTTTGAAATTGACATTGTCACGCGTGTAGTATCCATCGGCTGAGCGCTCAGGTAATAGTCTCTGCTGGCACTGAGCTCCAGCCAACTCTGTACCTCGTTTGAACATGATGTGCTGCCTTTGATCAGACGTCAGTCCTGTATAACCAGCCTCTAAAATGGACAACATTCCGAGACTGTGACAATCAAACGCTAGTTCTGGACTGTACATGCTTGGAAACCTGGCTCTCAACCAACGCTTGATTATTGGCGCATACTCCATCAAATCCTCTGTCATCGTCTGCTCAAAACTTTTTTCCGGCTGCTGCATGCCAGTCATACCGACCATAGAACCTCCTTAATGTTTTACTTTAGTATATTGTCATACTACTTTCATACTACATAGACATAACATATATTAACAGAGTATCACTGATAGTGTATCAACTTGCTATACAAGGAGGCTCTATGTGGATGCATGCGATAAAGCACAAAGACGCTTTGAGCATAACCAAAAACGTGTCCTCGGACTGTTTTGAGTTCGGAAGCAAGTACGAACATCTCGTGATCCAGGATCCGTACGCCGACATGCCTCGTTTAAGCGATTTGGAATCGACGATCTCGAGTTTGGAGTGTCTGAGTAAGGCTGAGAAGTCGCTCGTGAGCCTGAGAGCTTCTGGCGCGTCGCAGCAGGAATTGGCTAAAAAGTTTGGCGTGACACAGGGCGCGATTTCTCACCGGCTACGTAGGATTGCCTGGAAAATTCGATTCCAGGCTGATAACGGCGCTCCGCCGTCGGCGGATGAGATAACGGCTGCCGTTAGCGGATTCGATGCGTGGTTACAGTCACGACCGTATAACCATTATCGCATCTCGGATGCATACTCGTCCGACGTATTATACCGTTGGAGTACAGGTGTCACGCAGACACGACTCGGAAGAAGTCAGACTAAAATGAGATATTTGATAAAAACGGTACTGCAGTACTTGCAGGTAACTCAGTCTCCGCTATTCAGCCATTTGAACGCTCACTGGCTCGTAGCAAGTAAACAGCCGATAGGATACTTGAGAAAATCTCAAAGGCCTCCAAATAAGTTCAATGGCCGTTAAACCAAGACTCCGATAAAACCAATTTAACTCGTTAAGTGGCTGCCTGAGATCCGAATCCTGCCTGATAAGCTGAGTTTGAGCTCGGATTCCGAGTAAATAGTCCTAAATCTGTAAGAACTCAAGCTACATGAAGGACTTAGGTCCCACAAAGTACACTTGACAAGCGGCAGCGTCCCACAAAGTACTTAGTGCTATCACCAGTTACGAGTGCTTTGACCTAAATAACGCCTTACCTCCCCCCAAGAAACAAATTAGTTCAACACAAGCAACACTTGATTCCGCTCTACCTACACGGCGATTTGACAATTTATCTGGATTGTTGTATATTAACCTACCAAGGAGGTGACCATGAAAGAGTGCATGACTATCAGCGTGGATCCTGAGTTGGAGAAAACGATCAACGACGCAGCTTGGAGGATGAGGATGAGCAGGAGCGCGTTTGTTCGAAAGCTGGTTGTAGAAGGTATGGAGAAACTGGAAGAAAAAGAAAAAGCCGATCAAGCTGTAGCGGCTTAATCGGCTTCACATCTAACACCAGGAGTGTGCCTGGAACTTACGTATAATATACGTCACGGCACCTCCATTTACTGGAGGCTCTTATGGAGGGTCATCGCAGGTACTGCCTCGCCGACATCATATCGCTGGGATTCAGAACTCGAAAAGCAGCAAGTAAAACAGGTAAATCGATAAAGGACTGGTATATTGCCCTGCTCTGGGGATGGTACGAGAAAGGCAAAGCGCACTCCAAAGTTCAGTCTATGCCTATTACTCTGCCGTTTGAGGTAGAGGACAGACGGTACAACACCAACACGCAGTTCCAACGAATCTTCAGGATCTTTAACGGCGATAAGATCGTTGAAGGTCCTCTTGAATACCAGAAATTTACTCTGGCTACACGAGAGTTCCTGCACACGAATCCTGTGAATTTCCTGATCTCCTGGATGATAAAAGATGACAAGCACACCATACGCTGGATTACCCTGTGTGAACGCTGTGAATACATGCCTGTCGCGTTTAGCTGGCCCCCTAACTGGCTCAACAAAGCTGTCGAGAACAACCCCAAAGCTGTTACCTCCGTTAAAGAGACTCCCACCAACCGCAACATTCGTGCAGGGATATTCTCTACGCCTTCTGTGGCAGGTAAAAAGATACCGGCTAACATAGAGGTTAAAACCGATACAGAGGTACAAAAGATAGACCCTGTCACACAAAAAATGATGGAAGAAGAGTGGGCGTATATACAAAAGAAAGAGGAGGAGAGATATAGGGAACTTCTCCCCGAGGAGGACTCTGGTGCTAATTAACGGTGAGAAAGTATTTCCCAGTCGGGGTGCCGCTTTGATAATCGGGGTTGGTAGAAATACCCTTCTTAAACGACTCCGTGACCGTGAGGTGCTGGATAGCTCCAATATACCTACCCCGAAATACAAAGACTATTTCTTGGTGGTACCGAGCCGGAAAAGGTTCGTGCCTTTTGTATCCTATTTCAGACCACGAGCACTGATGCTTTCCAAGCAACTGTGTGAGGATCTACCAAAAACACCCGTAGATATAGTACCTGAGAAAGCCCTGCCTCCTATAGAGTCAGACGTGTCTAACACCTACAACGTAAAACACACTGGAGTGGGTTTTTGGAGTATCAGGATGTTCAGGACAAGCGGCAGATTAGATATGTTTATCAGCAACTCAGAAGCGATTGAGAGAGATCCTGTAGTTATTAGTCTATACAACTCGGAGGAGATATCTGAAAGCTATATTCGATGGCTGATAAAGAAGTACTTACTGTCTGGTATAGAGGATATGCCTTTATACATCAACGACACTAAAAAAGCGCAAGCCATAGCTCTTTACCGGTTACGCAATGCTCTATAAAGAGAGGACCAAAATGATTGACCCCGACACAGTGTCCCGACTCCAAGCAAAAGGCGATGGTTACGCGATTCACGACGATGAGGGCTGCGTGACAGTGTACGAAATCGATCACCGTAACCAAACCGTCGTGGCGAGTTACAGTGAGATCGACTGGAGCTGGTCCTACGAAGAAATTGCTGATTGGATAAACCAACGATCATAGGAGATGCTCATGAGGATCACTCAACCGTTGAGCCCGGGCTTAGGAATGCAGTTCACAGTACTAGATCCAAGCACGCACACAGTCAACCAGCTAAAAATGGCTCTTGGTTTATTGCAGGACCAGCAGGATAATCATCCAGGACTGTACCTGAACGATCGACAGAGACGTATACGCCTCGTAGACCGTTTTGGAGACACGGTCTACGATTCTGAGAGCACATATGATATTACCAGCGTTGTTACGTTGATGGCGCTGCTTGGAATTTGTGAGTAATTTATGCCAATTACTAAAACAGGAATAGGACATTCTTCTGCTACGATCGATAAACAAATTGGTCTATCGGCTATTCTACAACAACATTTCTCCATAGTCACCGCAGTTATGAATAAGCATACATGGATAGAGCGAACATTTTTTTACATTGATGCCTATGCTGGAGATGGATTCAATGCCGAAGAGAATGTCGACGGATCACCATTGATATTTAGAAAAAATTCCAGCATACTTCGTAATGGATTTAAAGCTTACTTCATTGATGAAGTTACAGCTAATATAAATAAACTTAGATCATATGGATGGCCGTCTCAGTACGAATTATTAAGTGGAGACAATGCTATGTTAGTTCCACAACTGATAAAAAATATATCTAAAATTTGTGCTGTAAAAAAGATGCTAGGTCTAATATATTGCGATCCTAATACTATACCTGATATAAGTATGCTACAAACAGTTTCTACATATATACCAAAGATGGATATATTGATTAGAATGAATGTCACCGCCGGTAAACGCGGCAGTACTCGTATTGAAAATTTGATATCCAGTATAGGTAAAAAAGTTTGGATCATACGAGGACCTCAATCGAGCGATCATTGGCAATGGTCTTTTCTTCTTGGTACTGATTATGTGAACTTCAAACCGTGGTCAAAAAAAGGATTCCACAGACTCGATAGCAAAAAAGGATATGAGCTATTTAACAAGTTAAACTACACTGAGAAAGAGAAGAAAGATTTAGGCATACGAATTCCAAAAATAGAGCCTACGATAGAGAACTATAATTTATTTTAGGATATCACCTACTCAAGGAGCCTGCATGAAATACCATCCAGCATCTGAACTGTTTCCGATGATGACCGATGATCGATTCGAGGAACTCGTCTCCGATATCGAAAAAAACGGTATCAGAGTTCCGGTGGTAATGTGTGAGGGGATGATACTTGATGGGCGAAACCGAGCCAAAGCCTGTGAGCAATTGGGTATAGAGTACCCTACCAAAGAATATGCCGGTAATCCATACGAATTCGTATGGTCTCTGAATGGCCTTAGAAGAGATTTGGAGACAGGTCAGCGATACCTTATCTGGAAGGATGTCATAGGTCAATCGGATTCATGGATAGCTGCTCAGGATAAACGAAAGGAAGAGGCTAACGATAAACGAAGCGAGGCTACTAAAAAACAAAGGTCAGGAGAAAAAGCAGGTGTGGACGCAGAAAGTTCCCGCACCTCAAAACATCCTTCCAGGAAAGAGAAAGCTAAGGCAAGCAACACTGACGAGGGTACTGTGAGTCGCTGCGATACTCTTTCTAAAAATCGTCCAGATATATCCGATCGTGTGATGAAGGGTGAACTCACGCTCCACGAAGCTTATAAGATCTACAAGGCTGAGAAGAATAAGCCACGATCGGACCATTCTGCTGAGAAAGAGCAGAAGAAAGCTCAGTTCAATAAAACTAACGACAACATAGAATGGGCTCAGTGGTCATGGAATCCTGTTACTGGGTGTGAGTACGGGTGTTCATATTGTTACGCCAGAGACATCGCAAATAGATTCTTTCCTGAGAAGTTCAAACCTACGTTCTATGAGGATAGACTTCAGGCTCCACAAAATACCAAACCTATTAAAGGGCCTGGTGGTTCCGCGGTATTTGTGTGCTCGATGGCTGATCTATTTGGTGATTGGATACCTAATGAATGGATATTCAAAATCATGCAAGAGGTAGAGAAGAATCCTCAATGGACATTCATATTCCTTACCAAAAATCCTAAACGATTGAAATCGATAGTATGGCCTGATAACGCGTGGATAGGCACTACAGTAGATACTCAAAAACGTGCGGTGACAGCTGAGAAATACATGGCTGATGTGTCAGCTAAAGTACGTTTTATAAGCTGTGAACCTATGCTCGAAGAGATCAAATTCACAGATATGTCTATGATTGACTGGCTCATTATAGGAGGTAAGAGCAGTAACTCGCAAGAGCTTGAGTTCCAGCCTGAATGGAAATGGGTATGGAGCCTTACAAATATGGCTTATAAAGCAAAATGCAAAGTGTATTGGAAACCAAATCTAACAGTTCGCCCTAGAGAGTATCCGTGATAAAAAATATATCGTAATACTTATTGATTTTTGTATGACCATAATGTTATATTAGAAGAGAGGAGGCCCTATGAAGTCAAAAGCCGGTAGACCGCGCATTGGAAAAGAACTCCGAGATGTGAAAATGTGTGCGAGGTTCGAGCCTGAATTTTTGAGAGCCTGGCGTAATTACGTAAATAATAAAGGATTTTCGATTAGCCGTGGCCTTGAGCTCGCGCTACGCTACGTGATCGAGCATGACTCTCTGCAGACATACATTGAAGAGTTCAAAAAGTCCAAATAGGAATTCGCATGGCCATCATCCATCACGGATATAACAGTCCAAAAGAGTCTCCAAATCCTACCGATGCTGAGCCGATAACTCAGTCGACTACAAATCCACCGTCATCAATCCAGGAGGTCGATATGCCAGCCACAAAAGTGTGTATCGATTGCGGAAAAAATTTCGAGGTCACAGGTAAGCATCAGAAGCGATGTAAAGACTGCGGATCCGCCAAGAGGAAACACCGAGCTACCGAGTCGTTGCATAAACCAATAGTCCAGCCGCCTACGTCTGAGTCGGATGACGAGTCCGCATTGCTAGTAGATTCTTATCGGCTCATCAAAAAACTCCGCACGCGCCGTTTCGAATTGACGTTCAACGGAGTACACCTGATTGTAGAAAAATTGTGATGCATCATAAGAAAGGAGCTAACAATGACCGACATCGATACGGCTTTATTAGATGGTCTGATAGACTCTATAGTGACTGACACTCCGATTACACGCACGTTCTCCGCCGCCTGCTCTATGATGTCACTGGAGGTAGGGTCCACGAACGATCGATCGCAGCAGCTACGTCAGATGATGGCTAAACTAGTAGAGATGCCACGGCCTGCCAGACGGCTCGCTCTGATGCGCCTCGCTAAAAAACTTTTATCGGACGACAGAGTCGAAAAACATAAGGACAAATAATGGGATCTAACCACCATGCTATCCTTTTCGTTAACAATGTTAAAAAATGTATTCATCTTTCAACATCTAACTAAAAAATTTGAAAGAGTTTGGTTCAATGAAGAACGCCTTATCTTTCCGGCTTAAGCAGAAGCACACTATCGATTATCCTATGATTTTACTCACAGGAATTACCGATTACTTGTTTCGTTTAGGATTAGCTCTTACGACTAGACCTGTACGCTCTAGTCAGCCCCTAAAGCTAATGTCAAAGAACAGAGGAACAATAAAATAGAAAGAATGAGAAAACTCAATGGAGTCTATCCATTGTTGAATTCTCATCCTATAATAGTATACTAGATCCCCATGTGAAAGTCAATAGCCTTGTCAAATTTTTATATTTGACAACAAAGATAATAAAAAATAGCACTATATCGTGTTCACGGTACAGTCCGATGAGTGCGAGGACGGGGTAGACCATTTCATGGATCCCATCGGCTGTTATGATAACGCCGGTATCGCCGCCGTAGTCATGGGGAAGGTCAGTCGCCGTGAGCCTATCAAAGGCATAGACTATCGCCTGCTCAATGATTTCGAGAACGCAGTCGTCATCTCCCTGCCTCTCAACAGCACCATCTGTAACGACCAGTAAAAGGAGTACACTCATGAATCTCTATCAGATCACCAGCCCTAACCTCGGCACCGCCAGTTTCATCGTGAGAGCAGATGCGCCCAAACAGGCCTCCCAGATCGCCCGTGACGTGATCGAAGAGAACCGCATGACCAATGACGAATCCTATATCGTCCAGGTCACTGAGCTGTGTCCGTCCGAGAATAATGAGGCAGGGTACTGCTATCCCATCAACAATACGAAAACCTACACATACAAGCAGTAAAGGGGCTCTACTATGACCGAGAAAAACCTGTACTACAAAAAGCCCATCCAGAAACATATACTCGCCTCTCTCCAACGACGTAGCTACTACATCATTCACCAGACGGAAAAGGGTCTCGGAGTAACCCATAGGTTCGTGAACAAACTCCGAGAGGATGTACTCATTCACCTGGGTAAGAAAGCTCACGCCTATTTAGAAAGTCATCTAGATGCTCCAAGGGCGGTGGGATATGACTACGGCTGGGGAGTGTATGGATCTTTCTCGTGGAAAGCCCTCGAACGCGCAGGCATGACCCGCAGCACCAAGTAACCACAGGAGGCTCTATCATGAAACGTTTCATACCCAAATGTGAAAATCCAAAGTGCAAAGGCTGGGATGTGTTTACGGTCTCAGGCTCCTGGTTCTATAAAGAAGGCAGCCTCGCCATCCAGGCCTGCGATGAATGCAGTCGATTCAAGGATGGTGATGCAGATGCTCAGGCATACGCCCTGAAAACCAGCGTGAAAACGCTACCCGCCCGCGTATGGCTCTACAATTCTACAGGAGCCGTATGCACTGTCAGAACATACCGGACAAACCCCCGGCATTACGGTCGACTCTTAAACAAATAGGAGGCTCTATCATGTCTACCAAGAAACTCTATCTCGTAATCCAGCAAGGCGGCTCCAGCCGTGAAATGTACGTCCATGCCCACGGGACCCTCACAGAGGCTCGTAAGGACCGTAAAAGCTGTGAGAAAGCCAGCTACCAGACCACCGAACCCATCCTGGTCCCCGCAGCCCTCGCCACCGTCCTGCTCTCTAATATGGACGCCTGCGGGGATTTCTATAACGTGATGGAGTCCACGCTGCGGCTCGCTGCAGAACTCATCTAACAGGAGGCCCTATGACAAAGAAAACTGAGAGTCAGCTCATCCAGGACTCATATCCTAATAAGGAATGTCCCGACTGCAGTGAGCCCATACCCAAGAATGTCACAGCAGGTCAGGAATGCTCCAACTGCGGACATGTCTTTTGCGTGCCTACAGACAACGACTAAAAGGAGGCTTTATCATGGCAGGAATCAAAACCGAGGCTGACCTGAACAAGGCCGTGTGGGAACTAAATGAGGAAGACTGCCGTGAAATAGTCAAACAAATCGCTACCCAGTGGTTTGTAATGAGAGACGGCACCCTCGACTCCGATAAAGAGATAAACTCCGACCAGCTCGAAGCGGTCACGCAGGCACTCTCGTCCCGTGGAATCTATCCCACCGAATAAGTACCACTACTACCAAAGAGGAGCCTCCCTAAATGTATAGGAGTGCTCCTCTCCGCTCTACAAAACTTACTCAAAGTGACT
>OFOB01000008.1_pt1 | contig 26195 bp, 22 predicted proteins | sample 1542271 | NCBI WGS metagenome assembly OFOB01 (sample SAMN04958490, study PRJEB24370) | sediment metagenome | isolation source: lake sediment | place: USA: Lake Hill lake, St. Paul Island, Alaska | collected 2013
TTGACAATATCCACGCGCTGCTTGATGTCGGCGTGCCAGTGATCGGCGGGGCATATAAATATCGGACTGGCAAAAACGCAGGCAAGATTTGTGCTGGTTATTGGAAAACTGCAGAAGTATTTCTTATCATAAAGGAACTGCCGGGTATAAACGAGTCGTGCGTTGACAGCACTGAAACGGGAATAGTAAAAGTTGACTGGTGCGGAGCGGGATTCCTGCTTGTGCAGGCAGACGTATTCAAACAGATCGATTTCCCGTGGTTCCATTGCGGCGTGATCGAACACGGCGATGAAGCAATAGAATATGGCGAAGATATTGGCTTTTGCATGCGCTGTAAAAAAGCGGGCATACCGATACTGGTACATTGTGGATTAACGCCGGAACTAATTCATAAACAGGATACAGAACAAACCATTAACTTAAAAGGGGAAAGTATGGACAATCTCGAACAGTTAAAGACAAATTTTATCAGTGCAGAACTTGAATTGCGCCGTAATATTGGCCGGTCAGTCGAAGTGCTGTGTGGTGCTGCCAACGCCTGCATTATCGAAATGCAAAAACGGATCGACGAACAGCAGAGACAGCTTGATGTGATACGTAAGTCGGAAAAAGTAGAATGATTATACCGACGGCGCCGGATCATCAGTGGAAATAAAAAATATTTTTCTAGATCATTGGAATTGAAATCTTTCTATAATCTAAGGTATTTATGAGCTATCTCGTACGCTACGGCAGAGGTTATGCATCAAAATTACGGGTTATTGCCTCATCATTCAGCAATACCGAGAATGATGCACCCTATGTACTGCAGACCGATCGGAAACCTATTATATTCTATAATGAGGGTCCGGTTATTACATCACATCCCGTATCCCAGACCCTGCCAATGGGGTCTGATGCTACGTTTACGGTCACAGCAACCGGTACAGCACCTCTATCCTATCAGTGGAAACATGGTTTATCCGATATAAGTGGGGCCACGTCGAATACCTATGTGGCTAATGGCTTTGATGGTACTAAGACGACCTATATGGTCGTAGTATCCAATATAACAGGGTCGGTCGGGAGCATCCCAGCCGTTCTTAAAGTGAGCTAATACCATGCCCGTATATCACTCAGGTAGCCTTAGTAAGACCGATCGGCCGGATTATATCTATCCGCTACGGCCCCAGACCGCGGACCTGACTAAGCCCCTGGCTCCCCGGAATCTGATGGTTACGAGTCCCTATAATGTTGGTAAAATTGATATTAGATGGGATAATCCTAAAATAATAGCCCAAAACAGTGGGTTAAATATACTGGGAGTAAATGTCTACCGGGCAACCGATTCCGGGTATGGGCCCTACGTGAAGATCAATGATACCCCCGTCGGGGTCCTGTTCTATCGGGATGAGACCAAGGAAGAGCTGGTAATAGATGAGGATGCTACGGCTACTCTGCGGCCGGCCAATAACCCGGACGGGCGCTGGCTCATATACTCACGATATAAGCCGATCGTCATGCCGGGTACCAATGGCCAGATCTCGGACCGGGCCCAGGACGTGAGAATTGAGATTGACAGCGGGGACGGATCATTCATAGAGGTGCCGGCATTTCAGCTCAGTGGGCGTCCTGGAGAGATCCAGCTCATTGATAAGCCAGTTTATAGCTATGAAGTGAGCCAGATATTACCGCCACGTCTGCCCTGGCCCCCGACCGGCCGGGTTCGTATTACCTATAGATATCTTAAACATCAGGTTTTGACAGTATTGAATCAGAGGATCTATTATAAGGTCACGACGGTGGCTGTGGATCCGAGTGATCCTTCGAAAACGATTGAGACTCCTTTATCAGAAGTTTCAGCGAGGAGCTCATTTGATATCGAAGTGGTCGATTATATTTGGCGCGAGGCGATTCGAAGAAATGGTTGGCTCTTGGAGCAGGGCGGCGAGCGTGTCAAGTTATTTACGCGTAAATGGATGGGCCAGAAGTGCGAAACATATGAGAACAGTTATGGGCAGAATCACCAGGACTGCCCGATTTGTCTTGGGACTCTGATTGTAAACGGCTGGGACGGACCCTGGGACATAATTATTGCACCGCCGGAAACTGAAAAAAGTGTTGAACTCGCTGACATGGGTTTACATATAAGATACGACTGGCAAACCTGGATGACAGATTTCCCCTTGATAAATGAGAGAGACGTAATTGTCCGACAGAATAACGAACGTTATATTGTAGGACCAGTCAATCCTCAGGGTTCACGCGGTGCTATCTATCAACAGCACTTTACAATTAGCTATATCGATCAGGCCGACATCCGCTATAAAATTGGAATTTCTGGCGGGGAGACAACGGTGCCCGCGTCCTATGATCAATATCGGGAACCGCGACCGACGGATGCTTCTCCAGTTATTAACGCTAAACCGGAAGTTCCTGCGGATAAGATTATTAAGGGCAAAACTGTCACCTTCGAAAACGTGACATTTCTTTTCTTGATGTCTTTACTTACAGGGAGTATTTTATTAGGATTTATGTCTGGAGGTTTGTTTACATAATGAAAGGGGAAGATTTCTCTTCCCCTTTCCATTTCAGATCATTTCAAATCAATTCACCTCTCCTCATTTCATGCCAGGTCACGTCATATCATCTGACCTATCAGATAATATAATATCTTTAGATATAGGAAGCAAATTGTTTTCCAATAAATAACTATTGACAAGGACCCGTGGATAACATATATTTAATCTATACCCATTAACCAAGGAGGCCCCTCTCAAAATAAAGCAGGTTCATAGCAGTACATGACCGACGACAAAGGTCATAAACAATCCCGTCGCTACCAATTCAACGGTAGGACACCACCGAACCGATAAAAAGGTTCATAGAGAAAGGTCAATGATATGGATTCCATGTTGAACGCCCGCATCAAGTCTGCAGCCGAAGTTCTTTCACCTTATATCGCTGATTGTATCGCCATCCTCACGAAAGTCCTGAACGCCCTGGGCGTGGATGACTCGTCAGTCGGTATCCGCATCCTCCAGTCAACCGTCACCGAAGAAGAGTTCCTTACAGCCCTCAGCCAGAAAAAGGGTATGTCAGAAGACCTGCCCGGGCCCCGGGTCCGGGCCGCGTTCGAGATTCTAAAGGGCAATGATCCATTCCGGATATCCGAACCCAAGCCGGACCAGAATCCGGTCGCCCTGGAGGCCATCGTTAAACGCCTTGAGCAGAGCCGACCGATCGGCCAGTGGTCCGATATGGAACTCCTGGCTCGTTATGGACAGAATTGTGCATTCGAAGTCGAGGAAGAGGTTGCTCGCCGGTCTAAGAATCGTCCCTGTATCGTATTTGATGGGGATTCCGCGGTGGACATTGAGACTTCCTGTAAACTCCTGAGAGAAGCCCGTCACCACAATACTCCATCCACGTACCTGGTGGATAATAGTGTTGGGGGTAAACAAGTCGCCTTATGCCGTGTGTATAAGGCAGGTGATTATCCAATGAATGTAATGTATGAGTGCCCTGTTCATTCTAATATCCTTCTGGTCGATGGGTACTGTGAAGAGTGTGGTATCAAGTGGACGGATCTGGAGAACAGTTATCGGAAGAATGTCTTCATTCGGTTGATCTCCGAGGCTGAGAAGATCACCCCTTCCGTTCTTCTGACTCTGGCTTCAAAGACCTTCATTGAACTTACTGAGATGTACCCTAAGATCTTTATCAAGTTCCAGGATATGGAAGAGGAAGGTAAGCTGTATGGTATGAAACGCCGTGTGTCCCAGGCCAAGGACGGGGACCCATTTCGAGTGATACACAAGTCATATTAACAGTATGGGGGGAACAAAATTCCCCCCTATTCACATACACCTTCTCTACTAAAGGAATAAAATATGTCTCGTGATCAACTGGGGTTCTCCACGGCCCCTAAAATGTCCCGTATTATGGAAGCCAATGGCCATTATGCCGCGATAATGCGAGCGGATAAGAAGAAGGAAGACAACGCCGGGCTCCCGTCGGGTGTTCCGATCCCCTGTTTACCCGTCGATTATCTGAAAGACCGCCCATCTTTCTGGATCGGAGGTCAAAATTCTTTTGTATGTCCGGTTAACTCTGACTGGGGTCTGTGGTTCAATTGGCAGGCTAATCGTCGTGATATCTCTATACTGACATCGGTGAAGGGGATGAATCCACTCACCGGGCAGCGTATTTCCGGATTAGGACTCGAGCAGTATAAGGAGCAGTGCCCTGTCCATAAGATCCCTCTGAAGCATGGTAAGTTCTGTTCTGAGTGTAATTTCAAGTGGCCGGATCAGAATTACATCACGGATCCAACTCCATTCTACCTGGATGGGTTCCGGTCCGAGGACGGGATCGTACGTCAGTTTTATTTCACTGAGGATATGGCCAAATCAGTCCCGGAGCTCTGTATTGGAAAAGATGATACAGTTCCCGCGTTTGGTTTCTGCTTCTATCAGCTTAAGAATAATCCGCGGACATATGAGATTGGCAAACGTCTGCGGGATAAGATTCCTGAGGATTGGGTTACTCGGGCCAAATCGGATTTAGCCGCCCATATTACGAGCACCGGATATGCAGGTGTTACTGGCCTATGTGGAATGAGTGTAGATGGTGAAGTTTATACGCCGTATGTACTTCATAAAGATTCTGGATCCGAAGTTAAGACCTCAGGCATGGCCTGGGGTATCGCTGGATCTTCGAGACCTTTAGGTTCTTCTCCGGGATATCTTGGTACCTCAGCCGTATACAGCTGTAGCACATCTGAAACAATGTCAGTATCAAATTCAGCCGCAAATTCTCTGTTAGTAGGGCACGCTATGGTGGATTCCGTAGGTGAGAATTTTATGGAACCATTGATGGAGCGGTTACCTGATCGACTCATGCGATCGGCTGAAGTCGGAGTAGGTGCCGGCGCCAAAATCGATCAGGCATTCGACCGGGATGCCCATTCCATTGATGAATGGCAGGACAAACCGGCCGGGATCATTCGGGTCTATTTTGTATTCCAGGAAGAGTTCGAACGCTATGTGGAAGCCGGCTTGAATGATCTATCGGGGTATAAAGAGGGATATCTGAATGGTGTCCCAGTGGGGGTCGATCATGAATAAGATCGATTTATTATTCATTGTAGACATCACCGGGTCCATGGGTAGCTTCATACATGATGCTCAAAAGCGTATAAAAGGGATCCTGGATGATCTTACCAAGCAGTTCGAATTAGACCTGAGGGTAGGATTGAGCCTGTATAAGGATCATGCTTCCCAGGGTGATCCTTATGTGACCGCGACATTCAAGCTGGATACGGTTGATGCTACCAAAGGTATCATAGACCAGATCCAGGTCGGTGGCGGAGGAGATACTCCCGAAGCAATTCTTGATGGTATTATTAACGGAATAGAGGCTATGGAATGGCGTGAAGGATCACGTCGTGTAGCTTTTCTTGTCGGGGATGCGTCGAGCCATGGGATCGGTGAAGAAGATTGCTGCCAATGCGGTAGGACGTTCGGGGCGGCCATAACTGCAGCTTCTGAGCGTGAGGTTACCCTGTATTCAGTCCTGTTGGGTAATATCCAGGAAGCCCAGGATCATTTCAAGACCCTGGCCGTGTTTACCGGGGGACAATTCATTAAGACCGAAGATGCCATATCGGCTATATCTGATACTCTGAAAGTGACCTTGGAGGACTCTATGATAAAGAGAGATTAGGTATAATTTGATAAACGACAATAGGTTAGGAGATAGTAATAATCTTTTAATATCCTCAATAAAGTTATTGAACCACGTCATTCAGCCTTCGGGCTGTGGGTTGAAACCTATAGGAGGAATCTCATGTCTCTTCAGAAAGCCGCCGAAGAACTTCTCAGGGTAGCTGATATGATTGAAAAAGAAGCCGCAGAAGTGACTTCATTCGTCTGTGAAAAGTGTAACCATACGGCCACTCTCGCGACTATCAATAATCGTCGCCATAGTGATGCCAAGACCGCCGGCGAAAACGTCACGGTTTCAGATATCACCGTGAATGACAAGATCACCTGCCTGGCCTGTCAGGGTGTTATGGCTTATAAGGAAACCGAAGCCAGTGCTCCGTTCTATTACAATCCTGAGAAAAAGGCCGATGATGCTGCTGGCGAATGCCCGACCGATGGCAAACCGGCCGAGAAAAAGGATGAAGACGATGATGCAGCCGATGTAGCTGCCAAGGTCAAGAAAGATGATGCCGAGAAGGCTGAAAAAGAAGCCCAGTCTAAGACAGCTTCGGCACCGATCGACTACGATTCGTTGGATCGTTATATTACGAAATAAGGTTCGGATTAGATCGCTCCGCATTGGTTTCTGTATCTAAGGCTCTTATCGACACTCCTCCTCCGTCGGTAAGAGCCTTTGTTTTCATATACTTACAGCTGCTAATAATCTTCTAATTACATCTATATAATAGGTATGTTCTACCTTTTTTACTGGATATGGGTCATGGTCAGAATCCTTGGTAATTCCGTTGAACGTATCCTGGTCAAAGACCTGAACGACGTTATTTACTATCACCAACAGAAAGATTACTCGGATCAGGACTTCGAATCATCCAAGGATCTGGATAAAGCAATCAAGAAGGGCTCCGTGGTCGTGTTGGAGAAATTCCAGCCCATGCGGGGATCCAGTGGTAATGGCCATGGCGATGCCCCTGTGGTGCCGGCCGTCAGCTTGGACGATATTAAAAGGGCTATCCGGGAAGTTCTTCCGGAACAGAATTCAAATGCGGATGCTCTTCGGGATATCATACCCTTAATAGTCAGTACAGTCCGGCAGGAGATCCAGAGTATTGTGGCGAATATGCCCCGGGCCCAGGTCTCGGGCCTGCCGAGTTCTGTTTCGGAGTTCATTGGTCCAGAGTATATTCCTGATGTGAGTACGGAAGGTATGGTGGCTAATATTAAGGCTGAGGAACGGGAGGACAAGGGATCGGACGTGGCATCAAGTCTGGAAGCATTAAAAGCTTTTCAGAATAAATAGAATAACATCTAATCTTTACAAAGGGGAAGAGTATGAGTATCGGTGTGGATATCGGAACCTGCTATCTCGTTGGAGCTTCGCAGTCTGAGAATAATGAAATTAAATTAAAGTCTATAAGAAACGCATTTCTTGATATAGATAACGAAGCTCAAACCAAGGAAATGCTTAAGCTATCTAATGTCAATTACATTGAAGATGGAGATAAACTATATTTATTGGGCGATTCCGCAGTAGTTATGGCCAACTTATTTAAACGAGAGGCACATCGACCCATGTCTAAGGGAATTTTGGCTCCAGGGGAACTTCTGGCGGAGAAAATTCTACTGGTCCTTCTTGAAAATATCCTTGGAAAAGCGAAAGTACCAAATGAACTCTGTTATTATAGCGTACCGGCTGTACCAATTGATCGAGATGTAGATATTATTTATCACCAAGCAATGTTTTCAAAGTTGTTATCAAGTCCCACTCTTAATTATAAACCGAAAAGTATGAATGAAGGGGCGGCAATTATTTATAGTAATGCTGCTAAGGAGCAATTTTCCGCTTTGTCAATTTCGATGGGTGCGGGCATGCTGAACATTTGTCTTATGTACCAAACCCTGATCGGAATGACCTTTAGCCTGTCTCGTGGGGGAGATTATGTGGACGAGGCGGCTGCACGTTCGGTTGCGAGCACGTCGAGTCGTATCCAGTCAATTAAGGAACGTGGTATAGATTTACTAGATCCCTCGGCTGGCGATCCAAAAACAGCCAGAGAGCGCGAGGCAATTATTATTTACTATAAAAGTTTGATTCTTTATGCTCTTGATTCTATTCAAAAAGAATTTAAAAAACGTCAAGGCACCATTGAGCTTCCAAAAAGTATCCCTCTTATTATTAGCGGTGGATCCAGCCTTCCTAAGAACTTTTTAGAGTTCTTTAAAACTGCATTTAGTACAATTAAGGATTTTGCAATTCCCATATCTGAGATCAGACTTGCTTCAGATCAACTTTCAGCAGTTGCTCAAGGGTTATTAGTAGCAGCCCTTAATGATGACAGTTCAAGGAAGGTATAGATGAGTAATGGTGAAATAGGCATTCACACACAGCAGACGTGGCCCGGGCCGGGGCCGGGGCCCTGGACCTGGACCTGTCTGACCATTTCAAGGTTCATTCATCCGATCGTTTGAATCAGGATGAGAATCTGAATGATACAATTCAGAGATACGGGGCCCATCTAGAGGGTTGGGGGGGTGGTGGTGAGGCTGACTGGTATCATGATCATAAGGGATATTCGAATTATGAAAGTTCGTAAGATAGAAGATTCCAATAAAGAAGGATATGTATTCTTTTGCCCTGGTTGTAAAGAGAGGCATCAATTTTCAGTACCTCCATGGACATTTAATGGAGATAAGGAAAAGCCAACTATAAGAGCTTCCATATTAGTCCATGCATGCCCCATACCCAAGGACTGTGTGGATCCAGACTATAAGGGTCATCCAAGATGTCATTCTATCATCACTGATGGAAAGATACAATTCTTAGGCGACTGTGATCATGAATTAAAAGGACAGATAGTAGATTTAGAGGATTTCTAATGTATAATAATTTAATGTTCGGAATGAAGCGCCGGCTACTCCTCGAAGTGGAGAACGCCTTCCTCAACCATCCCGCTTTTTCTGAAAAAGTTAAGGTTTATAATAAATTCCCCTATACCGAGAGGATTCAATATGGCGTAATATTGCGAAACACGGCGGGTTCACAAATCCGACTTTCGCCTGACAACTATATGGCCGATTCTAAGTCCCACGTCCGACTAGCCAGGAATGCAAATTATCCCGGATTATCTATAGAATGGGTACGGGAGAACTCTATTGGAGTCACCGCCTACATAGAGGAAGATGTCTCCGCCCAACTCGGGCCCAACCAACGCCAGTTCTTTACCTCTAAAGAAATCCTCTCCGGACCGGGTAATACCGAATATGCCAATAACCCCGGCCAGGTCTCGGTCACTATTAATGGTAATGAGGTGATGCCAACGTACGTGGATGGTACCAAGAAACTGGTACTATTGGCGCGTAGTGATGATGGAACCGGGGCATTTCTTCACCCCAATACCGGGGATGTGGTCAAGATAGGGTATAATTACCGTACTATAGCCGAGCCGGGCATTTATGTCGTTGAATTTACTGAAAAAGACCAATTTACGGTAGGTGCAATCTACATCATTGAGAATGAGCTGATTTTCGAGGACATTACCGGGACAGAGACTGAGGCTGATCTGGACCATGGAGGTATCGATCCGGACACGGATAAGCTATATATGGTGTCCAAGAATGGTGGCGCCCACATAGCCCTGGTCCGGGGTGTTGACTATACTATTGATCTTGCAACGGGGCATATAATCTTCCTGACGACCCTTTCTAAGCATTATAACCTGTATGCTGACTACCATTACCAGCCCGGGTATGGGATGGGTCCGTATATGGTTAAGAGCTATCAGGAGGTGCATGACGCCATACCGGGGGTGGTTATTGCGGTGGGCAGGAAGGCTGCCAAGGGGGATAGGCAGTACATTATAGTCAGTAAGTTCCGAGAGATCCAGGCTAAGATTTATGGTGGACATTGGAATATGTCTCTGGATTTGGCGGTTATAGCCAAGGATCCGGCCCAGATGGAGGAGATGACCGATCAGATAGTGAATTATCTCTGGGCTCAGAAGAAGAATCTTATGGAATATGAGGGGATAACTCTGAATTCGGTGGAGCCTACCGGGGAGTCCGAAGAGACTTTCATAGATACGACAGGGGATATGTATTATGAGTCCTCGGTCAGTGTCAATGTCATGACCGAGTGGCAGAGGTTCATACCGTACCTGTATAAGATCGCCCGGATCCTGGTTCGGACTCATTACTGGCCCCGGACGGGGGATTTTGATATATCGAAGGATATGGTTATGATAGGGGAGGAATTGGAGGCTGATACCAGAGAGGTCATAAAATATCCTGTGGTAGGATATGAAAGAATTACTTAGAACCGTTTGAATTATGGAAGTAGAGCTTAGGTTATTATAAAACAACAACTTATGGATAATTACGCTGAAAATTTGAGTAAATAATCTTTTAATATAGGATTACTTGTAGTATCTATATCCATATCTGGAAAGGATAACACATAAAATGCCTCTATTCGAATATGCCTGTGAAGAATGCGGTTATGAGTTTGAGGAGCTTATCACTTCGAGTGATAATAGTGATATCATAGCCTGTAAAAAGTGTGGTTCGGTGTCAAAAAAGCAGATTAGTCGGTTTTCAGCATCGATTTCGAACTCTTCTAATGAGAGTGTCGACATGAAGATCGGCCGGGAAGCCAATAAGCGTTGGCAGAGTTATACGGATAGGCAGTCAAAAAGGCGTGGTAATCAGGAATTGAAGCAGTTCGATATACCCAAGACCCAGGACAATAAATATATGCCGGTCATGGCTCTGGGTGATTCAGCGGAGCGTTCGAACAGGCAGGAGTATGTAGGTGCATTACAGGATCACAGGAAGAAGAGGATTGAAAAAGGCCAGCCCCAGTTTGCTGGGCCTGGCTCCTTTTAAGGTGCAGTTTTAGACCTCCAAATAAAATAACATATAGATAGTTTTGTTTAGATACAGATAAGATACCCGATAAAAAATACAGCCTTAAAAGAGTAAACTCTACGTCTAATTGGAGGAAACATTATGGGTATTGGTCCTTTTGAATCCTTTTCATTCCCTGGCGTCTATACACAGACCCTGAATGAAGCTCCCCGGGCCTCGGCCGCGGGCGGGCTTCGGTTTCCTGCGTTTGTTGGTGTTGCTGATGAGGTAAACCTTATATCGAACTATGAGATGATTCGTGGATCTAGTTCGATGGCTGATAATCTCATCACGAAAGAGAATGTCAACTATACGGTACAGCAGCTGGATGGGTCCAACCGTAATTTCACGGTTAATTTCTTCCCTATCGTTGATGGTAGCGGGAATGGGACGACCACGAATGACCCGATGAAGGTTACGGTATATCTGAATGGGGAGAAGACCCCCGTGGCGTCGGTTAATGGAACCACTGGTGAGATTTATCTGGTATCCATTCCGAGTGTTACGGATCTTGTTCAGGTTACCTATTACTTCAAGAAACATGACACTCTTATCACTGCTGAAGATCTGAGTGCTCAGGTTTATACAGGTAATGTTAATTTCAAGGTAGGTAATGTTCCTATTGTTCAGGGTGATAACGGGGGCATTACGACCACGGATCCTACAAAAGTGATCGTTAAGGTCAATGGTCTCCCAACTCTTGGATCCGTAACGGTAAGTGCTGTTGATGGTGATACTGGTAGCGTGACCCTGGCTGTGGCCCCGAGTCCTGGGAGTACGGTTACAGCCACCTATTACACGAATGATCTGCAGGATACCTACGATTTTCTGCCTTCGGCTCAGGTTTCCGAGATGCTTCGGGTTGGGTACAGTCCCGGCACGACAGATTTCATTAATAATACCGATTATGTAGTGGATACGACCGGTCAGTACAATACGATCAACTGGGGTAACTCCTATAAGATCGTTTCCGGATCCCATACGACCGGTACGGAATACTTTGACAGTGATTTCTTCACAGTAACGAATCTTTATGATAATGTGCTCCGTCGTCGTCGGGCCACGGGTACTGCAGATGGTACCAATAAGACCTTTACCCTTACATACACGCCGGCTACCGGTCAAGGTCTGGGTAAGTCGACCGATAGTCCCACATTATTGCGGGCTTATGTTGGCGGTCTTCCTACGAATGCTGTTGATGCCACGATCGCCAGTGTTGATGCATCCCTGAGGCAGATTACACTTAAGACAGCCCCTGCCGCGGACAGTACGGTTTATGTTTCTCAGTATCAGAATATGCTGCCTGATGATACTTGGACTCTGACTGACACGACAGCCGGCGCCACGGGTGTAGGTGCATATACTGTCAGTGGAGCGAATATGGGCGTGGCTATGGATGTGGTATGGTCCAATTCGGACACCAGCATGAATGCAGGCCATGCTACTGCTTTTGCTACTGAAAATGTTACGTATCCTCAGGGTCTTGTTGGTTCAATCAGTTCGACTAACGCGGCCTATCGTGATACCCAGGTTATCCCGGGTGTTGCGGTTCAGGAAACGGTAAAGCTTACTTTTATTGATTCTACCTCATATGTCGTTTCATCGAACAATAATGGATCTGGTACTGCTGGTGACAATACGGGTTACCTGAACCAGACTTATGTTGATAATAAGACTGGATTCAGGGTTACTGTATTGGCACCTATTTCGTTCTCATATTCAGCAGGTGATTATATCGGATATATAGTAAATCCGACCTTTGTTACCAGTTCTACGACCCCGACCCGGGGTGTTCCGGGTATCAAGTTCGTTATTGAAGAAACGACGGGTATTGGGGTTCCTGATACGGCCATCCTGACCACTTATAATAAGAGTGGTTCTGAGCCCAATATTGGGGATTTCTACTATGTGACCTTCAATGAGACCAAGAACTTCAATTCGGACAATCAGGTCCCGGCCCAGTTGTTTGGTCTTGAGAAAGATGCTCTGGCTTATGCGGGTCCTTTGACCATCACCAATAAGCTCGGGATAGCTGCTCATATGGCCTTCCTGAATGGTGCTGCTGCCGTTGCCTTGCTTCAGATTAAGAAGGCAACGGATACCGAGGATGCTGATCCGAGTGCTTATATCAAGGGTATTGATTACTTCAACCAGCCCATGGCTGGTGGTGATCAGCCGTCCTTGATGGAACCGGTTACGACTAGTGTGTCGGTTCTGAATTATTTGAAAACATCAAATACCATTCAGTCCGGTATTCGATATGCCAATGAGCACATGAGCTACTTCGGGTTCGCAATCAATACGAGTCCGACCACGGCCCAGGCCTTTGCCCGTTCCATGAATAATGAGCGTATGACGGGTATTTATCCGGATGGTGCGATTCTGACACTGACGGACGCCCTGGACAATGACGTAGAATACCTCGTTGATGGTGCTTTCCTAGCCGCGGCTGTAGCTGGTCGGGATACGTCGCCGGCTTTTGATGTGGCGACACCCTTGACCAAGAAGCCCGTGACTGGGTTCACACGGTTGTACCGGCGTATGGATGCGGTAACAGCTGCTCAGACTGCGAACTCGGGTCTGACGTTGTTGGAAGAGCAATCGGCTGGTATCAATATCAAGATTGCTTTGACGACCGATATCAGTTCGAATCTGACCAGGAACCCGAGTGTTATCCGTGTTAAGGACTTTATCCAGAGGGGCACACGTTCGATTCTACAGCCCTATATCGGACTGAAGTATCTCCCTTCGAGGAACAAGGAAGTTGAAGACACGCTGGGTTCATATTTGAAGTCGTTGAAAAACGCCCAGATTATTGTTGCATATACCGGAGTGAAGGCGGCACAGAGCACTGATGATCCGGAGGCAATGAATGTCGTGGCTTATTACAGCCCCGTACTGCCGTTGCACTGGATCCTGGTGACCTACAACCTTCGGACGACCATCTAATTTTGCACACAAGGGATAGAGGGGCTCGATAAGGGTCCCTCTTTCTAACAAAGGGGCGTTTAAAATGGACAAGAAGAAGATAGCCAATAATATTCTGGAGTTCTTAATTGATCCGACCAGGGTCCCGGTTCGGGAGCGGTTATATTTTCGGCCTGAGGAGAATCTTCAGAATGATTATTTCACGAATGCAAAACAGGATGCTTTTGCCGCGTATGGAACGGAGAAGCATAATTCAGATATGTATCCAGCTCGTAACAGATCATTAAAAACCCAAAAGGGAGGTTCAATAATGGATAGGAAATCGATTATAGCCAGCTTGGATATTCTTTCACATAACTTTAAGGCGGAGAATGATCCTATAGCTAAGGATCTTCGGACAATGGCGTATGCCATTTCGAAGATGGGCGAAGAGGAACTGCAGAGTCGTCTGGCCGCGGAGGCGCCTGATTTTGAAGGGTTGTCGGTCGAGGCCAAGAAAAAGATGGAAATGATCAAGTGCCCGGCATGCGGGGGCAAGGTTATGAAGCAGACAGGGTATTGTCTGTCCTGCAAGGACAAGATTGAGAATCTGAAGGGTAAAAAGGCTTCTGAAGAGATTTGTCCCAAGTGCAAGCAGATGAAGTGCACCTGCATGAAAGAGGCTGAGGCCTCCGTTAATGATTTCTGGACGAAGGAAGCTTCGGATGCGGTTGCCCAGGCAATTATTGCCGATGTTATAGGTCCTATGCAGCCGGCCGAGAAGGTTCCTGCCAAGGCTGAGCCGGCTAAAAAGACCGAAGGTCCGGTTATGGAACAGCCTAAGAAGGACGAGGATGATGATGCGGCTGATGTAGCTGCCGCTGCTAAGAAGGATGTTCCGGTCGAGAAGCCGGCTGAAGCAACCAATCCGGCTGGTGAGACTGAGAAGCATGAGAAGGCTGAGACTCCGGCTGAGGAGAAGGCTGAGCATACTGAGACCGATACAGCCGATAAGGGTGAGAAGGCTGAAGAGAAAGCCGAGAAGGCTGAGAAGAAGGACGAGGATGTTGCTGCCAAGATTGTGGAGACCGATATCCTCAAGACTTCTAATATTTATGACATTGAGCTGACCGCATCAGACAATGTGGATCAGGCCGAGCTCACGGCGGATGAGAAGGCACGGTTGTCACAGCTCTTCATTAAGTAAGAGTTGTTTGTCCTATATACTTAATAAACTCTAAGGGGGATTGTAATGGCTAATAGAGACTACGATAGTTATATATTCAGGAAGGGAGTCTCACCCAATACCCTCTCGGTTATATCCTCGAAAAACCGTGTTTTTGCCTATAATGCCGAAGGTACTCAGCAACAGATCGGTGTAGTTGCGACTTTTGATCCTTCTGAGGCAAGAACAATAGAACCGATCCGTGGGATTGGTTTTGGTGATCACATAGCCGAGCTGGTTCCTGGTGTGACGGATCCCATGACGATATCGGTGACACGTACAGCCCTTTATCTGGCAAATATCTATCAGGTATTTGGATATAAAGCTGGTGTAGACGGTATTGTACGGTCTTTGCGTCATCATCGCTGGCCGTTTGATATTCGTCAGGAGATCGTGTTCAGTGCTGTGGCGAAGCAGTGGTATGCACAGACCACGAACACTACGGATCCTACGCCGGCTTTTCAAGGGAATGATGTTGAGGGTACGGGTCCGGACGAGAATGCTCAGGCTCTTCTGACAATTTATGAAGCCTGTTGGATTTCGGACTATAATGTATCGTTTGCATCTGACACGGCGTTGGTTCAGGAATCTGTGACGATTAACGTATCAGATATTCTTGCTGGTACCGACATCAGTTATACAGGTGCTGAGCCGTATTCGACTCTTGATACAGAGGGTAAGGGTCGTTCGGTTCGTTTGACCATGTAATTTGGGATTTTCCAGGGATTTAAACGGACTCTCGTATTAATAGTACGGGAGTCCGTAACATAAGATCCAGATAATAAATAAGATTTCTAAATATCCAAATAAAATCTAAATTGGCTAACCTACCAAAATCCTTCGGAAATTATCCCGCGTTCTGTTCATACATATTCGGTGTTCTAAAAATAAAATAACATTCTATCCTCAAGGGGGTTCCGTTATGGATCTCAGCAAAATTCTAGGTGATATTCGCAGGACGTTTGTGGTCAGAAAAAAGGTCGATTTTGATGACCTGAATTTCCATTTTGAGCTGGAGCCTCTTACCGCGGCTGATGAGGCCAAGATAATGGAGGCCTGTAAGGATCTAGAGGGTGGTAATTATATAATGGCTTTGAAGAGGCATTCTCTGGCTTTTGCTATAAAGAAGATCAATGATTTTGAGATAGGTACCGTGGATGGGATAGATTTCATTGATGAGAATGGTAAGGCCAAGTCCCAGTCGAAGTACCTGTATATGCTTGATCAGATCAATCAATGGCCCATGTCCCTGGTGGACCGGCTGTTTGAGGCTTTGAATAGTCTTCATGAGGAGACAGAAGATAAGATCCAGAAAAACTCAAAATTTGAGAAATTTATCCCTAAACAGGTGGAAGAGCGTAAAAAATCGGTCCTGAAGATGGTGGAGGTGCCCCCGGAAGAGGCCCCGGCCGAGACCGCGGTGGATAAGTTAAATAAGCGGGTAGCGGAGGAGGTTGCTGCAGCGGATGCACAGTTAGCCAGCCAGGCCTGAGGTCCTTATGGATAGGGCTACCGGCTATGGGATGCTCTCTGACATGTTGTTCAGGGGGTTTTTGACTGTAAATATAGAGGTCTGTAATCGGTCATATGTCCTTAAGACCGTGAATGAGAAAGAATTTGAATTAATCAAGATATTAGCAGGTAGTCCGGAGAGGAAGGATTTCAATTTTAGGTTCAATGTCTTTTTCATGATTTACAGTCTATTATTTCTTGATGGGGAGAACATATTACTAAAGCGTACGGAACAGGTCCAGGAGTTATTCGGGTTATTTTCCAAGTTTCCTAATACGCTTTTTAATCGATTTATAACGCATAGTAACCAGGTTCGGACTGATCTACAGGATGCTATTAATTATCTGGAAGGGATGTGTTATACAGAACAGTCACGGCTGAAGTGGAAGATATTGAACAATGGGTCCCCGACGGGGGAGAGTTTTACTGGAATAGCTGGGACTTCTACGATCGGGATTAATGCATGTCAGGAGCAGTGGATCCTGATAAACAGGATGTTGGATGAGGAGGAGCAGAATAATCATGATCTTTCGATGGCATTACTGGTGGCTTCAGCCAGTAATCCTAAGGGTTCCCGGCATATACGGAGTCAGCATGAATCTAATGTTAAACAGGCTGCGGAGCAGCGGCAGAAGCTAGCAGATAATGGTCTGAAGGAAGCCAAGCCCTGGAGGCCGGACGGGTGGGCGGCGCCGGTGGATACGACGGAAGAGCTGTTAGCAGAGCTTGAGAGGCAGATGAGTGATCTTAAGGATAAGCATGATATATTCATAGAGAATCATCTCAGGAAGCTACGGGAAGCGGCGGAGAAGCGTACCCGGGAGGCTGCGGAGCGGTTGCAGAAGATTCGGGATGAGCGTAAGGATAAGGATGTATATCTATCTGGGGAACAGAGAGTGTTAACGCCAGAGGAAGCGGCCGAGTTGATGGGTCAGAAAAAGTCGCCATTGATTAATGTGAAGGATGAAGAGTTTGCATCGAATGATGACAAGAAGAATTTTCTAAAACGGGTTGGGGCCACGGTCATAACAGGTAAAAGGTAGAATTTATGGCAGCAAAGACGATGTCCGCAAAAGAAGCCAAGAATCTTACTCAGGCCATGCAGGTTTTTAGCCAGACCATACAGTCTCTCGGTCCGGTTATGGATAAAATGTTCAAGAAGGGTTCTGCTGGTTTAGAGGATATGGAGGATAAAACACTCGATGTAGATAAAAAATTAAAAGATCTTTCGGGTGACCTTGAGAAGCTGGGTAAGGTCAGTGGGAAATCGATGAAGGAGATTAATGATGCTACAAAGCAATATGATAATGAGTTAGAAGCTATAAAATATCGTATAAAAGAGATTCAAAAAAGTGGAAGCCCTGTAGATCCTAAGGAACTTAAAGCATTAAAGGATCATATTTCCAGAGTAACAGGTGAACTAGATGTTATGCATGGTAATGTTATTTCTAATGTAGACGCTTTTAAAAATATGGGTAGTGGTCTAAAGATGTTTGGATCCTTATTCAAATCTCTGGGAAGGGGTCCCGGAGCCATGGCTGAACAAGGTGCTGCTGCGGCTGGTATGGCAAAAACATTAGGTAATATGCCTGGTCTGGTAGGTAAAATTGGTGGAGCAGCAAAGCTTCTAGGTGGAACATTGGGTGGGGTGGCAAAAATTTTTGGGGGATTACCCGGATTAATAATTGGTGCAGCCATTCAACTTGGTAAAATGTATTTAGAAGCGGATCAGTGGGTAAAAGATCAGAATAAGGCTTTTGCTACGCTTCGTGGTCCAGATATAATGACGGGTAATGTTAAAAAACAGTTTAAAGAATTTAATAATGAAATTTTCAATGCTGCAAAAAATATACAGGTTGGTCTTAATGCGAACCAGATAAGGGAATTTTTAGGGGCTGTAACTCAGGCAGGTACTCATTTAGATAAATTACAGAATAATGTTGGATCTTATAGAGATACAATAACAATAGCTGCAAAGGCTAGTAGAACACTGGGCATTGACCTGACTCAGGTTGGGGGTATGATGGGATCTCTAGTCAATGAGTATAGGATGAATCTCGACAAGATGGATAAAACATTTAATGAAATAGCATTTGATGCACAGCGAGCTGGTTTAAATACATCTGTATTCTTGGGAGCCGTTGAACAGGCAACTACATCGTTGACTTTTTATGGAATTTCTCTGGAAAAAGTTTCAAAACTAGCTGGAGCATTTTCTAAGACTCAAATAATGGGAACACAAGAAACCATACAGACTGTTAAAGATCTGACACAAACGTTTACTAATATGAGTACAACAGAAAAGGCAGCTTTTCTGGGGGTTGTTAAGGCCACAGAAGGAGGCACGGCTTCTTTAATAAAAGCTGCAGAGGAAAAAGCAGCAGCTATAGAAGCTGAAGCTAAGAGTGCATCCCCTGATAAAAGGGCTGCACTAATGACTAAAGCAGAAATGGCCAGGGCCCTGGCGGATGGACTGAGAGCAGGGAAATCGGATGTTGAGATGGCCCCATTATTGCAATATCTATCAGACGATACAGCGGGTATACTAGATTCATTAGTTAAAGCTAATGTTGGTGATTGGACTAATATACAGGGTGAAAGTGTACTAAAAATGGAGAAAATTTTTGGTGCTCTGCATATCAGCGAAAAACTTTATATGGAATTAGTCGCTCAAGCAAAAACAATGACTAAACAATTTGACATGTCATTAGGGCTGGATAGGAAATCTAAAGAATATCAAGGGTCACTTATTAAGGCTATAAATACTCAAGGTAAATTGAGTGAAAGTCAATTAACAGCATTAGAGACTGGTTTTAATGACCTGTCCATGGCAACTGATGAGAATACCCGGGCAGATAAAACGGCAGGATTATCTACTCTTTTACAGCAGAGTTTAAAATTAGAGGAGACTCAGGCGAATGATATAGCAGAAATGGCATCTTTAGATCCCGTTTTTGCAAAGCAATTACAGGAAACAATAAAGACTACTGGTGGTACACCAGAGGAGAGGGGAGCACAAATAAAAGTATTAACCGAGATTTATAAAAACAATAAGCTAGGTAGTAAGAAAATGACAAAGGCTAATAGCTCCCTATTAAATTCTCAAGGGAAAATAGCAGATCAAGCCGAAGTAACTAATGATGATATCCTAAATCAAACTTTATCGTTAAAAGAGATGGCCAGTATTGGTATGGATCAGGCTAAATGGGCTTTAAAGAGTGCTGTAACTCAGGATTGGATTGGTGGGAATGTCCAAAAAATCCTTGATAAAATGTATGAAAGAGGCACTGTTGGTGCAGGAACCGCAGCTGCTGAAACCGCCGTTTTATCAAAAGGTGTAAAAGATGCCATTATTAGCGCTGGGGGCAAATTTACACAGGGAAAGAAGGAGCATTTAAAACCGGAAGAGATGAAAAAAAATCTGGGAAAGGTTCAGGAAGAGTTCGCAAAAACTGCAGATGCTCTTAAAGGTTATTATGGAGTTAAATCGACAGCAACATTAGATGATTTACTTTCTGTATTATCTGAATCAAAAGAATCTGGTGCAGCAGAGGATATGGCTAATATATCTGGTCTGAAAAATGCCATGGATGCTCTGGGAAATTATGTAAAATCTTTACAAGAGTCCACAACTACTGCGACATCTGTAACAGGACAACAAGGGATGACAATACCAAAAACAGTTACAGTTCCAGGTCCCGTAGTATTACATCCAGGAGAAACGATATTACCTAAAGGATATCAATCAATAGGTCTTCGAGATAACAAATATCTTATGCCGGCTAATGCTCCTACCCCAGGTGGGGGTGGTGCTGCAGGAGGAAGTAAGACTTTTAATATTAGTGCAAGTAACGTTAGTGAAAAGGCATTGGCGGCGTTGATAGCTAATGAGGTTAGAGGAATTTTATATAAGGAACAGCAGACAGGGATGGCTTGATAATCTATGGCTAATATTCAACAAGACAATGCCAAAACCCAGTATGTTTCTGGATCACCAGATTATTTGTTAAATACATATGATCGGGTTCAGAACTTGATGGGGTCCCCTAAATTCAGTAATCAACTACCTTTTTATATTTCTATGGTTGATAGCGATGGAAGTCTGGTCTCATTAACATTGCCCCCAGTGGCCGATCCGATCATGAATATAAAAAAGGGGAAATTGGGGGGTGCTAATATTCCATTAAAGTTTGATAATAAACCTGAAAAAAATATCATGGCGATACGATTATTAATTAATCCGACAACACTTACTTCTAATATGGCTAAGATTATTAATCGGACCCAGACTATGACTGGGTGGGTTGAGGATCATTGGGGAGAAGAATTAGACACTATCACTTGCCAAGGGAGTACTGCATCTTTTGTTTTAGGAAGTAATCCTCTTAGACCTACGTCTGATATGATTGATAGGGATACAGCCAGATCCGAATTTTATTCCTCTGTGGGAGTTGATGATTATACATATATGATGACGGGGTTGACTGCCACATACCGTAGAAATACAGTATCTTATGAACAGTTTAAAAAAGTAGTAGATATATTTCAAGCGAATGGGTGCATGTTTGATACGCAAGGATTTGTACGTCAGAGAAACTACGTCCAGTTGAGTTATGATTATTCAAAATATAAGGGATATTTTGAAGCATTTGATATAACAGAAGATGCTCGGAATCCGTTTCGGTTTATTTATACATTAACATTTAAGTCAGAAAAAACTCTCTATTCATTTAATAAAGTATTATGGCAAAATCAGAAATAAGAAAAAGCACGGATAATTTTATACTTAAGAGCGCTGGTAGCGTATCTTATTCCCCAGTTATTGAGTCTGCGGAATCTCAAGGTCTCAATAATGCAATTATTAATAACTCCAGACTTGCTAATATAAATTTTGTTAATTCTTCGGAACTCTTTGGTATTTCAGAAGTAGACTCTGCATTGACCGGTGCTGCAGAACCCATGCTACCAATGAGGATATCAACGATGGGCACCGATGGATCTCGAATAGAACTGGTTATGCTTATAAGTCCTGAGACGATGAACCATGGTAAAACACAATCCGTTCAGACATCCTATAGCAGGGGTGGATTTGTGGTACAGCCTTGGGGTTATAATATGGATATTTTGACCGCCACAGGAAAAACAGCCGCGTTCATGGTATCTGGTATGGGAATGACTAATGAATTACGGTCCTATTCTTTTGGGTATTCTAATTTTATGGGACTTATGAATGCTTATAAAAATAATGGCTATCAGATATTAGATCCAACCCAGACAAGTAAGGAAGTACGCATTATTAATTTGATTAGTGGTATTGAGATTTTTTATGATAACAATACAATGCTGGGACATTTCAATAATTTTACATTTGATGAAGCTGCCGATCAGCCGTTTATTTTTGATTATAACTTTGAATTCGTAATATGTTCTTTAGATGGAAATTATTCGGAAGTACGGGGACATTTTATACCAATGCCCCAAAGTCAGAACTCCGGAAATAAACCGACAATTAAGATATTAAATGATTTAAAGGCGCCTAGTCATGGCTAATAATTCGGGGCTATTTTCGATTTCAGCATTTAAAAATAGGGGTATTATTAAACTTGCCCCTGATGCTCTTGTTTATGTCAATGGAGTATTGGGATCAGCTATTGTAGCTCCGGTTACTGGTTCTTCACAAGCGATGTCTTTTAATGATGGTATCACATCTATTAATATACAGAATAATATAGATCCTCCAGGTTCTTCTAATGCATCCATTGAAATTACCACCCCTATCTACAATGAAAAATCGAATTATTGGGTAATGTTCCCATCAAATACAAAGAAGACCCATTGGGTTCCTATATTTTCTCCTATGATGGAAGTTAAAATATATCTAAAAGGACGATTTCTTGTTGGGATGACACCACGATATTATCCAGCCTTCTGGGGTGTTATCACAGGAGTAAATGAGAGTTATGCATCCGGGTCATGGAAAATATCATTAGCTTGTTCTGATATGTTTACATTCTGGCGTCATAGTACGATCAACATTCATCCGGGTATCGAGGCTGGAACGGTTCCAGGAGCTAATACTCGTTTATCCGTATGGAAAACTAATTTAGATCGAGCGAACCCATATGAAGTATTATATGCCATGACGTTGGAAATGGGTATGTATGAGTGGATTACTCCTGCAGTATTGGCTCAAAAACAATCATCTGCCGCAGTCTACCCTGAATTTAAAACTCTTCAAACAAGTGTTTCTTCGTATTGGAAAGAACGCCTTAAAACATTTGGTACTATTCTAAAAATGTATGGTGCTCAAGGAGAATCTGTCAAGGTGACCCATTCTACTGGAAAATTTGGGTCGGGGAAATTTACCATTATAGCAAGTAATCCTTTAAATAGTATAGATGTAAGTCCTGATTCTACACCGTCAGGAAAAGAATCCAGTGTTTCAAAAGCTCGAGTAATAACAAAGTCCAATAAAGACGGTGTATATGATATGTTTAATATTATCAAGGGTTATTATTCCGGATCATCCCTGGACCGGATGGGTACTTTCGAGTCATCCACATATATGAGTAAGATGGAAATAGTTTCTGAATTAGCTCAAAAAATTGATTTTGAATTATATCAGGATGTTAATGGAGAAATAATATTCAAACCCCCATTTTACAATGTTCTAACAGCAAGCATTGAACCTTATACTATAAGATCAAACGATATTATAAATTGTTCTTTTAATATAGACTCAGAAGCTATCGTGACAGCTATGAGAATTATGGGTCCTATGGCTAAAAATGTTGTTGTTGATGCCCAGGCAGCTAAAGCTGTTGGGATGCATTATGAAATCGATCTTGCTGCAAAATATGGCCTTAGGTTTAGAGATGAATTTTTAGAATATATTGCAGGTAATAATCAGGCGAGAGTATTTGCAATAAGTAGATTGGCACGTCTGAATGCCCGAGCAACCACTGGTAGTATAACAATTCCAGGCAGGCCGGAACTCCGATTAGGATATCCGGTTTATGTTGATTATCGGGATTCCTATCATTATGTTAAATCCATCAACCATGCATTTGATTTTGGTGGGGCATTCACAACCACATTAGCCTTAGAAGCAGAGCGAACTAAACAATATAAATATGAGAATGATTCTTGGAATCTCCAAGTGGATAAGATCTATAAATTTAAAGAAAAAGCTAATATCACAGTAAGTCCAATTTCACAGCAGCCACAGGATGAGGCTCAGCAAACCTTGCAGGACTCTATGGAGAGTAATGCATCATTGATTCAAGGCCGCTATGAGATTACTGACCGTAAAACAGCAAATATAGAAGGATTTACAGCGGATGATTTAATTACTGCTACAAATAAAAGCGTGCCTTTTACGGATGAACAGGGATTTAGAGTAATTGGGGCATTCCCCTATGGTCGTGGAATGGTTCCAGGTAATACCGGAATTATAAATATTAACTCTTCTCAAACACCAACCAATACTGCTGTAACGGATGATAAAGAGGCTAAATCTGAAACAATAAATCTGCCTGGATCAGAAGGCGAATCAATGCTGATGAAGCCCTATTTTAATAATCGTGTGGCTGACGTAGATGTTGAAGGAATAGTTAACCAGTATGTGGATATTTCGAGAGAAATTAACACCTCATCCAAGGATTCTGCAGATACCATTACACAGCTTAAACCGCACGATACTCAGGAATCCTCAGATCCCTATCGTAGGACATTAGCTTCAGTTAAATCACCAAGTGGAAACAATAATGAATAGTCCAGGACGCCTATATAACCGTGGTGAAAAACCTTCCTCAGCTATAAGTAATGTGGTAGGTCCTAATAAGATCTTTCATAGGCTGGGTCTGCGTACTGGTACTATCCGAGAGGTTGATACCACCCGGTTACGAATGTACATTGAATGGAAGGGTGGATCAGGAACGGCACGTTGGATACCTATATCGTTCCCAGTCTTTGGACCAGCCAGCTGTCTTGGTATGATCCCTGAAGTTGGCTCTGTAGGTATATTCGGGTTCTATTTTGAAGGGGATGGTACTACCAGTAGCCCATTTCTTTTAGCCTACTTGCCGGCCTATCTGACGGCTTCCTATCAATATAATGATATGAAGCTCGATCCAGATGCCATACCCAATGAAGATCAGAACATATTCCAGTACCGGTTCAGACCCCTGACCGAAGGCGAAATGTGCATGGTCGCCCCTAAAGGCGCCAGCCTCTATGCCTCTACAGGCCTCGAAATTACCGATAAAATGAAGGATTCTATCCTGGTCCGAGACTCGGACCAGGCCATAATCGCTACATCCCTGAATAACTTCATATTTGCGGATGGTGTGGCCATCAGTGCCGGCCCTATAATTCGTAATCATCTGAACCTTTTTGATACCACCGGCAAGAGAATACCCAGTACCCTGGCCCGGGAACTTACTCTTCCGGACGGCCGTACCAACATCCATCTGACCCCGTTCGGGGATAAAATCAATTATGATAGCCAATATTACTCAGAATATCGCATAGACGCCAATGACCTGGTGGATGGTACACTTGATATAAACAGTATCAATACACCAGGTACGACCTCTATGGCTAGCTCTATCATAAGCTTGGTCATGGGCAACTATGTCGGATCCGATATCTCCCGTAAGGACTATGGGAAGATCGTACGACCATCCCTGTTTAACTCCCCCCAGGACCAGGACGGGGACTTTACCCTGTCAGAATGTGTCCAGAATAAGGGCGCTGATGAAGTAGCCCTACTGGGCCTGGCTTACGCCCTGCATTCCACCAAGTCCGGGTGCTTTATAGGGGTCGATAAAGAAGGCCATTATTACATGCATCTGCCCTCATCCGCGGCCCATCCCCTAGGCGGGGGCCGGTCTATGTCCATCCTGGCCAAGGGTAATCTGAAGGAGATATGGGGTGCCGATGGCAAGGAAGCTAATTCATGGGATTTAACAGCTAAGGGTGGGGTTCGGTGGAACGTCGGGGCTCATAATGACACACAGAAGAACCGTAGTATTGATATCAGGGCTTCCAGCAGCATTTTCATACAGGCCGGCGGTCAGGATACGGAGAATGTGACGATCAATGTTGATGGTACGGATAAAGTCTATAATTTTGCCAAGCAGGAGAATATCCTGGGTAATTCCAGGGAGGTCGTGGCAGGTACCCAGTTCCAGGCTGTGTCGGGTGATCAACGAACGACTATAAGTGGCCTGAAATCAGAATCTGTATTTGGATCGGCCAGTTATCAGTTCCAGACTGACAAATCTGAGAACATCATGGGTATAAGCCATGAGGTTGTGGGTAAGGAAAAACAGGGCAATTATGCAAAGCGTACAGTCACAATTAAGGGTAAGGATGAGTTAATTATACAGGGGGCGGATCGAATTGAGACCATACAGCTATTTGGGAATAGAAAGACCTCTCTTCTGGGGGCTGGTAATATTGAGGAAAATATATTTAAAGGGGATAAAAAAGTAACGATAACAGCAGGAGATTATAAAATCTCGGTAGCTGCTGGTAATATTAATATAACAACAGCCATAGGATCAGCAAAAATATCTGCCTCTACTGGAATTACTATTGATGCCGGATTGGCTAGTAGTGTGGCTATAAAAGGCATGGGAGTAACCTTGGGAAATTCAATACGAGAAACAGGTATCGTTACAGGTAATGATTCAGTTTCCTGTACACACCACGATTATATGACAGGAAGTCCACTTTTGGGTTCTTTTACTGTAAAGACGTCGGCATAATGCCATTAATACCAGCAGCAATGTCCGGATTGATGGTCGCGGAAGGCTCCAGCCTGGCCATATCGGGCAGTAAGTTCTCCACGACCGTCTTTGGTATATCTACCGCGGCTTCTGCCTATATCATAGCAGCCGCGACAGTGACCGGCACAAATGTGGTTCTGGGTGCCGGGG
>OFOB01000009.1_pt1 | contig 25809 bp, 27 predicted proteins | sample 1542271 | NCBI WGS metagenome assembly OFOB01 (sample SAMN04958490, study PRJEB24370) | sediment metagenome | isolation source: lake sediment | place: USA: Lake Hill lake, St. Paul Island, Alaska | collected 2013
TCTGTAGTATATCAGCGTCGTAAGCCGCCTCTTTCCAGTGAGATCAATCTCTCCAATAAGATCGATACGGAACTGACGCGTCAGTCCGTTCATAATTTGTTCCCCAGCGGCTGGACCTATGTCGGGGACATAAGAGAGGGTGTATCTGAAAATGACTGTTTTGTTGGTGATGTGATGACATCATCTTCTTTACTCCGTAATACCATTAAGCTTATTGCCCGGAACAGGGGTGAGCTCGGCTATAACAACATTGCCTGGGTAAATGGCTGGCCTATCCTGGTTCAGGGTGTAGGTGATCTTATAGCTCCTGATGAGAACAATCTGATATTACCAGCATCTCTTTTTCTGGGTACGAATGAGCTTGAACCCCCGAGTTCCGGTAATCACGTTAATTTTGTCTTCCTAGAAGTATGGCGTAAGTTGGTTCTTCCTACGGACAGCAAAATTTATAAATATGGTAACATTCAGTATAGTGGGACGAATCTTGCGAATGACCTGATTGATTGCAGTGTAAATTATGAAACATCCCTTCGTGTCCAGATTCAGTACCGGATCCGGGTGGTTGGGGATATTGATATAGAAACCTATCCTGAGGGTTTCGATCCCAATACCGTATTTGTTCAGGGACCTATGCTCACTCCCAATGAATCTTGCAGTGAGGCTTATTTCACCCGAGTTCCTGGTGATATAGGGCTCTGGCGGGCCGGGGCTGGGGATGTGGTTGCCCAGCAGTTATTGGGCACGGTTGATGGGTATACCTATGCCATTCCGATGTTTGCCATTGCACGTCGTAATAAGACGGCCTATCATTATGATACTCATGATAATGGCTCAGCCCGTAATCGGGTAGATTATTTAGGGGGTATTGCTTCTGATCGTCCTGATGGCTTATATAACGATATAATAGTCGCTGGGGATATTCTTGACCTGCGTCATCGTGTGGGTGTAAATGAGGATTACAGTGAACTGGCCAGGGATGCTTTTAATAAGCTGACCAAGGGCAAACTTCGTACCAAGATGTCTAAAGTCACCCCCGGCGAGGACCGATTTGGGGTTTTGATAACCCAGGCTGATCGTCTTTATGGGGATGGAATGCGTCGGGTGTTTTCGAATGCTGCTATGCCCCAGTTTGAAACGGTGTTTACCCGTACTATTCATGATAAAATTGTAGGAACCCCTGGTATACCCTGGGATAACGTAGATCAGATTGAAATTGATCTCAGTGCCTATTCGATACCGGTTACGATAAGTCATTGGATTATTTACTGTAATAATGGAGCATCCACTAATCATCTCATATCCAGTGTATTAAATGGCAATGTCCTACATGTAACCATTTACAATGGTACAGTTCCTATTGTTGGTACCAGTGAACCTATTCAGTTCAGGGTTGTTCTGGACTATCCTGCAGGAAATTACGGTCTGACGAAAGTCCCTGAGCAGTTCTTAGAATTCCGTCAGTATTCTTCCGGAAAATCTATTGCATCTAAGGATATGGATATTCCTATCAGGGATTCCAGTAGTATAGGTACAATTGATGGAACGTTTTATAATACCCTGATGAATCATGGTGGGAGCTCTACCGAGAATTATGATTTTGGTCATCAGATTCTATACCATGCCGTGGGTAATAATACGGGAACAGTATCATTTAAACGTGATATCAGTGGATATAATATCCTGGGACTGGCCCGGGCGACCATTAATGGTATAACAGAGCTTGCGGGTCCTGTGGTGACTCGGACTGCAACTGATTATACAGCTACTTTTGTCACGTCACTACCTGCTGGAAAAAATATCGAACTTGCATTATACACCGATACGCGATTCTTTGACACTAATAAGCAGGGTCGTGCAATAACAGATAGTTTTATAATGAAAGAACTCACTGCTGATCAAGTGGCCAATGGCAGTAATACCAGGTTCACCTTTGACAATGATACCAGCGGCAATCTTGCCATCCAGACCATGGCAACATACCGCGGCGAGTCCTATGCCTATGCTTACGTGGATGTCTCCAGAACACTACTCTCTATGGCTAACAAGGATCTGCCGGACGCAACAAGATTCAGTATCACTTTTGCGACTCCCCCGTCTGCGGGATCGGTTATTCGTCTGCCAGTCATGGCTCGTAGTCCTATTCCGGCAACAGAAAGCTATATATGCTATTATGAAACGGTACCCTATCAGGGAATATTGGATTCATCAACTGTTGGATACGTAGCAGCAGAGGGGCCTGCAGTCATAACTACGGCCGGGTCTGGGGCTATTACGGATTATACCTATTCTGCTGGTTATGCTACGTTCACCGTAGATACTACTACAGTTGTGGGTTCTGGTACAATGTGGGAAGATAATGTAAAACCTGGTTTTGTAATCCGCTGTGATGCTGGCGCCACTAGCACCAGTGGATATACGGATAAGGGTCGGGAATATGTTATCTCTTCGGTTGATTCTAGTGTCGTTCTTCGTCTTGAGAACACAATCCGATCCATTCTTGGAACGACGCTGCCATATACGATTCTGCAAAAAGACCAGCCTTATTTTACCCAGAGAAATATCCTCGATCGTCTTCCTATGTATGATGCAACGACTATGGATTCAAGTGGCCAGAGCTATCCCATAGCCACGGCTGTCGCGGATCCCGCCCCGGTTCTTGAGACCCGGATCATCAATAGGGTACAGGATATTACCAAGGATGCAGTCATTGGAGTTAATGATGTGGCGCCCGATGGCCGGGGTCGGTCTACTATCCACATGTCGGAGGAAGATGCCCCGCTGGGGAATGGTAACCTTGGTCTCAAATTTGAGAATCTGACGTCGAGTGGTTCAGGTGCCCAGAAAACTTACCAGGCCTATGCATTTGATAAGGATAGCAGTGGCCATCTGTGCCTGATGGTTGTTGGTAGCGAGTCCCCTCAGACTTCGGTAACGTATCTGAATGAGAAGTCCGATCGGGATGTTGTGGATCTGTTTGAACTGCCTGGCCGGCCAATTATCAATCCGAATAGGTGAGGGAATGGATAAGTATATATACAAGGGGATGCGAATTTATTTCAGTGCCCCGTCCCCGGCCGAGAGTATAAAGCCTGATTTCGATTTGGGGCCGAATTTTCAATGGGTGAAAATGGCCCTGATTTTTACGGATGAGGATAGCAATCAATATTCCTACGCCGTGGCGTTAAAATCCACCGGAACCCGGTCTGGGACCAACGAGGGTGTTCGTATACAGAAGGGTGATAAGTGGGCACCAATCCCAGCTATTGAGTCCAGTGAAATAGAAGGGGTTTTCAAGAACAAGCTGGGAAATTTTGACGTTGTCCGGAATCATGAGCGATACAAGGATGCATTTTTCGTTAATCAGGATGAACATCCCCATGAAGATAAAGCCGGCCCAGGCGAGGCCCATTATAACTATATAAAGTTTAATTCTTTGTTCAATAACTTGAAATACGAGCTTATCGGGACGACAAATAAACGGTTGACACCATTTGGTATGATAATCGGGAAGGAAGCTTCAATGGATATGCATAATCTGTATCACGAAGCCATCAAGACAGCCAAAGACAAGACGGATTATTTTACTGGTGGTTTTGATATTATGAAGAAGTTGGTTAAGAAACAGCGGGAGACCCAAAAGGAGCAACAGGAAAAGCTTACCAAGCTGGCCCATAAGCTTGCATGGAATATTATAGCCTTATCAGCAATAACGGCTGATGATATCTATACTATCCTGGAGGGGCTGCATTCTATCGCCCAGGATGAGGCAAATTTCAGCGATCAAAAAACTATGCTGTTATCGACTGCTGGAATAAATAAACTCAAGAAGATTTCTTATTCAGATTCAATAATACGGGATGCTGGGAAAGGTATCAGACTTGAGGATGTCATTAATAAATATATAGCGCTTTTCAAAACCGCCAGTATGAGGAATAGAGATTTAGTCTCAGCAGTAAACCTTATGGATAGTATGATAAGAAGATATCCGCACAACCTAAAAGGATTCCTAACAAATGCTATCCAAGGGATATCGGTCCTCACAAAGGCCTAAAATTATCCCAGCAGTAATGAAAAGGGTGCTCATGACCCTTCCACTCAATACATAAAATACTGTAATCCAAAATCCCTTCATAAAATCCTTTTAGTACCTGAAAAAACGATTCAGGCTCATATCGATACGCGTCAAAATAATATTCTTTATCGTATTGGAAAGGCCGGTAAGCATCAATCGGATCATGAATAACGTCCCGAGACCCTACAATCATAATCTCTATTGTAGGATCAATTGCATGAATTCTCTCCGCCGACTTCTGCCCCGTGGTATTTATTGAATCATGTAGAATAATAACCCTGTTAATCTCCCCGTCCTGGGCCATACCCAGGACCTGGTTCAGGTTTGAAGTTAAATAGGTACCTGGGGTATCCGTACAGATCCGATCAGCGGTCTCCTGAAGAAGATCAAGCGGGTAGGCTATTAAAATATTCACTTTTTTCATGGTGTCCTCCTACCTAATTATACCTACTATCCCGACGACTTTAAAGAGGTTTCGTAATTATCTTCTGATATAATCTGATCAGATATGTTCTCATTCGACGTCATCCGTATAACAAATATCGATAATATACTACCCGTAGAGGTTGATCCTTCCCTGGCTACTTGGAATGGGGGAATTTTCGTACAATACCACAGGGTTACAACGGTTGAGGATGCCAGTTCATTTAAAGTTAAACGAATTGTTAAACTGGCTACACCAACGACCGTGGCCGGGTTCCTGCTCAGGGGATCCTATGAAGCTTCGGACCAGAGGACATCCCAGAACCCGGGCATGACTCGTATAGCTACCTTTGTGAATTATGGATCCCATCTTTTTAAATACCATGAAAATGATGTTTTTGTACTGAATCAGACGGTATACGTTTCCTCAAGTGGTCTTCTTACCAATGTCTCAGTCCCAGGCGATCGACCGGTCGGGATCGTGATGGGACTCCCCGCGGATAATGCTGGCTACCTGGGCGTAGATGTTATTTTCCCGTAATATTCCCACTATCCTAACCACTTATAAGTTATTTTCTAACAATACGTTAGAGATGTGATAATCTTTTTCCTTTAAAACGTCTTCAAACCGGCATATTATAAGCTAAGGGGAACCCATGGCACAGAGCTTTGTTGGTGTACCGGCTGTATATCCAGAACTCCTGAAACTCAGGCAGTCCACTACAGCGGCATTTAAGCCCAATAAGTATATCAAGGAATCGACCAAACTGCGGTACTACCAGGTGGTCGGCGCCTTGCATATGATGATGCTGAATAGAATGGTCCTTGGAGACGCCACTGGCGTTGGCAAAACTTTAGAAATGATAACGACTTACACGTTTTTATTGGATCAGGACCCTACATTAAAAATGCTGGTTGTATGCCCAAAATCAGCCTTATACCAATGGGTAGAAGAGTTCGTAAAATTCACACAAGGGATTACTACCCGGGTAATACAGAACGAGTGTGAAGGATTCACCGGATATCAAGCCCGTAAACTACAGTATGGGCGTTTCAAAGAGAATGTTCTGATCATGAATTATGCCCCGCTCCTGGACGAGTATGAAGCCATCCGGGAAGCCCTGGGTAATAATTATATGATTAGCTTCGACGAATGTGTCGCTTTTAAAAGCCGCAAGGCCAAAACCCACTTCGCTTGCGCTTATCTGGCCGAGTATGCTAAACGGGTCTACGGATTATCCGCAACCATCATAAAAAACGGCCTGGAAGAGGTCTATGGCATCTATGCCGTCGTAGTCCCCGGCCTGTTCGGGAACATAACCAAGTTCAAAGATACCTTCTGCCAACAGAAAATGATGCGGTTAATTATTAACGGTAAACCCCGCATGATACCCAAGATAGTTGGTTATAAGAACCTTGAACAGTTCAAAAAGATCTTGGATCCGTACTTTCTATTAAGACGCAAGGAAGATGTGGCTTCTGAGCTGCCTAAGCTCATCTCTAAGAAGATTATTCTGGAGATGGAGCCAGAGCAGAGGACCCTCTATAAAGAAGCCTTGAATGGCATCTTATACGAGGAAAAACTCAAACGGGAGTATTTTGAGATCGGTGATCTCATGCGGAATGGAGATACCAGTGAAAAAACCGTCCGCCGGTATAATGAACTCAAGGTGAAATATGACCAATTTATGACTACTGAAGGTAAGAAACGAGGTAAACTCGCTGCCCTGACCTACTGTCAGATGGTCAGCGATGGCCCTGACCTGCTCAATCAGCCTGGGGAATCCAGTAAGAAGATAGAGCTGGAGCGCCTATTAACTGAAGAATTGGTCACGGAGAAGATCATTATTTTTACCCGGTTCAAAACCGCTATTCCAGCTCTAGAAGTTGTTTGTGAACATAAGTATATCCCATATGCCAAAATAACTGGTGATGTAAGCGCTCAGGAACGGGACCAGGCCCGGCTTCGGTTCACCAATGACCCGACCTGCCGGGTCATGTTCATTACCACGGCCGGCTCAGCTTCCCTCAACCTCCAGAGTGCGGGTGTGATAATCTTTTATGACACCCCATGGTCCTACGGGGACCTGGTCCAGACCATAGGACGGGCCCAGCGTATTGGCAGTCTTCAAGAGCATGTTCTCCTGATCCATCTGATTAATAAGGGTACGATCGACGTCCGGGTCATGGCCAAGGTGTCGGATAAGAAGGATCTGAGCGATTCTATTCTGGGGAATACGGCTGAGGGTGCCCTCGAGTTTACCAGCCATGAAGAAAATGTAGTTGACGATCTGTTTAATGATCTTCTTAAAGATGCTGAGGATTTAAATGGATAAATGTCCTATATGTGGCGGGTCTGGTACCCGGATCGTGGTGACAACCCACCGGTTTACCAATATGGCGGTGACTAAGGTTGATCCCTGCCTGTGCTATAAATCGACATTCGTATCCAGTAGCGTGCCCTTACTCCAGTGGCTGGGGGATGAATACATACCATTTGAAGAAATATATCCTAAACTCCAGTATAAGCCATTCCGTAAGGATAATCCAAGTTATGTCATTAAGGCGCCATACAAAACGCTCTGTTTGAACGTGAAGAGCCTGATAATGAACTATCGATTCATGGATCCTGCCCCGAATATCTGGTTCGGGCGGGCTATTACCATCCTGCAGCAGTATTATGTCCAGCAGAATGACGGGTCCTCCCCTCATTTATCAGCTACGGATTCGTTTGACCTGATGATTGTCAATCTTGATACCCATGAGAAAAATGATCAGCTGAAAACCTGTATTGCCCAGGTCGCCTATACCCGCTCAAAGGATAGAAAGCCTATATGGCTATATATCCCAGAGAATAAGGATACCCTGGCGGGGTGTACCAAGGAATATTCTGAAGAATTAGAAGGGATCGTAGTAGAGTTCCAGAAGATAAGTCTGGACCCGGTCGGGGACACGGGTCCGGCCAGTCCACAGTCCATGTCCCAGATTAAACACGACGCAGCGAATTTCACGGGACTATAGGATGGACCGGGGACGTCTTCAGTTATTGTGTTTGGCATCAATTGTGATTTTGGTGGCCACTATCGTTATATGGAAAATAATCTGGCTGACTCTGAATATTAATTGGTTGGGGTGGTAAAGATGAAACGCATATTCCGATCGATAATTAATATAAAAAAGACTGGGAAACCTACTATTGAGCAGCAGGACCTGGTTATTAATTACAGATCCTTCCTTGCCAGTAAGATTAAGCCTGAGGACCCATCTTATATAAAGCTCTATCATTGGATCGAGGCCCATCACCGGGAATATAAGGAAATCCCGGCATTCGAGCTTCTTTATGAGAAGGCCCAGGGCGAGGGGGAGGAGGCGGTATTATCCAGTCTTGAAGAGCTCATTAAGGAAGTGCCCTATATACAGTCGGATTATAGGGCGATACTTAAGGGGAAGTTCGAGGAACAGAGCAAGGAGGGATTCAAGGGTGTTGTAGAGAACACCTGGAAGATCGTTAATAGTGGGGTTAAGGTCGGTAAAAAGGAGCTGAAAGGGCTCCCTTCAGCCATTGAATACTTCGTTGGGGAGTCCCGTAAGTACCGGTTCAATGAGTCGCTCGTTAAAACAGAGAGCGAAATCCGTAGTGTAGAGGATGGATCTGAGGTCATAGGGCAATATCGGCAGCGTAAGAAGGACCCTATGGCTGCCTACGGGATGTATACCCTGATCGATCACATAGATGAAGTGGCCCGTGGCCTTAAACCCGGTCATTTTATGATGGTGGCGGCATTCGTGGGACAGGGCAAGACCACGGTCACTGCTAATCTGGTTTATAATGGGATCATGCAGGGTATGAATGGGTTGTTCGTGGCCATGGAGATGAATTTTGATGAGATGCGGGATCTGTTCTTTACACTACATACCTCGAACCCTGAGTGGTATGATCATCCGAAATATAAGAAGATGGCCGGCAAAATCCTCTACGAACGTGTACGATATGCTGAGTTATCCGCTGAGGAACAGGAATTCTTTGAGGCGTCATCCAATGATTTTGTGACCCAGAGCAAATTCGGAAAGCTGTTTTTATATCAGCCCTCCGAGGCCCTGACCCCGTCCAAGCTTGAGATGCTTATCTATGACTATAATGTCCGGCTCATGGAGCAGGGCAGGAGCTTGGATTTTGTAGCGGTTGATTACCTGGGGCTGATGGTTCCGGACAAGAATGAGCGGTATGGGGACTGGAATATTGATCTTAACAATATCATCAAAAAACTCAAGAATATTGCCATTAATTTTGATAACGGCCGCGGTATCCGGATGATATCCCCGTTCCAGACCAACCGTAATGGGTTCAAAGAGGCCGAAAAGAACGATGGTGTATACAGTCTGACGGCGTTATCTAATGCCAATGAATCTGAACGTGCATGTGACCTGATTGTAAGCCTGTATATGTCTTCTGAAATGAAAAAGAATGGGATCATGAAAATAGGCTGTTTAAAACACCGGCATGGGGCCGATTTTGTACCGTTTGAGGCCCATATGAATTTCCCGACCAAACGATTGGAGAATTTTATCCAACAGAAGACGACCGTGGAAGGTAACGAGATGACTATTAATGAGATAGCACTGGACGTGTCGTGAAAGATTTAATCAAGACCAAGGAGCTCATTATTGAGCAGCTGCCCCTGGTAGATGTGATGCTTAGATACCGGGTGGGGTTCGTATTCAATCCCAGGGGCGCCGACCAGGTTCAGTTCAAGTGTCCGTTCCATGGAAGGGATAATAAGCCCAGTGCCAGGCTTTATAATACGACGAATTCATGTTACTGCTGGGTATGTAAGAAGAGCTGGGACGTGGTTTCATTCATAGGGGATAAGGAGAATCTGAATTTTGTACAGTCCCTGAAGCATATCGTTGAGTATTATAAGATTGATACGTCATCGATCCCCGACGATCCAACACTGGAGATAAAAACAACAGTTATCTCGGAGGCTTCAGTACAACTGGGGTGTCTACGATCGAGTATTAAGGATATAAAATACAAAATACCTTTAGATAAATATAAGACAGTCTGTCTGGTATATATGATGCTGGAATATGCAGTTTATAATGGTAAGTTCATTGTTGATGATTTCAAAAAACTTGATAACAAAATAATATCATTGAAGGGCCTTCAACCGGCCTAAGGACTATGACACCATGGCCAATAACCAATCGTTCGTAAATACAGGCTTCCCGGAGTTCCTGGAGGACAGCGTTAAAGAGCTGACTTCAACCATGGAATGGATGAAGACCAGGGAAATGCGCCTGGCCGGGTCCGTGGCTGAGCTGATGTTTTTCATAGATGAAGCCATAGCTGCAGGTATTTGTGCCTTGGATCTGGAAACGACCGGTCTAAATACCCGGGTCCGGAATGGTAAGCCTATTGAGAGCATCGTTGGATTCTGCCTGTCTTATGACCCCAAGGTAGGGATCTATGTCCCGGTCGGGCACCGGGAGGGGGCTGAGATGAATCTGTCCTTGGATAAGGTCCTGGATGAGATAAAGAGGCTTTGGACGAACTGTGTCTGTATATTTCATAATTCCAAGTTCGATATGAATTTTCTTAAGAATTATGGGGTATATCTGCCTCAATTTGACAAATTTGAGGATACTCTGATCTTGGCTCGGTTGTATGATGCCGGCCAGAAGGAGATAGGTCTTAAGCACTTGTCTGAGAAGCTTCTTAATCAGCCCATGTTGGAGCTGGATGATGTTTGTAAGAATACGAAACGACTGGATTGTGTATCTCCGAAGTTGGCTTATATCTATGGGGCTTCGGACGGGATATGTACGCTTGATCTGTATAATTTTTTCACGGCTGCGGATATCATTAAACAGCAGCGTCCTATCTATAATCTGGAGAAGCGTGTTGTCAGTGTTGTTATTTCCATGGAGAACAATCTCTTTAAAATAGATGTCCCAAAGCTTCAGGGTCTGAAGGTTTCTATTACGGCCGAATTAGAGAAAATCCGTAAGGAGATATATGATACGGTAGGCAGGGAGTTCAACATATCCAGCACTCAGCAGCTGGGTAAGATCCTGTTTGATGAACTGGGGTATATTTATCCGTCAGAAGAGAAGACGAAGTCCGGTCAATATTCAACAAATGACGCGGTATTGGAGAAGATATCCGGAAAATATCCCATGGTTAAGAAGGTCATGGCTTACCGGGGTCTTGAGAAGTCTTTGGGGACTTATATTGAGAACCTTCTGAATAACCACGATGAACAGGATTGTGTGAAGCTGAGTTTTAATCAGTCCGGGACTGATACCGGTCGATTCTCATCCCCCGGCGGCCGGGGTATTAACGTGGATGGATATAGTGCGACCAACGTTCAGAGTCTGCCGACTAACTATGACGAGGGGGACCCGGATGTCAGGGGATGTTTCATAGCCCGGCTTGGGTATAAGATCGTGGCGATTGATTATTCCGGGGAGGAATTACGTGTAGCGGCTAATCTGTCCAAGGAGCCAAAATGGTTGGAAGAGTTCCTACATGGGTCAGCGGATCTGCATACGGCCACGGCTAAGGCCATATTTAAGAAGGAGAAAGTTGAGAAAGCGGAGCGCCAACTCGCGAAAACCGTTAATTTTTTGGTTATGTACGGCGGCGGTTCTAGGGGATTGGCTGTCCAGGCGGGTATTTCTGAGAATGAAGCCAAGAATGCTCTTGATTCCTTTTTTAAAGGACTGCCGGTTCTTAAAAGATGGATTGATATTGAAAGAGCTAAAGCCCGTAAAAGAAAATATTCAATTACAGCCATGGGTAGGATACGACCTTTAGGAATGTTTTATGATAGTGGTGATCGTGGACAGGAAGCCCATGGGGATCGCTGTGCAGTTAATCATGAAATTCAGGGTTCGTCAGCTGATATCATGAAGATGGCCATGGTCCGGGTATCGAACTGGATTAATGCAAATAATTTTCAAGATGATATCAGACTTCTCATTACCATGCATGATGAAATTGTATATGAAATCCTTGAGGATAAGCTGAATATCTATATACCAAAAATTTATGAGATTATGCGGTTGACTGATATCCTGCAGGGTATTCTAAAATGGCCGGTCCCTCTGGAGATGGATGTAGAATATGGTAATTCCTGGCATGTCGACCATAATTTTTTTGAAGAGCACCCGGAATTGAAAAATTCTGAGAAAAAAATAGAGTTCCATTCTGTAAACCCCATCGTTATTGATACAACCCTAAAAGATGAGAAACCAGCGGAAGTTACAACTCCTGAAGCATCTCCTGAGGTACCCATTTCTGGGCCGGAAAAAGTGTCGGAAACAGAGGTTATTATAGATGAAAAAATGGTCGTTTCTACCCCTGAGATACCCCAAGCTATTGTAGTGGAAAATACCTCGGATACCCCACCGGCTGTACCCGAAATCGTGTCCCGATTTGATTTACTTAAGGAGAATTCTTCAGAAAATGTCTTGAAAACAGTTGAAGTAAATTCTAGCGGATTGACAGATAGCACGGCAAATCAACAGGATGCAATTGTTGGTGAAAAAAATGAAGAAATATTACGAAATCATTTGACAAGTGGAGATTCATTTGTTTATATTTTAAGAGACACAAAAAAGAGTACCTTGCGGCGCCTGAATGAGATAATAATATTCATGATGGACGAACAGAAAACCCAGAGTAAATATGACGGCCCGCAAAAGGTACTGAAAATAGTTGATCGAGAAGGTCATTCTCTAATGGTTTCCGAGTTGAAGGTCTGTGTTGATGGATTTCTGGCGCTGGCTCGGTATCAAGGAATCTGATTACAGGCACAAAGCACAATCAAGCTCTCAAAAACTGGTGAACAAAATTTAAATTAGCTGTGCGTTCTAAGCCGTAATCATATCCCTCGCAGTGCTCTTAATTCCTCGCGACATTAGCTCTTATACCCCAGAGAATCATTCTCTTAATAATTGCACCCTGTCATAAAGGATTGTCATGTCTTGCTATCCTGCACCCACACATTTGGTCCATAGGCACCTCACACACACAAACAGAAGGGGTCGATCATGGTCTACACAAAGGATCCGCAAGAATTTGTTACCCTGAATTCGAGGGAGTTGATGTCCCTGGTCGGGGGCTGCTGCTACAATTTCGGTATTACCTGCGTTAGGGATGTATATCAAAGCGTCGTTTTGAACATGCTCCGCTATCATACCCTGGAGCGCTACGATCCCAATCATATATCCAATAACAAATTATCAAGTTTCATATATTTCATAATCGTTAACACGATCCGGGCTCTGCTTCGGGATGATAGTGAACAAATATCCCAGCATAGTGCCCCAGCAAGCCATTATATGTCTGAGGATACAGAATGTCAGGAACCGGATTATGATGAGCTGGCTATTGAGTATCAGAGTATCTTGCAACGTAATCAATCCACCGACCAGACAGACGGTCTGGGATTCGACCTCAAGTGCTTCGAAAAGTTCCTTGAACGTAAGGGTGAGAACAGGCATTATCGCTTGGAAAAACGCAAGGATACCACGGTCAAGACCCACGGCGTGCGTCTTTCTACGATATATAAGATGCTCCGGGACGGCTATTCAAGCCGTACCATTGCCAGAAGGTATGGGGTATCGGATATGTTTATCACCTATATTAAGAAGGATATCAGGCAGGCCCTGGCCCGGTTCGGGATCCGATACCAGCGTTATCAGTCCCGTCAGGCTGTATCCATCTAAATTTTTCCTTTACTTTCATCTCAGGACGGCATACTATATACTATGAGCACTGATATTATCATTGTATCGTACCAGGATGAACAGGAACTGGCTCAATGCGTTGCATCGATTAAGCAGCACTGCACGGATTATAACCTCATTATTGAAACCAATACACCTGAAAATAACCGTGGTTTTACAAAAGCAGTGAATGATGGTATCAGAAAAGGAAAATCAGAATTTATTTGGCTGTTGAATTCCGATGCTATTGTTAAGGATTCTGTGACCCAGCAGGCCCTGATAGAACGATTCTCCTATAGCTCTAAAATAGGTGTTGTAGGTAGCATGCAGATAGACCCGGACAACCATGATATGATTAGATGTGCAGGAGTTGATGTTTGTTTTCCTGCTGGACGTCATAAGGGTGGTCTCATATCTATGGGCCATGGTCAAATTCCAGAAAAACAGCGGTGGCAGAATTTTGCTTCGGTGATGATCCGTCGCAATATACTTCGTACGGTGGGTTATCCTGATGAGGGCATGTTTTTAATCTATTCTGACAGCTCATTCTGTTATTCAGTCCGTGAAGCAGGCCTGGAATGCTGGTATGAGCCCCGCTCCCAAATATACCATAGATTGAAGGCGTCCAAAAATATTTCTGAATGGCACCAGAAAGACATGGTCGCCTTCATGAAGAAATGGGGCATTACCCCGCGCCCGGACGGAGGATTTAATTATAGTGATCGATTTTCCAAATTAGATATGTTTCCATAGGTTCACAATATCTCAAAAGGTTTCTATCATGCAAAAGTACTGGAAGTTTATTGTCGCGGGTGTGATCGCGGTCTGTATAGCTGTCCTGGCAATATTCGGATATAAGCATTTCAACAAATAAGGGGGATCTATGTCTTTTCCAACATCACGAATCGTCATATCAAAAAATGGCGATTCAAGGATTGAGGGACTGGAACAGAGTGAACAGTGTTATAAGCTCTCAGAGCTCGGGAAGTCGGCCGGCAAGGTCGTGAAGGATGATGCTGCAGAACATACACCCGTCTACCAAGACGTTAATCACAGGAGGAACTAATGTCACGCAAGATAAACTGTTTATTCGAGATCCGTAACATGTTGATCATGAAGGACACCCTCCGGCAGCTGGGGTATGAGTTCACCGATATTAACCAAGATTGCGTTGAAATAGCCCAAAGTTATAACAATATCCGGATCGATGCCAGTACCGGGGAGATTTCCTACGACAGTGCCCAGGAGAAGAAGGTCAATACGATCAAACAGAATTATATGGTCAACTTCTACCGGGACAAGGCCATTAAAGAAGGCATGCAACTTACCCAGGAAGTCGGCCAGGATGGCGAGATCGTTCTGATGCTTAGCAAATAACAACCTCAGGATACCAGAACCATGCTTAACCTGGACCAATGTTTAGGGGCTTACCAGCCCCTAATTTTTACTGTAGCTGAAAGTGACATTGAAGTGCTTAAGTATCTTCATGAGCATTTTCAGGACAAGAAATTTTATGTTTATAGCACAACTTTCACGGATAAGATTCCGTTGGCGGATGTTATAAACCATAAATTTATAACCAAGAGTAAGTCCAGGAGCACCCAGGAAGTCCTGTCAGAGATACTGAACAGGGACTTTCCCACCCAGGCCCCGGCCGAGACCTATATCTTTTTGGATGCTGATGCCTATATCCACGATAGACAGAATATTCGTAAGATCAAGGATATAGTGTCCAGGTATCAGATGGATGAGAATTTCGTAGTCAACCTGGTATTCATATCCCAGTTCGTGTCGGTCCCCCCGGCCCTGGAGCGCCTAGGGGAGATAGTGTTCTTTGATCTGCCGGGGGACAAGCTGTTGAGGGGGATGTCGGACTTCCTGACTGAGAAGCTGTGCCTTAAGGATGAGGTTAATGATAAGGGTGAGGTGACGAAGGTTGTAAAACCTACCGATGAGGTGATCAATAATCTGCGTGGTCTGACCCTGCATGAGGTTGAACGAGCGTATGTTCAGAGTTTCCATATCCATAAAAGAATCGACCTGGATTTCATACGTAATTTCAAGAAGAGTGCCATAGCCAAGACGGATTTATTGTCCCTGATGGATTCCAGCGTCAAATTTGAGGATATAGGCGGTATGGATACCCTCAAGGGATGGATAAAAAAGAGCTGTGGAGGGTGGAGTATAGAAGGTCAGAAATTCGGGCTGCCTCTTATGAAGGGTTTACTTTTGGTAGGTTTGCCCGGATGTGGAAAATCTCTCATTTGTAAAGCAATCGGTAATCAGTGGGGGTTGCCAATAGTCCAATTTGACCCCTCTCGAATATTCTCTTCCCGGGTAGGTGAAAGTGAAGGTAACATACGTAGAGTACTATCAATTGTTGAAAATATTTCACCGTGTGTGATGTTTTTGGACGAGGTAGAGAAGGGCTTTGCCGGAAGTCAATCATCTACATTTAGTGACTCGGGCGTGACGGCGCGGGTTATTGGTACATTTTTAAGTTGGATGCAGGATTGCACGAAGCCCGTCTTTACAGTTGCGACTTCAAATAATATTCATTATCTGCCTCCTGAATTGATTCAGAGATTTGATGAGAAATTTTTTGTCAGCCTGCCTCAGATGAGGGAGCGGATAGAAATTTATAGGATACATCTTAGCAAATTGAAAAGAGACCCCTCTAAATTTGATTTGGAAGCATTATCACAGGCCAGTCAGGATCTATCAGGCCGAGAAATTGAACAAGCCCTAAGAGAGGCCATGTATGATGCATTCCATGACGGCATCGATATCTCTACTCAGATAATATTAAAAGTTCTGGCAAAAAAGACCAGTCTTCTGACCACCATGTCTGAGAGTCTCAAGAGTATGTTAACCTGGGTTGGATGGGATAAAGATAAAAAAGATGGCATACGTGCTCGTTTTGCTCATCCGGTCGAGGAAGATAATCTGGCTCGACTGCAGGACCAGATAAATCAATTGATTCAGGATGTTGAAAAAGAAGGTAACGCCCCAGGGGTCGAAAATGGCCCCACGATTTGAGGTCAGCTGAGCTATGGCAAGCCGTGTTGCGGCAAGTCGTGGTCGGGTGCGGTGTGCTGTGCCCCGGTGAGGTTCGGTGCAAGGTGTGGCAAGGCATGGGCGGTGGGATTCCCTTAAACGGCACCCACCGCAAATTTTTAAAAAAGGAAATCGGTTAAGTACGTACGTATGGAAAAAATAAAGGGCAAATTAAAATACAAGTACGACCCAAAGGCAGATGTCCTATACTCTTTTATTAATAAGCCACACCCAGCAAAATCTTTGGAGATGGGTAATGGTATTCATATCCGCGTCGAGCCATCGAGTAAAAAAATAGTTGGCTTTACAGTACAAGATTATGCAAAAAGAGTGCTGGCAGGTACATTTTCTTCCGTACCATATTTTAAACATTACAAGCTACCACAGCCAAAACATAAACACCTGTCGCACGTACCATAAATGATTCTGGCAAAAGGCTGATTATGACATCCTATATTATTATTATCTGTGTGATAATTACATCCGTTATCACATCTTCTGTGATAATGTATTTTGTAGCAAGATTTCAACACAAAAGGAGAGCTAAGTCTACTAATCCATATTATCCGTCGGGATATCCTGTAAATGGGATACAAGGGGCTCAAGTAGAAGTGATATCCGGATCCACTGGGATCCAGGGACGCTACCCCCAGGAGCCTAAAGTGAGTATGAGCAGTACAGTTGCTTTACAAGATTCGCAACTGAAGATGATGAAAAGCAATGGCACCATAGCACTGTTGATGGATAAAGATGGTGAAGAATCATCATCTGGATCGTGGTTTGAGAAATATCTTCCAGATCTGGATCATAAATCCGATTCTAAACCACCAAAGTCCCGGTTTGATCTTTTGAGAGGTGAATAGTGGCTATTTTCCTCATAGTTGCCATCAATACTGTTGCCTTCCTGGCCTATGGTATTTTATATTTGTCTGATATGCAATATCGTATCGGAATAGTTCTGAAAAGTGTTATTAAACGCTAACACCCTTCTTTTAGCATCAAGGACTGTTACATCGCCAATATTATTAAATGCTGGCCGCCCGGTAATCGTGAGCCGGAAAAGGCAGAACGTGAGGAATGTGTTAAATTTCTGCATAAACAGATTCAGATCCTTAACCCCCAAAAGATAGTCCTACTAGGAAAAACGGCCATCCGGGGCTTGTTCCCTCATTATTCTGCTGTGTCCGTGGACTCTCTAAGGGAAATGACCAAAAAAGGTGAGCTGACATTCAATGCAACCTATCCAGTCATAATCACTTACCATCCCAGTGCCCTGCTCCGGGATCCTTCTAGACGAATTGGTGCCGCGGAAGATTTCCGATTTATCCAGAAATCTTTAAAGAAAATACTTTAAATCTTCGTAATTTCACGGTACAATAGGGAAGGAACTACTTCCACTGGGTTGGACTATGTATAAACACTACCAAACACACGAAGAAGTTCTTAAGGACCTTAATGGGCTTTTTAGGACTGTGGATTTAGAGCCATATTCCTCAGCCATGTTGAACATGTTCATGCAAGATGTGAATACTAAAATATTTGGGGATGGTATAATAACCCGCAGGGTATCCGAAGGCATGTGTAGTAGACTACGTAAGGCTCTGGTGATCAAACTACGTAAAAAATATGGGGAATGGATCAATATATATGACTTAAATGCCAAAGACATGACTTTTACCACGAATTTCAACACCATTTACCGGACCGATCTGGGTCGGTTGTATGGGTATGAGCCGGGTTCCATTTTTGATCATCTATTCTATACAACGCACAGCTTTGAGCAGTTTCGGGAGCGTACTAAGGATATTCCCATGGATCTGATCAAGCTGGCCTATAAACGTGTGCGGAAAACCGAACCTACGGCCGCAGACATACTTCGGGTCATGCTGCATAATGCTGATGAGTTTTGTGAAACGTCCGATAGCATCTATGTGAACATACGTACAGGGATCGTTGTGATCGAGAAGTACCCAAAGGATATTATGATTGTGAAGACATACCTGAACCCGGACATGGACTATCCGAAGCTGGGGTGGTATACCAATAATTTATGTAGCTATGAACTGGTTAAATCCGAATTACGCATGAAATTTGCCAAGCTTGAGAAAAAGGAGCGTATAGATATCCCACACATAGTTTCTGAACAGCTGGATTATGAGACGTATGTTAAATATGTTTCCATTCCCAGTACGGGCGTGGCACTGTAAATTTCTCATGAAACCGATTCCGTCAATAACCACTGGCACAAGGCCCGTGGCTTGTAACTAAGTCCCCGGCCAGCATGCCCACAAGGGGCGTATATAAAGTCAATATATTAGCAGCAGAATATAAACAACAGATCTTCAGGGATGGCGGGCTATGAACATTACCAAGAAGCCCTTTGAATTCTGGAATTATCGGGATACCCGTAAAGAGAAATTCCATAAGCCTAAACCGGTCCAGCTATATAGTACCCAGACCGGGCCGGGGCCTAAGACTGTCCCCGGGTATATCTCCCACCATATCCTATTACCGATATCAGATCTTCCGAAGATGCTTATAGACCGACTAAAGGCTGACCTTACTATATCCAATCCAGAGTTTCAGAAAGCTAAGAAGTATGGCAAGGGATTTGTGCCTTATTCGATACCGGAGTTCATATATCTGTATGCGATTGATACCAAGTACCTGGGCCTGCCCCGGTCGGTGAAGATGAACTATGTTCATGCCAGGTTCAAGGAGTGTGGCCTGGCACTGAACCTGGTGGACGTCCGGCCGGATTTTCCGATCATAGATTTTAAACAGAAACTTGATATTAATCCATATTTTTATCAGATTGATGCTATAAATCGTATTACACAGGGGAATGTTTTAATCCGGTTAAAATGTGGTAAGGGGAAGACGATTCTCTCGTTAATGGCAGTGGCTAAAATCCGCTTAAGGACTCTTATTATTGTTCGTACAAAGATACTCATGAAACAGTGGGTAGATTCTATTAATCAGGTTTTTGATATCAAACCGGAGGAGATTGGAATCATCCAGGGTAAAACCAGAAAAATAGGACTTATTACGGTAGCGATGGAAGAAACCCTTGTGAATCTTACCAGGGAAGAGAAAAGAAATCTTGGTGGAATGGTGGGGCATATAGTGATTGACGAGGGGCATGAGGCAGCCGCCACTCAGTACCGAGATCTGCTGACCTATTTCAAAGCAAGGTATGTTACGGGCCTGTCGGGAACTCCGGAGAGGGACGATGGACTGACACCTGTTCTGAAGCTTTATATAGGACCGATTGTAGAGATGGATGATCTAGGTGATTTCAAGACCCGGGTCATGCTTCGTAAAACAAACTTTTTCTATCATTTTGAGGGTAAAAAGGACAAATATCATAAACTCATAGAGGCACTGATCCATAATGAAGACCGGAACCAGATGATTATCGGGGACATTCTCAAGCTTACCGGGGAGGGTCGGATCGTTATCTGTTATTCGAACCGGATTGAGCATATGGAAATCCTGGAGCAGATGGCCAAGAAAGCTATGCCGACCCTTAAGACCGATATCCTGGCATCCCGGAAGTACGGGGTATCTTTAAAAATAGAGGATCAGAACTTGATACGTGAAAACTTGAAAAATTTAAACCTGCATGGTATATTCGGGGGTAAGATTGTGGAGCAGGGGTTCGACTGCCCACCGTTAGAGGTAGCTATAATGGCTACCCCGTCCAAGTCCCGGCGTCTGATTGAGCAGGTCCTGGGTAGATGCCAGCGGGAGTACCCTGGTAAGAAGGAAGCTATTATTTTGGACTACATTGACGAACTTACCAAAGTCCTTTTATATCAATTCTTTGCGAAGAATAGAAGGATATATAAAAACTATCATAAAGAATATCTTCTTTAGTTTCGTAGAAATTATGATTATTATAACTATAGGCAGTACCGGCACAAGGGGGGCATATGAATATTCAATTTCTGGAACAGGCCACGGTTGTTGCTATATGGTTGGTCTGGTGGGTATTCGTAGCATGCGGGCTTATTTGCCTTTTTAAGATAATGAAGACGATTTTAGCTAAGGACTGATCTGAGCCACATCGAACCCTGAAAGGATATTGAAATATGGATGCACAGCGATTTGATGCAATCGTTTTAGATCAGCTGAATTCGATAAAGAAAGTCCTGGCTTCAAAAAATAAAGAGTATGGCATAGGGGATCGTCTTCATAATTTCAAGGTGGCTGCCAGAATCGCTAACAGCACTCCGGAGCGGGCCCTGCATGGCATGATGATGAAGCACCTGGTATCCGTGTTTGATATGGTTGATGCCTGCGAGAACGACTGTATCAAGCTTACTATGCCATTAATCGAAGAGAAGTGTACGGACCTGGTCAATTACGTTATTCTTCTGAAGGCGCTATTAATAGAAAGGGTAGAGAAGTCGGCGGGGTACTGAATGTGGAAATCCTTATAATTTAAAAAAGGAGCCATCATGTATGACATGGAAGAAGAGGAAAACTCAGACATCGATCTGATCTATGCAACCTTGCAGGAAGCCGGCGTAGAGAATATAGATACGGACGACGAGCTAAATATTGAGTTAGCCGAACATGACGGGATACCCCCTGTACGTGTTTCAACGAAAAAGAAACGTTTGATAAAGAAGCGTAAATGAGAATTTTTGACTGGAAACCTATCCATACTGGGGACATACCCGTAAAACAGGTATCGGCCATCAGCAAACAATTTAAGCTCAGCCGGGTCGCGGCCGAGATCCTGCTCCGTCGTGGTATCACTAATAAAGATACCATTAATAAATATCTCCACGGGACCTACGCCAATATGTACAGCCCGTATTTGTTCAAAGACATGCTCAAGGCCGTAGTCCGCATAAAAAGGGCCAAGGAAAAACAGGAAACCGTCTTTATTCACGGTGATTATGATGCCGATGGTATTTTATCCACGGCCATTATGAAGATGACCATGGATACAATAGGGGTCAAAGCCATACCTTATGTTCCAGACCGGGCCCTGGGGTATGGGTTATCGAAAGAATCCATTGCCCAGGCTATTGAACAGCATGTATCGGTGATCATTACCTGTGACTGTGGGAGTAATGAACACAAGGCCCTGAAACAGGCCCGGGACAGTGGTATAGACGTTATAGTCCTTGATCATCACAGCTATTCGAAGCGACCTAAGGTATGTGCTTTCATAAACCCGGAAGAGCCCTGTTACCCGTTCTCAGAACTCTGTGGTGCCGGCGTGGCCTTTAAGTTCATACAGGCCCTGGACAATGAGTTCGGAGGGATTCAACCAGAAGGGTTCCTGGAACTGGTGGCAGTGGCAACCGTGGCTGATGCTGTTCCGATCATTGATGAGAACCGGATAATCGTCAAGGAAGGCCTAAAACGCCTGTCCCAGCCGGGTAATGTCGGGATGTACCACCTGCTGAAGGTCTGCAGTCTATTGGGGCGTAAGATAAGCACAGAGATGGTAGGGTTCATTATAGCCCCCAAGATCAATGCCCCGGGCCGGATAGCACACCCCCGACTGGCCCTGGACATGTTTCTGACCCAGGACCAGGTCGAGGCTGACAAGATGGCACATGAGCTGGCGAATATTAACAAAAAACGCATGGATATCAATCGTAAGATTCGGGATGAAGCCATAGAAATGATTGAGAAACACTATAAAAACGACTGTTTTCTGGTGCTTCATAATGATTCCTGGAATAAAGGGGTCATAGGGATAGTAGCCTCGACGATCGTAGAGCTTCTGCATAAGCCTACGGTCATAATATCCGAGGGATATGGCTCAGTACGTACCGTACCGGAATACCCGCTTATAGAGACTCTGAAGGCCTGCAGTAACCTGTTTGAGCGGTGGGGAGGACATCCCATGGCCGCGGGTTTAAAAATCAAGAAATCGAAGATCGATGCATTTAGAAAACGTATTAATGAGATAGCTGGTCAGGTCCTGTCCCCGAACCCGGTTCCGTATATTAATTTTGATACCAAGCTGAAGATTCGGGACATAAATATGAATCTGGTGGAGGACTTGGAGCGGCTGGAGCCATTTGGCAATGGTAATCCCTTACCGCATTTTGTAATGGAAGACCTGGCCGTGGCCAGGGACCGGGTTACTAAGGATGGCCAACATCTACAATTAACAATTCGTAAGGATAGGCGGATGTCGTCGGTGGTGGGGTTTTGGATGGCTCCATATAGTGAACTGTTTATTGACCCGGCCCAGCGGTTTGATGTATTGTTTTCGGTTGATCGGAATCGGAAGAACTATGAGCGGATCATATTGCGGGATCTTAAAGAGGTTTCGCTTGATTGGTAACTATAATAAAATCAAGGCCCCAAACAGAGGACTGTCGTATAATAAATAGTTGCACGCAATTTTGCGGCGACCAGATTGGAGAGCGCGGTGAAAAGATACGTTCTGTTTAATATGGAAAAGATGTCGCTTGGCGAACCGTTTTGCAGGAATCAAGCCCCGTTGGTTGTGCCGGACAACTGTATCCTGTATCAACTGGTGGAAGTCACCGCGCTGAAGGCAGCAGAGCGCCGCAAAACTGTTCGGTCGAAGCTCCCCGTGCAACAAAGCAATGCCAAAATTTTCGCCGACACTGTGGAATCATGCGAGCCGTGCGATTATTGCGTAGACAGGCAGCATCCCAACTGCAAAGATCGACGCACCGAGTATTTCCCGTCATGTTTTAAAGGGCGAAAACTTCGGCATTGCTAAGACGTTGGAGGAAATATGCGACATAGAGAACAATTAATTATATGGGCAAAAGCATGGCGTAAAAAGTTACATCGTAACGAATACAATAAGTATCCTGTTTTTGGGGCAGCAGCAGTTGTCGAATTTATAGACAATATGCTTTTGCCAAAATTAAGGAATATGTCGCATACATCCTCCAACAGGCGCGTTACGCAAGGGGCGAAACGCCCACATGCGCAGAAGCGCACGTCGTAACACGCCGCACGTTGTGCAAAATTTCCGCCTGACCGTTTTATAGGTGGTTGGGCGTACCGCACTGCATCCGTGCGGCAAACGTTGTACGCTATAGTTTGCGAACCATTTAATAAGGAGTTTTTATGGACAAGAAAGAAGCCATTTCTATTCTCAAAGATAATCTCCCCGCCCCGAATATTGGCGAACGACGGATAAAACTTACTGAAGCTATGAATTTGTCCATAAAATCTCTGGAAGATGAGGAGTCGCAAACAACAAGCGTACAACAGCTCAAGCATGAAATTGCCTCCACTATGGTCCCGCTTTTTCTTGCGTTAAAAAATAGTGATATGGTTGGAATGTCGATTCACCTTGATAAAATACGGCAACTATCATGCGATTGAGCGGACGTTGGCTGAAACTACGGTCAGCTTTTTAATTTGAAAGGCGCGGTTTATGGACCAAGAAGCCCGTGAAGTTATCGTAAGGTTGGAGGATGATATGCAGGAGCGTTGTACCGCGCTGGAGGCTACGGTAGCTTCCCTCCGCATCAACCAACATACGCAGCCTGCAATTTGCGCTCATCTCAAAGTCAATCATCTGTGCTATGTGTGGGGGCATCGCGGCAAGAAGGTCTGTGCCTGTTGTGAAAAAGCGCGCAAACAGCAGGCGAGTGCGTAACACGTTGGTGGAAATAAACTTTTCTCTGGAGGTTACGCATATATGAGCAGAGTTTTAAGCCTTATCAAACAGTTTAGAGCGGCAAATTATCAAGATACTTCTGGTGTTATCGTGAGAGATATTATTTGTAAAGAGATTGAGTCTGCGGCTATTCTCGATGTTAAGGAGTGCGCCTTCGAACCTGTGGTAGCTGCCAACTCCGCATCGGCTAACACAGGCAACCCAAAATTGCCGGAATACAATGCTGTGGAATCTGAGTTCACACGGTGGTGGCATAAAGATGGGTTAGGTGAAAATTCGTTGTCTTATCGTAATCTCAAACAGTTTTACGATATTATAGTCCGGCAACCTCGGGCGGGTGTCTGAGCGTTGTAAGAAATTTATGCCACTCTAATTTTCAGATGTTGGCGCAAAGAAAAGGAGAAATCATGAAAGTAGCAGCTGTTCAAAAAAGAATTAAAGCTCTTCAAAGTGAGATTAAGCAATTACGTGAAACGAAAAAAACATTGAAAGAAGATGATATTTCTTTATACGGAGACATAGGTAGAGTAATTGCGCGTCGTCTTCATGCGGACAATCCATATAACATAGCTACTCGTACAGCTATTTTTGACCCGATTATGAAAGACATTAAACCTTTAATCGACAAAGCAATGCGCCAACAAAAAACTAAGGAAGTGGCATAAACATCTTACAACAGTGCCATGCTAGGAGATTTTGCGCGTGAAAAGGGCTACTAAGGTGGAAAACGGTGCGCCATTGTGTGTGAGTGAAAAATTGTCGCATTGTTGTAGCCATTGCGACCAGTATGCGCATTGTGGCCACACAAAGGAGAAACAAATGCAAGCAAGACCAGTAGCAATATTCCAATCCCCGAATATTGTAAGGGACCTTCGTGCCTTGCCGGAGTTTAAGATCGCTGCACAACAGTTTCGAGATGATTTAGGGCACAAAATGGTAGAGCACAAAAAGAAAATCAAAACTGACGGTAATAAATTGTGTGGATTTATTATGACTCCTGAGTACAAAGCTATGTTATTCACTTTTTGTCCTGATCTTGTTCAGATACCTGCTCGTTTGGGTGAGTTACCTATGCTGTATGGTATGCCTATTGAAGAAGGCGAAGTATCAACCATAGCATTCAAATTCGAGCAAGACGCGCTCGCAGATCACTGAGGAGGCGGGGACTTCTGCGACCTGCTTGAGCTGGGCGAAACGCCCACATGCGAAGCGCACGTCTTAATGCATTGTATAGAGCAAAAAACGAAGATGCGCCAACGACAAAGAGGGGAAATTTATGAGCATAAAGTCTACACAGAGAATTTCGAGAGAACGTGCGTTATCAATCATTTTATCTGAGGTGCCTTTATTGCCAAATGATACTTTAGGAGATATGATGGATTTTCTTGCTGATTGTGGCCAAAGTCATCATGTCTCAAAATTTGATAATTTTATAGTATCTGATTTCAATAATGAGGATGCGCCCACAGAATAACAATTATTATAGGCGGTGACCAATGCAATTAATTGAGTATCGGTACCTTCACGACGCACAGGTTAGGACGTTGGTTGATTCTTTGGAGCACCATATTCATGCGTTACAGTTTACCCCTTCCGAGATTCGGGAGTGTGCTATGCTGGCGGCTATCCATTACGAACGAAGACGGTCATCACAGAGTATAAGTCTGGCAAGAAAGGATAATATGCAAAACGTAGACCCGTATCATTACAGGGAATCGTGTCTTTGCGAGGCTTGTACCAAGGTCCGGCAGAATGCTTTAGAATCACTAAGCACAGACGTACAACATAACAATAATGCCAGGGATGCCATTGCCGCATGGGAGAATCATTGTGACTGCTCCCACGACTAAAGTCGTGGGCTTCCATGAGTCATTACCAA
>OFOB01000010.1_pt1 | contig 23149 bp, 35 predicted proteins | sample 1542271 | NCBI WGS metagenome assembly OFOB01 (sample SAMN04958490, study PRJEB24370) | sediment metagenome | isolation source: lake sediment | place: USA: Lake Hill lake, St. Paul Island, Alaska | collected 2013
CTTTCCCTACACGACGCTCTTCCGATCTCCGGTCTGACCCTGAAGACCCGTCCCACCCTGGCTTCCTATCGGTCCCTCAATACCAGTTTCACCCTGTTGACCAATTAAACCCGTTAAACCACGGAGACCCGTCTGGCCCTGAAGACCAGTCAGGCCGCGGACGCCCGTCTGGCCCTGAAGACCTGTAGCACCCTGTGGACCTCCCGGAGGGCCCGGAGGACCGGGTACACCGGCATCTATGGCGTTTTTGACGCTCTTAAAAGAGTCGTAGGGGATATCTTCTGCACGGAGGGCGCCTGGCTGTTCGAAATCGAGCTCAATCCACTTACGTTTTGTCTTAGACATAGGATTAAACGACTCTCCTAGCTTTTTGTCGTGCAAGGACTTACGTCCACACGAATGTGTCCCACTCGGAGTGTAGCTATTAACAGATGATTAGCGAGGAGTCTTAATCTATTAAAAGATTATCAGGAGGCACAAAGAAAAGCTCACAAGGATTGTGAGCCTTGAGGTTTAATTTTGGGGACTGGATTTTTTATTAATGAATTTAATGAAATTTTTCATAGATCCTCCCATTGAGATATATGTTTCCATAAGATCCCAGGATTTTTCGATCACTTCATATAGAAAGAGCTCAGGCTTTTGATTTCTTGCGTAGGCTTCCATTTTTCGATATACGCTGTCTTGGACTCCCACGGCCCTTTTTAATTCGGTTTGTCTTGGCATAAATCCTCTTTTTCTGTTTCAATCCACGCCCCCGCACGGGGAGCAATTGCATGTCTTTTTTAGCGATACTGGCCACAGCCGGGGTACCCTTCGGTGCCTGTTGTTTCTCTGCAGTCAATGCCTGAGATATTTCCCGGACCTTGTAGCCTTCCTCAGATAATTTAATAAAATCGAGCACAGCTTCCGACCATCCATTAATATGGGTGAATTTACCGTAAGCAATACCATGCTCATACGTATTCACGTTAATAATGTAATTATGCGTACCGAAAGCATCCGCCCGGCTCGGAGCATTTTCACGACCACTGCAATCCTGCTCATCAGTGATAACAATAATACGATCGGCCGTCTTCTCATGATCCTTAACGTAATTCATGACCTGTTCTAGGAAGATACCACCACCGCCCAAAGGATCTTTCATCCCATAGATGGCATCGGACAACGCAAAGCCACGACGAGACGGGACCAACTGGGTCTTATGGATCCTCGTATGGTCATTGCCGGCCGTGGCATATATAACAGGGATCTCACAGAGCTCCCGAACCAGAACCGCCAAAGCACAGGCAGCTTTAGCACGATCAATCTCAGATTTTTCTGAAATTTTGGCTCCATACATGGACCCAGATACATCCACGATCAATATGGTCTTACCCTTCAGCTTTTCTTTTCTTTCCCTTCCAACGACCGATACATGGCCTGTTCCAGCTCAGGCTCATACGTCGGGGCATGAACAGCCGCGGACAGATAACGGAACGGTAACACTTTTGAGCCATCCATCTTGTTCAAAGCGTCACGTACCATACCCTCATCCACTCCGACATTAACAAAATTACGCAGGTTACGAATAAGAGCCAGAGTTAGTTAATTTATAGTCAATTATAGCTATGATACAATCAACTACTTTTAACCTCCGGAAGCACCAGGGACTCTACACTCCTAGTGAGTTCGATAGTCAATGCGAGCACATTCAATGCACCGACAGTGTCGGCATCCTGCGTGTGGCCGCAGGCAATGCATCGAAAATTCTCTCCTACGCGACTCTTCTTCGACACCACCCTACAAATAGGACACGTCCGGGAAGTATTGGCCGGAGGCACGAGCACAAGACGAACACGGTTCTCTTCTGCTTTGGCCTGAGCCCGGTTGAGTACTCGCCGGTATGTCCATGGCGTCATAGCTTTTCTAAAATCTTTTCCACGATCTTTTCTTTTACCACGTTTAAGATTTTTAAGATCTTCCATTCCAAGAATTTTAAGATCATTCCAAGGAATATGATTCAGATTTCGATTGATAAAATTCTCACGTTCCCTAATAGCTCTGAGTTTTCCTTTAGAACCTGGAACACGCCTTTTAATTTTATCACGAAGTGGTATAAAATCTTTTCCATAAAAGGCTCCATCAGAATCAGCAAGGAGTTTATTAACTCCTTGGTCGATTCCAATTATTTTACCCGTTGGTTTAATGTCCTCTGTTTTACACTCAATCCAGATAATAAGATGGTTTTCAGAAAAACAGCAACCCTGAATAAATTTTCCATCCTGACTAAGCCATTTGTTAATGGGTCGGGTTTTTCTGGTGGGAATAGTGATCCTATCCCCCTTTTTCAGGGAAGAAATCTTAACTACAAGATCAAAAGATTTTTCTCCCTGTTCTATAGACACAAATTTACTATCCAAGATAGCCGAGCCATTGAACACGGGACAGGAAGCTGTTTTTCCAAGTTCATGTGCAGAGCGTTTAGTTGCTACTACTGTTTCAAGAGCTTGCTTAAGGGCATTGGATTTATAGCGTTCAGAAAGTCTTGTGTTCTGCAGTCGCGCCAGAGTATCTTTATCAAGTCTACCTGGTGCAATCCAAAGAGAGTTGATGTAAAAGTTAACAGCAGCTCTATAGGCTTGCAGCAGAGTTGCAAGAGCTCGTTTCTTTTTTTCAGTGATAAATTTGGTGGTTACTTTACAGGCGCGTCGCATAACTCACTCTTTAATTTCTGTATTTTATTATGTGCCCGTCTTAAGCCATATAGACGACAGCAAAAAGATGTTATGACAGCTACCAAATCTTTTAATAAATCGTTCTTTTCTTCTTTGTCTCTATTTATAACTACGAGCTCACAGTTTAATTTGGGCAAAAGTAGTTCAAAATATCCGAATCCGAAACGGGTTAGCCGATCTTTATGTTCTATTACAATTCTAGATGGGCTACTGTTTAAAAGTTTTAAAAGTTTAGGCCTTGAATCATTCATCCCGGATGCTATTTCTTTTACTATTTCTTTAATAATCCATCCTTTAGAGGCACAGAATGTAGAACATCTCTCAGTCTGTCGTAGGAGATCATCTTTTTTATCGTGGGATGATACTCTACAATATATCCAAGCAACCCCTTCAGGATTAGTGGGGACTGAGGGTGTTTCTTGAACAATAATAGTACCAGATGGCATTTGAGTGAATGGAGATGGGAATCTACCTGTTTTGACCCATCGCCAGGCGGTGAGGTAGGAAATTCCTTGTTTTTTGGCCCATGCGGAGAGTTTCATAGATATACCTGACTATAGTTGAGTATATCCATGAATAGATTATTAAAAGATTATTAAGACCACCGATCTTTTTATCCTGGAGGAGTTTTTCCCAGTTCTCCTTAGAATTACCCTTGGCAGAGATCAGGGTCTCCCAGGTTTCCGGGGTCTTAATAATCTTCAGCTCATCCTTAACCAGACGATTCCACATATCCTGCTGTTCCGGGGTATCCGGTTTAGGATGGGTCAGAAAAAGGACGTCACGAAGCCTGACGGTGCCATCCTGATTGAATTTTTGCATGCTGTACTCATTAAATTTCTTAAAAGCCCTGGCAAGACTCTTCTTGGCCTGAGCCGAGAGAGGCTGGCGCTTCTCCCTATTCCAGATCGCTATAAATTCGGTTAATTCGTCTGGGCGCTGAATAATCTCAGGCAGGAGTCGGGACACCAGATGTTTGTGCGTATCCAGGCGAGCCATTTCCCGGGCAAGATACAGAGGAACATGACGCAGCTTCATCAGAGTGCGTGCATCAATAGCAATCTGAGCTGCATGTAAAGGATCCACTTTTACGATAAGATCCTTGATACGCTCAGCATGGGAATCGCCGCTTTCGTAGAAAGCATCTTCCCACAAAAAGGCAGTCATGACGGCACGGTAAAGCTTTTCTTCCGCATTCACAGCAGAAGTGGGAGCACCACCATGAGTCGTTACTGGGTCGTGAATCTTTTTGTTGAGGGAAGACATCAATTCCACCTTTGCTATATTATGTATGATTGAAGGTATCTATGTCGATACCTTTATTGATCGGGCGGTGTCTCACCACCGCCGCAAGTCACCTGTGTAGGAACAAACGAGACAGCTCTTTTTGTACTGCTGCTCTACCAACTGAGCTATCGGCTCCACTGGGGAACCGAGACGGACTCGAACCGCCGACCCGCAGTTTGTATAGAAGAATTCCATCTCTTCACCATACACAGGATTTATTTATAGACGATTTTCATCGTCGTGATAATCCCCCGTCTGGGAATGAGCGATTCAAGTTTCGCCTTTCGGCGTTCTATTATCAGTAGAAGTAACTCAAATCTAGCGCCACAAACGGGATTATTTAGGGCCTGGGAATCAGCAGTCGCACACAATCAATCCGCCGCATGTATTTTCAAAGATCACTGCGATAAATATAAATGATTAAAAAATAGATGTCAAGTACAAAATAAAAAATTATTTATTTTTTATTTATAAATCAAAAAAGCCTATACAGAGATCGTACTGACTTCGGTCGGCAACCCCATATCACGAAGCAAATTCAAAAAAGGTTCCGGATCCAATTCCTCTACATTTACCATGGTCTTAGGATTCCATATGCCCTTTCGTAGCAAAATAGCAGCAGCTACCGGAGGAACTCCGGCCGTATAACTGATGGCCTGGGATTCCACTTCATTGAAACATTCTTTATGGTCACAGATATTGTAAATAAAAATACCTCGATACCCCCCATCCTTTGTCCCCTGTATCATGGTACCTATACAGGTCTTACCCGTATAGTCAGGCGCCAGGGAGCTTGGATTAGGCAGCAGAGCTTTAACAACCCGAAGCGGAATGACCGGGTGACCGTCAACCGTTATTGGTTCATGGGAGAGTAATCCCAGATTCTTGAGGACTTTAAAGACTGTGATATAATGGTCACCAAAACCCATCCAGAACCGAATAGTGTTGGCATTGATATTCTTTGACAAAGAATGGATCTCATCATGCCCGGTCAGGTATATTGGACACTTCCCCACTACCGGGAAATCAAAAATTGTCTTCTCGGTGTGAATACCTTTTTCTACCCACTTCCGATCAATCCAGGCCCAGACCTTGCCCACGAACTCCCTAAAATTGATTTCGGGATCAAAATTGGTGGCAAAATACCTGCCATGATTGCCTGCATTGACATCCATGATATCTATTACATCAATCTTGTCAAAATATTTTTTAGCAGCCAGGGCACAATAAGCATTAACAACTCCTGGATCAAATCCTATACCGAGAATAGCGTTGATACCCCTCTCAGTACAGCGATCCTTCCTCTTCCATTCGTAATTCCCATACCAGGGTGGTGGCTCACAGATGGTCGCTACCCGGTCGGGCTCCTCATGTATGGCTGTATCTATATAAGAAGCCCCGGTCCGAAGACAGGCTTCCAAAACGGACATATTGAGGAAAGCGGTCCCGAGATTAATGACTATGTCGGACTGGGTTTCTTCAATTAATCTGGAGGTGGCATCTATATCTAAAGCATTTAGCTGCCTGGAATAGATATTCATGCCGGAATCTTTAATGTTTTCCTTACGGTGGATACTCCGTATTATGTCATCACATTTTGAAAGGGTTCTTGATGCAATACAGATATCCCCAAGGATATCATTATGTTGTGCACATTTATGAGCTGCTACATTTGCAACACCACCGGCCCCCACAATCAAAACATTACCCATTTTATTACCCCCAGATTTTAAGAATGTGATGTTAGAAAATCATTATAGGTGAATTGACGTATGAGCTCTGTCTTTCCATCCAGACGTTTAACCACGATCGATGGCATATCCAGACCATTAAACCAATTCTTCTTGACCATGGTATATGCAGCCGCATTCTGGATCCGAATAGTATCTCCGACCTTTAACTTTTTTGCAAATTTATATGTCCCGAAAACATCCCCCGCCAGACAGGATCGCCCGGCTATAGAATAAACATAAGAACCAGTTTTTAACCCCCCGGCCACCCGGGCCGGGTATCGGTATATCAGATGATCCAGCATATGGGCTTCGACGGAGGCATCAATTATAGCTATTTGATGAGCTCCTGAGTTGGTAATATCTACAACGGTTGTTACTAATTCCGCGGCCCCCGATACTACAGCATCACCAGGTTCAAGGTATACCTGAATTCCAAACTCTTTACTGAAATTCTTTAACATATTAGCAAATTTTATTAAAAGATAATTAGAATTGGTAAAAGCTATCCCACCACCAAGGCTTACCCACTTGACTACTCGTAAAAGGTATTTAAATTTGGTACTAATACTTAGGATTGATTGTTGTATATTGATGAAGTCACCATTCTCACAATTAAAATGAAACATCAGCCCATCAATTTTATCCAGGCATCGATACGCATCCGGATAATTCACCCCCAGTCGGGACCGGGCTCGGTTCGGATCAGCAATGTCAAAATGGGAATAGCTGAATCCTGGATTGATACGCAAGCCTATGCCCGGGCCCCTTCCATCATGACCCTTATTTACTATTTTTGGATAATATTTCTGAAGTTGCGTGACAGAATTAAAAATTATTTTATCTGCATATTTTAATACCTCTTTTATATCCCTATCTTTGTATCCTACACAAAATGAATGAGTTTCCTTACCCATCGTGCCACTTAAACCAAACTTCTCATACCCCAGACGGGCTTCATAGACAGAACTGCTGGTGGTCCCATCCAGGTATTTCCGCATAAGATCAAAGACGGACCATGTAGAGAAACATTTTAGAGCCAATACCACCTTGGCCCCGGATAGTTTACGGACCTGGTCTATTATTTTCAGATTCTTAAGTAGACGCTTTTCATTGATTAAATAATAAGGGGTTTTTATCATTTTAAAATTCCCGAACTTTTAATAAAAAATGGGCTGGGACTCGTCTTCATAATCTGATTCCGATACATACGACTTTGGGAGTATGAGAGATTGAGGAACTTACGCGGTCTAGAGGAAGCAACAAAATATAATCGACTTTCCTCATCATAATTATCAGAAAGTGCATGCGGCCATACACCTTCCTCCACCCCTACCACGAATACCCGGTCGAACTCCAGGCCCTTGCTGGCATGGGCCGTCATCAGTTTCACCCCATGCCCACTATCCTGCTCCAGAAATGTGCTCGCCAGGATCAATTCTTCTACCGAATCGAATCCAGAGACAATATTCTCGAAAGCCTGCAGCATAAATAAATCTGACTCCTTGACCAGAGTCCTGCGATACCCAGTCCGGTTCAGGATCTCATACAGAGCCTCGGCCGGCTTCTTGCCTTTCACACTCCCAAGTATGTCCATAAATAAACGGATATCGGACATGTCCTGGGACACTTCTTCCAGATATGCCCGCCCGCGGAGAAACAGTTGTTCCCGTTTGGCGTCACCAAAACCCCGCTTCGGGATATTTATGATACGGGCGATGCTTTCTATATCCGTAGGATTATTGGCAGCTTTCAAATATCCCATAAGATCTCTGACCACCTTCCGCTGGTAGAAAGGGAGCTCTCCAACCACCTTATATGGTATCCGGTACTTGGCAAAAGCCTTTTCAAAGCCCAGGGACCGGGAGTTCATACGATATAGAATAGCCGTCTCTTCATAGCCCTGCATCTTTATGATAGCCTGGGCGATCTTATCAGCCTCATCATCCTGGCTATTAAAAACCGAGACCGAGACCATGCCTGGGGACGGAGACTTAGCCACCATGGGTTGACCATACTGTAGGAATGAGTTGGCGTGGGCTATGATCGAGGACCCGGACCGGTAGTTATAGGACAGGAACCTCTGAGATGGGTTGTAATTCTTAATGAAGTCGTTGATATTATCGGGGTTAGCCTGTCTCCATGCATAAATGGATTGATTTAAATCGCCTATCATCATTAAAGTCAATGTGTTATGAGGGCCATAGATAGAAAGAATGATAGAGTATTGCAACTTGGAAGTGTCTTGAAATTCGTCAATTAATATATGTTTCCAGATCCTGCTATAGTGGTCTTTGCAATCTGGATGCTGCAGGCACTGGTTAGCCAATATCAACAGGTCGTCAAAATCAACCGAGTTATTGGCTTTTAGGATCTCCTGATACTGTCTATAGATCTCATCGATCGGTGACTCAAGCTGATCCTCTTCCTGACCGGATTTAGCCTTGCTGATAATGCCCCGGACTTCATAGGGGTCATCGGTATACCCCTTTGACTTGATGACCGTTTTAAGCACGGATAGCTGGTCCTGGTCGTCGTATATGGTGAATGGTAGCTTCAGGTGGGTATAGTGAATAAACGTCCGTATAACCCTGACACACATGCTGTGGATAGTACTGACCTGCATGTCCCGGATATCGGCCTGGGCCATGAGCCGGGTTTTCATTTCGTTGGATGCCCTATTAGAGAAGGTAAGAGCTAAAATATTCTTGGGGCTCACCCCCTGATCCAGAAGATATAGTATTTTGGCAACCAGCGTGCGGGTCTTACCACTCCCGGCGCTAGCATTCAAAGTCATGACCTGAGCCGAGTCTGTGACCGCGGCATATTGCTCGTCATTCAAACCGTATTTATTCATTTGTAGATTGATCCCGGGGCAGTCGGGTATAGCGCCGGCGCCATCGCATGAGCTCTTTGACCTTCTCCCGATAGTCTTTTCGAAGTAACGGATCGGCCTGCATGGCCTCTACCTCGGTTTTCAACTGATCTATTTTTGTTAGAATTTCTTTAGTATCCATATCTTATGATATGGCATAATTCAGGAAAGATAAAGGAAAAATTATTTCTGAGTGGATTTCTGGCAGGCCTTAAGGGAGTCTATGATCATCTGGGCATGGGTATCGTTATGGTCACGAGCGTCCCAGCCGTCACAATACCCCCGCATATAGGTATCCACGTTCTGTTTAATGCTCGGGGCACAGGACAATAAAAGGATACAAATCAGCAGATATTTGATCATATTTTCCTCAAAATCATGACTACATTGATATTGTCTGGTAGGGATCCACTATCCACGTCCCATCGACATATAGCCGCCATATGGTGATCCGGTAGCTTATTGATGGAATATACTTTATGGTAACCATATACTATAGGGAGTGAACATGCGTCATCAACATTCCCCACGATTACTGCTATATTCTGTTCCTTGGCCACCTTAAACAGAACCTTCTCCACAGTCGGGGTTATCTGGACTATCTCAAGTATTGCTCTTTCCTTCAAACATTTCACCATAAGATCAAACATGGTCATGGTATTCCAGGACGCCTTAAGCTGATACACAGACCTCTGCCCCGTCAGGGCCTGATACCGGCTCATAGATCGTACCTTTATGGCCGAGCCCGACGTGATCTTACTGGTGATTCTGGTTCTTCTACTGAAGAGCTAAAGCCGGTAAAGCCACCCCTAGCAGTATCTATATCACTAACCAGGGCCCGGGCCTGTTTCTTAGGTAGCCATAATTGAACTATAGATTCGTCAGTGTCTTCTATATCCATCAATTGTGATCTTAGGCTTCGTACGGGAATTATTAGGGAGTATCCGTTGGGACCGCGGATCAGCATGGTTCGGGATGGGGCGGTCTGTTGACTCCGAATACCCTCGCTTTCAATATTATCTGGGATCTCGGATCCCCTAAGCTTAGGTGGTTTTTTCCCGTTTAATAGATCGAATCGGCCCATAGTATTTTATCCTAGAAAAGTTTTTGAGGCCCTAAACTTGAAATTCCATCGTTTCTTCATCCTCATAATCTGTCCGGATCGGGCATCGACATACTTTCTAGCTTTACGGAATGTACAATAGAATGTACCAAATCCCCTCAATTCTACCCTGGCATGTTCATTATGTACTTTTTTCATGTGAGCAATGAAAGAATCCAGAACCTGCAGGGCTGCTTTTTTGGTGACCCCGGTGTCCATGGATATTAGCTCTACCAGATCCTCTTTTATCATATGTTATCCCCATTAATACATGCGATATAAAAATCTAGAATAGCCTTGTCGGTATATCCCCGTCTTCTGAGTTCATAGATTATAGGTATGATGAAATTTTCAGGTAATTTATTTACTATCGTGAATTTAAAAAATCCGGATAAATTTTCAATAGGCATATTTCTAATCCGTATCATAGCTATATATTTTATAGCTTCGTAAGGGTTGGTTCTATAAAACATAGGGTCTAGATTATAGGAATCAAACAGCTCTTCCAGGGTCTGACTATTTTCTTTCATTTTATTTCACCTCAATGGGCTTATTTATGCCCTTAGACGTCTCCCCTACATAAGTGATCCTATATTCAGGGTATACTATCTTCAGTTCCCGGGCCAGATTGAGTCCCCAATAATTGAGTAGGAATTCCCGATGTTTATTTTTAATGAAGGTATAGTTCTTATGCTCATGACAAAAAACGTCATAAAAATCAATCCAGCTCTCAAAATGTTTTATGATCTCCTTCGGCAACCTCGGGAGCTCATCATAGTCAATCATCTCTCCCCCGCGCATCCGCCCCTCCCAGATCCCGGACGAGCAGAAGTCGGGCATGACCTTCAGGAACTTCTTATTCGGATTAATGAGAAGTTTTTTCGTTTTAATTTTACGCTTGGCAAAATGTTTATCGATCATCCGGTCGATCTTCTTGTTCACAGGTATCATGATTGTCCCCTTAATATCCAGGCGCCAACTTTTTCCAGAGATTTGGAGTTGGTTCGAACAATCTTTTTTGCCAGTGCTGATAACCCAGTATCTTTAGGAAAGGTAGCATAAAGTTTAGCGAACGGCTTTTTACTGTTGGCTTGGAGCTCCAGATTATTAATAAGTCCAATCTGACTCCATCCATCTTTATTAACATATACCCTGACCCTGGACGTAAGTATTACGCTGTCCTTTGACTTGATGGCAATTATAAGATCGCTATCAAGGATAGATGCAGAACAAGCAATCCCCCTGCAGACCTTATCGATTTTGCTTTTACTGCCACAGGATTTTTTCATACAGTGGTCCTTTCAATTTTAATAAAAGGTTCTTTAGATGTCTTAAAAGGTTCATCATACAGAACACTACCAACCGGCTTAGGTTTCCCTTTAAGATCATCCCAGGATAAACGATGACGTAGAACCTGATAGATATCCCAGAGAATATTGTGCTCTTCTCTTTTAACGGGTACCATACCAATACTACGAATGCTATCACTGGCTTTCTCAAGCTCATCCCGAACGTCACAATATTTCTCTTCCGCATAGCCCTTCCCCACAAAATCCGCAGCCATGTCAAACTGAAGCAGGCCCAGTCGGGCGCAGGTCTCACAAGCATGCGATATGGCCCGGGCCTGACGTTCTGTTAATCTGATTGTATAGTTCATATTAATGTCCTCGAGTGTTTCAGCCCCATCTTGGTAATATAGTTAAAAAGAGCCGGGTCATTGCTCGTTATAACTCTTTCACCCCCTACCTCATTATATTCAATATCAAAAAATATCCCCTGATGGAAATGTACAGTTATTTGCTCTGCGTTTACAATGCCCTTATTGGCCTCAGGGGGAACTTCGATGCTCTTATAAGAATCAACAGATAATATAAAACAGTCCGTGCTCTTCCTTCCAGGCCATACCCCAATACAGCTGGTTATAGACCCCTTTAACAGTATTTTCTTCAGGTCGTAATGATTATATGCAACCTGAATCCCACCAGTAGGGCTGATACACAGGACCGGAGACCGGCTATTAATCGGGAAGCCCCCTGTTTCAAAATCCTTAAGTATCATTGTTTAGTCCCCCAACACTGTGCCACATGATGAGCAAATGTTGTCAACCAATGTTTTGCTGGCTTTCAAACATTCAACACAATTCACAGAATCACAAAATAAATTATATTGTTGACCTTTACGCAATCTCATATCCTTTTCTGTGAAAACCCACCCCGCATGTGCATCTAATAAAGGGTGTATACCACATAATGTTGTCTCTGTTGGCAGTACTACTGCGTGCTTTTCCATAATTTTCCCCTTCAGTAGATATGTTCATCGCTTGGACCGAGCTTTGTCTCTACGACAGGCTCTTTAACCTCTACGGGAGTAGACAGAAGCGTATAATATTTCCTCTGGGTCAGATTACAAAACCGGGTCCAGTTTGACTCCCCATCCCGGTTCCCGGCCGTATGGATGAAATTAATAGAATGATTGATCTGGGCATCCATGGCATCGATCCCGGACACAGTCAAGGCCTCCGGGGTCTGGGGCTTGGTCATACCCTCGTCCCCGTGATGGGATATGATAATATGGGACAATTGGAGCATGACTGGTCCCTCCATTTTAGTTATCCGGGACAGGTCTTTTACCAGACCATATCCAAGAATAGTATGGTGCAGTAGACGACCCTGATCGGTCATTTCGATGGCCACATCCCAGTTATAGGCCAGAATCTTGCCAATATCGTGTAACAGGCACCCGGTCAGGGTTATGTCTCGGTTCAGGGTCGGGGTATTGGCAGCCACCAGATCCGCGGTATTTATCAGGCTTAGGCTATGCTCCAGGAGTCCCCCAAGGTAGTTATGATGGACTTCTCCCACCCCGCCTGGACAGGTACAATATTTGGACATAATGGGGTCTGTTGTGACCAGATCCCATATTTTCTGGCAAATAGGATCAATAATGGTCTTTTTCTTCTCAAGGAGCTGTCCGACGAGCTCTGCGGTACGTACCGGGTCCAGGGCGGGTAGAAGGAGGCTCCTCTCATACGCAAGGCACTCCTTAATGGATTTAATGACGATCTGGGGGGCATCATTATATCGGGTGATCTCTCCCTCGACATCTACGACCATTTTGTTCTTTAGCCATACCCTGGTACGTTCAACCCCGTCCCAAAGGATACCTTTTAGGGCCCCGGACCGGTCGGTCAGTTCGCATTGCAGGAATGAACCGTCTTTCTGTTTGAACGGCTTGAGCTCAACCTTGGATACACTGAAAGTACCCTTAATTGGGGCATTGACTCTGGTGATGGACTTGATTTCTTCAATAAACATATATCTATTCCTGTTCAGGGTTAAATTCTAAAATTTTAACATCATCCGTAAGGATACACTGGAAATCTGGATCGTTCTCCTCATAGGTACACCCTATTGTCACAAGGGCATCCCGGAGATTATCCAGACACCGTTGGATATCCTGTACCGGGACTATGACCCGGATATAATCAGTATCCTCAACAAGACTTCCATTTAATTTTTTGACCAGGTCATTATATGCCTGGATCGCCTATTTTCGTACCGGTTTTTAGACCCCTATAGGACTTGAAAAATGATGTCATCTCTTTTTCGAGTGCTTTAAAGGTCGCTTCAAGTGATGCAAAGGTCTTTTCAAGCATAATATCATACACCCCTTATATTTCAAAGACTTATGTCGTCGTAATTATCTTCTAATTTTTAAATACATACATGGCAAAGAAACCTCTATTCAAGATCAACTGGGAAGATGAGATCACCGCGAAGGGTGATGGTCATAAATATGTCACTACCACCCCTCCCCATCCCCATGGTGAAAAACGTGACGATCGAAATAAACGGTATGTGTATACCCACATCGCGGTGATGGAGCTCCATCTTGGAAGACTGATCGATTCGAATAAAGAAGAAATTCACCATAAAAATGGGAACCCCGCTGATAATAGACTCTCCAACCTAGAACTCAAAACCAAATCCGATCATTCCCGGGGCCATGCCCTGAAAAAGAGATTCTGGAAAAAAAGCCCCAGAAACAAGCCCGGCCGCAAGTCAGCCCGCCGAGTCATAGACCTCTTCCTTAATCGCAATGACCCTGTTAATCACCTATATGCCTCTTTTGTATTGCGATCATACAAGAAATAGAACCAAGATTTTTCCTACACCAATACCATTTAGGAAAAACTGGACATCCTTTACGATCCTGTGAGCGAGAAAGCCCACGGCTTTAGCCGTGAGATGAAAGCGAGCCCTTCCCGTAATAATCTATTGATATTTTCTACGTAAGTAGAAAGACTAACAGCATTATGCGTAAAACTTTTAAATATAGACTGTATCCGACAAAACTTCAGACAACCAAGATGAATAACATCCTGGAACAAACCCGGTGGGTCTATAATGAGACCCTTGCGCTTAGAAAAAATGCTTGGGAATCTGAGAAAATATCTATTCCCCTTTATGCCAGTCAAAAAGAACTCACAAAATGGATATCTGAAAAGCCTGAACTTAAAGCAGTCCAGTCTCAAGTTCTTCAAAATGCCCAAGTCCACGTTGACCTTGCCTTCAAAGCCTTTTGGAGGCGTTGTAAGGCAGGAGAAAATCCGGGATTTCCTCGTTTCAAGGGTAAAGGCTGGTATCATTCTATCACCTACCCTCAGTCTGGATTCAGAATCCATTCCGACGGGGTTTATCTTTCCAAGATCGACCGGGTCAAGATTGCCCTTCATAGACCTATTGAGGGTAATATTAGGACATGTACCATTAAAAAGACTCCTACTAATAAATGGTATGTCTATTTTTCTTGTGAAACAGAAAGACCTGAGCCCCTTCCAAAAACTAATAAAATTGTAGGTATAGATCTTGGACTTTTGACCTATGTTCAATGCTCGGATGGGTCTAAAATTAATAAACCGAGATTTTTTAAAGAAGATCAAAAGGCTCTTGTTAAAATTCAGAAAAGAGTTCAAAACAAGATAACTAAACATACGGAAGCACTTATTCATGAACGAATAAAAAATAAACGGGAAGATTTTTGTCATAAGACGTCTAAGAAACTTGTAGATAAATATGACTTTATTGCTCACGAAGACTTGAATGTTAAGAACATGCTTGAGCAAAAGAAATATTCTAAAAGCATAGCTGATGCCGCCTGGGCTACTCTGATTCAATTCATGACCACCAAAGCTGAAAACGCTGGGCGAGTCATAGTAGCAGTAGATCCCAGAGGGACATCTCAGCGATGCTCGCAGTGCGGAACAGTTGTTCCCAAGACTATTGAGGATCGAGTTCATAATTGTTCTCATTGCGGTTTCAAAACCGGCAGAGACTTAAACTCTGCCTTGGAGATACTCAGACTCGGATTGGAGTCTGTTGAGCGACCATTGCCACGCCGTAAGGCGAAAGCATTGGTAATGACTCATGGAAGCCCACGACTTTAGTCGTGGGAGCAGTCACGATTCAGAAGTAGATCATAACGGCTCATTTTATGATCCTATGAGAGAAAACCACCGCCCTCGTGGCGGTGGATGAATCGAATCCGTAATAATCTATTAATTATTTCAGCATATAGTATAGAAATACATTATGCTGAAAACATTCAAATACCGCCTCTATCCTAAGCGGTCTCAGGAAACCAAACTCAATGAGACCCTGGATATCTGTCGTTTTGTCTACAACAAAACGCTCGAAATACGTAAAGATGCCTGGGAAACCGAACATAAAACCGTCTCCTACTTTCAAACAGCTAAGCTCCTCAGTCCTTGGAAAGAACAGGACCCTAGCCTAGACACAGTACACTCCCAAGTCCTTCAAGATGTTATGATCCGGGTCGATCTTGCTTATAAAGCGTTCTTTCGACGTCTTAAAAGCGGGGATAAACCCGGATATCCGCGATTCCGGGGTAAATTCCGATATGATTCTTTTAATTATCGCCAATCTGGGTTCAATATACATCCGGACTCGACCTTGTATCTTAGTAAGATCGGTAGAATACCTATCATACTCCATAGAGATCCTGCCCCTGGTAAAATGAAAAATTGCACCATTCAGAGAACCAGAACCGGTAAATGGTTTGCTTCTATCGTTATCGATACCAGCAGACCCAAAGACCTGCCCAAGACGGGTAAGATCGCCGGCCTGGATATGGGTTTGAAGACCTATATCATGGCCAGCGATGGGTATAAGGTACCGAGACAGAGATTTTTTAAGACTGATGAGGACGCCTTGGCCAAGGCTCAGAGACGTTTCAGTAAATTTCCGAAAACTGAATCCAGTCCGGATAAGGATAAGGCTCGTAAGGTCGTGGCCCGGGTTCATGAAAGGATTAAGGATCGTAGGGATAATTTTTGTCATCAGACGGCCAATAAACTTGTACATAGATACGATTTTATGGCTGTTGAGGACCTGGATACGAAAGAGATGTTGGAGCAGAAGAAATGGTCTAAGAGCATAGCTGACGCATCGTGGGCTCAATTGTTGCAGAGACTGTCTAACAAAGCGGTAGAGGCTGGTAAGACGGTGGTAACAATTAACCCTCGTAATACGAGTCAGATGTGCTCGCAATGCAGAGCTCTTGTGCCTAAGGACATTAGTGTTCGGGTTCATGATTGTCCTCATTGTGGTCTTAAAATAGACCGTGATCTTAATGCTTCATTAAATATACTCAGACTGGGAATGCAGTCTGTTGAGTATCGGGACTTTGCTGTAAAGCAATGTCTTGATCCGGTCTCATAGAAGCCACGGGCCTTGTGCCCGTGGAGCATTCACGCTTACAGAAGAAACAGGATTTAAATACTTTGAAAATATCAATATTTCCCATAATTCATCCCTGTTTAAAAAGCCGCACATGGATATTTGATTACCCACATCCTATGCCCATTATCTCTACGCCAGTTCATACGCCGGAAACCGGAACCTGGCTCGTCGCTGTATGGACACAAGGCAGCACAGAATTCCTCTGTTTTCTCACTTGACAAGGATTGTGCGGCTACGTTTGGCTATTTGATATAATTTTCAACTTTTTCACAGGGCACACAGGTAAAACTCACCCCGTTCTGGTTATTAAAAACGGGCATAGCACCCTTTTTCATGGCGACCGCGGCAAAACAGAGCCCAGTACGATCGTCCTTGAAATAGGATATTTTATTCGAGAATCTTTTGGTATCTATCTTCTCAACGGTAACACTACACCCGACAAAAATGACCAGAAGCAATCCCAGTAACAATTTCATACCCTCTCCTTTTTAAGATTATGGATAATGGATTCTAATAAGTTCTTCTAATACATCCCCATGACATGGCTTTGGAGCACACCAGCACTGGGCCTTCCAATATAAACATCAAAAGCTGAGCGCTTACAGTGAACAACCACTGGTCATCTTCTTTAACGAAGAACGATGGTCAAGATATAACCAGATACAAGCGCATACCACAGCAAAAATAGTAAAAACATAAAATACCCTGATATACCAGAATGGAATGGAAAAATAAAGCATCACGGCTAAATATAATAAAATCCCAGCCAATAATATGACAAGGATGATACCTGGAACTAATAAGAGATTTCTCAGCTTCATAATTTCTTTACCTTCTTACCCGCTGGACAGTCACAGACATAGGATTGCCGGCCAAGTCCATCATTCCATCTCACGATACCCTTATCCTCACATTTTGGACAATTAAACACCTTCTTCGGCTGGAAAGTAACCATGGACTCTACACCATTTAAAGCTGCACAGATAAATAGAGCCGCAGGCTCATCGAAAAATACAGCTATCGAAATGGCGGTACCACGACCTGACTTGGATCGATCGATCAAATATCCCCGATATCCAGATTGGTATTCTTTATCTTTATGCAGATAATATCTTGGCTTTTTCATCTATTTCTTCTATGATTCAAAAGTAAAGGTTATTTTCATATCAGACCCATCTAGATACGCCTTAATGCCACGTTCCTGCGGCTGTGCACGGCCCGCTTCGGGCGAACTGTAGGCCGCGATCCCTTAATGTAAGGCGCGACATCTTTCCATCGCACCCATTCACCAGCATCAGTATCTGTTTTAACCATAATATAGTGAGTTCCGCACGGCGATATATCAACGGGAGAAAAATTATAATGCTCAATCTGTAGCGCCATATCAAACCTTTCTTTAAGCGGCCTATTTTGCACAACGTCCGCCGCTACCTATTTATCCTCAGCATAAAGGCCGTCTAGGAGCCACTGAGGTGGTTTATTTAAAGGAAAAAACATTTAAAAATCTCCTTAAGCCGCCATCTTATAAACATTCCCCAGCTTCTTGAACTCTTCCTCTGATGCCTCCACAATAGCCTTCAGAGCCACGACCCGGTCCGTCCGGGATATGGCTTCGTCCTTGATACGGATACAGACTTCCTCAACCATCTTACCCCCGACCCAGACCTTGGTATGGGAATTATTCTTGAATATCTGATACACAGCACCGCTTTTGGCCCGGACCAGGACAAAGCCATACCGCAGGTATTTACGGAATTCCTCTTCAGATATGACTTCCCGCAACGTATCCATGGCCCGACGCTCTGACTCCGGGATCCCATTATATTGCAACGGATTCGCTCTGGATTTAAACTGAAAGCACAGATTGCTCTTAATACGTATCCGTTCCTGATCCTTCTTGGTTGGGGCATAGACATAATAATTGCTTAGTGATCCAGTAATATTTAAAGGTGCACATAAAGGTACAAAACCATTTGAGTAGATTGATTCATCATAACCCGTAATGGTGCCCGTGTCCGTGGGGGTTATTCTGTAATTATCAGTAGTCACTGAGGTAGTATATTGATTAGATAGGGTGTAATTCGTACTATTATAATAGATGTTCGGGGTCACCGTCCCAGTCACATTTATATCTTCGATCTTAGTCATATAAGGAGCATACCCATCAGGTTCCCCGGTAAGATATGTCAGATAATCTGCTGTACTATAAATAGCCATAAACAATCCTTTTAAAGGGATACAAGAAAACTTTTAATATCAGATTTCATATCATCTTTACCAACAATGACGGCTTTAATTGCAAAACCATCCTTGATAACACACAGTTTCTCATCTGAAGTTCCCTCGATCAGAGCAACCCCGGACATTTTCTGGTCCAGGGCATCCTTCAGATCCTGTTTGAACGTCTTAGACTCAGCCGTGAACTTCAGTTTCCTGGCATCGTCATGGACATGTATCTCATTCGAATCATACTTCTGAAAACGTAATCCTGCTATAGCGACGGTATTCTTCATGATCTTCACGAGCGGAAACCACCGGTCTCGTACCGGTGGAGGAAGCGAGTCATTTCCAGACCCGGCTCATCCCTAAATGTAATAATCTATCGATATTCATTACATAGGTATAAAGGAACCTATGTAATGAAAGTCATCCGTACCACTAAAATTAAAATCAAGGGATCGTCTAAGGCCCCCGAGGTAATTAAAAATTACCTTCAGGCCCTGAATTGGCTGTCGCCTTTGGCTTTCAATTCTAAAGAAATGAATGCCAATCGCCTTGCCAAGGCTTACTACCCAGTCCTTCGTACCCAGTTTCAACTTCCGTCCCAACTTGCTTGTAGTATCTGCAAGCATATCACGGCAACTTATAAGACTGCCAAGTCCAACAAAAAATGGAAATTGGCTGTCTTTAAAAGTGCCACGCTCCCGATCGTCTGGAAGCGGGACTTCAATAAATCTGGAAAAGGTGTTACCCTTTGGGGTGAAACCCTTTCCCTGCATCATCCCTATATTCCGACTAATACTTGGAAGGATTCTAAGCTTAAGAAAATTAAAGATAAACTGTACCTGATTCTGAGCTATGAAAAGGAAGTCCCGGAACCGAAGACGGAAGGATGTATTGTAGGGGTGGATTCCGGCATCAAGCGAATGCTTGTTGCTTCGAACTCCTCTAACACAACACCGTTTTTCTTTCCTGGTGGAAAACTTAATCACCTGAGAAAATGTATTAGACTTAGACGGAGTAAGATTCAAGCCGTAGGTACCCGGTCGGCCCATCGTCTTCTTGTACGATTGGCACACCGCGAAAGGGCCATTACGGAACATCTTCTGCATGTTGCCTCTAAGGCCTTGACTCAGTATGCTGTCCAGTCTAATGCTCGGGTGGTCGTGTTCGAAGACCTTAGCAATGTTCGAGAAGCATCCCTGAAGAAAGGCCAGGACCTTAGGGAGAAGGTCTGTCGGTGGCCGTATGGGTCTATGCAGTTCAAGGCGGGTTATAAACTTGCCGAGAAAGGCATAAGGACGGAGACCGTAAACCCATCCTATACATCTCAGGGATGTCCGCGGTGTGGTCATATTGCTAAGGGGAACCGTGTTGGTTTGCAATTCCGATGTGTGGCCTGTGGCCACAGGGGAGATGCCGACCTTAACGCGTCTGAGAACATCAGGAATCGATATATCCTGCGGGAGCAAGGCTTTCGCAGGATGGGGTCTGTAAACACCCATGAAAGATCGGATTGTGTAGTGCCTGATATGGTTTTGCATAATAGCAATACCTGATCGGGGTCCAGGTCTAAAGCCACCGGCCTTGTGCCGGTGGTAGTTTACCATCCTCAAACAGGTCTTTTTCGCCCGGATGATCAGCTCTTCCAAGTAGGGCATGAACCGGTCCAATGGGGTCCCATCCGGTTTAACAATCTCATACCCCTCGGCCCGGTACTTACGATACTCGGCCTTGGCCTCATCAATCTCTTTAAGCTTCCTGGAGTCCCAGACGAGCCTAAGATCCATTACGAGTTCTGACATAATTTCCCCCTTTTTGAGAAATCATTAATTTACTCTTAAATAATTCACCCAATTTAGGATGGATTATAGGATAATTATATCTTACATGATCATTTTCAGCTATCTCTAAATTAAAAACCTCCCTATTACCAGAAGGCCTAAGAAAATATTGACCCTTTTTAGGTCTACCACATCCCAAAAACATATGCTTATTAGTTCCATCACCAATATCTGGGCAGCCTCTTAAAAGTCCTAAAATATCACATTCATTTTCAATTTCGACTTTTGTGCCAGTGAATATTATCATTATTTTTTTGTCCCGAGAAGCTTCTCTTTCCCATTGGCCAAGATTCCGCGGAGCTTTTCAATGGCCGCAAATTCCCGTTTATGTAAATTGATCGAAATATCACCGTTAACCCGGGAGAAGACCAAATGATCATTGTCCCCGGATCCATTAATCGTAATCTTCTGACCTTCCATCATACCGGCAAAATCGATTTTAAGGACCTCGGTCTCAAAAATATTAATATCCTTCTTGAACACATGGCCCAGTTCATCAGAAATCTTGATAATGCCCCGCTTATAGATATTATAAATCAGTTTATTGAACGACCCGTGATCGATGATCTCACCTTCCTTGGTATCCTTAGCACCCTTACTGACCAGGGCCGGGACCTGCGACTTATCCGACTTCTTTTGGAATGGAAATATTTTTGTAGACATATCATCCCCCTTTAACTTAAGATTTGCTTTTTGGCTTCTTTGATAACGTTTCGCTTATCACTACTTCCCATGTCATCATCAAGCATTTGTACTACACTCCGACAATCAATACATACCGGATATGTTGTCCTTCCATTTACCCCTAAAATAGACGTCCCAGTAGGATCCCCACATACACAACAGGAAAATTCTTTACCGATACAAGATTCGTGCTGTAGGACACGCCCGAAGGGTTTGGTAGATAATAACTGGATACTCTGACCATCCTTGATTTTTGAACCACAGATATGACAACAAAACTGTGATTGAGACATTAGCTACTCCTTATTATAGGTTTATGCAAATTCTGAATGTAATTCCCGCCAGAGTCTGTGAAGGAATGATGACACGCTATTAGTATCAATATCCGCCACTTTTTCCTTCTGTTCATCCCGGCATGAAGACTTCATCGGCTTGATATCCTCAATGAGTATACTCTCATGATTGTCCGGGAACCGGGTGTCCGTTATCTTACCATCCTTGATCGTCCTGTAATGAATATGGTCACAATTTGGACAATGTATTCGATAATTACCGCTCAATTCCGTATTCAGTTTTATGTCAAAATATTTTTTACACTCAGTACAGCAGAATTCAAAAGTTACTTTAGGCACACATAGATCCTTTCGAACATCGCTCTAAGTAAGCTTTTTTCCCTTGGGATGTAATAAAAGTCATGGCAATTTCAACCGTATCCAGAGGAAGCTCCATGACCATCTTAACCTCCTCCTCTGCCAATAAATTCTCAAAGAACTGGTTGATCGGAATAGGGGAGTTACTTAAGAGCTCCTTAAACAATGATCGGAACTTCGGGTCCTTATATTCCATCAGCAGATATTTCAGGGACCCGGACTGCAGGTAGGATCTGACGGCATCCCGCAGTACCCGGGACTGCTTAACCCGGTGGATCTTACAGAATCGATCAAGCTCCTTAAGGAGTTCCTGGTTAACCCTTATTTCCAATCTGTTCGTTAGTTTGGACTTTTTCATTTCAAGAACCTCTCATCAATAAGAATGATAGTTTCAAAACAATTTTCCAGACCCTGACTTATATGGGCACCGAATATCTGCATCGTCAGTGGCTCCGCCCAACGACCTCTAATAATATTTGTACCATTTCTTCGTACCTTTTTTAGCTCTATCAATAACGCCTAAAGAGCATCCCACTAGTTTTGTTATTTCTTTTCTTTTATAACCCTTTTTATTCAAAGTCACTATTTTTTTATAATTATATTTTGGTAACGATCCACTTTTTCTTCTTTTTATGTTATTTCTTTTTAATATATTTATAAGGCTGCTGATAGAACAGCCTATTTTTTGGGCTATTATACTAGAAGAAATTCCAGATAAATACATGGATTTTATTTTCTCTATTTTAACTCCTTTTATAACAGTCCAGGGCTGATTTGGTAAAGATTTTTTTAAATGCTTTTCCTGATATCTAGGTTTTAAATACCCCGTAGTAGATGCATTCTTTTTCCTACTTATACTATTTATATTAACTCGCAATAATCTTCTACAGGGACAGCTGCCTTTTATTTTTTTATACCGTACTATAGTCCATTGTCTATATTTAATTATCTTGTAAGGTGGCCTAACACAATTCCCTACAATTTTAGATAAATTAGAAGTCTTATGTATCATTTTTTTATTAATCGTGTCATAAATACAGTAAAAATACTTGGAATTTGGGTTAATATCTCCTGTTCTATTAGAAGCTAAAATACTTAATAATTTTCTTCTACGTTTTGAAAGCTTCTTACCATACATATAATTATCTTTTCCATAAAATACAGGAAGATTACATCGATTACCACTAACTCTTCTTCTTTGAGCTTCTCTCATTTCAGAAGTCCATTTAAAACCAGCTTTTTTTAAGATCGGAAGAGCACACGTCTGAACTCCAGTCAC
>OFOB01000011.1_pt1 | contig 22394 bp, 28 predicted proteins | sample 1542271 | NCBI WGS metagenome assembly OFOB01 (sample SAMN04958490, study PRJEB24370) | sediment metagenome | isolation source: lake sediment | place: USA: Lake Hill lake, St. Paul Island, Alaska | collected 2013
TGGAGTTCAGACGTGTGCTCTTCCGATCTTATACGTCATAGGACAGTGTTGGCACCAAACATCGTCTTTTGGTTCACACGAACCTTCTGCCGTCAGTTGGCATCGGCAATAGTCCAGATTGCGACAAGTATTGCCTTCTCGTCTCTCTTTACATTCACCTGGATTGCAACACTTTTTAGTCATAAGTTCTCCTTGGTTAAGGAATTTGCTATTTATTCGCTATAAGGGCCTGTAGGGCCTGTCGTCGGGCAGGGGAAAGAGAAAGTATTGCCCTGACCATATCTAAGAGATTTTTATCATCAATAATGGTTAAAAGAACATCCTGTGTATTTTCGTCGGTTTCAAACAACCTATTAATAATTCGTAACAGTTCATGCTGATAGAGTTTGGGTAAATTATTATAAGGTTTTGGTAAACAGAATTTGCCAGCTATGAGGGGATTTGGTTCAGATCGTTTTGAAAAAACAAACAGTTTTATAAGTTCATCAGGGATGCTGACTGTAGTATCGATTATATCTGTTAAATCCAGGAAAATAGAATTCAGAAAATTTTTTTTCTCTTCCAACGAGAGGAGTTTATTTTCTAATTTGCAATATTGAATTGCATTCAAATAAGCCAGAACAGCATTAAAGGATAAAGGCCGGTGGCCATTTTCAATAAAGGATATTTCCCGTCGGCTCAGATGGATATAGCTCCCAATCTCACTCTGGTTGATATCCCTGGATTTTCTCATTTCGAGAAGTGCTGTGATGGTTTTATAAAATTTCATTTAATCCTACTCTCACAACCTTATGAGTGAAAGCCACGGGCCTTGTGGAGCATTCACAATCTGTTCTTACCCTATTATACCTACTTTTTTATAGAATTTAAAGGACATTCTTCGAAATTATCTATCGATACAAGAAATCATCTATATGGTCGAAACCTTATATTTCAAGACATATTATTCATATCTCCTTGGAAATCTTCAAGATACGAAGATGTATTACGAGCTTCTCCGGGATGAGGTAAGCCATAGTGGAGTATCCAGTTTGAATTCAAACAAACTCCTGGAACTCAAGAATATAAAACAAGCCCTGGCCACCGGGTCCCTGGGCCGGCAGAGCTGGATCGAGACCGAGGCCCCGGCCGGGGTAGGTGACCTGGATAAGGAACCGGTTGCTGAGGAGCGGGCCCTGGTTCGAATGATTCACTATGAGGGGTTCAAGGATCTAAAGACTCTCTTATCTGCCGATGGGAGGTTCCATCTGGCCAATATAGAGCATCCGTGTGGGGACTTGGGCCGGTTGGACATGCTGTACATGGATGGCCGTACAGCCTATCCTATAGAGGTTAAACGGGGTACCGGTCAGCACAGTCTTATTGGTCAGATAATCAAGTATGATCTGGCGATCCGGTTGAAGCTCCATTATAAATTTTATGAAGAAGTCCAATCCGCAACTATCTGCAATGATTATCACCCGTTTGTCCTGCAAGAGCTTCAAAAGCTTGGAGTTAGAACATTTATTTATCATCAGAATTCCGACCTCCTGAAGATCCTCAAAATTTAACCTTTAAAATAGTCAATATTCGCAGTATAATACATCAGGAGCTTTTCTGCATGGAGCGGGAGCCTGAGGTCACAATGAACCAGTCTTTACTAAGAATCGGGTATGAGAGCGGGAACATGGGCGGGATCGGGAGCCGGAGCCGGAGCGGGATCCGGAACGGGAGCCGGAGCCTGAGCCGGAGGTAACCGAGCTGGAGCCTGAGCTGGAGCCTGAGCCTGAGCTGGAGCCTGAGCCTGAGCTGGAGCCTGAGCCGGAGGTCACACCAACCCTTATATCGAAAGTGAGATTATCATATGCAGGATCAAGATTTTTCTAAATTAAAAGAGTTGCTCGAGGGAGCTATAGTTCTTGAAATTCGAGATGGCGCTAATCGAGAATCGATTGTCGAATTTTTCGTTGAGAAAAAAAATCGTAAATATAGTTTTACTCTTTACGCTACCGATCTGAAGGCTTGGATAGGTGACGAAAAAGATAATGAGGAACGCTTTCTAGATATTAACCAAATGCTCAATTCGATTTTTGAACATCACACTAATCATGGTGATTTTAAAAATGATGTTTTTGAAGCAATTGAAAGTCCAATGAAACTTGAGATAGGCTTTAAATGCCGTAAGTGTAAACAAGAGTTCAAGATCGGGATATCAATGATTAAGAATTCGGGTTTTTATGAACTTCTCGCTACGCCTGATAAACGAATTTTATTCGCTAAAATTTTATCAGAAGGATTTGTAGAGAGTAAAGAGCGGGCGGTAGACATGATTTCTTTGTACGCCGCCTCTAAGTTAGGGAAGTTATTGTCATAAGTATGTTTCTGTTGAGACTTCCAGCTAATGGATTTATGAGGACAAAGTAAAGGACCATAAGGAAAAATTATGTCAAAAAAATTGAAATGTAAAAGATGTGGAAATGAAGTTGAGAAGTGGAAAGGCTGGGCGTTATGTCCGGTCTGCGGATACCGGCTCTGGTTGAAGAATGGAAAGAGCCCAGACAAGATTGAACAGGATTTTTTCTGTAATAAAAAAACTGGTCATTCAGCTTTTGTCCATCTTAATGGATAGAAATATTTCTTAAACACGTTTATGAGGGGGTTTTTATGGATCAAGATCTTTCTAAGCGAATACTGACATTGGAAAAGCTGAAGAAAAGCACCGAGCAGGACATTGAGATCAAGAAAAAGGACCTCCTGACCATCAGTGAGGAACTCTATAATCTCAAACTCCGTGCTGTTCATATAGAGGAAATCTATCGCCTGGCAACCCTCCAGTTCTCCAGGCTCCGGGCCCGGCCTGGGCTGCCTCTGACGGATGCGGACATGGCGGAGTTGAGTAAATGGATCGGTCGGGCCAAGGGATCCCAGGGGCTGATGGATATCATAGAGGCCCTGAAGGAACTACAGAAATATTATCCAGGGGATATAAAATCGAATTTATATGCCCTGACCCAGAGGATCATTATCGGCGGTGCCTATAAGAAAGGAAAGAAATGATTAAGTTGATAACAAAATAAAGATATTTTTCCATAAATGGGAGACGGAACGTATTATACGAAAACAGAAAAATATGCAAAGAAAAAAATTAGAAATGGCTGATAAAGGAGCCAAAATATGACCTCCGAAGAACTTAATGCCCTGGCTAAGAGTATAGCTGAAGCTGATCGGGCCTATTATAATCCAGGCCATTCAATCATGTCCGATCAGGAATATGATGCCAAGAAGGCTCTATTAAAATCATCCGACCCCAAACACCCTCTGTTCGAAAAGATAGGCGAGAAGCCCTCCAGTCTGTGGAAGAAGGCCTCCCATACGATAGCCATGGGAAGTCTTGAAAAAGTGAACACACAGGAAGAATTTTTGGCCTGGGCAGCCAAGTTCCCGGGGGCTGTGTTTATCCAGGAACCCAAACTGGATGGGTTGAGCTTGTCGATTGACTATGAAAATGGTAAGTTCGTACGGGCCATTACGAGAGGCGATGGAATTGAGGGCGAGGTCATTAGTGCCAATGTCCGGAAAATGTCCGGATTCATTGAAACCCTGCATTTTTCGCAGAATAATCTGGATATGCCCGAATCCAGTGGATATACCGGGTCCGTCCGGTGTGAAATCCTCCTTCCAATAGCCGACCTGGACAGGATCAACAGTATCCTGGCCGATGACGATAAATATGCCAATTGCCGGAATGCTGCGTCCGGAATCAGTCGGGGCCTGGATGGTGACTTCTGCCAATATCTGATTCTGGTATATTATGACATCATAATGGATAAAAATGAAGACGATAAAATTCGTATACTTAAAAATCATCTGTTTCAGACGGCTATGTCTGTTACCGGTGGGGTAGAACAGATGATAACAGGATTTAATCAGATGGCCGAGAATCGAAACAATATGCCCGTTAAGATCGATGGGGTAGTCATCAAGGTCAATTCCTATAAGATTCAAAAGGAGGCCGGAGAGCTTAATGGCCGGCCCCGAGCCCAAATCGCTTGGAAGTTCGATCCGCCTGGCGCCGCTATCTATCTCCGCGGCGTTACCCCGGAAGTGGGCCGGACGGGGGTTGTGACCCCGGTGGGGTTCGTGGACCCTATTGAGATAGATGGATCAGTCATAAGAAGGGTAACCCTCCACAATTACGAGGAAATATCTAGACTCGGCGTCGGCATCGATGATATGGTTATGTTGGTTAAACGGGGAGAGATTATTCCGAAGATCGAGTCAGTTATTGAGCACAAGAATCAACCTATACTCGTCCCGACGATCTGTCCCGTATGCCAGACCCCGTTGACCGGGGACCGGGTCCGACTGTATTGTCCGTCTGATATCTGTCCGGCCAAGAACCATTCCAGGATCATGAACTGGATAAAGGTGACCGGTATTGATAACTTCGGGGAAGCTACCCTGCTGGCTTTGGGAGAAAAGGGTACAGTGACCTGTATCAAGGACATCTATAAGCTGAAAAAGGATGATATCGCGTCCCTGCCCGGGTACGGGGACAAGTCGGCTGAAAAGATCCTGGCCAGTATAGGTGCTTCAGAGTCTATGGAACTGCCTGTATTCTTGTCCGCGGTCGGTATTCCGGGATTATCCACCAAGACAGCCCAGGACCTGGTGGATAATTTTCATACCATGGAGGGGATATTTTCGGCCAAGGTAGAGGATCTGGTCAAGGTCAGGGGTTATTCGGACATATCTGCGACTCAGATCGTGGAAGGCCTGGCCAAGTTCCGTAAGGAAATCGAGGAGTTGCTAGAGGTAATAAAACTTAAGACGGTGCCCCAGCAGGCCGGGGTTCTGGCGGGGAAATCATTCTGCTTCACCGGGGCTATGTCCCAGGGCCGGTCCTATTACCAGAAGCTGGTTGCGGCTAATGGGGGAAAGAATGACTCGAGCGTGACGAAGACGACGACTTACCTTTGCTGTAATGAGGACGAGGGGTCATCCAAGTCACAGAAGGCTAAGCAGTATGGGGTAAAGATTATTACTGAGCAGGATTTTATAGCTATGATAGGGAAATAGGGAGGACGCTATGTGGATTCGCAGTACTTTTAGGAAGCCCCAGCCGCCGTGCCTGGCTTTTGATGCGGTAAGAAAGACGATTGGCCTGTGGAATGGGCTTGTCTTTGATAGTTTTACTGGTGGGTACAGCTTCTCCTCAGAGGAAGCACCAAATATGGTATTCTGGACTGAGGATCATACGAGAATATGCGGCATACTGACTCATTGGTGCCCATTACCGGAGAATCCTATTGATTCAGATCATGTTGGGTATGTTCTAAAGGGTCAAGACAACAAAAAGCAGGGCGGCCTGCGATCAAAGATCGCCGGTCGTACGAAGGGGAACGGAAGTGTCGTCAGACTATTACCAGTTCATAATCCGTAATTTGACTATTAATCTCGACGGACAATGTCGGGATGCTGCTGAAATTAGAATCGACTGCGGCTGCATAGTCATGGCATTTATACGAATTGAGAATGGGACAGGATGTTGAACGTTCACATGTCTCACACTGAATTTTGGGTATTATCATCAGGATCCTCCTTTCAAATTAGATTGTATGATAAACTATTAATATTGTCAATGGAAATATTATGAAAAATTTTTTGAATGTTCTTAGCAGTTTAGGCGGTATTCTGATTCTGGTTCTTTGTCTGGTTTTTGTGTCTGTGATCTGGGTAACTATAAAGGTGGGGGGCGTGTTCCGTGGAAAGGGTAAAGGAGTGGCTTGTGGTCGCTGGTCTGATCGTCACATCGGTACTTCTGCTGATGGTGGATCGAAAATCGAAGTTTGATAAACTTCAGGAAATGCGGCGAGAACTGCAGACCTGCTAAGATCCAAATATCAAATCTCAGATAGCCTTGGTTTTTTAAAATCACTATTTATGAGAGGCGGTATACCATGCATCTGAGGTACACGAATGCCGAAGAGATCCGACAGATGAAGATTCATCGCTGGATCGAATCAGAAAAATCCCAGCGGGATCTGGGTTATGGGGCTGTTCTAGATTGGATCCAAAAATATGCCGCCCAGTTCCGGGCCTGGGTCGAGACCGTTCCTGGGCATTGTGTAGATTGTGGCAAGAACTGTGCCCGGGATGGGACTGATTGTGTGCAGCCTTTTGATGAGGGCAGGATAAAATATATTAATGATACAAAACTATTTATTTCTATGAATTCTGAGGCTTAAACGGCAGTCTTGTTTCCCGATAGTCATTCCCTGAATAGACCACTTCAGTCAGGAGTACCTTTCGACCGGCAAAAGTATCATCCCCGATATATCTCATGCCCAGGCCCGGCTTAATATAGGCCAATGTGGTATGGGGGATATACTCAGAATGCGTTTTAGTGTTCTCAAACTTATCAGAGATGATTTTATTAAGCTCGACCAAGCTTGGCGATTCTACCTCGATCTTGACCACGTCTTCTTTGCCATTCTCGAATAGGGAAATCTTACCAAGAGTAGCTTCGATCGGTCCAAAGTCCCAGATTATCTGTCGGATCTCGATTGGGTCATGGCCATGGAGTCCGTATAGTAAGGTCACATGGATATCCTGCTCATACCCATCCCCGGTCAGGATCTTCTCGGGGATATTGGTTTTGGCCCATTGGCGTATGGCCCCGGCCAGGTCCCAGGGGAACGGACATGTCAGGCAGCTGAAATCCCGGGACTGCCTTAAAAGGAAGGATTTGGCTATTTTTAGGGTGATTTGTAGCATATTTTAAATATAGTATTTAAAGAGTATTACATATAAGCTGCATTCACAGAACTCATACCCAGATTTAAATGATAATAGCATTTTTTTAGCCAATTTGAAAATTCCTCAGGAGTTTTCGTGCCTTTCGCAATATTACAGAATTTGCAGCAGGGAACAACATTTAAAAGTTCATAGCCAATACGATTATTTACTCGATCCAAGCCACTATAATAAAATTGTTTATTTTTTAAATTTAAAAAATTTTGAGGAGGTATACCACAATAATAACAATCCTGTTGAATCAAGCTGGAAAATTCCTCATACTTCAATAAAAAAGAGAGACCTCTCTTTTTAGCGCAAAGTCTTTCATAGGCTCCATAAATAAATTTAGTACCCCATTCTTTATCTTGATTGTATTTAATCAATTTTAAAATAGGTCGTATTGAGTGTTCATGCCCTCTTTTGATCCAAGCTATAAAAGGGTCTTTATCCATAGTCCATTTAGCTTTATTACAGGTTTTACAACAGCTGACTACATTACTCATGCAATATCCTTTAGAATTATCTAATCTATCAAGTCCATTATAGATATAGCCTTTTAAAGCGCATGCTGCTTTAAAGTGTTGCATAGGCTTTACTCCACAATAGAAACAATCACCTTTAGTAAATTCTATAAACTGGTCAAAATTCAAATCAAAAGATATTTTTCTATATGACGCATTTTTGCGATAACCTTCATATAAGCTATGCTGGGAAGACAAGGTTTGGTCCTCATAAGGTTTTATGAAAGCACATCCACAACTTGTAAACTTATCATTTACTAGGTGGCTGTGATAATATTCCAGATCTTTTCCGCAATCACAATGACAGTTCCATCTGGCACCACCGTCAACGCGAGAGATAACAGTTATCTTTCCAAACCTTTGCCCAGTCAAATCTGAAAAGTTTGCATTTGTATTAAAAGATTTTTTCCTGCTACAGCCACAACTAGACTCTTTATTTAATTGACCTTTTTGAACCACTATTTTATTTCCACAATCACACAGGCATTCCCATACAACTTCTGAGGATTTTTGAGGAAAAAATCTTCGAAGAATAGTCAGTTTACCAAATTTTTGACCTGTAATATCTATCAATCTAGGTGATACTTTACAGGAAGGACAACTTTTTGTAGTACCTCGTCTCAACCCCGTAGCAAAAGCAATAAGGGATTTTCCACAGTCGCAGAGACAGCTGTATTTAGTAGATCGTTGCCCCATTACTCGAAAAATAACTGTCAGTTTACCAAATCTTTTTCCTATCATGTCTATCAAAGGTGTCGGTGTCTTATTTTCACAGCCACAATTCCATATTTTCCCATCTTTTAAACGAGCAGTTTCTACTAATCTGTTTTTTCCACAGTCACAAAGACAATTCCATGTGGCGCTTCCTCTTTCATTATTGGGAGCACGGGAAACAACTAATAATTTTCCGAATTTTTGTCCTGTGATGTCTAAGAAAGTCATACCGTTAGCCTATATATCATACAATATAGTCGAAGAATTCCGAGACATTTTCTTCTCTCTGGGATCAGATTAATCCTTGTCATTTTTAGAGATATGTAAATCAAGAATTCTTCTAATAAGTTCTGCTTTAGATATACCGAGTAATTCCGCTTCTTTTTCAAGAAAACGCTGTTCATAGTCTGTTAAGTATATTTGAGTTCTATTCATACATTTAATATACATTACATCTAGACAGATAACAAGAATTATCGTAATAATCTTTAAATTTTTTAAACACAGATTATGAAACTGATATCTTCATTACTTAGAACCACCGCAGAATCCATTGGCACCTACTGGACTGATAGGATAAAGAAGGATTACGGTATTTTTCTTAAAAATGCCGAGTCTGACGATCCCGTCGATCTTCAGATAGCTCGTAAAGTATATGAGATACTTACGATACTTCCTGTTAAATTGATTAAGTTTTGTAAAACACCTACATATAATATAAGTTACAATATGGGTTTGAGTAAGCGTTTTAGCCCCAACCATGGTTTCTTTCGTGAAAGTATGTCTGATATTACCTTGAATGCAGATATATTTATCCACCCCGATTTACCAGAAGATTTTATAAGACAAGATGGGTTTTTTGTCGATAGACCCACCCAAACTTTGGTGCACGAAATATTTCATGCAATAGATGCTCGATTAGGTAATGTATCAGAAAAACAGCCGTGGCTGGGTCTTTCTGGTTGGAGTGAGACCTATAAACCTGGTCTCAAACGCTTGTTTGTTCAGGAAGAGGGGGCTCCAGATCTCATTGGGGAGTGGTATTATGACCCTAAGATCATAGCTCTTCCAGGACATGGTTTTACAAGATTCTATGCTTCGAGAAACCCGGGGGATGACTTCGCGGATTCGGGAAGCATGAGATTTTGTTTACCTGATAAACTACCCAGAGTAAAAAAGGAATATTTTGACGATTTACTCAAAGATATAATATAAATCCCTCGTAATAATCTATCGATATATCAATCCTATATAGGCCATGCTATAGGATTGATATACTATGCCCCATAAAAAACTGATCCCCTTCTCCAATGATCAGATCGTCCGTATCCAAAAAGATGCAAACGATCGTGAAATCTCCTTCACCGAAATGGTCCGACGCATCCTCGATCGCTATTACGAAGATCAACCCCAGACAGATCAAATAGTTACCAAGTCCAGTCCCCGTCCGGGCCTGACCTTTGATCAGATAGCTCTTAAGCCCCAGCCCCGTCCGGGCCTGACCCTTAACGAGGGCTTACTGCCCCAAAAGAGGCCAAGATGAATATTATTCGTCCCGGAGATCCTATCCCCGTCGTGTTCTCTAAATCCCTGTTCCTGGCCGGACCCACGCCCCGGGACGGGTCCCAGTCTGGGTGGCGCCAAGATGCTATCAGTGCTCTTAAGAAGAGGCGCTACGACGGTATAGTGTTCGTTCCAGAGCCCTTTGAAGGTAGTTTCTCCGAACAGGTTGACTGGGAGACTAAATGCTTGAATATAGCCGACTGTATCCTGTTCTGGGTACCCAGGGATCTGGAAACATTACCAGGATTTACGACCAATGTGGAGTTCGGTATCTGGATGAAATCCGGAAAAGTTGTCCTGGGGGCGCCAAAAGAGGCTCCTAAGATGCGATATTTGCTATATAAGGCTGAAGAAAATAACATACCCATATCCATAACCCTGTCCGGGACCGTGGACAATGCCCTGAATTTCATCGGAAAAGGGGCCCAGCGTCGGGATGGGGAGACTTGCATACCCCTATTTATATGGAATACGGCATCGTTTCAGGCTTGGTATCAGAATCATAAGCGGTTGGGTAATTACATTGATACTGCCAATGTTGAATGGACGTTTCGAGTAGGTCCTTCGAAGAATATAGTGTTCTGCTGGGTTATATTTGCCAAAGTCTATATTGCGGCCGAGAAACGGTTTAAGGAGAATGAGTTTGTTCTGGCCCGACCGGATATCGCGGTCATAATGGCCTACTATAACCCTACCCCCGGCAAGTTGAACCTGAATACTAAAATACTCCTGATTAAAGAGTTCAGGACGCCGGCTACGACCCCGGACGGGTTCATACATGAGCTTCCCGGGGGTTCAGCTAAGAAGGACATTCCGGTTTTGCAAATCGCCCATGAAGAGCTTCATGAAGAGACGGGCCTGGACATAGACCAGTCCCGGTTCCGGGTTGTGCAGTCCCGGCAGCTGGCGGGTACCTTGAGTGCTCATAAAGCTCACTTATATGCTGTAGAGCTTACCAAGGCCGAGATATCCGGTCTGGGGCAGGACAGCCAGGCCCATGGGGTGACGGATGATACTGAGCGTACTTATGTTGAGGTAAGGACCCTTCAGGATATTTTATCGGATGGACTATTGGACTGGTCCATGGTAGGGATGGTTTTGAGCGGCCTTGGAATTTAGTCTTTAAAGTAGCTTGGAAACGGCATAATATAGATAGATTCACATCAAATGAAAAATGGACAATATGCTGGATCGTGTACTGGCATTTTTAAAAAGAGGTAAATACTATGCCCTATAAAGAAATCGACGTTGAGTGTGACCTCATAATTTGTGATAATTGCGAAGAAGGATACTGTACCTATGATGGGGAATCTTCGGATTTAAGCCCAGATGAGGTGGATTGCCAAGAATTGCATTTTAATCATTTTAGTAAGAAAGTTTCAAGGAAACAGATAGAGGAACTTAAGAATTATATGGAGGATAAGGGTATCCCGTTTATCAGTATCAATTCGGAATCTCTCCATTTTCAGGCGATATGGGTTGGTCCTAAGAAAGATTTTTTTGGCATTGTTCAGGGTGATCATGAGGACCTCCAGGAGTTCCGGTTCTGGAAATCTGTTGATGGGTCGATCGGATGCACACATGTTGATCAATTGGAATTGGAGTTCTCATGAAATGCCCTAAAACTCGTCAGTGTCCTAAGAAACCCGCAGGCTCTTTGGACCATATTTTTGATAAACGACCATTCTGTAAACTCTGTAATCATAAGAAAGACAAGAAAGACATAAAAGCGCAATAAGAAGGGAATATTTGTGCGATTAAGTCTGGCAATGATAGTCAGAAACTCGGAAGCGGTTATAGACCGTTGTCTTGAGAGTGTCAAAGATATCTTTGATGAGATAATTATTGTCGATACAGGATCAACCGATAAGACCAAAGAAATCGTCAGGAAATACACCGATAAGATATTCGATTTTCCCTGGATTAACGATTTTGCCGCGGCCAGAAATTTTGCTTTTGATCAATGCAATGGTGATTTCCAAACATGGCTGGATAGTGATGACGTTATTCTGCCCGAGGATGCCCAGAAAATAAAGAATCTCGATTTATCCGATAAAGAGATCGTCATATCCCCCTATATATATTCCCACGATGAATACGGCAAAGGCAGTTCGGTCGTGCCCCGGGAACGGATCATACGCCGGTCCTTGGGCCTACGCTGGGAAGGGCGTATCCACGAGATCATACCCCTCAGCGCCAAGACCTACCAGGCCGATTTCGAGGTCCATCACCATCGTCAGGGCATGACCTCCGATCGTAATCTCACGATGTTGGAACAGATCGTCAAAGAGGAGCCCGATAATCCACGATATACCTACTATCTGGGGCAGGAATATTTTGATGTCGGACGATATGACGATGCTATCATACCCCTGACAAAGTTCATAAATGATAAACAGGGATGGTGGGAAGATCATTATCGTGCCTGTGATAAGCTCATCCAGTGCTATCAGAATGCTAAAAATGAAGATAAAATGAAGGAATACTTCTATAAGGATATCGACCTGGAACCCCGTCGGGCCGAGCCCTACTATTATATGGGTTGGCATTATCATATGAAGAATGAATGGAAAAGGGCCATTCATTGGTATGAGATTGCCGCAAGTCTGAAACATCCCCCCGAGCTCTTAGCCACATATCTCCCTGAGCATTATTCTTGGCTCCCTTGTCTCAATTTATGTGTATGCTATAACGGTATAGGGGATATAGAAAAGGCTTATGAATGTAATAAAAAGGTTCTTTCCTATCGTCCGAATGATCCCCGGGCGGTTAATAATGATTCAATACTCAGTAGAGCCCTAAAAGAAAAGACCGCTAAAGCCATAGGCCGGAAGGACGGTGACGGCAAGAAGCTTAATGTAGGTTGCGGGGGTATGCGGCTGGAGGGATATGTCAATGCTGATCTGTTTAAAGGTGCAGCAGTCGATGAAGTATTTGACATGGATCAGATACCCTATCTCGATGGAACCATAGAAGCCATCCATTCCAGTCATTCCCTGGAACATGTCCCATTCGTCCGGGCCGAGGGGGCTATCAGGGAGTGGGTCCGGGTCCTGAGACCCGGCGGGGCCTTAACCCTGTTGATGCCCGATTTTGAACGGTGCTGTCAGGCCTATATTGATGCCCCCTTAGAAGCCCCTACCTTCATGCAATGCCGGGCTTGGTTCAAGGCCACTATCTATGGGATACAACAGTCCCAGGCCGGGGAACCTGATGATGCTCAGTTTCATAGGTGTGGGTTCTCTAAGGAAGAGATCAAGATCGTCCTGGAGCGGAATGGATTCAAGGTCCTATCCGTGGAGAATTATAAGGATCGCCCGGAATATGGGACCCCTTCCATGGAGATTCATGCCATTAAGCCTAGTACGGTTCCTGATACCGTAACGGCGGCTGTAGCTGATGTCATAAAAGCCTCTGTAATGCCCAGGGTGGGGTGGTTATTGCAGGGCGGGGAGAACTGGACCGCGGCCCAGTCCCGGATCCGGGTCCTGCGGGTTAATCAGTGGCTGCAGGCTATGGGGTATTGTTCTGGCATTGTTTCGGATTATCCGGGTTTTAATGATTATGAGATTTGTGTAATTGGAAAAGGTTTTGATGGTACTACCGTTGATAATATCCAGACCCTGAAGCAGGCGGGGAAGTTTGTGATAGGGGATATTTGTGAAAGTCTGTTTGAGTTCCCTTATTTTAAGGAGGTTCTGGAGAATTGTGATCTGGTAGTGTGTTGTTCTCGAGAGTTGGCCAGGCTGGTGTCTGAACAGGCTAATCCAAATGTAATAATTATTGAAGATGCCTATGAATAAGGGGGATGAAGATGCTCAATGTTCATCAAATCTATAAGACGTTTGGGGGCTGGGAGGCCCTGGTAATCTGGCGGAGTTTTGCCCAGGAAGGGGAAGAGGTCACTTATTTGGTAATCCATAATCCTGGTACCCCCGAAGAGTCTGGGGTGGTTTTCCATGATGCCCAGGGCTGTGCCACGGCCATATTCAGTATCAATGAACCACCGACATATGGAACACATCACCCGGCCGATCTGATTATTGAGGACTAGAAATGGAACCATTAAAGGTCTACTGTGTCAGTTACGGAGGAAATTCCGTCTTTGCGGAAGAACTACGGCCGATTATTGATCAGCTTGGCATGAAATTGATTACTGTCAACGAATGGGATAATGCTGATGTGAAATGGAATAAGGATACCTGGCTTGATGAGCTTAAAAAGGCTGATATAGTAATATGTCGATCAGATTGGGCCAGACAACCCGCTAAATCCCAAAATAGACTCACCCAGGCACTGGCCCTGGGCAAGCCTGTGGTCTGCTCCCCCCTGGACGCTTATAAGGCTGTGGAAGAAAAATATCCCGGCTGCTGTCTATTCGCTGACACCCCTGAAGAATGGAAAACCCAGCTTTCCAGGTTAAGACATGACCCCATACTCCGGGATAAGCTAAAAGAACAAGGCCTGAAGGCTGCCCAGGATTACAGTATTGATAAAATAGGTCAGAAATGGGTCCAGGCCCTGACCGACCGGGACACGGTCGATATCGTTATACCGGTTTATATGGGTACCTGCCTGAAGTTCTGTCTGGAGAGTATTAAGGCTTGTACCAGCATGAAATACCAGCTTATTGTGGTTAATAATGGCCCTAATGAGGATACCCACCGGTATCTGGAGCAGCAGAAGGACATAATCTATATCCATAAGGGTCCTATGACCTTCGCCCAGGCCGTGAACACGGGTATTAAGGCCGGCAAGGGTAAGTATGCCTGTATCCTGAATGATGACGTCATAGTCAGCGGGGGCTGGTTAAATGAGCTTGTACAGATCTGCAGGAGGGATCCAACTATAGGTGCCGTAGGTCCCTTGTCGAACTGTGATAAGGGCTGGTTGCATAACTACGATCTTGAGATAGGCGGGGTCAGGCTCCTTCCGGGACTTAATACCCCTGAACAGATAATCCCCATAATCCCTGAAATCTACAGCTTTAAATCACCCATAAATGAGACCCCGGACCGGGACTGGATCGCATTTTATTGTACCCTGATCCCGCGGGCTGTCCTGGATAAGGTAGGGCTTCTTAATGAGGAGTATATCAATAGTGGGGAGGATGTTGATTATTGTAAGCGGATAAGGCTGATGGGATATAAGATTACTCAGAACTATAAGTCATTCTGCTTTCATTTCGGAGCCATATCTCGTCGCGGACTTGAGCAGGCTGATTATGAGAAGTATCACGAGGATGATAAGAGGACCCAGGCTATACTGGCCCGGACCTGGGGTAAGAAGACGGTCCTAATTTACAGCGGTCCTTCGTGGGAAAAATGGTCGTTTAAGAACATAGAGACCACGGGTATCGGGGGATCTGAGGTATGGCAGATATGGCTATCCCGGGAACTGTCCAAGCTTGGGTACCGGGTTATATCGTTTGCTGACTGTGGTACGGCTATGATGGACGGGGACGTACAGTGGGTACCATTCACCGAGTACCCGGTCTGGGTGGAGCAGCATTGGGCTGATTATGCCATACTGTCCCGGACTACGGACCCTCTCAGGCTTCCGCTCCGGGCGGGGAAGGTTTTTGTGCAGATTCACGATGTCTGGCTCCTCTCGAGTCGTGAAAGTTTGTACTTGGATAGAGTCAATAAATTTTGTGCCTTGAGTGAGTGGCATATGAATTTTGCCGCGGATTATCATAAGATACCTATGGATAAGATGGTCATGACGGCTAATGGGATAGATTTTGAGCGATTCGATAAGATTAAAGTAGATAGAAATCCGTATAGACTACACTGGAGTAGTAGTTGGGACCGGGGTCTGGACAATGTATTATATCTCTGGCCGTTTATTAAGGAGAAGGTTCCTGAAGCAGAGTTACACGTCTTTTATGGGTGTCATAATTGGCGTGAGAGTTGTAAGTTGAAGAATGATCAGGAAGGCCTAAAAAAGATAGCTGCTTTAGAGCAGGCCATGAAACAGCCTGGGGTATTTGATCATGGGCGGGTTAATCAAGATACTCTTGCATCTGAGTTGAGTAAATCATCACTACTCCTGTATTCCCAATGGTTTAGCGAGACGTACTTTATAACCGGGGTCGAGTCCCAGTATGCCGGGGTTCCAGTAATTTGTAATCGATATGCTGGAGTTATCACGACATTTAAGCACCCGGAGATTGGGGATACAGCAATTATGCTTGGAGATGGAGAGCCGTGGTGGCCATACTCAAAAGAGGGGCGTGAGCAGTTTCTGAATGAGACCGTATCGATTTTGAAAGACAGGAATAAATGGCAGGAGTGGTCGATTAAAGGTCGGCAGAATGCTATGAGATATTCCTGGACTAATTGTGCCTTGAGATGGAAAGAGTTGTTCGAGTCATGATTTTATATTAATAGGAGGACTTTATGGCTTATGACAGTTCTGTAGAGACCAAGAAGCATATTAGCCGTGTCCAGGAGATAGCCGAGGGCCTGATTCTGGCTATTAAAGAACAGGTCGTTAAACATGACCTTAGTAAGCTTGAAGCCCCTGAGAAGCCTGTATTTGATGAAATGACTCCCAAGCTTAAAGGATGTACCTATGGGAGTCCTGAGTATCAGGGATTTCTAAAGGAGATGGGTTCAGCTCTAAAGAATCACTATGAAAAGAATTCTCACCATCCTGAACATTTCGAGAATGGAATAGCTGGCATGACCATAATGGACATTTTAGAGATGTGGGCTGATTGGAAAAGCGCCAGTGAGCGGCATCAAGATGGAAATTTTGAGCGGAGTATTCAGATTAATGCAAAACGGTTTAACATGGACCCCCAGTTAGTATCTATTTTTGAGAATACTCGAAAGGCACTCTATGGCAGAGATTAAGGGTGAGGTCGATCATTGCCGGCACCGGCTGATGAAGTACTGTCAGGGCCAGGGCCTGGATCTTGGCTGTGGTCCGTCTAAGATCAAGCCGGACGCCATAGGGATTGATTTATATCATCCTGAGGCTGATATGAATATGGATGCCCGGCTATTGACCCCGTACGGCAACGAGCAGTTCGATTATATCTTCTCCAGCCATCTATTGGAAGAGCTGCAGGATACGGAGGGGGTACTTCGGGAATGGCTCAGGGTATTGAAAAAGGGAGGGAATCTGGTACTTTATCAGATCAATGAGCAGGAATATTACCCTATAGGGCATTCCAGTTGTAATTCCAGGCATAAGCATCATTATACCTGGGAAGAGCTCTGGATCCTGGCCCAGAAGGTCGGGGATGTGGTATTGGTGCATCATGCGGACCCCGTGGGTAAGGAATGGAGTTTTGAATTAGTTATTCAGAAGAATGGTGGAATAATGATCCCGAAAATAGAAGGGGAAGGTATATCATTACTGATACCGACTCTTAATCGGCCGGCAAGCATGGAACAATTCGCATTATTGGTAGATAAGACAACAAAATGCCCGGAATTGGTAGAGATTGTGTTCGGTATTCATTCGGATGACTCAGATAGTCAGCGTAAGGCCAGTGAATTAATGAATAAGTGTAAAATTGGGATTCGTTTTGAGCATATTAATAGATATCCAGATGGTAAGATTAATTTGTCTTTTCTATGGAATCAGATATATGCAAAGGCTAAGTATCCGATTCTGGGCTATTTTGGGGATGATGTCCTATTCCAGACCCCGGCCTGGGATGAGGAAGTTCGTAAGGAGTTCATTAAAGATAGAGCAGTAATGGTCTGTTGTAATGATGTTCATATACAGCGTGGGAAGCAGGCTACACTATTTTTTACCCATCGGATAGTGCATGAAAAATTTGGATTATATCTGGATGAGCGATTCCGTCGTTGGTATATGGACACATACTGGGATCAGGTATATCGGAATGCTGGCAAGATACGATATCGGGAGGATATAATAACTGAGCATTTACATCCGACCCATTTCCCGGACCGGTCGGATCAGGTCTATAAAAATATGGAATGTTTCAAGGATGCTGACGCAGCTTTATGGAACACCCCTGGTATTCATGAAGAGATTAGTAGGAAATCAAAGGAACTTAAAATTCTCTCATTTCCTGGATAATATTGGTGCATAAAAAACTTTCCATTCTAATTTTAACAGTAGTTGGAAGAGAATCCATGCTCAACGAGCTATTAAATGTCATAAATAGCCAAAAAAAGGATGACATAGAAATACTTATTGAGAATGACAATGGAAAAATGAAATTGGGAAGGAAAAGGAATAATTTAATAGACAGAGCTATAGGAGATTATATTGTTTTTGTAGATGATGATGATATGGTACCGGATTATTATGTGAGTGAGATTTTAAAAGGGATAGAATCTCAACCAGATTGTTGTTCTTTAGAGGGTGTCGTAACCTTTGATGGGATTAATCCGAAGATTTTTAAGCACTCTATAAAATATCCTGGATGGTATGAAGAAAATAATATTTATTATAGATGCCCTAATCATTGGAATGTTGTAAAAAGGGGTATAGCAAATCAAGTTCGATTTAATGATAATATATCTTTTGGGGAAGATCGGGACTATTCTATGAGGCTTAGGCCTCATTTAAAAACGGAATCCTTAATTGATAAACCCATGTATTTTTTTCGATATAGAAACATCCATAAGGAGTATTCTGATCATATATGAAATTTTATTCACAATATGGACAAGATGAGTTTATAGATAAATTTTTAAATCAGAAAACGAATGGGGTTTTTGTAGATATTGGAGCTTTTGATGGTATCTCATTAAGTAATACTTATTTTTTTGAAAAGGAGAGAAATTGGAATGGTATATGCGTAGAACCCCAAAAGGAATATTATGAAAAACTAATAAAAAATAGGAATAGTATTTGTTACAATAGATGTGTCTATTCCGATACCAGAATGGTCCAATTTTGGAATGTTTGCGGACCATCAGCCATGCTAAGTGGGATTGAAAATAATTTAGATGAAAGGCATAAAGAGCGCATAAATAGGGAATTAATCCAGTATGGGGGTAAATTAGTTATAGAAGAAATGCAAACTATTTCTTTTAATGATATGCTATGTGAAAATAATATTAAAAAGGTCGATTACTGTAGTATTGATACGGAGGGTTCTGAACTTATTCTTTTAAAATCGATAGATTTTAATGAATTTGATATTAGTTGCTTTTCAATTGAGGGAAACTATGGGTTTTCTGATATTGATGAATTGATGATTTCTAAAGGATATATAATTCTTCAACAATTGAGTATTGAAGAGAAGATTTATTTGAAATCATAAAATATTGGGGTATCCTAAATGATATTAATATATTGTGGGACACATAAAGGTAACACACTTGCACAATTGATTGGGCATTTTCAGAAAATAATAGCATTTGAGGCGGATCCAGAACATTTTATATACACAAAAAATAGATTTTCCCATCTCCCGTATTTTGAAATATATAATTACGCCGTGTCTAATGAGGATGGTTACAAATCTTTTAATATTTCAAGTAATAATGGGGAATCATCATCATTAAGTGGTATTTCAAATACATTGAAAAGCTGGGGCATCGGGGTTGCCAATTCTATTCAAATCAAAACTATCAATCTATTTAATTTTCTTAAAGATAAAGGAATAGATTCTATAGATTTATATTTCTCTGATATTCAGGGATATGATTTAACTGTATTAAATACCTTAAAGCCATTACTTGAATCCAGAAAAATAAAAATGATCCAATGTGAAGTTGAAAAGGATAATAGGGATTCTCTTTATATTGGACCTAATAATAAATTTAAGGGTTTTGATGATCTTTTGAAAGAAAATTATGAAGTATCCTGGACACAGAATGTTCCAGATACATGGCTAGAATTAGATGTTCGCTGGCAGCTGAAAAACTCAAATTATTGGGCTGATATAGGAATCATTTCTTGACCTTTTCTATAAATTAAATATGATATTTCTAAAATATGCAACTAGAAGCAGACCCCAGAAATTTAGGGATAATCTTAATCGATATATAGGGCTGTCTTCTGGTAATTTATTAATTGTTATTAGTATGGATAGGGATGATTTATCTATGAATAATGATGAAATGAGATCTTTTCTTGATTCAAAACGAGATGAGCGCATAAATTTAAAATATTTTTATGGGGAATCTGCGGGGAAGATTAATGCAATAAATAGAGATATTACTTTAGATGAAGATTGGAATGTTTTAGTAGCTACAGCAGACGATATGATTCCCATGGAAAGGGGCTGGAATAAAATAATAGAAGAAGATTTTGGAAATAATTTTTTTAAAGCTATCAATTATAATACAGATCCAAGGGTAGTCCCTTTTACAATATTAATAACACTACCTGTTATAGGTCGTGTCCTTTATGAAAAAATGGGGTATATATATTACCCAGATTATATTTCTGAGTATTGTGATAATGAGCAAACTAAAGTGTTTACATCTATGGGAGTATTGACTCATATTGATAAGAGGCCTATCATACATAAATGGGATGAGAATCAGGATTCTCTCATGGCTAGAAATATTAAAATAGGTGCATTAGATAGAGAAATTTTTAAAAAACGAGAAGTAGCCGGATTTAAATGAAAAAAATAATATCCCTTAGTGTGTGGGGTACCAACATACGATATCTTTTAGGGGCTCTAAAAAATGCTAAACTGGCAGAAACATTATTTCCCGAATGGCTCGTATTTCTATATATATCGGAAGAATCCTATTTTTATTTCAAAAATATATCTTTATCTAATACAACGATCATATTAATAAAAAACGACATGCTCGATGGATCTTTTTGGAGATTCTATCCTTTTTTTGAACATGATGGATATGTCCTATCTAGAGATGCAGATTCTAGATTATCTTTAAGAGAAAAACGCGTAGCGGATGAATGGATCGTCAGTGGTAAGACTTTTAGTATTATAAAAGACCATCCTAGACATTTTGACTTTCCAATGCTCGCAGGTATGTGGGGGGCAAGAACACCACTAGATGAATCTTTGAAGTCTCGAATGCTATCTTATACAGGGCGCCATAATTATTTAATAGACCAGGAATTTCTATCTAGGGAGATTTGGCCTATTGCTTCTCAGAATTGTTTTATACACAGCATGATGGACAGTTCTTGGTTTAGTGAGTCACGATCGATAATAAATTTTATAGGTCAGGGTTATGATGATAAAGATCAACCTATATACTAGCTGAAAATGCTGTTTTTTGCAAAGAGCCAACCATATCTATCAAATAAGTTATCCTGGATTACTGTAAAGACAGTTTTACCCTCTAGTATATCTTCTCGAACTTTTATGAATTTTATGGTCTCTGTGTTTGAATTTGTATCATCCATAATTATATATCGAGCTCTTTTACTAATGAGATTAAACTCAAGTTCGCTTGTGAATTCTCCGCCATCAAAAATTATTAAATCTATTTCTAATGGTATTTTTTCAATAACGTTAGGTATCCTGCTATAGTTTAATAAGTCCTCTTGTAACCATTTTTTTTGAGTTTCATTTAAGTTTAATTCAGGTATATTTTTGGGTTCTATAATTCTTCCTAAAAGAAGTTCAACTCCGGGTATGTTCCCTATATTTTTTAGAGCCTCCTGATGCATCATCGCAGAGGATTCTATAGAAATAAATTTGAAATCTGACTTATTTTTTAATCCATCAATAACGCATTGTGTTGAACCCTGTCCATTCCAAGTACCTATTTCAACAATAACTTTAATATTTGGTTGACTAACTGTATTATAGATTAATTCCCCTAAAAGGGATCCTCTGTTGATATGGCCCGGCATAGCTATTTTCCTTTATGAAGGTTTAATTCTACTAATCACTTCTTCCCAAGATTTGTTTACATATTCCTCTCTTTCAATATTCTTTTTTCTCATTTGATCACTTATTAATGCCAAATCCTGTATGCTCAAATTAATAATTTCATTCAAATGTTCTATGGATTTAAAGTAAGTTATAAATGGCATAAAAGATTCTGAATAAAAATCAGCATAATTTATCCAACTTTGCATTGATTCAATATTATTAAAATCATTAGGATCATGATTAGAACCAGTTTTAATAGTCGATCTGCTAGGTAACCCAAAAATAATATTCCATGATATTTCTTTTAGTACATTCGAACCATTCTGGTAAAGATTTAATAGATATTCTTTCTCAGGAAAAAAGAGTGGGATATTTGAATAATAATGTTCAAATATTGACATGGTAGAAACTTGATATGGAAAATGGATAATACCTGAAAATCTTAAAAGATCATTGAAATGATGCCTGTTACCGTTTTTCCAGGGAATGGCATTTATTTTTTGTATTGGGTCTCTTGAAAAATAAATATACCCATTTTTATTAGCTTGATACTTATTAGAAAGCTCATCAAGATAACCGCATAAACTGGGAATATATGTTACATTTCTATCAATAAAATTTTCACAGTATTTTTTATCATAGGCGCTGTTAGAAACTAATATTATTTTTCCTGAATCTACCCCATCTTTTATATAATTATTGAAAAATTCCCATTCATAAGGGTCAGAGCTGAAAGGGTGTTCATATCGTATAGGTATACACATTATTACTGGTTTATCAAAATTTTTATATAGTAAAGAAAAAGCCGGCGGATAGCATGTTATGAATGCATCATATTGCCTTAACTCATTTTTATATTCTTGGTAAAAACTGTCCCACAGTTTATCTTTTATAATTCTTTTCCAATTATTTAATAGGGGGACAGAATGTTTCTGCTTATTAAAAACCCAAGCATGTTCTGATAGGATCCAATCTATTGTAGATCGGAAGAGCACACGTCTGAACTCCAGTCA
>OFOB01000012.1_pt1 | contig 22040 bp, 26 predicted proteins | sample 1542271 | NCBI WGS metagenome assembly OFOB01 (sample SAMN04958490, study PRJEB24370) | sediment metagenome | isolation source: lake sediment | place: USA: Lake Hill lake, St. Paul Island, Alaska | collected 2013
TCTACACTCTTTCCCTACACGACGCTCTTCCGATCTAGGTTATATACAGAACCTCGCTTAGATCTTTGCGGCAAAACACGGAGGAGTTTAATAAAATAGATGAAGCACTTTTACCATTCATGCTTCAGTACAAAAAAGAAGGTAAAAGTCTTCTTCCAGTAATGAAAAAACTTATTACTTTAAAATCTAAATACCCTAGCCAGCCTACGTATATAAGAAAAGCACTACAATTTTTCAGAAACTCTTTCCCTACTATATATAAAAATGTATGACATTTGAAGAATTAGAAACTACGTATAACTCTCTAAAAGAGAAGAATGGTTTCATCAGTTCTCACTGGCTCTATAAAAATGGCCATGCTCAATTCTATAAGGATATAAAAAGATTAGGTCTGTCTTGGCATGAATTCTTATCGAAAGTTGACAAAGATCACCCTGCATTACAAGTTTACATGGATCTATGGGAATTGAAGCAATGGTACACAAACCTACTACAGACACGAGGAAAAATAGTTACTAATTATCAATGGATGTATAAAAACTATTGCCGTCAAATGTATGTTATTCTCCACAAATTAAACTTATCTTGGACTGACTTTAAAAATTTATTCGGATTAAAATCAAGATCACCAAAACACATTAAATCGTTAAAAGAACTAATAAAAAAATACCGAGAGGTCATAACGGAACACGGTGAGAAGGCGCTAAAATCAGAATGGCTTTATAAAAATGGGTATCCGTGGGTAGACTATTTCTCAAATAAGTTCATAGGTGGATTCACTGCTTTAAAAAGAAAAATGCAGATACATCAAGAATATGTCTTACCCACCTTAAACAGTCTAATCTCTGACTATAAACAGATTAGAAGAATTGATGGACAAAAATCTAGGTCACTTAGATGGATAAGGAAAAATCATAGCTCTTTTCGTAATAAACTTGTCGTATTCAACAGAAGGGTAAAGATCATCGATTGGTCTTCCTTTAAACAGCTGGCCGGTTTTTATGATTTCCGAAATACTGACTATTCTTTAAACCAGATGATAAAAATTTATCAGAATATACGAAAAAAAGAAGGAGATAAAGCAAAATCTATCCATCATCTTATAAAAATATACGGAGCATCTTTCCGTGTTCGTATATATGATCTAAAAATCAGCTGGAGGAATTTTAAGAAAAAAGCCGGATTTGCAGATGATGATTTACCTACATTGAATAGCTTAATAATGGATTATAAAAAGATATATAAGGAACAGGGCTCCCAGGCGGAAATTTGCACCTTTCAGATGAATCGAAAAATTCAATACTATGCAAAAAAACTGTTCAATCTTTCATGGACAGAGTTTAAAAATAAGGCGGGTTTTAAATCTCAGCCTCACCCAAAAGATATCGAAGGAGTTGTGCAGGAATACATAAAAATTAGAGCAATCGTCGGAGACCTAGCTAAAAATAGAACATGGTTACATAAAAATCACAGATGGATAGACAACGTCTTATCTGATAATAAATTAAAATGGGATGAATTTAAAAAAATGACGGGCTTTGAGGATTTTACTTACAATGAGATGCTTCAAAGAATCGGTATGAGTAAAATGGCTATTAATATGTTAAACGGTAATGAATTATGATCCAACTACCCAAAACCCACTACGAATCCGTCCTCGAATACATCCGGACCATAACCCCGGACGTGTTCATGCCCGAAATGATCACATCCGGCCCCGACCCGGACTATGAGACCTTCTATAAGGCTTGCTATCCCAAGAGTTTGACCAATGAAGATACCCCTCAATACCTGAATATGATCAATATCTATTTCCACCTGTATCATATGAAACAATCCGGAGAGAAAATATACTATGTAACCCCCGAAATATCCTCGGCCCTGGCCGGGACATCCCTTAATTTCGACGCCCATTTCCTACGATCCCCTTTCCGGGAAATCTTCGTCCAAATCGATCCAGGATTATTCAAATTTCATGACGTCGACGGCTGCACAGTCCCTGTTCACGGGTTCTATGTATATCTCCGAGACTTTGAAGATCACAAACACCTCCGTATCCTGGCCTGTTCTCAGCTTAAACCCACCCCAGACATACCCTATAATGACGCTACCTTCTACTTTCGTATACAAATTGGACTGCATGGCAAAGTTCAAGAACAGGTTCATGACTTCGTCGAAGACCATATCAAGATCAATAAATCAGGCCTGGCCCGGTTCGGAAGCGTACGCAACATCGATTATCTCGAGGATTTTGCTACTTTCGTCATCAATACCCTGATGTATATTACATCTAAGAACCCGGACCTGACCGAGTACTTGCCCGTTGATGCCGCGGAACGCCTTAGCAATATCAAGTCAATCGCCAAACGACGGAAATTTGAACAACGCATGGGACGCATGTCATCCCAGCGCATAATCATAATAGGAGCCAGTCATCAGAATAAAGACATAGAGGATATCAAAAAGGCCGGCGGCATCGGCGCCTGGAAACTGCAGAATAAGGTCCGGGTATCAGGACACTGGCGCAACCAGTGGTACGGTAGTGATAAAGACAATACCAAACGAATAGAAACGATCTGGATTAAGGACTATGAGAAGGGCCCGGAATTCGCAGATATGATCAATTCCAAGTATATAATAACTAAGTAGAAAATCATGAAAATTTGTAAAATGTGCCGATATGTTTATTGTTGTATGGAAAAATATCCTGATTTTGTCACGGAGAATACTAAAATTTGTGAAAAATACCGTGCGGGTGGCCCTAAAGTATTAAGTGATAAACAGTGGCTCGCAAACGTGAAGCCTTATACAGGTTCTGAAAATAAAATTTTACATGGAGAATCCTGCTCTCAATATATCTCTGCCAGAACAGGTAAACCTGTAACAAGTGATAATAGCTATTGTAAAAGGGCTTGCACAATAGCACATGGACCCGCCCCTAAAGACAAACCCTTTACTCTACATGAATGTGATAATGGAGAACATAGTGGCATTTATTGTGTAACAGGTAGCCATCTTCGTTGGGGTACCCAAAAAGATAATATGCAGGAGTGTTCTCGAAAAGGTCGTGTTAGCAGATTGGGAAATCCCCATCCCTGCTCGGAAGAAACAAAAAAGAAATTATCTAAATTTAACCGTAATAAAAAATTAACAGAAGAACATAAAAATAAAATATCTATAGCTAATATGGGTACAAATAATGGAATGTATGGGCATAAATATACAGCAGAAGAATTAAAAGTTCTCTCTGAGGCTACGAAAGGAAATAAAAATGGTATGTTTGGCTATATCTGGTCAAAAGAACAACGAGAGGTTCAATCCCATATTTTTAAAAATATGAAACATTGTGCTACCTGTACACATGTTCAGAAATGTAAAGAAACCCGAGGAATCAATGGTTATCGTAAAGCTTGTAATGAATATGAGGTAAAAATATGATAAATAGTATAAAAATGGTACATTTCGCGGTTTTCCAGGCACATTGCGGGGAACGCAACTTCATGTACGCCGGCCGTACGGGCTATTTTAACGTATCCTGCAAGCTCCCAGGAGGGCCCGATCGCTGTACCCCGTCCCTGTGCCCGATCTGGAACTCGGACCGGGTCAAGGACCCGCCCAAGGGTCTGGTATCATTACGAGAGATCAACCTGACCCTGAAGGGGCCGGGACTGCCCTTAAATACCACAATCAATTAAAAGGGATATCAGCATCAGTGAAAATCAACCATAAATTTGGCCCCCCAGAAATCCTTGTCATGATCAGGATATTGTTTTAAAATAGTACCGGTATCTGCCTCAAACACCGTACCACAGCCAAGGCACAAGACGACTTGATCCATATATCGTAATTGTTTATGAGTACAAAAAGGACAATATGCCCTAATTGAAACCTTGCAGTGTTTTAATTCACTTCTGATAATCAATAGAATTTCGCTTAATGACCCTTCCAGCATATACCCGCCACATACTAAATATATTTTAGCCATATAATAATTTTTATCAACCATGGCAATATCAGCAATCCCAATATTATGCTCTTTTAGAAAAGTATCTTTTTCAATCATTTCGATTAATTTATTGTATGCAGATGTTTCATTATTTTTTATTTCTATTTCTTCCTTAATCTTAGTATTAACCGATTGAATCAACCGTTCCCAAAAATCATCTGGTTTATTTTCTGTCAGGCTAACAAAAGCATCCCAATTAATAAGATTACCCCAAATAAACATTGAAATCTTTTTATCAATCAATTTTTCAATATCCTCTTGATTTGTTACGGGTTCTTTTATACATTTACACAAATAATTGGATAAGCCCCTGATAAATTTATGTTCTTTCTTTGGAATACTTGACATGTGTAAAGGCATAATAGTCTCTCTAGTTTAAGATGAGGTCTATTGGATTATGATCGCTAAATTTCTCAATCTCAGGAGTACACAGAACCTTTGCACTTTTAACTCGATCATACAATCCTTTCGATATAAACATATAATCATTCTGCCATTTAACCTTGGATTTACTACAACGCCAGGTCTGTACCGGGCCTGAAGTCTTCAACACATCTATAAGACCGAAATCCTCAATACGTTCAAACATGATCCTATGAGAATTATTACCCTGTCTTTTGTCCCATTCCAGTCCGGCATTAAAATCCCCTGCCAAAATAACATTAGATTTCTTTCTATATTTATTCAATAGATCGGTTAAATCAGATATTAGCCGATGAATGACTTTGATACTTTTACCATCCTCTAACCTGGCATATAAAGAAATGATTATAAATGTCTCTGATAACATTACTTCAGCACAGGCCAAACACCCCTTATGAGACATGGGGATATGTATAGGCCGGATAGGTAATGCATTCGTGAATACACCAGTACCCCAATCATGATAGCACTCTTCCCAGGAATAACACCCGGATTGGTCCAGAAAAAAGCCAGGAGGGACTCCCGGGTCTGTCTGTCCAATAGGAGTCTGAGCCACGATCGGCCGAACTTCCTGGAGTATGGCAATATCAGGGGCTAGATCATGCGCCAGATACTTCCAGAAGGCCGCGTTCTGGGGTTGACGCTGCCAATGGTTGGCGTTCCAGGAAAGGATCTTGGTCATATACTCTCATCATTACTTTCCTCATCTTCAAAACCAGAGGATGCTAAACCTAAATCCAACAGCTTCTGAGCTAACTTTGTATCACAAGTCAATGATATCATATGTGTATCAGCTTGTATATTGATTTTATGCCCAGAAACCACATCAGCAACTTTATCCAGATGTTTCCCAACTGAACGCATCTGATCAGCGTGCCCCCGTAAAGCTTTATAAGGATCCTTAAGTTCTCCGAGACACCCGCCCAGGTCATCCCCTTGTTTATAATAACCCAGGTGAATTTCTACTGTTTTCTTGGCCATACTATATTCCTCCTGTTATTTAAGATAGACACAATAGGGATCACATAAATTTCCGATTGCCATAACCTGCCTTATTTTAGATACGTAAAGACTCTCATCTCTGAATCCGCAGACAGTAGAACAACCTAGACCTATCCGAGGCATAACATATTTACCAATATCAATCTGTTCATCACAGATATCCAGCTTATTCATTACCAGCGCTTGTGCCAAAGAACCGATTCTTCCAGATACTGGACTCATTCCTTCAGGCATCCTTTGCCAATCCTTATAATTTTCAGAATATGAAGCGGCATACTTTTTGATTTTAGTGTCCCTAGCATTTCCAATTGAAATTATAAAAAAACAGCATATATTGGTTTCCATTTTACATATATGTTGAACGACGGATGGGGGTGCTCCCAAAGAACACTGTAGCCAAAAAGTTTTACCAATTTTGTTTATATCATCCACCTTGTCTTTTAGAATGGATTCCACGGAGGATCCTACATGTGGACCTACCACACTAAATACTGCATATTTATCAGTTCTCATTTAATTTCTTTTTCCTGTTCCATAGCTTTAAATCCATTCATTTCCATCCAATTTTTTATTTTATAATAGGATAGATGCACTTCAGGCATAGCTTTACAGATAGTCATTCCCGGTGTGTTAAAAAGTTTTATCAACTTATCATTTATATCATCGGACATACGGGCATTCTTTCGAACTATACCTAGGGACCTTCGAATAGATCCAATCCGATTACGCCCAAATCCAAATTCTTTAGCTATTGCATCATCAGACATACCTTTAAGTAATAGATCTTTTATTTTTTCATCTGAAGGTATCTCTCGAACATTAGTACGCGATACCTGAGTATTGTTCTCTATAGATTTTATAATATTTTTTCTATATTCATCCTTAATACTGTCAATTTTTAATTTATTTATGTCCTTCTCGATACTTGATTCTCCGCTATATCTTATAGCACGATTTGCAATATTGCAAAGCCCATGATGTCGTGATATTATTTTTATAGGATCAAATTTTATTTGTGGAAAAGGTTTATTTTCGATCTTATATCTCATTGATGGTATAATATAAGGAGAAATAATTTTTAAAAAATGATCCTTACTGGAGGCTTCTATATAGATACTTCGGTATGCCTTAACAACATTATGGAAATAATGATTACAGTTAAGATAAAATTTATTCCTTAGCAATTCTATCAAAATCTCAATCTCTGCAACGGACATATTTCCAACACTGAAATTTAAATTATTGGCTTGTTTACCATCATCCATATACCAATAAGCCAATCCTTCATCTTCTAAATCATACGCCGAGCCCTTCGTTATGAATTTTTTCTCTTTTCCCATAGAATAGAATCTTTTAAAATAATCTAAAAAAACGGAATGACGATAAGTCCAAAAAACAAGTGATTTTTCAGTAGCGCATTCAGTATCTCTATCTCCAATCGTAGCTATAAAAGGATGAAGTCGCTCAGCTACATGATAAATGTAATCAAACTGACTTGGACCGTGTCCTAACTGATAATATTTAGGGTGAGTCATAAAAGCATCCCCCAAAAGGGTACCCAAAAGAACCTGATGCATAGAGGAAGATATGGTAGGATTTAAAATTCTGGCATCATTTACATTATTACGAAAATCTATATTCAGGAGTCGTAATATATGAACCATTTGATAGATTTTTAATTTATAAATATCTCCAAGTTCATCTATTGTAAAATGTCCTTCCTGTAACTGAGTGATTAATTCCTTTTTAGAATAAATACCATATTTATTCTTAAGAATTTGATCTTCACCTATACGTTCAATAGTAAAAGCAGCCATGGTATTAATATACCTCAGTGCTCTATGAAAGTCAACATATATTTTTTATATATTTATTACAATGCAAATAAAAAAGGCCGCCAGGTATTACCCTGACAGCCTTTAATTTCAATCGCTCTTAAAATTAAGCGCGACGAATCAGAACACGACACAGCCCGAGCGGGTTGTGGCAACCGATGCCCAGATTCTCAAAAACAGAGAATCCGATCACGCGGTTCTTCGGGTCATCCGCCGACAGAACAGTAAGCTCTGTACGGACAGGAATACGGCCGAAAAATTCCGGTTCTGCACAAACGTACATGTAGCCAACCGGCACGCGTCTCGAAACGATGATCTGGGCGCCCCAAACAGTTGCCATCAGACCAGTCTTCAAGAGCACAGCCTGCGTTTCGATATCCAAAACATCACGTCCCCACTTACGAATGTCTGAATAGTCAAGCGCATTACAGAAAACGCGAGCGACCCGAAGGTCGTGGCGTTCAATACGCGCAAACGCATCAGCCAGGTCAGCGGGAGTGAGCGGAGCAAGAGCGGGCACGTCAATATTGGTATTAGCAATATTATCAAACCCATTCGTCGCAACCGCATCCAGAACATCAAACACGCGATTATCTTCTTCGGCCTGAATTTCGGCCTTCGCCAAATCTTGTGAACGTTCGATCAAATCGAAACGACGTTCTTTGATCTGGGTGAGCGGAATCTCAGGATTCGAAGAGATTTCGAAAAGCGGGAAAATCACACGACGGGGCTTCTGAATGGCCAGGATATTCTGACCTTCCTCGCCGACGACATATGCTGTAACGTTCGGGTCCTTGTCATAAATCGGCAAGGCACCGTCCGGGAGCTGCTCCACCAAGAAGGTCTTACGACCTACCGAGGTGTAGTCTCTCCTCAGACGCAATGGCTGGATCATAGACGCAGCCAGCTTTGAACGACCAGCAGCAGTTTTCATGTAATCAGCAATGATCTGCTGTTTTACTTCGTTGCTTACTTCTGACATGTGAGACTCACCTCCTTTAGATTCTTAGTTGGACGGTCATGTACGGATCTGTCCCCGGGACCGGGGCCTTCAGTACGATGCCGATCAGAGAGGTCAGTGTACCAGCATAGCTGGTATTGTCCATACCCTGAGTGTTTGTTAAGATACCATGACGAGACGAGTAAACTCTGTCACCGGCCGTGTAAGTAACCGCAGCGGTTCCATCTGTTCCTTTTGTCTCGTAAATATCGGTGCTGATAACTGTACCAGTACCGTGGGCGTAAACGATACGTTGAGATGCAATGCCGGAGCTGGACTCAAAAGGATTGCCAACGGCGTCATTCACAACGATTCCGACTGCTTTATCGAAAGTCGTGCTGCTGTCACCGGCGCAAGGCCCGATTGTTCCACTTCCATACACTGCTGCAACGCTGCCAGCGAGAAGACCTTTGTTCGTCTTCTTTGGGAGCATAAGCTGGGCGTTGTTCTTCTTCTGATCATCACCAACGAGGTTATCCTGTGTGAAATCGACCGCAACAGCAATACCGAGGGTATTGTATGTTTGGCGATACAGTACGTTGAGATGCTGATCAGGACTTGGATTGTTCTGGTCCATTCTAATTCACCTCCTTCAAGGATGTTAAAGTGTATCTATCGACATTCCCAATCCGGGTACCCTTGTTTGGGAAGGACACCCGAACGAGATTTTAACCAATTATTTCAACTCACATTCCCTTAATGGGAATGATTTAGAACGCTTTGCTGATATCAGGCGGGCAATCCCAGATGTTGTCCAGGGTGCTGTCGCCCGAAGCCTGTTTCACGATTCCACTGAGTTTCTTGGCACCGGCTTTGACGGCCGCGGTCACTTCAGTGTTCTCAAAAAGCTTGTCCAGAAGATCGGCACTGGCTTCTTTATCCTTCTTGCCTTCGGCTTCATATTCTTCATCCTTCTTGACCTTTTTCTTGACCTCAACATCCGTGCCTTCTTCAGCATCTTCCGGCTTTTTTTCAACTGGTTTCTCGGCCGGTTTCTCAGCCGGTTCTTTCGGAGCTGCGGCAGCGGCTACATCGGCTGCATCATCATCGTCATCATCCTTCTTCTCATCCTTCTTTGGAGCAGCAACGGGAGCTTCTGCAGCAGGAGCGGCAGCCGGAATGGCCGGAGTAACAGCCGGGGCAGCACCCGGAGCAGCATTCTGATTCACTTCTACATCGGCTGCATCATCATCGTCATCATCTTTCTTCTTGGCACCAGCAAGTGTCTCAGCCAATGAAGCCTGACGCTGCAGGGTTGCCAGAATAGCATTCTCCGGCATATACATAAGATCTGTGGCCTGTTCCTCAAGAGCTTCGTCTGACGCACAGGGAAGCATTCTCTGAGCGATCGTAAGACACTTAAGAGCCTTATCCTCAAGCTTACGGGCAGTAACAACAGCTTCACGGGCCAGGGCCGGATGACCTGTCTCAGTGCGGCCTTCGCCTTCCCAACGATGTGCCATGTCCGGGGTCTCGGCCCATGCATCAGGATTACCGGTCTGATACTTCTCAACCGGCGGGTTCTGACGTTCTTGATTCATTGTGTAGGGGTCGGCTTTCTTTGTAAGCTCGGCCACCTTTTTCTCATCCCAACTTAGTCTCTGACGCATGAAAAACCTCCTGGCGAAATTTTAATGAAAAGTGGATATTAAAAGATTATTACACCTATTCCTTTGACAGCCGTGTACTTATGATAGAAAGTTATATTAACACGTCTCAAACCGGTCAAGCAGTTTCAACCAGATCAATGCCTTATGGCCTTCACTGGCTGTTATCTTACGACCGATCTTTGTGACTATATGACTCAAGGCCTGAATAGGCGTATAACCTGATGTACCGCCCATTTCAGCAATAATTTTCTTCATCTGTACTGGAAGGGGACTTTTGAACTGATCATCCATATAGGACATAATCGCCAGGAAATCTCTTTTACTGAATCCGATATCCTTAAGAGTCTTAGGATCATTCGAAGTCATTAATACCTGTGTACCAAGGCGTAGCTTCTTAAAGCTCTTTTCGTCCAAATTATAGGCTGTCTGCCGTAAATACCGGTCCCAGCCGAGTTTGGCACCCCATACCTTCTTCAAGACCAGACTGGCCGGCCTGATAAGGGTCTCATCCAGCGTCTCGAGTTCCCGGGGAGCCTGCATACCCTCATCACCCGTATCAGAGAGATCCTTAACGATCTCATCGCCGATCGAATCAAGAATTTTCTTCTTGATCTGATCACGCCAGGTCTTAGAATCATTCTGCGGGGGGGTTTCTTCTGGAGCAGCATCCATTGGAACATCTTCGGCCGGAGCGTCTGCAGGAGCAGTTTCATCCGCTGGAGCATCAGCCGGCGCAGCCTCATCGGCCGGGGCATCAGCTGCCGGCTCTTCGGGGGCATCCGGGGGAGGAGTCTCCCCCGGATCCTGGGCTGTCTTCTTGGTGGCTACCTTCAGGATATCTTCGGCCTGGATCTTATAATGATCATTTTTATGAGCGGCTTCGATCTTAGCTTCTATATCTGATGATGGTTCCACAGTATTCCGAAGGACGGCGCCGGTGAAGGCCGGGTTAGCTACCCAGGAGGCGTCGACGAATACAACACTATCGGGCTGGGTATAATGGCCGCAAAGTTCTGCGACCTTTCGTGGAATACCATCAGCGTCATAAAAAGTATTACCCTTTTCATACCGTACATGCTGGCAGGCTTGGGACTCATCAACAGCTTTATTACCACATTTACTGCACAGGCTCCAAGAAATTTTGCAACCCATTGAAAGTGTTGAGGTTACACCAGCTTCTATTTTCCGAACAAGATCATCATGTTTACGGTCAGTAGCAACCAGGATATCCACATAATATGTTGTAAGATCACCGCCCTTTTTATCTTTGCCGATAGGAATCTCACGAAGAACAGCATCAATAACTTTACCTTTTGATAATTCAGAAATCTGTACATGTTCACAAAAATTATCGGCACCTATAAAAGTTTTATAGGATGCTTCGAGCATTTTCTTGGTCCAGGCATCACCATTATTATTTACAAATTTGGAATATTCCGGACGGATGTAATAATCACTCTTAGGATCTTTGGGATCAGCCAGTTCAACATCAACCGCGGCTATAATTGTGGCATGGGACAATAAATATTTATTGGGATCATACTTGGCCAAGACCGACCGGGCCGTCTTCATACGGCAACGACCATCACTGCAGACCTTTGAATAGACTTTATCTACCCAACTGTCTACAGTGATGCTCGAGTGTGTTACGGAAGCGGATCCATATCGAAGTAGAGCCATTGATCAGGCGCCCTATGTGTAAGACTACTGAACTTTATTTTCGATAATATCGCTGATCCAGTCCACGGCCTTGGCCAGGGTCAGATTTCCATCTTCCTGGAGACCAGTCGCAACCTTATCCAGCTGTTCGACCATGGCCTCGACATCTTTACCAGGCTTGGTCTTTTCAGCACTTTCGTCAGGGGTTTTGAGAACTCTCTCAATTCTCTGAATAGCCTGCTTAATGGATCCTGAGGTTGCCGTGGCTACCTGGGTCCACTTAGCCTCAGAGATAGTGACAGGCTTATCGATTTTTGAATCACTCAGTCTGTAATAGGTATCATTACCGATAACAGCTCTGTGAATAAAAGACATTACTGACCACCTTTCTTAATGTTCGCGTAGACTTTTTTAATGGATGATTGCATTATGTAATCCGAACAGATCGATGCATATTTATCATAGATACGGTTATAAGCCTGTATCTCTGATAGACCCTTTTCCAGATGGGTCACGATATCATCGACCAGCTTCCCTACGACGGTCGTCGCAAAGGTGTGGGCAATGCGAAGGACCATCTTGCTCTGTTCACTGGCACGCTTCGGAATCTGGCCATGAAGCCGTTCGGATATGGATTTCTCGTAGGAACTGTAGCCCTGGTCCTTCCGGACCGTGGGCATACCAAAGATCACAGGATTGACCTTGACCAGGGTCTCGGGACTCTCCTGTGAATGCTCAACCGGCCATTGGACCCAGACCTTATAGGTCGACGGCACAATATGCGTGACAATCCCGATGAACGGGGTCACTGCTTGCTCTGAGATGAACTTCCGAACGCAGTCTCCTACGCAGAAATCCTCAGGGGCTGACATCATAGGAAATAATGCAGGCATTATTAATCCCTGTTAGTGTGGGAAAGGGAATAATCCGTACTAGGGATTATTCCTTAACCGGGGCCTCAGCAGCCGGAGCAGCCTCAGCGGCTGGGGCGGCTTCCTGGACCTTCTGGTATCCAAGAGAGGTTTTGACTGGTGTGGGATTCTTTTTCACTTCCATCACCTGTTCAAAATTACTCTTGTTGAAATTGTCCATATACGGCTCATCCGCATTACGACTGCGGACGTTGAAGTTGAACCGATTGGCCATATAACGGGCTTCATCGGCATCAAACTTCAGTGTCGACGCATCACGACGACCATCGATCACGTCGGAGATCATGTCGATCTGCAGGGCCACTTCCGGACTGATTTCCTGGACTTCCGAGGCAACCTTATCAAGGATCTCGGTGTAAACTTGAGCATTCTTCAGCTGAGCCATCTAGGCCTCCCCTTTAAAAGTGAGTTACAGAATCGGTAACATTTTACGGTTGTTATAGTCCGCCATGTTATGATGAGCACCCATGGCGTCCAGAAGAACATTATACTTATTCGCATTGATCTTCCCATCAAACATCCCCTGCTGGAATGATTTGATAGCAGTACTCAATGCGTCTTCATTGGCTACCTTAGGGCTATATTTTAACAGGATAGGATTCACGATGGTTGCAGCATACTTCACCAGAGAATCATAATCAGCATCGGCCAGTTTATTAGGACCCCGATAGCAGGACTGGGCATCATGCCGGTCCACACGTTCATCTATGATCCTGTGATCATAGTTGAAATAGTTATAAGCATTATTCGTGACCTCGGGGAGCCTTGCTATGTAGCCCTGGACCACTCTAGGAACCATGATGATTATATTCATTTTTTGGACCCGAAATAGCTTATAAGGCTGTAATTACATTGATTTCAGCAAGTTTTAACATTATTAAAAGATTATTATAGCCCCTCTAAGTACTTAGCTACTATTCGGTTAGCGAACCTACTGTGCTTCAACGGTTTAATAGCCTTTATGGTCGCTTTAAGAGCTTCCACGTCATGCATCAGGTCCAAGGCATCCACATGCACCTTCTGAATGGCCTTACTTATCTTCCCGTCCGGGTCATGGGCCGTGGTTATGACGGATTTCAGAGAGACCCCTGATAAATCCTTTAAATTCTTGATGAATGCATCAAGTTTCTTGGCAGTGGTCTCAATTATCTCTGGTTTCTTTACAGCTTCAATTTCCATTATCATCCCCCTGTTTCTTTAAATACTTGTCCCTCAATCTTTTGCGTTGTTTACGACGGTATTCTTTTAACTTATCTGGCATCTTCTGGTAACTTTTCCCCTCTTCCCGGTACTTGGTCATATAATTCTTCATGTAATCCGACCGGTTACTCTTATTCTCTACGTCCGGGTTCCGGCGCGGAGGCTTGACCTTGGGCGTGGCCCGAAGCTTGGTCTTGACCTCACCTTCCGGTTCTGACATTTCCAGAGCCAGTATTCGAAGAGTATTATGAATGGTATTAAGCATTGGAGACGATTCTGTTAAGGACGTCTGGGTTCTCGGCTAGATATTTCATCACCTTGGCCAGTTTCTTGGCCTTTTCGGGATCATCGGAGCTGAACCGGGCCGAGCCGGGGGTTGGTTTCTCTTCTGCTACCGGCTCCACCTTGTTCAGTTTCATATAAGCTGCCAGCTTATCCACCAGGTCGGTCTGTTCGACCAGGGGTGTGGCCACGTTCGTATAGATATTCCTTAATACCTCATTGAACAGGCTGTCATTAACCGTAAACATGTCATGCTCGAGTTTGACTTTAGTGGATTCCGGATCGATATTGAGGATATCCAGCAGCAGGTCGACTGAGATAGAGCCCTTCTGGTACAGCTGGAAGGCTGCATTGAAGAACTGGTCGTTATCCCTTATAGCCAGCCTGGAGAAGCTCAGGTGGGGGTAGAGAAGGACTTCATTGCCGAACTCATCATATTCTATGAAGCCCTTTTTCCGAGCCACAGGCTTAAACAGGTAGTTTTCAACATAATCCTGTATAATTTCACGGAAAAGGAGATATTGAGTATTCATAATCTCCAGGGATATACGATTACCGGTATAGGTTCCCTCACCGGTCAGGATCTCCCGGGTCACGCCCAAGCCGGCGAATAATCGGTCCATGCAGGCAGTATTTTCCGATTCAATATCCAGGAGACGGCCGTTTGACCCCATTTCTTCCCAGTGGACTTCATAGTTGGCTATGATGCTGAAATCAGGGTCGACCAGGGCCATATCGACCTGTTCGCGTAAATTTTCCACATCTTCATCACTAAGATCTTCCGACCATACGATCCTCATCGGGGTCATGTGACGGGATGCGATCGATGTCTGGGCCTGACGGAGTTTATCCATCAGGACCAGGGTATTCGTGCATCGTTCAATTATGGATGTTCCCAGGGGTTCATACTGGGACTTCTTTCTAGCCAGATGATATACATGCGATCCGGTATAGGGATCTGTGTCCAGGGGTATGACTCCGCTCTGTTTTATTTTATCCTGCAGATCCCTGGGCAGTGAATATTTTGGATTGGCAGAGGGATCGGCGCCGGCCAGAGGAGCTTCCGCGGTAAGATAACGTCGGGTCTCTGAATCAGGAACAAATTCTATTGCGACATCATCGGACAGGGGTATTTTACGGACCCGGACCTGGTCCGGGGGCAGGATTACTATTTTTCTCCAGCCTTTAAATAACGGATCCTTATCGATGATTCCATATTTCTCTTTCAAGAATTTACTACGTTGTTCTGCTCTGGATTTTTGTGCTGCACGTTCTTCAGGTGAAAGATCTTCCAACCAGTCATCCTCTTCAGCGAATGAAAATGCGTTGCCTTGCAATGTGTGCTCAAATGCTATATCTATAAGAGTTTTAAAAAGCTTCATGTTATCGCACATATCTTGAAAAAACTTGAAGACATATTCGTTCTGCTTCGGGTTTTTACCCTTGGGCGGGGTCAGACGTAGCTTTGATAATGGCAATGTTGAGTGCAGGTCTATGGCCTGGGCCACGATTTCATTGGTCTGATAGAAGAACCGGAAGAATGCCCTGCGTTCACGTAAATTTTGTGGTTTTTCCAGGAAGTCCGTACTGAGCTGAGGAGAATAGAAATTAGCCTGGCCAGAATCAACTACATCACCCGCGGTTCTGCGGAATCCGCCCATGGTGGTTGAGGTTACGACACGGCGATTAAGCCGGGCACGTATCTCATTATTAGTAAGCGGCTGTCGACGTGGGTTATCATTAGCTATAACCACAGGTCGACTGGGTGGTCCCATAATGACCGGCGTGGGAATGACTGGCGCCGCCGAGGACATCTGTGATGTTATTACTCGTATACGTTTAGGCATTTGATGGTCCTACCTCGGGCATGGTCGGTGTATTTATAACCTCAGGTGTACCCGGTGCCTCAGGTGGAAGCTTTATTGATTCAAGATTCTTCCTACTTACCCGTTGTTTTTTCGGCTTTACCTCAGCGATATCCTCTTCAATAAACCGGAACTGGGACAGGGGTCGCATATTCTTAATACCACGGAGCATTGACCCGGCCACGTCCCGGTTCCTGCGTATGACTTGGGTCAGGTGATAGAAATCATCCAGACCCTCCGATCCTGATGCTATTTTTTCCGAGGCATATACCCTATTAGCCTCTTTAGATAGACTTTCATAGTTCACCAGCAGGGTCTGGATATGGCGTTCTACTTCCTGGACTTGGTTCTTGACTGTATCCATGAGCAGGTTCAGATTACTGATTTGACTATCGTTATCTTTGCGAGGCATTCAGTACCTTTCGGGCTATTTTTCGGGCTGTCTTCAGGTTTTTGACATAATCGACTACAGCTTTTTGGAACGGTTCATCTCCCGGGTTCTGGTGCATGAACCCTTTATCTTTCAGCATATCCTTGAGTTCCTGCATGAGTTCCGGGCAGAGTTTACGGCCGCAGGCCTGGAATACCAGGGTCTGGATATATCCGTCCACGTCCGGGGATCCTGGTTCGAACGTGTTGGTTCCCTTTTCATAACGTTCGTCATAATGATAGGGGAACAATCCTTCCGGATCTCTGAGGTCATGGGGCATTGGTTATCCTTGGACTGGGACCGGCCCGGACTGGGCTGCGGCTTGTTGTTTGCATATAGCTATCATGACATCCAGATTGAATCTGGCCAATTGATATTCGAGTTCCTGGACACGTTCTTCGGCTTTTTTAGCCTCGAGTTTGGCTAGGGCGATTTTCTCGGCGAAAGAGGCCTGTTCCCTCGAAATCTCAAGATTGTTCATCTGGATAGCTCCTTGTGTAAAATGTTATGTAGATTTCATCCTATATTATCTATAAGATATTAAAAGATTATTCGAAAACATGTACCAATCCTCGAAATCATCGTTTTATTAAGCGGAAACCGTCCTCGTGCCGATCCAGGTCTAAAGTCACCGGCCTTGTGCCGATGGTAGTTTATAACAATTTAATATTACTTACAGTTACGTAAGAATCAGCATAAATTGGCTGTCCAGGACCGGCCCTGTTCCTGCGGCAATGGAACAGGGCCTTAGTACTATATTTTCCTAGCAATTAAATGAGCATCATATATTGATAGATTAGTATTACTGGTTCCATCTACGAAAATTTCAAGATAATCGCCAGCCACTAAATTCACCAGATTTGAGAAACCCGCAGCTGCTAATGTCGTAGGAAGTTTTACTTTTGTTCCAAATTCCGGTAATTCTACTCCATTCTTACGGAGGTGAAATTGGACATTATTTGAAGCAGCAACTGAGGCACAGGCATCAAAAGAAACTTCATAAACTCCTGGAACAAGAATAATTATCTTTTTGTTCGCTAAATCTACTGTCATTCTATTTGAAAGCCCAGCGGCAGACCATAAAGTCAGTTTTGAAGCCGCGGCTGTTATAGCTTGAGAAGTTGTTACATTTGCAGCATAGAGAGAACCATAAACTGATACTCGATCTTCCAGAACAGCTGCCTGTTGATTAGCTGTAAACTTCAAAGAAAGGTGTTCATCCCCCATATAGCAATGATAAATATCCGTATTTGAGGTATCCTGGAATACCGAAGAAGAAACACTATTTAAAGTTTTAGGACGAGGCCAGAATCTAACTGCAGCTGATATCGCCCCATAATTAACATCCGATGTTCCAAAGACCTTAAGTCCGAACATTTGAGAAGCTGCATATGCGAAAGCGCACAAAAATTCACCATTAGAGCTGGCATTATCAATAACACTGCTTGAAATGAACTCTACTCCAAATTGATTATAAAGACTGACAGCTTTATCTCCTCTAATTTTCCAGTCCGATGCACTCTCAATTCCTCCAGAATATGCAACTGTATTAACAGGAAAACTCTCGAGAAGAATACTATCAGATGCATTTAAATTGGAAGCTATCAAGGAAGGATTATAAGTAGTATTAGGAAAACTTACATCATTTACTATTCCCAGAACATTATCCGGATTCCAAGCATTAGCTATACAACATTTACTTTTACCATGGATATAATCCACTCTTTGATTAAACTCTGCTCGATTTTTTCCATAGTCATACCCAGCCTCATCCATAAAAATACCATCAATAGGAAGGGCTACCCATTGATCTACCTTTAAAGTGAAGGCCGTGAGATCCTGATTAACCGTAACATATCCATATATTTTTACGTCGGGATTCAAAGCTTTTATCATAGGAAGAATTAATTGCGTATTAACATAATCCCCATGAGTAGGATCCTGTAAACCATTACCAAAAACGAGTTGATCATATTGAGAAAAATTTTGGGAGACTTTCTCGTTGGACCAACCGTTACGAGCACTGTTAAAACTGTTAAGCCATCCGTAATAAATGAGCATATCTTTTGGACTCTGCATAAGATTCCTCCCTTGTTTAATTTAAAGTCCCTCTTAAATCCGGACATATTCCTGATGTAGAGGCTGTAATAATTGCTCCCGTCCATGGTCCTGTCCCGGTCAAAGCTCCGGCCGAAGCAGTACTTAATATCTGACCCTGGCCCATATCGATTGCAAGACCCCATAGTGTTGGCTGAGTTGTTGCCATGGCTGTTCTAATTCCTGCCCATAAATGGGTTCCTGCCGGTATAGTATTCGTAAAAGCATTAGTATTCCGTTCCACCCCGGTACTGGTTAAAGAATCAACAGTACCCGTTGAAATAATTTTAGATAGGGATTGATTAGCCTTATTAGGGGACACGGATGAACTGAAAAAGCCTACTTCTGCTGTTTGAGCTCCAGAACCCCCTGTAGAGACATGGAATTCTACAAATTTAGCTACAAATGGACTTGTTGTCATCCCTAAATATACAAAATAAGCTGTTCCACTGATGAGTAAAAATCCTGCACTACCCGGTGCCAAATTACTCATTAAAACTGTCTGACATCCTATGATATTTTTTCCAACACTATTATCAACATTTAATTTAGTAATTCGATTTAATTGGGCACCTGTAGAAAAATCTAACATAAATACAGCAGAATTTATATAACGTAGATAAACATCTGCATCCAAAGAACTGACAATTACAGTAGGATAAGTCTCATAAATTAATCCAATACCAGAAGTGCTGGGTCTGGTCCAGTATGTTGCGGCCGCTGAACTACTGGAATAATTAGCATCCGATGTGCCCCAGGCTTCCAAAGCGAACATCAGCGACGATATAAATCCAAAATTAAACAGATCAGGTCCATTAGCATTATCGTTATTTATAACGCCACTACCAGCAAAATTCACCCCGTACGTAGCCCTTAGATTAACGGCTTTTTGACCCCTAACCAACCAATCCGATTTTGATTCATAACCACCTGCACCCGAGTATGCCGTTGTATTAATTGGAAAACTTTCCAATAGAATCCAATCCGTTGTAATCAGGTGTGAAGAAACCAATCCGGAATTATATGTGGAATTAGGAAAGGAAGCATCATCTGTAGTTCCTATAATATTATCTGTATTCCAGGCATTTGCAAAACAAAGCTTGGCAGTGGTTTTTCCATGAACATAATCTACACAGGTATTAAATTCTGCCCTGGTTTTGCCATAATCATAGCCGGCTTCATCTATGAAAATCCCGTGTACAGCCAGAGTATTCCATTGATCAACTTTCGTCTGAAAATTAGCCAGAATTTGGGCTAATGCCACATAGCCAAAAATCAGGGCATCTGGATTAAGAGCTTTTATTCTCGGAATAATAATCTGGGTATTAGCATAATCCGGGTGAGTGGGATTTTCTACAGTATCCCCAAAAACAAGGATACTATATTTAGCCATATCTTGGGCTACTTTTTCATTATCCCAGCCATTTACTGCGGAATTAAAACTATTCAAATAGCCGTAAAAGATCAAAAGATCTTTTGGTTGAGTATACATAGCTTGCAGTAATTGTTGATTATGCCAACCCAATTTTCCATGTATTGTTTCCAGATTCAAAACACGGCTAGCATGATCAGTAAGAATTCCCCCCGTTCCGAGGATAGGAGTATGGCCTGCATGGTATATAGGATTTTGAGTATCATTATATAAATCTTTACGATGTTGTAATTCCTGCATTAAATAAAAAGGACCCTTAATTCCGGTATCAGAGTCTATTACCTCAGCATTTGCATCTAAAAATGAACTCAGATCACTTGAATCTGTGACTCCCAGTGCTCCAACTAATGTTTTATGAGGATCCGCAGAGATTAAACTGGTTGAATCAATGCTGATAGCATTTACTGCATCAATAGTAGAGGCTGCATTAACCAAAATCTGTTTATTTTTTACCTCTTCATCAACTTGAGTAACCCAATCGATCCATGGTTGAAAATATGTTCTTCGATTCGGTCGTATTCTTAGACTATCTGAATACATTGAAAGCATGTTGTGCTTTATTTCATTTGGATATCCCTGGCTATCAACCAGATTAGCGCCTGAATTTTGTAAATATGAATTTCTACTGGTTTTTATTCCTGGGAGTAATGCGGCATCAACAGCATCTTTCTCAGATTGATTCATTTCCGTTACAGTATCACCAACTATTTTCCAATATTTAACTGGAACAGATTGTACCGCGGATAAATCAGGATTAATAATCCAGGTAACTTCCGGATAATCGGGTGTATTAACAGAAGTTCTATATTCTTTTGTCGTTCGATTTAGTACATTAGACATAAATATTCCTTAGTAAAAGTGTATAAATTATCGCATGAATCTTGAATACTTTAAAATTGATTCAGTAAATGATGGATTATTAGCAGGTGTCAAATGATTCCCATTATTAGCTAAATCAATAATACTATTCGCTCCGGATGCTGTGCTGCCTAAGGCACCCTGAAATAGCCATTTAGACACAATTCCATACCAGATATCATCAGTTCCTACAGAACTGTAAATGGTCATAACTTCCTTTTCAGATAGCGCCCTATTATAAAGCCTGATCTCAGCAACATCAAAAGGGCCATACAACCCCAATCCAGCACCCGCTTCTCCTAATGGATCATAAGCAGCAACAGTTGTATGGTAAGTTCCTGCTATTATTGATGACCCCCCTAAAGTTACAGGGGTTCCAGCCACCCCATCTATATGTAAAACTAAACTGGTAGTGTCTGATGTCAGAGTAACCTGATGCCAGTTATTATCAAATACAGAAGCCAGTGTTGCGGTTGCTGCATTATATTGTGTTATCCCCGTACCCCATCTTATCCCACACCATAATGTATTGGCTACATCATTCGTGGCTATCCAATAAAGGCCTGTCTCACCATCATAGGGTTTTGCAAAAACATATTTCCAATTTCCAGGGGATCCGTTACATCTGAACCATGTAGATATTGTTATAGCTCCAGTAATATTTAGACTAGAATTATTAGCAATATTACAGTATTGAGTGGTTCCGTTAAAAAATATAGACATGTTCTATCACCACATTATATTAGTTAATATAAAACCTTAGCTAAAAGAAATATTTAATAATAATATATCCCAATCTCCACTCAAGGTATCTGTTGCATCCGCACCATATCGAGTAAGTTCAAATTGGGTAGTATTATTTGCTGTTACTCCAATTGTCCCAAAAGATACTGTTTGAGAATATTCTCTAAAATTAACACTAGTAGTGACATCTAAAGGTGTTAATCTGGTAGCCGAACTCCAGGAGCCAATCGAAGCATTCGATGGAATATTACGCGTGTATAATCTAAGAACTATTTGCCTGGCTAAGGCTGGAGTAGATTCTGGCCTTCCAACAACATTCAAAATTAGGTTCGTAGCATCTCCAGGAACTTTATATAAAAATCCTACACCTTCTTCTGCCGTATCATCAAATCTTCGTACTTTTAAAGCATTATTGGTAGTATCCGAGCTGGTCGGCGCCAATGCATTAATAGCCCAGTTTGCATTATTGGGACTGTCCAACTGATCCGCATTGTATTGGATCATCCTCTGGGATCCTGTCTGGCCCTGGATTCCTGTCTGACCTTGGAGTCCCGTCTGTCCCTGAAGACCAGTCTGACCCCGGAGTCCGGTCTGGCCCTGGATTCCTGTCTGACCTTGGAGTCCCGTCTGTCCCTGGAGTCCCGTCTGGCCATAAATGCCTGTAA
>OFOB01000013.1_pt1 | contig 21698 bp, 9 predicted proteins | sample 1542271 | NCBI WGS metagenome assembly OFOB01 (sample SAMN04958490, study PRJEB24370) | sediment metagenome | isolation source: lake sediment | place: USA: Lake Hill lake, St. Paul Island, Alaska | collected 2013
AGTTTATTGATAGAGCAAGAAAAATACACAATAATAAATATGATTATTCCCAAGTAAACTACATATCTAGTTCATCTGAAGTAAAAATTATATGTCCCAAACATGGCGAGTTTTTGCAGAATTCGCATGTTCATTTGGTAGGTAAGGGATGTCGTGAGTGTAGTGACGATAAACACAGATTAGATACGAAGAGGTTTCTTGATAAGGCAAAAAAAGTTCATGGGAATAGATATGACTATTCGATGGTGAAATATGTTACTACTAGGAAAAAAATAAAAATAGTCTGTTACAAACATGGTATATTTGAACAGATTCCTAATCATCATTTAAGGGGTAGTGGATGTCCTTTTTGTATGGAATCTAAAGGAGAGCGAAAAATTGTTACGTTTTTAGATTCTAATCAGATAGAGTATAAAAGAGAAAAAAGTTTTGAGAATTGTCGTAATAAGCATCCGTTATTCTTTGATTTCTATATTCCTAAGCTGAACACCTGTATTGAGTATGACGGTGGACATTTTCATCCTATTGCTTATTTTGGGGGGAACCCTACTTTTCAATACATGAAAAAACTAGATTCTATAAAAAATAAATTCTGTAGCAACAACGGTATAAAACTTATTCGGATTCCTTATACCAAAAAGGATCCTGAGATAGTCCAAATCCTAAAAAAAGAACTCTATCTGGTCAGCTAAACTATCGGTCCTCAGCATATATCGTGTTTTCATTAAACGATTGATAATCTTTTAATATTACCTGCCTTTCAACAGCATATAACTCTATATTTATTCAATGAGTTATAGACTAATAATAATCTTCTAATTTTTAATTCCGACATCATATTATGTATTACTTATAGCGTGGGGGCGCCGTGCCTTTAATTGTATCAGACTACATATTCCACCCCCCGTCTGGGAGCTCGGTTCCGGGTAAAATAGACGCTAACAAGTATATCTTTTTTGATCCTAAGGAGCTTAGGCAACTCGTTGAATCTGAAAAAGATACAGAGGAATTGGCTAAGATAAAAAGTGCACTAAAACAGTGGGAACGACAATATATCTATCCCGGGTACCCGTTCCGGGTGGCCCGAGAACTGAGAAGGATAGCTTCAATACTTAAAAAGGCTGATATAGGTCCCGCGGTGAATGTCATGTATTACCGGGACTGTGAGGTCCCTGAGGGCTATGATAGTGTTCTTCAGGGCTTACTCAGTCCCCATGATAATTATAATAACCCGCGGTTTGATTATAACCGGCAGGGTGAGCGGCCTTTTGTGGATATGGCCATTACAGATGGGGACTTTTTAACACCCCATGACGCGCCAATGCCTGATGCCGTTAAACCCAGGGGTGACGGGACGGATCCATTGGACGAGATGCTTTGCGAATATCCGCCGACAGGCGCCGATAGAGATACAATTTAAGGAGATTTTATGAATATCTATGAATCACTGGCCCAGGGCATGGGTGATCTTCCACAGGAAGACACTGAAAGTAACGGTGTGGATGCTTTCCTGGAAACCCCTGGCACGAAGACGGCCTCTAATTTGCCAAACTCCATGACTGTTTCATCCCTGGATGACCTGATAGGGTTCTACAGGATTGGGAGTGATACTCTGATCAATAAAGCTGAAAAGGATCTCTGGAGGATCACTGAAAAGAACGGGGAAGTGATGATTGAACGCCTGTTTGATCCCCAAACCAACGCAGCCTTGAAAGTGTAGGACACACACATGCGTAAAAGACTGAGTACACAGTTGGACCGGATTAAGGCAGCGGCCGGTGGGTCCCGTCGGGAAATCCCCGATGATTTTAAGTATGACAAGAAGAAAATCAAACATATAAAGCATGTCCTTCATAATACGACGATCGCACTGGGGACTCTGGTATCAGCACTCAATGAGATATCCCGGATCAAGGGCCCGGATATCAGCCCCGACGGGCTTCTGGGTGGGTTGGGTTATATAATGCCCATTAAGGACATAAAGGAGAAGCTTAATACATCTATTCGGGATTTAGGAGATATCGCAGACAGCCTGGCTGATGAACTTACCAATCCTAAATGGGATATCAAGGAAGACAGTGATGTTAAGGAGTTGATTAAGGAAAAAGAGAAGGTTGAGGAGCAGGCTGAGGAATCAACGGGTGAAACGCCGGCTGAGTCCGAAGCCGAGGCCGAACCTGAAACAGAGCCCGAGAAGGCCCCGGAAGCCTCTATCAGTCCTGATGACGTGGTTACCAGTACGATTGATGTAGTGGCTTCCAATAAGTTAGCCGATGCTGTGAAAGAATCCCTTGTTCGATATTTTAGCAATAAATAATTCCCTTTATAGAAGGAGTTTCCCATGTTAGGTGACCTTGGTAATGATCTAATTGGCACGAATCCGGTGTATCCGAAGATCGTGAATCATGACTGGCTCAGTCCCCAGAATTATGACAACTATCCGTCGGATAACAATCCCGTGCGTGTTGTTCCGAAGTTGTCTGAAATGTGGAACCATGAAGGTTCCGGGATCCGTTTGGTGCCCAATACATCAACCCAGCAGCCGGGTTGCAGATCAGCCGAACAGCAGCAGGCTGACTCTCATAGTGTCACCCAGGCCATCGTTCGTGAGGCCAAGAAGGCAGCCATGGCCGGTCTTCAGGGTAAAGCCCTTACCGGTCATTTGAGGGCTCGGTATACAGCCAAACAACTTCTGGCTGCGACAGAAGAGTTGAAGAAGGTATCGGCAGAGACCGGGCTTCTGGGGAATGTCTATATTGATGGGTCAGCTTTTGCTTCCCTCGATGAGGCCACCCAGTTCCTGACTAATCACCGTAATCGTCTGGCCCGGGACATTCTGGTCACTGAAGATCTTAACCAGTCGATTATGTCGATGCTGGCTTCCAAGTTTCGTAAGAATGTCGTAAGCAGTGTTAATTATACCCCGGAAATGCTCGAAACTTATAAGCGTCATCTGGTTGCTCTGGATAAAATTCCTGCTGATTTTGAGATAGATTCGAAGGAAACCCTGCGGGCAGCGTTCCTTTATGTTCCGGAAGCGGCGCCGGTTGTAAAGACAGCCTCGGCCGAGCCGGTTCTGGATCCGAAGGTGATTTCTGAGAGTCTTTCTACATATGGTGCTGAACAGGCTATGGCTAAGAAAGAAGCCAGTGACGCTCTGACATTCCGGAGGATCAAGAATGTTGTAGCCTTCGCCCAGGAAACCCTGTCCAAGGGTAAGGATGCTATGGATCTTAAGGGCATGCTTCGGAAAAAGTACGTCATGGCTGATATTAAGGATGCCGCGGATTATCTGGCGATCGTGATTTCCAGTCAGGGTCTGACGGATGAGCATATTAATGATCTGGTCATGGAATCGAAGTTTTCCTTTGATATTGGGGAAGAGCTCAAGAAAATAGCCCGGAAGTACCCGGTCCGGAAGGACATGTTTGAGAAGCCTGAACGTAAGGCCACGTCCGGTGGTATTCAGGGTTATTTCTACAATCTGAGCGGTCAAACCATCACGGACCAGTGGGAATCCTACCGTAAGGCTTCCGTAACGGCCCTGTTAAAGGGTATTGAGCTTGAGAAGATCAAGGATAAGCTTCTGACTAAGATGTCGAATGATGAAGCGGATAAAGTGCTTTCGGATGCTGTGGCTCTGATGAATTCGGTATCGGCGGGTGTTGTGGCCAATAAGGCCCAGAAGCCGAAGAAGGCTGTTCTGTTTGAGGAACCGAGTATGATGCCGGAACTTCCGGATCCGTCCACGATTGAAGCGAAGACCAACGAGATCGCTGACATGTTCAAGGGCGCTGATACGACAATTGATGTGGGTAGCAGTCGTAAGTATGAGCCTCTGGAAGTCGGTGAGCTGTTTAATCGTGATGGTCTTGATTCTGTGATGTAGGCTTCAAATATCCAAATAAAATAACATAGGGGCTATTCATGGCTGATATCGTACCCAGTTCCGGGAGGGGCCTGGCCAGCATGCCTGAAGGCACGGTGATGATGCCGGCAGAGGAGATGGCTTCTGACATCATAACGATGTCGATCAAGGATGATGAGCTTCCGGATGCGGTTTTAAAAGCGGTGATGTTGGGGTTGGCGGAAGAGCAGCAGGCATTAAAGCAACTTCGGCAGCAACTGGTTGCTGATAAGGACAGTAAAAGGGATACGTCCCATATCTCTGTGAAGAGAGGGACACTTCTGAAGTACATGTCGGAGACCTTGCTTCAGAGACAGGCTCTACAAGGGAGTACGGAGTCGATCGATCTCAGGGGGCCGAAATTCAGGGAGATTTTCAAGTTCTTTTTGAATGTGATTTCAGAGACTTTTGATGAGATAAAAGTAGCGCCTGAATATAAAGAACTTTTCTTTCAATCCCTTTCGAAAAATTTGGAGGGGTGGGAGGAAAAAGCTGAGCGGATCTTGAAAGTGATTGAACCGCCCAGAATAAAAATCGGAGATTAAAAAGTGAGTCTTTCTGATCTCTGCACAAATTATATCAGTACGGCCAAACTCAAAGATGAGACCGAGCGAAATATTATCGAATTCGCGGAAGCCCCCTGGGGGCTTGGTCTAGGCTCATCTGAACAGTTACCTCCGCTTTATCCTGTCCAAAAGTTCATATTTAAATGCTTCTATAATATTCCTTTGAATGGGACTGATCATAATATCATCATCAAGGATAAATTCAACGAAAAAGAGCGGTTTCGTTTCACAGAATTAGAATATCTTCAGTTTTTACGGGATGAGGGTCGGATAAATATAAAGGAAGTCACAGGTAATCCAGTTGATTCCCGTCTGAATCTGCTTCTGGTTGTTGGTCGTAGAGGAAGTAAAAGTAGTAGTATTGCTATAATGGTGGCCTATGAAACCTATAAGCTTCTGAAGCGTGTTTGTCCCCAGCAATATTATCATATCATGCCGGATGATGAGATACGTATATCCTGCATAGCCACGAACCAGGAACAGGCCGCGTTGCTTTTCCGGTTTATTACCGGGCATCTGGAACGATCGGATTATTTCAAGAAATACCGTAATAAGCCTACCTTAACCTTCATGCAGCTAAGCACACAGAGGGATATTGAATCATATGGGCCTGGTCAGCGTCCATCCCTTCGTATTGTGGCCTCCCCCAGCAGCGGCCGGGGTCTTCGTGGGCATAACAATATCATAGCCATTCTTGATGAAATGGCCTATTTCTTTGAAGAAGACAACTCAGTGGACAGGTCCGATGCGACTATTTTTGATGCTGTTACGCCATCCGTGGCCAAATTTGTGTCCCCGGAAGGGGAGCCCCACGGCCGGGTCATAGCTATATCATCGCCCGCGGCCAAGACGGGTAAGTTTTTTGAGCTCTATGAGCGTTCTTTTGTACCTGAGTGTAATGACCTGTTAATGATCCAGGCCCCGACCTGGGAGGTTGACTATACTCTTCCATCGAAAATGCTCCGGTCTAAATATGCTGATAATCCGTTCGGGTATGATGCGGAGTATGGAGCTCAATTTACGGATCGGCGTAAGTCCTGGATTAATAATGAGCAGGTTCTTCGGATGAATATCATACCGGGGCTGAAGTTTAAATCGCTCAGTTATGAACGTATCCCTCACTTTATGGGGATTGATATAGGGCTTAAGAACGACGGAACCGCCATTGCTATAGGTCATATAGTCCGATTGGATCAGGGTGGTGGACCCAAGGATCTCATAGAATTGGATTGTATTGATTGTCGCTATGCCTCTGATGAGGGTAAGGAATATTTCCGTCCCGATGAAATGGCTGAATGGATAGCTTCCTATACGAAGAAGTTCTTCATTCTTAAGGGGATGTTGGATCAGGAATATGGGTATGCTGTTGTGCCGGCTTTGATTGATTTAGGGTGTTCTCAGATTACGATGACCCGGTTCACCAGTGAGCTGAACTCGACGGTTTATCAGAATCTTATGGCCAAGTTATTGGATTCTTCCATCAGGATCCCGGAGGGTGATGATCGGGAATATGAGGGTAAAAGAACCAAAGATATTCCCCTGGTTTGTGAGCTGCTTAAGTTACAGGCAACTACACAGTCAAAATATCTGATCTCGGTAGCGGCCCCGGAGGGTAAAGATCGTCATGATGACATGTCTGATGCATTTGCCCGTATGGTGCATCTGGCCACTGAGCATTTAAAGACATCGGGTAACTTAGTAAGTACAAATGTCACCACAACGGCCGGGAATGCATCCTCTTCGCTTTCCTATAAAAGGTACATGAAAAGGCAGCGGGGTAGTGTGGCATATACGCATCGTCCATCATCATCGCTTATGGCTTCTATATCATCTGGTAGGTTTTCAATGAGCACACTTGGTAATTTTACCGGTCGTCGGTCAGCTGCCAGGTAACTGGTTTGAGCCGTGAGGCTTGACGTAAGAGCTGATTAGAGAGCTTAAATCTAAAAAGGGTTTATGCAGAAGTTTAAAGTAAAGTTAAAGTACGTACCTACAGATGCTCCACAAGTCTGTAGCTCTACAAATTTTGTACTAAACAGAGACCAAAGTCTCAGTGTACAGGATAAAGTACTGACTTTAAACAATCTCGATGTGGATCCACTTCAACATAAGGGAGGACAGAGCTTGCGAATTTCTGTCAATGCTTATGTATTTAATCAAAGGGGAAAACCTTTAATGCCATGTTCGGCACGAAAGGCCCGAATCTTACTTAAGAAAGGAGAAGCTAAAGTAATTAAAAATTATCCATTTATAATTCAGCTTAAGAAGGCTACGGGGGAACAAACTCAAAAGTGTTTTTTAGGAATTGATCCCGGTCATGCTAATATTGGATTTTCAGTGATTTCTGATAAAAAAGAAATTGTTTGTGGGGTCTTAAAATTAGATAATAGAACGACAAAAAAACTTATAGAACGTAAGATGTATCATAGAAATCGCAGAAACAGATTATGGCATCGTCAAAAAAGATTTAATAATAGATTTAAAAAAGAAGGGTGGTTATCCCCCTCTACTCAGAGAAAATTTGATACTCATATATCTTTTATTAATAAAATTAAAAAAATAATACCAATATTTAGTGTAATTATCGAGGCCGGAAATTTTGATATTCAAAAAATAGAAAATCCTGATATTGCTAATATACAATATCAACGAGGATCTCTTTTTGAATATAATAATATAAGGAATTTTTTAATGACTAAGGAACATGGAAGATGCCAGTTATGTCAGAAAGAGTTTTCTAGAGGTAATAGTTCTCATATACATCATATTATTTCGAAGAATAATGGTGGAACAGACAGGGAAAAGAATCTATCCCTGTTACATAAAAAATGTCATAAGCGATTGCATAAACAAAAATTATTTCATCTTCTGAACGTAAATAGAAATTATAAAGCAGCCACTTTTATGAATATTGTTAGTATAAGATTTAGATCAGCTCTGCCTGGCTGTAATATTACCTATGGGAATGAAACTTTTGTTAAAAGAAATTTTTTGGGGCTTGAAAAATCCCACTATAACGATGCGTTCATTATAGCTGGGGGAAATAGGCAGAAAAAAATATATCCAATTTATTTAAATCAGAAGCATAGGAACAACAGAAAATTACAGATTGATAGGAAAGGTTTTAGGCCTTCTATTCGTAGGAAAAGATATTCTATACAGCCCTGTGATATAATATCCGTGAATAGCAAAAAATATTTGGTTAAGGGCTGTTTTAATTATGGTACAGCGGTACGATGTACGGATGGGGTAGACAACTTTGATTTCGGGATTAAGAAAATAGGAAATATTTTTCATTCAAAATCTATCTATGTAGCGTAATAAAGGCAGGTTGCAATGTCCGAACAATATAAAGGCGATTACGCCCCAGAGCTGTTTAACGAAAATAAGCGTTATTATCTGCTACAGGCCCAGCAGTTGGTGAACCTTACGGACGCCGAGCTTCGGGACATGCATCAGATATCTAATACGTTGATTCGTCGCGTAATTAATGACCAGATTGGTACCTGTGCTATTGATAATGGGTTTCTGATTGCAGAAAATACTACTGATAAGACCAATAATTTCAAGGTTACCGGGGGCGATGGTACTAATCCAGGATTATTCTATCTGGATGGATACAGGCTCTATCTTAATAACAGTATTGCTTATAAAGACCAGACTGATAATGAAATTCTTACCAGTGATGCCTATACAAAAACCATTCTATCCAGCTTAACAACCCCGACCGGGCCTACTGATACATTACGTTTTATCACAGGTAATGAGATTTTCATTCTGGCGGATGCCAGTAATCTTTATCGCTCAATCGATTCAGGTTCGAACTGGGTATATCAGAGTTCACTGACTCTGTCTGCTGGTAATGATCTACGCAGTTTGAGCATGGGGGATAGTAGTACAGGATATGCAGTAGGTTCTTCGGGTAATATTTATAAAAGTACGACGGTAGGTGGGGCAGGAACCTGGATATCACTCGGATCTATCTCAGCCAGCAATTTAAATGCGGTATCATTTGTTGATCCTAGCAGGGGCTGGGTAGTCGGCGATTTAGGTGTTACATATTTTACAACGGATGGTTTTTCATCCAATACCCCTAAATCCAGTGGTATAACAGATAATCTAAACTGTATATCTGTCTTGGACATGACCGGGGTCTGGGCAGCCGGAAATAGCGGTTCAGCAATTTATTATGATAATGGGACCTGGTATAATCGTCTGACCAGTTCTCCGATTAATATTCGTGGTATTCATGGATTCAGCTCATCCTCGGCCATTGTTTGTGGTGATAGTACGGTTATTGGTAGTGATAGCACGTCCATTCTTAGGACAACTGATGGTATTAACTGGACAAGAGTAAATGCTGATACCTCGGCAAACCTGAAAGGCCTGTATTTTAAAAATCCCTCAATTGGATGGGCTGTTGGTACTTCTGGTGTAATAACCCAGACGGTAGATGGGGGTAACACCTGGGATGCAACAGTTATTAATCCAGGGATTGATTTTTACAGCATCTTTTTTAACAGCGGTATAGGATTCGTCGTAGGATCTAATGGTACCATATATCGATCGTTGGATGATGGAACTAATTGGGTTATCGACCAATACCGCACGGATTATGTATATCTGGATTTCCATCTTGCTGAGGTATCAGCTGATACTTCCAGTGAATATTATGATATAGGTTTGACTGATCCTTCTGTTGGATACCCCAATGCCAATCGGCTCAGAATCGTCCGGGATATAAAAGTTTCTGAAGGTTGGCCCACACCCGCCAATTATTTGGTAGATGGTACAGTCCAGCATTTTACCCAGACCATTGCTAAAATCCAGCGTTATGTCGGCAAAAGTACCATAGATCAGGCGGATATTACTGATCTACGGCCTGTTGTTCGTACTATAAAAGAGCTTGATAATGCCCTGAAGAGCGGTGGCGTTGATACATCATCAATCGCCGATGGTTCTATCACCCCACCCAAACTGGACAGTTCAGAGACCTTCACTATAGGTGGTCTGGAAGATACCGGGGATGCAACCATAGCCGGTAATCTTTCAATACTCGGATCATTAATAGCCCCGGATTCCACAACCCAGTTCAGCAATCTCACGCTCACAACCAATCTAACAGTAGGGGATCCCTCATCGCCCTATGACAGTACCGTAAATATTTTTGGTCATATTATACAGAAAAACGATCAGAGCGTCGCAGCTTACGACCTCCATTCATATCCGTCGACCTCTAATGCCCCTGTAATTAATATCACGTCTGATGGGTCCGGATCCATCTTGAGGATGATTAAGACGTCGGATTCAACATTCGATGCCATTAACCTGGTCACAAATGGTAAAGGAACCGATGTAAATATCACCCACCTCGGAACCCGGGGCGGGGTCCTGAATATTTTGGATGATGCTACCGGTAATACGGTTACTATTTCGAAACCGGTTACGGGTGGCAGTCTATTTAAGCTGGATACCAGTAGTACCAATACCGCTATAGATATTATCAATTATACAGGTTCTGGTACAACTCTGAAGGTTGATCAGTTACATGGTACCATGGCCTGGCTGCATACCGGATACGACGCCACAGGCCTGTTCTTGGACTCGTCAGGGCCTTCTACCGACCTTAAAATACAACATACGGGTATTTACGGTACCGCGGTCGATATTACCAGTGCGGGATCGGGTGGATCCCTGAAGATTAAGAATACCCGTGGTGAGGCCATTAATGTTACCCAGACAGCCAATGAGATCCTGTTATCACTGGATAAGGATGGGGTTGGTCAAGGAGATGCCCTCGAGATCAATAATCGCGGTAGCGATGTTGGTGTGCAGGTCAATAATACCGGTACAGGGATAGCCGGTCATTTCTCCCATACTGGGGATTCCAGCAATCCGGCCGTGAGTATTTATGTTGCCGGTTCAGAATATGGTCCTGCTCTTTATATCAATAAGGCCAATCAGGACACCACAGATGACGTGGGTCAGGGTATTTATCTTTGGAACCAAGGCTATAGCCAGGCTTTCCAGATTCTTCAGGATAATACGGATTCCTCGGCTGCCATGGTCGATTTCCGTAATCTGAGCAAAGGTTATGATGTCACATCAATCAATTGGCGTATAGACCGGTCGGGTACAATCTTCACTAATGGTGATGTTTCTACAGCCAGGGTGGCTTTTGACAGCAGCCATTATATAACGGATACTAAGATCTATCTGGATTACACCGGGATGGACAGTTCCAATCCCGGGATTCCGGGCCGGGTTTATTATAATACTGGATTCCTGCGTATCAGTGATGGGACCAATACCCAGCCTACAGGGGGTCCACAGGGTGCTACGGGAGTGCAGGGTCTTATAGGTCCTGCGGTACATCCTGGTCAACTGCCTAGTGTTTTCACAACGTTGACCACTCCGGTATATACTACCAGCTCAACTTTTGTTAATATCCCCGGTCTGGATTCAACTCTGGTTTTAGACGCGTCCTCGTGTATCTATGCCAGCATGTCTCTGCAGACGGATTCTACCGGTCCGGGTTCCTACCCGACGGCCGGGTTCCGGATTGTGATTCACGATTCTACGGGTACTGAGCTTCAGAGATTCATTCTGAGCGATGATGACATTGAGCTTATCAATGTTGAGCATCGATCCTATACCCTGAGCGATGGTACTTATATCATTCATGGCCAGTACCGGGTTGTTGAGGGTACCAAGACTATCGAAGTGATTCAGGGCCAGCTTTTTGCCATGGGTCTGATTGGTGCCAAAGGTGAGGCTGGTGCTACGGGTATCCAGGGTATGACTGGGGCTGGGATTCAGGGTGCCACCGGTTTAATGGGGGATACAGGCATTCAGGGTATGACGGGTGCTGGAGCGACTGGCCCAATGGGTCCTGTGGCTCCTTTTGGTGAAATTCCGAGCAATTATATAATTCTGAATGGGTCCTATTACGATACGACGAGCAGCACGTTTGTTGATATTCCTGGATTGAATACCACGGTTACAATGGATGCGTCGGGATATATCTATGGTAGCTTATCTTTTAATGCTAGTAGTATTGGCTGGCCTGGGCAGTTTGCGACTGGTGCTTTCCGTCTGGTCATTGATGATTCTTCAAGCGTAGAGCTTCAGAGATTCTTTGTAACTAATGATGATATCGTTATGGGATCATTGGACCATCGGGCTGGTCCTTTCGGTATAGGTACGTACGGGATCAAGGCACAGTTCAGACGCATAGATGGATCAAGGATCGTACGTATTGATGAAGGACAATTATTTGCTGAAGGTCTGTTAGGCGGCAAGGGTAATACAGGAGCTACGGGTCTTCAGGGTCAGACCGGTCTTCAGGGACAAACCGGAATAGTCGGAGGAACGGGCATTCTGGGAGAGACCGGAGTCCAGGGCGGGACAGGCATACAGGGCGAGACCGGGATCCAGGGCCAGACGGGTGTTGAGGGTCAGACGGGTATTCAAGGTATGACCGGCTACGGTGCAACTGGCATTGCTGGTCAGACTGGGGTTGAAGGTCAGACTGGAATCCAGGGTATGACGGGTATTCAGGGTGGGACTGGCATCCAGGGCGTTACGGGAAGTTCTACACAGCTGTTGTTTAATAATACCAGTCGTTATGCTGTCTGTGAAGCTTCAAGTCAGGAAGTCTGGATTGTATCGTCATCAACGGTATATACAGGCCTGGCCTGGGACCGTTCGGGGACTGTTTTGACCATGTATCGTGATGCTCACGGACATTCCGCGGGCAATAAGGTCATTATACGTAATACCAATACGGATTATCTTGCCGCGAATATTGATTCTACTACGCTTAATTCCTTCGCAATTACTGCAGCCCCGTCTGGGGGCACGTTAGGGACCCTGGGAGCATATAGTCTTGGATTCACTTATGATCATACGGGGTCTCCGACGATCGGGGGGATGTTAAGTGCTCCGACTGGGGATCATGCTGATGTTCAGTTGTTGTCTATGAGAATTATTACTGGGTCGCGTTCCAGCACAACATATGAGTTGACAGTGCCGGCAAGTGCGGTGAATGGTGCTGGGGCAAATACAACTTTTGGAAATTGTTACGTTCCAGATTTCAATGTCAGGACGGATGCTGATAGTCTGGCTGCTGTTCCCGCCACAATGGCAACGAACCCTCCTCCGGATGGTGGGGCCTATTCAATTTTCAGATTTGCAAATTTAGGAACTGGGTCATTGTCACGGGTTATCCTGCTTCATTTCTAAGGAAAATTGAATGGCTCGTATTAAAAACGGCAGTCTTCACGTAATACAGTATTTCCCTACTATTAATACAGGTGAATATACTTTTGTTGATGCTATTTTTGATAATCAGGCTGATGCTACTGGCAATGGGTCTCTGGATATTCAGGTTGGATATCTTGTAATTGTTCCATCCATAGATCCGAACACACTGGCACCTCTTCCTGGTGTAGCCCATCGTTATAAAATAACGTCTATCGTATCCGGCAGCAATGTAGATGGTATACATATTTCGGCCACGATTCTATGGGATGAATGTACCCCTTTTTGCGATCCACCTCTTGATAACTCCTATGCTTCTCTTTCAGAGCCATCAATCAATCTGAAGTTGTCCCTTCCTGTTTCTGAGGAAGTCTATCCTGATTTGTATGGTGGGATAGACGAAGCGTCTTATAATAATGATCTCCGTTGCAAGATTGATTCCCTTATTGGTCTGACAGGTATCCAGGGTGGAACTGGCATACAGGGAAATACAGGCGTGCAGGGTGAGACTGGTGTAGCCGGAGAAACCGGTGTGCAGGGTGGGACAGGCGTTCAAGGATCGACCGGAGTAGCCGGTGAAACCGGTCTGCAGGGACAGACAGGTATTCAGGGTGAGACGGGTATCCAGGGTTATCAGGGAGATACTGGTTTACAAGGTCAGACAGGCATCCAGGGAGAAACCGGTGTAGAAGGTCAGACAGGAGTCCAGGGCGAGACTGGAGTTCAGGGTGTAACCGGCATCTATGGCGAGACCGGTATCCAGGGTGTCACAGGTATCTATGGCGAGACCGGAGTTCAGGGTGTTACCGGCATCTATGGCGAGACCGGAATTCAGGGCGTAACAGGCATCTATGGCGAGACCGGAATTCAGGGTGTCACAGGAATCTATGGCGAGACCGGAATTCAGGGTGTCACAGGCATCTATGGCGAGACCGGAGTTCAGGGTGTTACAGGTATCTATGGCGAGACGGGAGTTCAGGGTGTTACAGGTATCTATGGCGAGACCGGAATTCAGGGTGTAACCGGTATTTATGGCGAGACTGGAGTCCAGGGTGTAACCGGAATCTATGGCGAGACTGGAGCTCAGGGTACCACGGGTCTTGCTGGTGGGACGGGGATTCAGGGTGTTACAGGCACCTATGGCGAAACCGGAATTCAGGGAGTAACCGGTTTTTATGGCGAGACCGGAATTCAGGGTACCACAGGTCTTGTTGGTGGGACTGGGACTCAGGGCGTAACAGGAATCTATGGTAGGACCGGAGTTCAGGGTGTAACCGGAATTTATGGCGAGACCGGAGTTCAGGGTGTTACAGGTATCTATGGCGAAACCGGGATACAGGGTGAAACCGGTCCTCAGGGACAGACTGGTGTTAATGGACAAACGGGGACTCAAGGGAATACCGGTGTGGCGGGCGAAACAGGTCCTCAGGGTCAGACCGGAGTTCAGGGTGATACAGGGATACAAGGTGGGACGGGGATCCAGGGTCAGACAGGTGTGCAGGGTGAAACTGGCATTCAAGGCATCCAGGGAGACACAGGGATTAAGGGTGAGACAGGCCTCCAAGGCAACACTGGCAGTCAGGGAGAGACAGGCATAGAAGGTCTGCAGGGTGCCACTGGTTTAATGGGTCCGACTGGGGTTCAGGGTGAGACAGGCCTTCAAGGTAATACTGGAAGCCAGGGTGAGACAGGAATAGAGGGTCTACAGGGTGAGACCGGCCTGATGGGTCTGACGGGGGTTCAGGGTGGGACTGGAGTCCAGGGGTCTACCGGGATCCAGGGACAGACTGGTGTATTTGGAATAACTGGTATTCGGGGTGATACAGGTATCCAAGGCGAGACTGGAATCCAAGGCCAAACCGGATTACAGGGTCAGACGGGTATTCAAGGTCAGACTGGACCACAGGGACAAACCGGTATTGAAGGCGATCCTGGTTCGACAGGTGTTCAGGGCCAAACAGGCGTTCAGGGTATCACTGGCATTCATGGTGAGACCGGAGTCCAAGGCCTTACCGGTTTACAGGGTGGAACTGGAATTGCTGGAGTAACTGGTCTGTATGGAGATACTGGAATACAGGGCGAGACCGGAACCCAAGGAGAAACTGGAACTCAAGGCATACAGGGTGATACTGGTATTCAGGGTGTTCAAGGGGATACCGGTTTACAAGGGCAGACAGGAGCTCGGGGAGAGACTGGGGTACAGGGTCATACCGGATTGCGTGGTGAAACGGGGATTCAAGGGCAAACTGGCATCATAGGTCAGACAGGTGCTCAGGGAGAAACCGGATTAGAAGGTCAGACGGGGACTCAAGGTGACACCGGTATACAGGGTCAGACTGGACTTCAGGGAATAACCGGAATATATGGCGAGACCGGTATCCGGGGTGTTACTGGAATTTATGGTGAGACCGGGATTCAGGGTGTTACTGGCATCTATGGTGAGACTGGAATCCAGGGCGTAACCGGAATTCAAGGTCAAACCGGGATCCAGGGTTTAACTGGAATCTATGGTGAGACCGGTATTCAGGGCGTGACGGGTGTAGAAGGTCAGGAGGGTCTCCCCGGGGTTACAGGTCTTCAGGGCCAGACTGGAATACAGGGTCAAACCGGCATCCAAGGAAATTCAGGAGAAACGGGACTCCAGGGTCAGACCGGAATTCAAGGTATAACAGGTTTTCAGGGAGAGACAGGATCACAAGGAGATATTGGTCAGACCGGTATTCAAGGTGAAACGGGTGTCCAAGGTGAGACTGGTATAGAAGGTCTTCCAGGGGAAACCGGTCTTCAGGGTGAGACGGGAATTCAAGGACAAACCGGGGTTCAGGGCGTCACCGGTTTATTCGGTGAGACAGGTATTCAGGGTCAGACAGGATCACAGGGGGATATAGGACAAACAGGCATTCAGGGTGAAACTGGTCTGCAGGGTCAAACGGGCATTCAGGGTAATACGGGAACCCAAGGTCTAACTGGTTCACAGGGTCAGACGGGCATAGAAGGCCAAGAAGGTCTACCTGGGCAGACCGGGGCTCAGGGTATGACCGGACTTCAAGGACATACAGGAACCCAAGGTGTGACGGGTATTGAGGGTGAAACTGGGATTCAAGGAACCACCGGTGTACAGGGCGAGACAGGAATACAGGGACAGACGGGTTCTCAGGGTGAAACTGGAAACCAAGGCGATACTGGTATTCAGGGCTCGACCGGATCTCAGGGGGATACAGGTATCCAGGGATTAACAGGACTGCAGGGTCAGACGGGCATTCAGGGTGAGACAGGAATCCAGGGAAATGATGGTCAGACCGGTATCCAGGGATTAACCGGAATAGTTGGACAAACAGGATTGCAGGGTCAGACAGGACTCCAGGGAGAAACGGGTGTTCAGGGGATTACTGGCCTCGTTGGTGAGACTGGCATTCAGGGTATAACAGGTATTCAGGGTGCTACCGGAACCGATGGTCAGGAAGGACTACCTGGAGATACAGGTGTGCAGGGCCAGACAGGGGTTCAGGGAAATACAGGATCTCAAGGTACCACAGGACTTCAGGGGCAAACCGGAACACAAGGTGATGAGGGCCAGACAGGTATCCAGGGTATCACGGGACTGCAAGGAGATACAGGCATCCAAGGTGAGACCGGAGTACAAGGCCAGACTGGAACCCAGGGTAATGATGGTCAGACGGGCATTCAGGGTGAAACAGGAATTCAAGGACAGACCGGAACTCAGGGCGAGACAGGAATCCAAGGTGAGACTGGAATTCAAGGCCAGACAGGAATTCAGGGCGAGACGGGAATCCAAGGTCAGACCGGAGTCCATGGTGTAACTGGTATCTACGGGGAGACGGGGGTTCAGGGAGCAACTGGTGTTGAAGGTCAGGAGGGTCTCCCAGGTCTTCAGGGTGATACAGGAGTTCAGGGCATCACAGGTTTAAAAGGTGACACTGGAATTCAAGGAATCACTGGGTTATTTGGTAACACAGGAGTTCAAGGGGAAACTGGTCTCGCTGGTGAAACCGGCATACAGGGTGAAACAGGAATCCAGGGGGTCACAGGTTTACAAGGAGAGACAGGAACTCAGGGCATCACGGGCCTCATTGGGGAAACCGGTATTCAGGGTATCACCGGTCTTATAGGTGAAACTGGTATCCAAGGTTTTACTGGTCAAGAAGGGCTTACTGGAGATACAGGGTTGCAAGGCCAAACAGGAGTTCAGGGGATCACTGGAATATATGGTGAGACTGGATTACAGGGTCAGACGGGAATCCAGGGAGAAACTGGAGCCTATGGTGAAACAGGGATACAGGGGCAGACGGGAATCCAGGGAGAAACCGGTGTCTATGGCGAGACTGGATTACAGGGCCAGACGGGAACCCAAGGTATTACAGGAGTCCAAGGACAGACCGGAATTCAGGGAGTCACTGGTATAGAAGGACAGGAAGGGCTCCCGGGAGAAACCGGATCTCAAGGTCAGACAGGAACCCAAGGCATTACTGGATTGATGGGTGATACTGGGATTCAGGGTATTACTGGTTTACAAGGAGAAACAGGAATTTTAGGTCTGACCGGTCTAACTGGTGAGACAGGCATTCAAGGCGTGACAGGCCTGTTTGGTAATACCGGTATCCAGGGTCTCACCGGCTTAGCTGGAGACACAGGGATCCAAGGTGTAACGGGATTTATAGGAGAGACAGGAACTCAGGGGAAAACTGGAATTCAGGGAGCAACAGGTTCACAAGGGGAAACTGGAATCCAGGGTCTCACTGGACTACAGGGCCAGACCGGAATCCAGGGTATGACTGGTCTGGTCGGGGATACGGGTGTACAAGGTGTCACAGGCATCTATGGAGAGACGGGAATTCAGGGGTCTACAGGCCTACAGGGACAGACTGGTATCCAAGGAGATACAGGACTAGACGGACAGACTGGAGTTCAAGGTATAACAGGATATGAAGGTCAGACTGGAATCCAAGGTGTTACTGGAATTTATGGCGAGACTGGAGTCCAGGGTGTCACTGGAATTTATGGAGAAACAGGGATTCAGGGATCTACAGGCCTACAGGGACAGACGGGAGCTCTGGGTATCACCGGATTAACTGGTGATACAGGTGTTCAGGGAATAACAGGTTTGATCGGTGGGACAGGGGTTCAGGGTGAGACAGGAGTTCAAGGACAAACAGGCATACAAGGAGAGACTGGATCCCAAGGTCAGACAGGAACTCAAGGTCAAACAGGTGTGGAAGGCCAAGAGGGACTACCTGGGGAAACCGGAGTCCAGGGGATTACAGGACCAATCGGTGGAACAGGAGTCCAAGGCGCTACTGGTGTACAAGGTACCACCGGACTTATAGGTGAAACTGGAATTCAAGGCATAACCGGTCTCATTGGAGAGACAGGCCTTCAAGGATTTACTGGATTGGAAGGTCAGACCGGGACTCAGGGCCTAACAGGACTCGTTGGTGGAACTGGAATCCAGGGTGTAACGGGAATAGATGGTCAGACAGGTATCCAGGGTGTAACCGGGATCTATGGTGAGACAGGAGTTCAAGGGGTCACCGGATCACAGGGTGAGACGGGCATACAGGGCGCTACCGGAATTTATGGCCAGACCGGAATTCTAGGACTAACCGGACTCAGTGGTGAGACGGGCATTCAAGGTATTACAGGACTCGTAGGTGGAACAGGAATCCAGGGCGCTACTGGGGTTTATGGTGAGACCGGTATCCAGGGAGAAACAGGGGTCCAGGGTGTCACAGGTTTGGTCGGAAAGACCGGCATTCAGGGTGTTACAGGACTGGTCGGTGAAACAGGAGTCCAGGGCGTTACCGGGATTTATGGCCAGACAGGAGTTCAGGGTGTAACGGGAGTTTACGGAGAGACTGGAATTCAAGGCCTAACTGGGATTCATGGACAAACGGGAGTCCAGGGAATAACAGGTATCTATGGCGAGACCGGGGTTCAGGGTGTCACTGGCATCTATGGTGAGACTGGGATCCAAGGCCTAACCGGAATTCGGGGAGTGACCGGAATATATGGCCAGACCGGGGTCCAGGGGGTTACCGGTATCTACGGACAGACTGGTGTTCAGGGTATCACCGGGATATATGGTCAGACAGGAATACAAGGTGAAACTGGAACACAAGGCGTTACTGGGATTTATGGACAGACCGGGACTCAAGGCGTAACAGGAATATATGGAGAAACTGGTGTTCAGGGTGTTACAGGAATTTATGGCGAAACGGGGATACAGGGTATAACCGGGATATATGGCCAGACAGGGATACAGGGATTAACTGGCCTCGTGGGAGGAACAGGAACCCAAGGGGTCACGGGTCTGGTCGGAGAAACAGGTATCCGCGGTCAGACAGGAATCCAGGGAATTACCGGACTAATAGGGGAAACTGGTATTCAAGGTGTTACTGGTTTTACCGGGGGAACCGGGGTTCAGGGACAGACGGGGTTAGAGGGTCAGACGGGACTCCAAGGTCAGACGGGACTCCAGGGTCAGACGGGATTCCAGGGCCAGACGGGATTCCAGGGCCAGACCGGGCTGCAGGGACAGACGGGGTTACAGGGTCAGACTGGACTCCAAGGTCAAACAGGGTTACAGGGTCAGACGGGGCTCCAAGGTCAGACTGGAATCCAAGGTCAGACTGGAATCCAGGGACAGACAGGACTCCAGGGTCAAACAGGGTTACAGGGACAGACGGGACTCCAGGGTCAGACCGGCATTCAGGGTGTCACAGGACTTGTGGGGGGTACGGGAGTTCAGGGTATCACAGGCATATACGGCCAGACGGGACTCCAAGGACAGACGGGAATTCAGGGAATCACAGGTATTCAAGGAGCCACTGGGATATTAGGCACAACAGGTTTAATAGGACCAACCGGAGTTCAAGGCCAGACTGGAATTCAAGGATCTACTGGAATTAAAGGCAGTGCCTATGATACTGATATGTTTGAATATATTGGAGCTTTACCGGCAGTAAACTCTTATATAGGTGCAGCTTGGGTACCTGCAAGAGCTGGTACTGTTATGAATGTCTATATGTATAGACGCACAGCGGGTGGTAGTGGAAGTACTATTTGTGATGTAAATAAAAATGGAGTGACAATTTTCACTACTCAAGCGAATAGGCCCGTTATTACGGCCGCTCAGGGTAATAACGCAGTCAGTCAATCAGGGGCTATTAATGTTACAACATTCTCAGCTGGGGATTATTATGTGGTACAGTTAGATTCCCGGGAGACCAGTAACCCAAGAGATCTTAGTCTTATAATTGAGGTTGAATATACTTGAGGGTAAAATATGTCTGAAAGTCTTTATTACAATTATTTAGCAGGTGAGCCGATCGATCGTGGTGATGCCTTGTATGTAAGCTCGGATTCCACTGCCATGAAGGCAATAGGGACCGACGTACAAAGGTCAATAGTCGCAGGATTCGCAAATGAAGCAGTATCGGATGGTACCTGGGCATCGGTTCTGATTCAAGGCGTGCTTGATGGGTTTTCCCATGGATTTCCCGGCGGATCGGCACTATATCTTTCTGATACTACCGCAGGAAAGCTTTCTAATATACAGCCGTCCAATTCACTATGCTCTACGCCGGCTGCCATGGCGATTACTCCGAATTCACTCTATTTTGGGAAAGGGTCTGGAGTTTCGAAGAGTTATGTCGATGCCAAGACTTTCGGAAATCAAAACGGACTCATATCAGGCGGAGCTGTATGGTTGTCTGGACTGGTATTTGACATCAGCGCCCTTGAATATTATATCCAAGGCAACTATTACACAAGTTCTGGCGGAGATGTTACATGTGCTGCCGCCGATCCCTCTCTTGACCGAATAGACACTCTCTATTGTGATACCACCAGAGGAGTGGGTATCATTACTGGAACACCTTCTGCCAATCCTCTTGAACCTACTGTTAATCTTAGTACTCAATGTGAAGTAGCTTTCGTTACTATTCCGGCAGGGGCAACAACGTTTGACTCGTCTGTGATCGCAATTTATATGGAAAAGGCCGGATCCCCGTCGGAGTGGGATACTACCTCGAATACAGTTAATATCAAGGCTGATTCCACAAATAATCCGTACAGTGGGTCAAAAGATATTGAGGCAACGAATGCGGATTCCGGTAATACAGTTACGTTCAATTATAATAGCACAGTAGATTTTTCCACCGTCACGAACCTTGAATTACACATAAAATCTAAGGCTGCGTGGAATTATCGGAAATACATGAGTCTGACCTGGTATTTGAACAATGTGCAGCAGGGTTATAGTGCGTACATTCTGGATGGGTATAATGGTTTTGTCAGTACGAATACGACCTCTTATCAGACGATTTCAATTCCTAAAAGCACCTTTGGATTAACATCTCAAACTGTCAACAAGATCGTAATGCAGATATGGCAATATTATGGCGGTGCTGGTGTAGGATTTTATGTTGATCAAATCAGACTTCAAAAGATCGCTCAGTCCTATTCTCCACAGGCCACATTCGTTACTGTTCGAGGAGATACTGGTAGTATTACGGCGCAGAGTTCTAGGGATACCTTATTTATCGTGGGTAGTACGGGGATACATGCCAATGTTGTAAGTGGTCGATTAGTGATTTCTCAAGATACAGGAAATCAGGGTGCCACCGGCGTCCGAGGAGCTACTGGGATTCAAGGTTCAACAGGTATAACTGGATTGATTGGATCTACGGGAATTCAGGGAAATACTGGAATTCAGGGTGGAACCGGTCTGATTGGTGGAACAGGAATACAGGGAGAAACTGGCATTCAAGGAATTACTGGACTTATCGGAGGAACCGGAGTTCAGGGCCAGACCGGACCTCAGGGCCAGACGGGACCTCAGGGCCAGACAGGAGTTCAGGGCCAGACCGGAGTTCAGGGCCAAACGGGACTCCAGGGTCAGACGGGAATTCAGGGTCAGACGGGAATTCAGGGTCAGACGGGAC
>OFOB01000014.1_pt1 | contig 20823 bp, 34 predicted proteins | sample 1542271 | NCBI WGS metagenome assembly OFOB01 (sample SAMN04958490, study PRJEB24370) | sediment metagenome | isolation source: lake sediment | place: USA: Lake Hill lake, St. Paul Island, Alaska | collected 2013
GGGCACTCAGCCCTTGACCCAGAATGGTACCGGGTCATTACGTCTGATGGTGACGTTTTTTAAAATTTCAAAGAGCTAATACATCTTTAAACAAATTCAACCTACCCACATCCGACAGATCCCGCCCATTCCCTGCCGGGGGAGTGGGCATCGTCCGGCCCATCGTCCCCGTGTGCGTGGATCCTATAGAAACAGAAGCGCCTCGGCGGACCTGTGATCCTATACCCATAGAGATTCCCCCCATCGTCCCCGCGTGCGTGGATCCGACAATTTCGTGTACGAATATTTGGATCATCGCTACCCATCATCCCCGCGTGCGTGGATCCGACGTCCGATGGCACTAAAATGATTTCGGTTGGTCCCCATCATCCCCGCGTGCGTAGATCCGACGAATACCGGAGTATTAGAGTTTTAGGATTGGACCCATCATCCCCGCGTGCGTAGATCCGACGTAATCCGGCTTCGGAAGCGATTTCTTGGACCCCATCATCCCCGCGTGCGTAGATCCGACACCAAGATAATGGGTAATACCCTGAATAAAAGCACAACAGGTAGGGCACTCAGCCCTTGCCCCAGATTGGTACCGGGTCATTACGTCTGATGGTGACGTTTTTTAATTAAATTTCAAAGAGCTAATAATCGTACATCTTTAAACAACAAATTCAACTTTCGCGCCCACATCTTCCGCTTTATAGCTCAAAAATTGTTTGAACTGAGACCACGCCCAGGAACGACCAAAGACATCTTTCTCAGGCAGCTTATGAATCTCTATAAGGCCGCAGTTAAGCTTTATAGCATGATCAATGATATTTCTGGTCCAGAGGTGGTTCCGAGTCTGCTGACCATTAGTCCTGGTCTGAGTCACATTATTGAGCTTCTGCTTCAAGGCATCCTGTATCGAGGGTTTCACCCAATGCCGGTGCAGACTACCAATTGAGGACCGTTGAGACTCATATTTTTCCCGAAGAATGTTCAGATGATCCAACCAGTTAGTTGTTTCAGTAATAGAAATACGATTGGCCCTAAGAGGATCATTATCAGAAGACATGGTTATGTAATTGGCAGGATCTTCCGTGAACTCTATTTTCAAGGCTTTGGTACTATCCAGTTCCAGTTTTTTGTCGGGCATATGATAGCTCATTGTTACCCGAAGCTTACCTTCTTTTTCAGATAGATACATGGTACCTAATTTCCACCCCTCTTCACCATCCCTTAAACATCTCCATATTTTGTAACGACCCCCGTCCAGCCTGGGAAATGTAAAAGTCACTGCTCCAATATCCTTATCCCATTTTAGAGTCAGATCCCGTCCAGACAGTTTAGGACAAGCAGTCGCTGCGGGAAATCCAATCCCTATATGATTGAAAAAGGCTATATCTCGGGCACCATTAAGGACCAGATATCCCCGTTTCACTCCATGCTCCGGATCCGGTGCTCTCCATCTGGATGATACACTATTCCGTAAAGAGTCCCATACGAAAGAGTTCCATGTAGGTGCTAACTCTTTGAGTACCATATCCCTACACTGATAGAGATGGGCTTTCCCGTCTTTGCCGAAGGCGTTGGCCAATATGATTTTTGAAGCCTCGGAATCGCTCTTTATCTTTAGATTCTCCCCGAATTCGATCTTAGAACCGGCCATTTCGGCCATAGCACATGCCGAGAAAATCTTCCTTGATATAGCCCGATATAACCGGATTGAATTAAGGATTTTTATTCTCAGGTCTTTATCCTGAATCATTACATCAAAATTAGTAGATCGTATAGGCATTTTAAACCCCCCTATGTTATAATATGCATATTATACAAAAAAGTAAAGATAATCGTATACTGTAGACATCCCACCGTCTCCTCGAGTGGTGCAAAATGTTGCTCCCGTCATCCCCAACAATATCGTACATTCCTACTGCGTCATCTTCATACCATCGTCCCCGCGTGCGTGGATCCAACATACCCATGTCATTTTTGTATCTAATGAATCCACCGTCCCCGTGTGCATGGATCCGACGCGACCTTGATATCGTTTCGCGGAAACCAGCTCCCATCGTCCCCGCGTGCGTGGATCCGACGAATAGATAAGCACAACAGGTAGGGCACTCAGCCCCAGAATGGTACCGAGGCATTACGTCTGATGGTGACGTTTAAATTTTCAAAGAACTTTTTAAAAACAGCCTGATCCAATCCTGACCTATTATACCGTAATCCGACCCAAACTTTAAGAACTATTTACAAACACCGCTGAGATAATGGGATATAACGATATAGACCATTATCGTCTCCCGAGCGGCACAAAATCTCATCATCCCCGCGTGCGGGATGAATACCGTTGGCTAAAAGCAGAAGAAACCCATCGTCCCTGCGTGCGTGCGTGGATCCGACGAATACCCAGGTTGCAGAATACCCGCAAAATTCCCATCATCCCCGCGTGCGTGGATCCGACTGGCGAAATGGACAGCTTTCTATCACGGGCACCCCATCATCCCCGCGTGCGTGGATCCGACACCAAGACAGTGGGTATTAAACCTAGATAGGCACAACAGGTAGGGCACTCAGCCCTTGACCCAGAATGGTACCGGGTCATTACGTCTGATGGTGACGTTTTTTAAAAATTTCAAAGAACGATAATCTTCTAATTTAACTTTAACTAAATCATAAACCAGGAGACCCTATGGACACACTTATGACATCCCTGATACACCTGGCATCAAAGGGACCTACCATCAACCTAATTCTCATGGTCCTGGGCACCCTTCTACCTTTCCTGGTCGGAATGTTCCTTTCACGCCGTAATACCATCAGGTATGGCGGCCTCGTCTACAAGATATTGGGCGGCCTTATGCTTCAGAAACGAATACATACGCCGGCCATAGACTTCGCCAGTAAACTCCTGCTTATGATACGTAGCACCTTCGTTGATCTGTCCTTTGGTATCTACCTGGAATCCCGGACCGATCTCTCAAAAAAAGAGAAAGAGAAGAAAGTCCTTGAATTCCTGACCCTGACCCAGTCTGGAAAAAAGTCCTGATATTAATTTGTAATAGGCTTCTGGACGATTGATCATGAACCACATAGAAGCTACTGCAATCTGGTTGTATATTTCTTTCTCTGTTTTTGGTTTTCCTGATAACCTGTACAGTTCCAGCATAACCTGCATGTTTTCAGGATTCCCAGTTGCAGCTACTATTCCCATCAGGTAGTCATACACTGCTACAGCCACTGGATCGAGTTCAACCTCTATATCAGGTGAAAACTCGTTAGAAATTATCTCCGATTCTTTCCCAACACTCAGTTCTTTCAGTAGCTCATCGATCTGGTTATTTACCCACCCGATACGCTCTTGATCATTCATAAGCACCCCCTTGATTTAATTTCCGCCCCCCGGCACTACCTATATTATACCGTGATCTATCCCACTTTTAAAGCACCCTCTGGGATGTTGGGACATAATGACTTAGACCATCATATTTATATGTCCTGCAAACCAAAATACCAGAAGAATTCCTTAATATCGTCCGAATCATGTACCAGTCCCCGTCCGGGGCCGTGATGATGTCCTCGGTCGATGAGAAATGCGACCATACAACCGGCCAATTATCACAGCACTTATAGATACGACTATACCCGTCTGACTGTATGGCCAGGCCCCAGTATATCTGATTCAGCTGGATCAGGGACACTTTTGAGGTGTCTATGGCACCGTAGGACCCAGCCTCGGTAATAGCTGCCGGGTCAAATCGAATCAGAATCATCGTAGGATCCTCAGAACAGCATCTGGGGTAGGTTATTTCGGCCATACCTATGATTGGGTGACTGGATAAGGTGGTATCATAAGGACGGGTCGACTCCAAGACAACATAGGCATACCCGAGCTGATATTCTGTACGCTGTATAACCCGAATCAACTGCCCATTCTTATGAACATGCGGCTGGCCACACCGGGTGAGATACCCGTCATCCCAATGGTTAGTAGAATCGTCCTGATACACAGGCAGGACATAAAGGAACCGGAGTACTGATGTCTTAGCCGGAACCATGCCCAGGACGGGTATAGTCATAATGATCACAAGCAGAATATGTTTTAGCATATCATACCGCCTTGGTTAGAGTGTCAAAGAGCAAGGATCTAAAACTTATCTCGTTTGATTTTGAATCTCCGGATATAGCCGACCAAGGTATTTGTGCTGACCCCAAGTTCATCTGCAATTTCATAAAGATATAATTTTTTTGAATAGAGATTACGCAGCTTGTCTATATCGATAGCGATGCCCTTACGGCCCTTGGTATGCTCAACTGTTTTACCAGTGAGGACAAAATCCCGTAGAGCATTGACGGCATTCTCATAGTTTCTATAGTAACCAAAATGATTAGACCAATCAAAACAGGCGTGCCAACTGCCGTTGGGATGCTGGACAACCCCTGGAAATCGAGTATCCGTTTCACGATCTAAACGATACCGCGTAGGTTCCGTAAACCGTAGACGGAACCATTCCAGTTTGGGGTTCTCACAGGCTTTTATAACCTTGAACCCGTGACGGAATGCCCGGTGTTTACATAGACTGTTGAGGTTTTTGCTATATACGAGAATTTCCTGTCCGTCCATTGTATAGCTGGCGACACCGGAAATGGGCAGGGGCATATTAGGATCCTTCCTCCGTCTTCTGAACATCCTTTGAACCTGTTTATCAATTCCATAATATGCTGCTCGATCTTGAATACATTGCCGGCTGACCTTGCGTTGTTTCGCAAACTGTACATATGTCAGCACTTTTGCTTTTCTAAGTGTCCATAAAAAATTTAAGGCTTTATAGCGGTATTTACACGCTTTATGATCCAGGCCTTTTTTCTCCATGAAATGATAGATATCTAATAATCCTACACCGTGTTTAATGGCGATATCATTAATACTCAGGCCATCAAAAAATCCACGTTTTATATGGTATAAAGTTAAGGTACTGGGAATTTTGGCTGTAATTCTGCCACGTTTAACAGGTGATATGTCACCGGGCTCCTGCCTTTTCAGGAAGGATAGCAGGTCTGGTCTGTTTATGACCTTCAATGCATCCTTGTCCGGGTCTGGCGTGACCCCGAATTTCTTTTGAAGTTCATACCAGCCCAACAACCATTCTCTGGATACCTGCAATAGTTTTTTGTCTTCCTGATCCAATCTGAACAAGGAAGAAAAATTGGACGCAATATTTTCCTCACTTTGTATTGCTCCATCGAGGGCATCCCTCAACAGTCCCAGTTCGGTATCAGTAAACGAGTAGATCATCAGAGATTCCCTCAATAGTTCCGGAACTCATTGTTATAATCCTCATGGGACACGATCTTTACCGGTTCTAAAGTAGTGGCTTCCTTGAGTATCAACCGATAGGACCACCCGACGGGGACTGATACGATATGCCTATCATTATAAGACAGGCGCTTTCCGTGATACTGCATATAGGGCGTTCCGTTACGGATACCACGGACGATCTCAGCCGTTTTCTCAGCAACCTGTGGGGGCACTGCCGCGAGGCCCAGTCCCACCTCGGCCTCCAGTGAGGCCAGATGCATGCGGCTTTCATGCCTGACCGCTATTCTCTTGGCCATTTCTTTCTGCTTATCATCGCAGCGATGACAGTATTGCCCCTTTCCGGTATGCCCACAGGGGAATGTTTTTCTCATAAGTCAGATTTCCCTCTACGACTGTGAAACCGATGCAAGAGAAGATAACAGGCTATTTTATACTTCCTATGACATAGAGCGGTGTTTACGATATAAGCCACAAAGGCGGCTACGTTTTGCTGTGAAACTTAATCCTGATAACTGTCGTCGCAGGGGTAATCGAACTCCACCAGCATACGAGCTTTGGCTTTCATGATTAAACCTCGAAGACCTTCCGAGCCCTATTCTTGATCTTATTGACCCAGGTTGCAATGGTTACTGAAGACACCCCGAACTGACGGCTTATCTCACAATTGTTATATCCCTGAAATAACTGATCAAGAATAAACCTCTGATCCTCCGGAAGCATTCTACGTAGCTTATCGAACTTCAGACGTAGGTCCACCCCGTCCAACAGATCCTCTGTGGGAGTAAGCGCCTTATAGATTTTCCCTACAGTATTCTCTTCCTGGGAATCTTCTACAGACCACTCAACATTCCCGCGCTCGGCGAGTTTAGTCAATTCCTTGGCCCCCTTCTTACGGGGTTCGATCTTCCCTAGATTATTCTCTTCTTGAGAATCTTCTACAGACCCCTCAACATTCCCAGGCTCGGGGAGTTTCTTACGGGGTTCATACCTATACACAATATCCCCATACCCCTGGATCATATTATGAGTTACGATATGCCGAGTATAAAATTTGATACGGGAAATGACAAAAGTCATTAAAGCACTCTTGGTGGCATCAAAACTTTCCAGGACACGATTTTTGTTGAATCGATATAGGATTTCAGAACGAAGATCATCTTCCTCAACATATGAGGAATATTTGCAGGCCTGGTAATGAATCACTCCATCCAGGTATTCCTTATTAGCCAGATAGAATGTCCAGAAATCATCGGACGCCGGTAAGCTCCTCGATTTCCCTTCGGACTCGGTCGTTAAAGTCTTCATCTGTAGACTCCCCTCTGATATTTTGAATTTGCTCCCGCGTATTTTTGATCACCGTGCGGGCATCAGTTTGTGTAGTAATCACAGGCGGGGTAGATGCCTGTGACATCAATTTTGAATATCGTGCTTCTCTCTTCCGTCGATCCATCTCAATAAGAGTATCCCCCAGCCGGGTAAAAAATTTACCCAACCCCCAGATACTAGCTACTAATCCTATCAGACATAATAATGTTACCATATTAGCCTCGCTTCGATTTCAAGATATCCTGCAGAACCGTCCGGTCCTGCTTATCCATCCTCTCATGCGCTTCTTCCTTCCAGATAACCTTCCCCTCAGCCGCCAATTGTATCAGACCGAAATCCTGATGAACAAAAGGCTTTACCATGCTCAATGGAACATCATTGCCATGCACAACCACATACCCCCCAGTTGGCTTGAAATCATCCCCCAATACCTTCTGAACCCGGCCCCGGGGTATGGACGTGTACATAGTCCTGAGATCCTCGATATCCCCATGGCTAAGATTGAATTCTTTAGCCAATAGCCTCAAGACTTTCTCCCAGAAGAATAGATGCGTGACATCTTCCGTATGGTCACTACTGCGTTGAGACACCACCATCGGATTTCCAACCTTCTGGGGGACCACATAGTAAATCCCCTCGGACGGAGTCAAAGCTTGTTTTCTGTTCATATTACGTCCCCCAGACGGTGGAAGTTCAGAGCCCACCTAAATATACACCATTTGTACGGCAAAGTCAAGCCCTATTTAAATGCTCCTGTTCTGATAGGACTTGAACGGGTTCGCAAACCGGGACCTGCTCTCAGTAGTAATCGGCCCCGAATCTTCCCAAATGGCCGGTATAGTTTTCCTCCCCGGATATCCAGGCCAGCCTTGCTCGTCCGAGAACCAATACCGGTTCTTCTCCTTCGAAAAGATATAAGTAACCTGCCGGATATACGATGCATCAGGCAAATGCAGCATACAGGTAATAGCCTCATACGTTCCATCCATACCCTTGATGGAACTGGGCAGCTCCTCATTCATATGGTAGCTCTTGGCATAAACATCTAGGAGCAGACCCAGGCCCAGAGTCCCCGGGATCCTGGCTATGGTCTCCATCAGTTCCTTGGTAGCCTCCTTGGCCGCGTCGCTATCCAGCTCTATCTCATGAGGGGTCACACCCTCTTTAGTGAAGCTGAACAGTACCGGATGCAGGCAGTGATCGATACACAGAAGACCCTTGGCCTTATCCATGAAACCCTGCAGGATATTCTTCATAAAATTGACATCCATGGGACGTCCTTCGGTATTGATTTCGGGAACAATGCTGTTCATATCAGGTCCTTTCCCAGACGGGTGTAGTCTTGGCCAGATTTGCAAGAGCCAGAGTCATTTTATTATTCAGCATTTCGTTACGATCATACTGTATAAAAGCGTTAGGTATTGCCTCCGTGACCTCCTTTATAAGGGACACAAACTTCTCTGGTGAGACACTCCCCGACAGGAGCGGTTCCCATACTGAGCGATTCAGGCTTACATTATAGCTGTTAAACATGGAAAGAAGCTGCTTAACCTGCTCTGTAACCTTGTACCCCTTGTCAGCAAAGTATACAGCATCATAGCCATTAAATCCGGCCTCGATAAATCTCTTAACCACGGGGATAAGGCCCTTCAGATTCTTTCCCCTCAGATCCATCTTGGATATAATCTTTGCGGATTCCTCCGTCAACCCAATGTTTACGAGCTCCGCTCTGATCTCCTTCTGGATCTTCCTGGCCGCAATCCTCTCCCGGATCTCTTGTATGTCCTCTTGAATGGCATTCAAATCAGGAGTAAGCTCGGGATAAAACTTACGGATAGTTCCTTCCAGATGCCGCTCCATGCCGGCTTTCCTATGAAGACCTATCTGGATCTCAAGGTAATTGAAGAAATTTTCATTAAAGGTTTTCGAACCCTTCAGACTGCCGTCATAAACCTCCGGAGCCCACAGGAGCTCGGAATCAATAATCTCTCCACGCACCCAGGATGCATACCAGTCCTTATATCCCGGATCACCCTTACTACCCCGTGTCACCGGGCTGTGGATGGAATACCTGATACGAGCAAAATGCCTGGTCATAATTATTTCATCATATTTGGCAATGGCTTCGTCAGCTATAACCTGCGGATTACGCAAACCACTCGTCAGCTTCTTGAAAAACTCGAAGATGCCATATACGAAGATACATGCGATAAAGGTTGCAATAGCCGTGCCGGCCGCATCCTCTATTGGTGATACTTTACGAGTATTGCTCTGATATTGGGTAAACTGCTTCATAACTTTTCCTCCTGTTCATCCCATAGACGCCGACGTAGCGCCCGGGCCTCTACCTGAGAATGGTCCCACCCGGACCGGTCCGTGCAGGCCTGTTTGATCGCCCAGCCAATTCCGTACACAACCAAAACGATTATGATACCAATTATAGCTAATATTGCAGTGATCATATCATACCCCCGTGATATAGTTTACTACTCACCAGACCAATGGAACCGCTCTTCCATTTCGGTCACAAGACCTTCAAAAACAACTTACTGGCTCGAATAGATTATGAACTCTTTAACGGATTCATCAATGGTATCAGCAAGGCTGTCAATATCTTCAAATCCATCATCAACATGCTTGGCACTGATTTTTATCAGATCAGCTAAACTTATCCTGCCACCCAGAACGGCCTCGTAGGTTTCATCGGACAGGTACATGTCATGATCATTATACCCCTGAACAATGGTCACAAAGTCCTTACTGAGCTTATAACCCTTATTAAGAAAACCCATACAGGTATCCTCAGAAAACTCACATTTTTCAGACAACAGGTACAGAGTCTTGGCCTGTTCCTTCAAGTTCTTTCCACCCTTCCTGATCAGAAAGAAGGCCATCCGCCTGTCCAACCCGGTCTTCATGATCTCACGACAGAGCTCTTCCTGCAGCTTACGGGCAACAATACGTTCACGAAGAGCAACAATGTCCTTCCTGGTTTCAGAAATGCTGGAAGCAAATTCCGGATAATACTTTCGCAGGGTACGCTCCAAGTGCCTGACCATATTGGCCTTCTCATGTAATGCAATCTGAACCTCAAGATAGTTCACAAACGCTCCATTAAAGACTTTCTCCTCCTCATTAAACTGGAGATATACTTCCGGGGCCCAGAGCAGATTCGTGTCAAGAACCTCCCCATTAAGCCAACGCCTGTGCCATTCTTTATAGCGATCTTCACCCTTAACATACAACGTCAGAGGATTGTTCTCATTACAGGCATACTCCTGACGGACCTCATTCCGCTTCTCAATACGATTCACCATCGCTGAAAGCATGTCCTCGGCTATCTTCGCAGGGTTCTTTAAACCCCGGGACAGGAACTTGGCCAGTTCACTGATAACAAATACAAAGACAAGGGCCACAACATATATAATGGCCGCATCAGCCGCACGCTCCCCGGTCGTCTTACTTTTGGTATTATGTTCTGCCCATTTCATAAGGGTGCCTCCATCTTATCCCACAGCTGATACCGCAAATTCTTAGGTTCCAGCAATGAATAGTCCCACTTGGACCGGTCCTGGAATATAAACTTGATCAACGCGATCAAGCCCCATATTACCAAAATGATTATACCCACTGCAATACCAAATATGGCCGATAACATATTAGCCCCCCATGATGTAGTTTACTACCCGTGCAATCTCCTCGTCGCTCACCCAGGCACCATGAAACCGCTCCGGCTCCGGCATGCCAGGGATCTGCATAAGCATGTCCCCACGCCCCGCCAACTTCTCAGCCCCGTTACAGTCCAGAATCACCCGGGAATCCGCCTTGGAATATACTAAAAACGATATCCGTGAAGGCATATTAGACTTGATAAGACCCGTGATCACCTTCACAATAGGCTTCTGTGTGGCCAACACCAAGTGAATACCCACGGCCCGGGCCAGCTGGGCTATCCGCACAATGTTCTTCTCCAGGTCCTTCTCAGCCTGCATCATCAGATCAGCCATCTCATCCACGATCGTAACGATGTAAGGCATCTTAACCTCAGCCTGGGCATTGTACCCGTCAATATTCCGTACCCCGGCCTCGGACAGGGCCCGGTATCGCTCTTCCATCTCCGTTACAAGACCTTCAAAGACTGCTACCGCTTCCTCAGGCTCCGTAACCACAGGCTGCCGGAGGTTGGGCAGGTCCCTATAGGCCGTCATTTCTACCCGTTTCGGATCCACCAGGATCAGCTGGCACTCCTCCGGGGTCTTATTATAAAGAATCGAAAGGATGATTGCATTCAGGCATACTGACTTTCCTGACCCGGTCTGTCCGGCTATCAGAAGGTGCGGCATCTTGGTTAGATCGATAACCTTGGGCGTACCCACGGTATCCACACCGATCGCTATAGGCAGTGAACCCTTGGATTCCTTCAGGATGCCCCTTAAGCCTATCGTAGAGGCCTCATTGTTCACCACCTCGAGTCCTACCAGGGCCGTGCCCGGGATCGGGGCCAGGATCCTGATCTTATTGGACAGGGTGATTTCCAGGTCTTCCTTGATGGAACGTACCTCAGATATCTTTTGGCCAGGAGCTAGTCGGATCTCATAACGAGTCACGACCGGCCCCCGGCGGATATTCTCTACTTTGCCGCGGATACCAAGTTCAGCGAACTTACCTTCAATAACCGATGCTTCCATGGGGTTCATACCATTGAGCACGGTATACTCGTCCAGCAGGGACAGTTCAGGTCGGTGCCAGGCTATGGGCTCGGTCGGGGTCTCTGTCACGGGTTCCCGGAGCTCTTCAAGCTGGGACCGCATGGTCTTGATATACTCTGCCATATTGTTGGTAACCATATTGAGATCTCCTTTCTCCTATTATACCGTTATTATGTGTCGATTTAAGATATTAATATCACCCGGATCTTTTAAGGTCATTAGAATCAATGTCTTAGTGGTCAATAATTATCAATTAATATTTTTGTTATCACATGATAAAGCTGTACGTGGATAGCGATTCAGTCTTGGTAAACTTCAAAAAAGCTGTCCAGGGACTAGGCCCGGGCCCGGCCGCGGGCTTGGCTGAGGACGCTACCGACGTTCAGAAGCAGTGCATGTATGATGCTATAGAAGCAGCAGGTCCTGGGTTCTGGGCTAATCTGGAGTGGCTGGACGGTGCCCAGGAGCTCTGGGAGTTAGTAAGCAGGCTATGTAACAACCCGGTCATACTCACGGCGCCGGGGCTTTTTACGCATGCTGTGGAGGGTAAGAAGGAGTGGGTCCGCAGGAATCTTCCTGGGGCCAGTCTGGTAGTGACCAATCAGAAGAGTGCGTATGCGGAGCGGGATGCTATTCTGATTGATGACATGGTAAACAACATAGGTGCTTGGCAGGAGGCTGGGGGGATAGGTATATTATACAAGTCATTTCCCCAGACCGAGGCCGAGCTTTTATCATTGATTTGGACACGTCCATCGGTAACTATTAACTAACCTTTATAGGAGGGTTTCATGTATCAGTCAATTGCTTCTCATACGAAACAGATCGCAGGTGTGATCGCTCAAGCCATGACCAAGCAGCAGGCTCTGGAGGCTTTAAAGCAGCTTAGTGATCCGACAACGAAGCAGGAGGTGGCCAAGGCTCTTAAGCAGTCGCCGGCCGCTATCAAACAGATGATTGAGTCAAATTTTGTAGATGCTGCTATTAATCCGATAGTTAAAAACATTTTGATGGCCATTGCTTTGCTGGCGCCGGCTGCCATGGCTAACCCGGCCCAGGTCGCGGACCTAGTTATGAAGAAGGGTCCGGATATGATGCAGGTTCTGCAGCAGGCGGAGCGGGAATCTAAGCCGAATCCGAAGCTAATTCAATTAGAGAAAGAGATTTCCCAGAGTAAGATGGATGAAAGCAAGGTCATAGGTCTTCTTTCACAGTACGAGAATGAGCTGGGTCACGCCGGGATGGCTAAGCAGGATCGTCAGGATAAGATTAAGTCTGTAATGCAACAGAACAAGGTTCCTTCCTCAACGCAGCAGACCGTGATGAAGACAATTCTCAAATCCGCCTAAGTAGCCAAGTGTATAGGACCGGTAGAAATACCGGTCCTATTATTTTGGAACAAGGATTGAATCCATAATCAGATACATAAACATTGCCACATATATGTCATGCGGGTACTCTCCATTCCACAGCTTCTTATCTAACTTATTAAACTGGGATTTCTGCATCAATTCTAATATCATCTCTTGTCTACGTTCATAAGTAAGCACAGAAGATGGTTTAAAAACCCGAGTTGTACTGGAGCAGCTCATCAGGAGCAACAGTATGATAATAGATAGGTTACGCATATAAATCTCCTGTTGAATAACCTTTTAATATTTGTCTTTTAAAAGTCCTTTATCAATTTTATATTGAAGAAGATCCAGACACAGGAGTGGACAGAACGGGTTTGCGAGTATGGCTTGTCGAATAACATAAAGGTTTTTAAACTTTTTTATGTATAGGTTTAGAAGGATATTGGGATAAAGCATAAGACATTCGTAGATGAACATTAGTATTTTTAATCCATTTACCATGATAAGAACACCCGGGGTGTTCTTATTTTTAAACATCCTTAAGATAGCACTCATAAAAGCTATAGATGATACAGCCAGGAAATTATCCAAGTTGCCATAAAAAAGAGAGAGTGGCATCTTGATCATTCTATTCAACATTTAAAGCCCCCTCCCAGGAGTTATAAAATGGAAATTTTAGCTTTAGACATAACCAAAGGACCCTTTGGTACTAAAATAAAAGAATTTCTGTCAGAGTTTGTAAAGAAATACCCGAATATTAAAAAGGCACCGATTAATGAACTGTATAAATCTTTTACAGATATTATCAATTCAACAATCGGGCATGGATTATCAGAAGAAAAAGGACAGGAAATTTTAAACAATTTGGAACATGTTAAAACAAACCCCGAAAGAATGATCAATTACCTGTATAACATTTTACTCAAGGGAATGGGTGAGGGTGTATTACCTAAAAACAGTAGCCTGATACCTATAGCTACAATGCTAAGAGACATGGTTGCGTTTAAATGGCCGTCAAAAAACCCTGTCACTGAATCCATTAGTCTTGATAAGGCGATTGAAACGTTTAAAAATCTATCAGAACAGGACCGTCAGGCGCTCCTCAAAGCAATTAGCCAGATAGCTGATAATATGATACGTATTGAAACCGAAGGAGTGCATGAACTTGAGCCCGCGGCCGGGCCCAGTAGAATATGGACCGCTGCCGGCATCGTTGATAAGATTAAGGCTGCTATTAAAAGGTTGAACCTGAAACCCAGTGTGGAAACCATAGCTCAGTTCCTGGCCGAGGCCGTGCCTAAGGCTTTTACAGACCGTGGCATGGCTGATAAACTAATTAAGGAACTTACGACCAGGTTTAAAAAATCTGTCGAACTGTTTCAAACCACCCATAATATTGGGTTGGTCGAACTATCTACAGTACACGGCCCCGTCCGGGAGGCCAGCAGTTTAGCTGATGATCTCGGAAAGGTATATACATTTTTTGATGAAGAAACGCCTGAGGTGATCAGATCTGTCGTTAACGGAATTATAAGGACAGACCCGACAGGTGAAAAGCTCGAAAAGGCTCATAATATAATCAAGTCTGAAATAAAGAAACTAAAGAATCCCTTGCGAAGGGAACTTCTACAATATCTCGTGCTCATGCCCATTCAGGAAAAATTAGGCAGGATAAATCCTGTTACGGTTGATAGGGCAAAGAAAAACCAGCTGTTTAGTGATTTTAAACGTCTAAAGGTTGATAGAGAAATCCAACAGAAATATACTGAGAAATCAATGGAGGAGGGCTTATCTAAAGGAGCCCCTTCTAAACAAATTAAGCATCTGTCAGGGATGCTTCAAAAACTGGCTCACTTATTGATACGCAACCTCCACTGAACGAATGGTCCCAACTCCCCATTCATGTATAATGGAATGTTCCTGTTAGGAACACACATCAGAAATAGAAACATCTTTCGATGATAAATAAGTAAGTATTGTAGAAAATTTAAGTGCTTGTAATCGAGACTATCCGGCCTGTCCATATCAAATCCACCATACCTGATTTGTTCATATAGAGCACCAGATATTGAACAGTAATGGCCAAAGGGCATCACAAGGTCATTTTCAAGCAGATTTAGAAGCAGCTTCAATTCTTCCTTGGTGTATGGGAGAACCGAAGCCATGCTGATAAATTTAGAACGCATCTGTTCTCCTTTCTTTTTTAGAATAAAAAGGGGCACATTGCTGTGCCCCTGACAACCCGCCCTGGTACGCTCTTTAAGCGTTTATTCTCGACGATTATCATACCCCCTGGGTTCCCGGGCATAGCCACCGCTGCTGGGCCCACGGGAGCCTCCGGCCGGCCGGGCTTCACGTTCTCGGGCCAGGTTGACGGTCAGTGTTCGTCCTCCCATATCTGTATTATGAAGTTTTTCGATGGCCTCATCGGCCATTTCCATCTCCACGAAGCAGAAGCCGCGTGATTTACCTGTGTCCCGGTCGGTGATGATCTTAACTGAGGCGACCGGTCCGATTGTCTCGAAATGCGCCTTAACTTCATCCTCTGTGGCGCTCCAGGGGATGTTACCTACGTACAACTTCTTCACAGAGACCCCTTACATTGAAAGTGATAGATACAGTGAGTGCCGGGATACCGGCTTATATAATATACACATATCAGAGGGCTGTGTCAACTGCAATGCATTTTTTCTCCCGTTTATATTACTGAAGTCGATCAATACAATCCGCGATAGCACTACGGACAGCATGTATGGTTTGAGACTGCATACCGTTTTTCACCTTGGGCAGTACCGTCTTGAGCCTGCTGAGAAGATCATTGGGTACAGGGGTCAATGGAACCTTACGCCGGCGGTAAAGACCGACCTTATCTTTTGGCAGCTTCTTACCAGTGTTCAAAGAGCCTGTACACCAGACATGGTCAGACCCATTACCAAGCACAAGTACTTCATCGGTAGCCCGAACAATTTCACCGGCTTTCAAATACCGCATAGATATTTCTCCTTTTTTAAAATGAAAAGGTGACACACATTCCATTGAGGTCAGAGCCATTTATTTTGAGGGTGCCTCAAGTATGCGGAGGTGATGTTTCTGCAATCCAAATATTCTGACCACAGAAATTTCACTCGCTCCGTTTAATGTGTGCCCCCAATTCGAACGATCTCTATCAGATTGGATGCAGATGGTATGATAGCTATTTCTCCGTCATGGGTGATGTTGATAAAAACCTTTATCCGTCCGTCCTCTCTGTACTTATTGGGTTGGATCTCCATCCGGATACCGTTGTACTCACAGAAGACGGAATCGGCTTTGATATACTTTTTTCGTTCAACCGATCCAGCACCGAAGTCCCTGGTATAGAATGGTGATTTATCGTTGGAAGCGTTCAGAAAATTATCCAGGGCTTTCTGAGCCCCATCCCGCTGCCGTCCCAATGCCTGGATATGCCTCTGGGCCCAGACCGGGAGCCGGGCTATCTTTAACTGCAGTTCGTCTTTGGCAATTGAGCGTACCTGATTCGGTCCAATAATCATTCTCATTTACTCTCCTTTGATAGATCAGGTAGTTCCATCTCTCCAATTTTACCGATTTGAAGATCCTCTTTTATTTGCTCAGGAGAAAACCTTACAAGCCTTCCCAGTTTTAGAAACCTGATGGATCTTGTGTGTACCCAGTAACGAAGGGTACCCTCACTTACATTTAAAAATTTAGCTGTGTCCTCATATCTCCACAATGACTTATCCATATTCATAGGTCACTCCTTCTTACTAAATTAATTTTCTTCAGATTTGTACTTAAGCTGAGAGATCACACACTCACCCTCATCAATATCATCCCTGACTCCGAGATAGACCGGCTGATAAAGATGACCATCCTTACCCTGCACGTACAGATATCCCGGGTATAGAAAACGGAGATTCCTCATTAGATCTGTTCAGACCAGGGCCTTCTGAGCCTCCAATACCTGGATATGCTTCTGAGCCCAGGCCGGGAGCCTGGCTATCTTTGACTGCAGTTCGTCTTTGGCAAGCTGAGCCAGACTAATGCCTGTATCCATTATCGTATCCTTCCCCCTGTGGTCATGTAGTCCAAAAGCTTACTGTGTTTCTTACAGATGATATCGCTGGCTTTTCTTACTGAGATTCGTCCCTTCGGACAGGGGTTCGGACACTGATCTCCACAAACATCGAGAACTGTGGCTCTTGATCCCCGGTAAAGCTTGCATAATTCTATTGGTTTCTTATTCATTTGGGCTCCTTGTTGAGTCGGGTAGACTCCGGGTGGTGAAGATGAGTTACCCATAATATATGATCCACCTCCCAACTCAATCTGTCATCGATACTATGTCGATAAACTTTGCCATCCACACGTCGTACCATTACTTTCAGGCCAAGGCGCTTGGCCTCTGAATACAATGGACCACAGGCTATGATACGCCAGACTTTAGCCGGAACAATCACTGAAGTTCCCGGCTTCATGTGACCGAGAATCCTCCGAACTTGCGATGCAACACTATTTTCTTGGACAGGCGTGGGAATACCTTTTTGAATTTTTGGTTTCCATTTACGAAGAATTTCTACTTCCTCAATTTTATCCATCATTCCTCCTTAACGATAAACCCCTTATCAAAATCATCCATTAGGCCATTCAATAACCAAAGATTTTGACGGCTTTCATCTCTTACGCATGCGCTTTGCAATGCGTCGGGCTTCAACACTGGCTTTCTTCCAGTCATGCACCGCATGCTTGTACCTGTCTAGGACAATCTCAAGCCGCGGAAAACCCCGGTCATTATAGCTAAGTTTAAAATCACTCACCCAGTCCACAAAGTGCTGGGCAATAGATACCTGACGCCGATACTCAGCTTTGGGAATAGATTTTTTACCAGCCATAGTCTGTACCGTGGCAAGCTGGCACTCCGCCAGGTAGAGGAAGGCATCCTCAATGGAATGGACTTGGTGCGCTCCTATAATCATGTTCATTTTGTCTCCTTCCTGACAATTTTCTTCACTGTTTTCAGGATTCCAGTTCCCAAACAATCCTCACAGGTTGAACATACCATACCAGTACGACCTACACAAAACGGACATTTTTTTGACCTTTTGGGTTTTTTTAGCCAAAGCGATTGTCTGGATTTATTCATAAGGTTTTCTCCGGGAGAAGGTGTCCTGAATTTTATAATTTAAAAGAATCAATACAGTCCGTATCTAAAGCAATCTTTAAATATGCTCATGGGCTTACCACGTATTCAGACGGCCTACTCCCAGTGACCCTCTCAACAGCCCACCGATCGTAGTCAAAAATGAGCCGACCCGAATCAAAAGGCCAACCGCTAACCCACTTCGCAACGTAACCTTTTTCATAACACTCTTTCGTACCAGGCCATAAACCATCCCAGACATCCTCACCCGGTTTCTTACAACCACAGGACAACCGCTGACCCCCACATGCCTGACACCGGGCAACATCACAGTTCATACTATGTGCCTTACCAGGCTTTACCCCACAATCAGGACAGGGTTTATTAGCACTTCTCACCTGCTCCTGATACAAATCATCAAGCATCTTCTTTGTCGGATTCTTTATGGATTCCCAAGGCATATTAATCCTCCTCCGAAAACATCGAGAATGGTAGACCTCGATCCCCGGTAGAGCTTGCAGAACTCTATTGGTTTCTTATTCATTTGGGCTCCTCAGTTTACGGGCCAACCCGGCGGGGGCAGCATACTCCTGTAAGGTGTGTAAGTGGATGTAACACTAAAGCCTTGAAGAGAACCTACCATTATTAAGGCCTCCCCACGAAAACTTAAGGTATAAGCAACCGTCGTCCCTGAATACGTTACATATAAGATGGAACCATTAAGAACATAGGATTTAACCACATATTCAGGAGAACTTACCCTATCCCAGGAATAAAACTTAACCGCTGTTTCAGTAATATAAAGATAACCCCACGTATCGGTCTCGGTGAAATGGACTGTCGTGTCCATAGTAGAACTGTTATAAGTGTACTCTGATAAATACCACATACCTTGAATATTGTCCAGGGTAACAGATTTTTCCTGAGGGGATGTCGGCATGCACCCGTCATTAATCAATATAACCCCTACGGTAATCAACACCATCGTAAAAACAATCCTTATAATGTTCATATGATTTTAACTCCCTTTTTCTTCAGACTTGTACTTAAGCTGAGAGATCACACACTCACCCTCATCAATATCATCCCTGACTCCGAGATAGACCGGCTGATAAAGATGACCACCCTTACCCTGCACGTACAGATATCTTATCTCGCAAATAGCTCCCAATGGGGGTAGCTCCTTATGGTTGGGCGGTACGGTACAGTTCCCAACAAATACCCATTTGTTCCCATCCAGAACTTCCATACCGATCGACCGCTTCCCTTCTCTACCCTTCACTACCCGTACCGAGGCCGTAGAATAAAATTTATTTTTCCACATATCCGAATGTGCCTTTCCCGGATGATAGATAGACGAGAGCTTCTTGAACACCACTCCCTCTGCACCCGAGCCCTTCAACTGCTCATACATTTTCTTCTTGTCCGTAGTGCCCGTAGCCAGAGGCACCACCTTGATTGACTCTCCCAGAGACAAGGTCAGTAACCGCTTATACCGGGTCTCATATCCAGACTGTCTCAGATCCTGATCCATGACCTGCAGAAGATCAAAACAATGAAAACAATCATTGATAGCTTCCCCATCTAAGATACATGATACCGATATGGCATCAGCCCAATGCTTAGGATACCCAATCTCTATACCCTTACGATTGAATACGGTTACCTTACCATCCTGAAATTTTATAATCTGATGACGGCCATCAACTTTAGGTTGAATTCCGTAGGCATTATTACTCAGATATGCAGCCACCTCAGATTCATCAATGGGATTTAATAACTGTGGAATCAACTTCTCAGTAACCACAGCCGGACCGTTCCAGAGTATCTTACGCTTCACCCCGCCCGGGCCAGGCTTGGATGCCTCTACAGACCCCTTAATAGACGGAGACTTAACAGACACCGACACATATCCAGACCCGGTCTGGGCCTGCTCCTGATACCCCTTGCCGATCTTCTCATTCATAACCTGGGCATAAACCTTCTCAGCGGAAACCAGGTCCACCGGAGACGATGTCTTGGACCCGGTATTCAAAGTAGAACCCCGACGCCCATATTGAAAATTAACCACGTACCCAGACCCGGACTTCTCGATCTGAAGATGATAAACTTTATCACTGTTCGCTTCCGGGTGGTAATATTGAAGATCAATGGATTTGATAGACATGTTTAATCCTTTCGTAATAGCTTACACATATCCTTATGCGAATACCGCGCTATCCTGCCCTCCGCCACCTGCCTGACCGCATCCCAGGCCTTCTCAATGTGACGACCCCTACAGTCCGGGCAGTTATTAAGATAACAATCGACAAGCACCACCCCATCCGTGAAATGACCCTGGGAGTCATAGTCAGGACTGCCATCATGGAACCGTAACGTGACCAAGTCCTGGTATATACCTGACTCAGAACCATCCGCATAAGAATGGGAAAGCTCCCCGTACCGGGAGATGACCGTAGCCCTTTTCCAGCACTGATCAATGTGCCAGTAAGCTATGACTTCAATTCCTGGAAAAATCTTTGACATGCAGGATGATTCCATAGACCCTCCTATGCATTCTTAAGACGCCACTCAGAAAAAAGTCTTAACCAGGGATCATTGGAAACTATATATAGCCCTATATTAGTGTTCATTTCCCCGTAGATTAGATTATACATAGTACTACCAAAATATCTGTGGACAATGGCCTGAAACTCAGTTGGATTTCCTGTTGCTTTATCAAGTATGTCCATAAACTCGGGTGAAACTGTGTCAATACTCCCTTGTATACTACTCACCAAACTTTTTAGTTGATCCGTCGTGTACATCTTAGCTCCTATTAAATGTCCAATGGAGACTCTCCGGCTCCGGCTCAGGCTCCCGCTCAGGCTCCGGCTCAGGCTCCCGCTCAGGCTCAGGCTCCGGCTCAGGCTCCGGCTCAGGCTCCGGCTCAGGCTCCCGCTCAGGCTCCGGCTCAGGCTCCCGCTCAGGCTCAGGCTCCGGCTCAGGCTCCAAGAT
>OFOB01000015.1_pt1 | contig 19205 bp, 11 predicted proteins | sample 1542271 | NCBI WGS metagenome assembly OFOB01 (sample SAMN04958490, study PRJEB24370) | sediment metagenome | isolation source: lake sediment | place: USA: Lake Hill lake, St. Paul Island, Alaska | collected 2013
CTCTTTCCCTACACGACGCTCTTCCGATCTTTTGTTAAAATAGCATAGGGAATCAGATGTAAAAAAATAGGGAGGCTTTGAGCTTTAATTTCACCTCGGGCTTCCTGCCGGCTTCTTGCCATGGCCACAATAGCTCTGAACTCTTTTGTGAGCTCAGGATTACCATGATCCTGCAGGATTTCAATAATTTGTTTAGCTTTTTCCTGATCAATTAAATTCACAAAACCTTCCATTCTATATTTTATATTGATTTATCAGATTGATCTGAGTGCTATCAGGACTATAGAACGTGAACAGCCCTATCGGATGCGTTGGTGAATACGGATGTGAGCTATCCGTAGGTAATACGGGCAGCGTCAAAGAGCTCTGTGAGCTGACCTTGGTCGACCGGGCCGTGGTCATGTCCGGGGCCCCGCCTGTGTTCTGGATATAGAGTAGGGAATTCTGGTACTTCCCGGCGCCACTACTGATCAGGTCGGACATCTCCGAGAAGCTGATCCGGCCACCCTGGTAAGGCATGACGGTATTGCCTACCCGGGCGGCTCCCTGGAAGATATGAACGGTGGTGCTGTCGACGATTTCGAAATCCAGGTTATTTTTCTGATTGGTAATCATGGTGCCCCTATGATTTGCTGCTATTAGAGATTTTTAAAAACAGACTTACCATTATCTTTTAGATAGAGAATAAATCCATCTTGTTTTGACCACAGTTGATTTTTAATTATTTCATCTGAAATTAATTCAGCAAGATTCTCCGTATCCTTTGACTTAACCCCCTCTGTAGAAATTATGCCAAATTCGAGGTTTTTGGCATCCTTTACAAAATCTTTACTATTATTAGTCACAAAAATTCGACCGGAAAGAGAATGTTCTTTAATAGCCTTATCATCTGTCCCGGGTAGAATTTTAAGAACTCTTATTTTCTTCTTTTTGAGTTCTTCCGCTAAAGAGAATAGATTCTCATCAAGGATAAGGATACCTCGAGCCATTGAGATGACATGTTGGATCATTGATTTTTTAATCACGATATCCTACCTTTATTGCCTGATAACTACCGAACTTGAACCTGGCAATATACCTCCCAGTATAGTCCAACTTCCTACTATAGAACCCCGCGGCCTGGGTTCCGGTATAGTTCAGGATCGTCCGTCCCTGCAGGTCATACACTCTGATCTGAACCGGCCCGGACTGGGCCAGGGTATACGACAGGGCCCCGCCCCGGACCGAGAACCCGGTCTGGGGGGTAACCGTAGGCATATATGTCAGGCCCGTGCTGGATACGGTCTTGAAGCTATCTGAGAGCCAGTCGCTGAAATAGGTGTCGATCTTTGTCCGGAGCCTCCAGTAATACTTTGTATTTGGGGTTGTGATCAAGGTATATATGGTATCGGTCGTATCCTTAAGAACAAGGGAATTGGCAAAAGATTTGTCTGTCGATATCTGTAATGTATAGGCTGTGGCATAGGGCGCCTTACGCCATTTAAACACAGTCGGGTTGGGACTATTCTGGTTATTCGGACTGGGCGTAAGACGTGTGGGTTTTTGAATAGTGGCTTTATATTTTACGAAATATCTACCTTCTACAGAATCTCCTGCTATATTTATTCTCCTAGGAATATATACTGACGATGATTGTATGAAAGTAAAACCATTTCTATTAATAATGCTTGTTACACTCCAATCCGCAGGATAAGGATCGGTTATAGATATCCCATTAATATTCGTTGTGTCTTTAAATTTGAGCGTATCCTCTCTATAGAAATTAACAATAACATCTTTTACATGATTTGAATCTGTTATTGGTGCAAGACTTGCGCTATCCAGCATCCAAATTTGCAGCCAATACTCTTTATAATTTTTTTTTGCCGTAACATTAAAACGAACTGTAGTAGAACAATTAATTCCATAACCACTCCCGACGATCCATTGGGGTAATGGTGGTGTGGTTATGAATCTAAAATGATTTTTAGTGAAGGTAATACTACCTTTAGACCCCTTAGGTATGCCATCAATGAAATAATAGGAACCCTGCTCGACCCCTATATTCCCTTCAACAGTAGTCGTAAAAGTATCCGGGACTGGGGAGATAACTATAAATGTCACTGTTACCCCAATTATAGTATCATGATCATTTGGATCCGGGGTGTACTGTCGAACATACCCATTAATTGATACATACTGAGCATAGACCCCGGACACAGAGAGCATCAGACCAAGAATCGCCATCAGAAGAGCTTTTTTAGACATAATCAGAACTCCTGTTAATTGTGGTATAAAAAGAGTGCCTATACCCCTATTATACCGACAAATCGGCCTAACTTAAAGCTCTTTCTAGCGGTTTATTAATTAATCGATACACAGCTGTTAAACTCCCCGAAATGCCCATTCCTGTGCTATTTTCAGGGTCATAAGTGGATGTTTTTGAGAAAATAACCATTACATACTCACCCGGCAAAAATTTCCCATCAGATGATCCTGTCACTTTAGCTATTACTGGCAGGAATATTTTTCTAAAAGAGCTTAGCTGTAATCCTTCTGCCTCGAATAACATATCCCTAGAGCATTGGCTATAGAATGTACGACCCAGAGCATCGCTGGACGAGGAGGATAAAGTAATAGTATCCCCAGTCTTTCCGGGAATGATTACCGGTAGCTGTACCAGGCCGGTATCCGTTGAGAAATTTGAGAATATGAGCTTGTCATTATTCTGGAAATACCCATCTGTTGAAATCAAATAATCATTTACGGGAATGTTCTCTAACGGATTTGTGAATGGTTGTCCTTCTATGCCCCCGCCCGTACCGAGAGCTGAGACAAATAAACTCTCCGGCCAGTTCTGGATTTCAAGAGTCAGGCTATTAGGCAAGACTCCTACAGATTGATAAGGATTATGGGTATAGGCTATTGTTGCACCGATATAATCAGTATTAGCAGTCGTTCGTTGTAGTAGACATTGAACAGTGATTGTTGATACTGGTGGGGAAGAAATCGCCTGTGCTGTTGTCATATCAAGTGTATTTGTACCAAAACCTGAAATTCCTATTATCTGCTGCATGGTTATTCCAGAAACTGCAAGATCCGTCCAACACACAGGCTGATATGGATTTCCTGTTGTGTCCGAAGTAGAAACCCCCATTATGACACGATCGGTAGAAGTACTGATCGAGAAATGATTAGAACCCGTCGGAGTAGTAGCTAAATCCTCTGATTCCATAAACCTGCTAATGCCCTTTATCCGTGGCGTAAAATTAACGGCTGCCCCATTCTTAGAATTATTTGCGATAGATGAGATTGGAGCAATAATCTCAATTAAAGTGTCTGACACGAATTCATACCCCGGGGCTGATACAATTGAAATATAGCCAGGATAGATGCTCGAATAGCTATCTTTTATTTTATATGAAAAACTGGAAAGAACATTATGTAGTCTCAGTATATGAGAAATATTATAGCTCCCACCTGGATAAGGATTTCCAGAAATAGATACCTCTATTTGGTTAGGACTGGTATATATACAAGCGTCTATATTGATCACCGACCCAATACGTGAAAAATAATGCAATTCCACAGACGAGGCCCGGCCCTGCTGGGCCGTATCACTGACATCCTTGGCCGAGTATACTATCACATGGTTGTTGTACCCTGTAATCCCTGACGACCATTCCTCAAGAATCTTGGAATCTACTGCATCACTAACGCCTTGATAATAAAACTTATCCGTACTCGGACCAGGAGCATAATGAGTAACGAGCATAGGAACTGATGGAATAAATTTTAATGATTTCAGATTAGGCTGAATATAAGCAGTCGTCATCGTATAAGTTGCCCATGTTAGAGCAGTGGCCCCCAAAACGAACCTTATAGAAGTATCACTGATACGCTCAAACTGTCCAGGAGCAGCCTTACCCTGATAAGGACCCGAAGCATAAACAACTTTATAATATGACCAGTCCGGATGGTATTTTCCCCCTGAAGTCAGCGTATCCGTCAGGCCACTTGCTGAATATGGTAATGGAGACGGAGATGTTTTTAGACTGATAGACGCTTGAGAAGATATTCCGGATATAATGTCGGCATATAAGGCCCCGCTAATGGCATCACCATGATACCCGTCAGGAACAGTTCCAATTTCATCAACTTGAAGCATCTCAGTCGAATAACGCTCCCCGCCCGTGGTCTCACGCAGAAGCCGGGTCTTAAGCTTGTTATCCAACAGAAGATTGAAATTCTTATTGAGCATCTCCGAGATGGACGGAATATTCACAATACGACGAACATCCAAAATATCCGAATCAGCTATCTGATCAGCTCTTAATAAATCAGGACGAATAGGCTCAGCCCCACTCCATTCACCATTGGCATTATCTGAACTATAAGCAGTGGAATTACGCCGGCTGACAAAAAACATCGGTATAGCCCAGCAATACCCATCAACCGTGTTCGAACACTGCGCCCGCCAGAGACCATAATCCCCAGTCGTAGGACCCATGTTCACATAAGGAAATAATGTCCCCGACGTATTAGGACCCTTACCAAGGATACCACCGGAAAGCCCGGCCTCCGGATTCGAGTCCGGATCCACCGAGGGTTCAACCCTGATCCGGTACTGGACCTGAACCCGCTTAGTGGTCTGTACCGCAGCATCCGGATGTATGGAATTGTCCGGTAAATACGTGGTCGTTCCTACATTACCCTCATAATAAACTTGCTGCACCTGACGAGACAATACCGCGGATGACTGAGCACTCCATGTTAACCCACTATCCTCCGTATGAATAACCAAAGCCGACCCACCTACAGCCCAACCCTTATACTGATTAAGAAAATATACCCCATATAGGTTCCTGTCAGCATACGTCCCATCAGTCTGGTCCGTCCAAGTCTGCCCTACATCCTTTGTATAGAAAACCCTGCCTTTATCCCCCACGACCCAGGCCTGTCCGGAAAAGACTTCGCTAATGGGCTTACGGTAGTAATAGGTTACCTTAACACTATCACAAACCCCCGGAATCTGATCAAGAGTAACTGTCCCATTCACTCCATTTACACTGCTGATCACAGCATTTACCCCATTAACCGTCACAGTAATAGCACTTGGATTAGGATAGGTCAATGGAGTGCCCTTACCATCCCCTAACGTGATAGGCTTATTGGCAACCGTAAAAACCTTAGAGACACCCCGAAGCTGGGATGATACCTCTTCTTCGACCTGGACATCAATACTCGGGTAAATCGTCACATCATTCAGGTTGATGGGATTACCCGTCGTGGAATCTACAGGAGCCGCAAGATTCACCGACATGTTAACCCAGCTCAAACCCCCGTCCGAGGTCCTGAGAACAGTCCCGTTATTACCCACGGCGAACCCATAGTTCAGATCATAAAAATAGACAGAATTCAAATCAACCGTAACCCCGCTGGTCTGGGCCAGCCATTGCGTGCCCCCGTCCGTGGTCTTGAGTATGGTACCGTTCGAACCTACTGCCCAGCCTGTGCCCTGGTCATAGAAATAGACCTTCTTCAGATTGGCGGTAACCCCACTGGTCTTGATCAGCCAGGTAACACCATTAGTACTCTTAAGAACGGTGCCAGAATCCCCTACGGCCCAGGCATTGGACACGTCATAAACATAGATCGAGTTCAGGTTATAGACAGTCGGGCTGGTCAGGGCCACCCAGGATTCCCCGGACGAGGCCGTACTGATAATAGTTCCGTTATCCCCGACGGCATATCCCTTGGTAGAATTCAGGAAATTGATACCATTCAGACGGTTCTTGGTGCCACTATTCTTAACATTCCAGGTCACTCCACCATTGGTAGTGCCTAAAATCAGGCCATTTTCACCACAGGACCAGCCCAAGTTACTATTAAACATATAGATGCCACGTAACCCATCTATCTGGGTCGCAGCACCAGGTTTATTAACACTTGTATCAGGGTCAAGAAGGGCTCTCCAGACCTCCAGGAACACACCATTAATAACGACGGATGTTACGGGGGCATGCCCCAAATCAATCATGTTAAGGTTATCCGCAATGGTCGCAGGAAGATCATTGGTGCTCGTCACATGAACGACCATACCATTAACTAGGGCCAGCTCGGGTTTAGGATTAACCGGATCCTGGGTATAGAATCTATTTATCAGACCTACAATATCGGTCTTGAAAGGGTAGCATGTTAGCCACCCAGAAGCCATATAGGCCAGCTTCTTTTGGTCGATGCCATTCTGAAGCTGCTGAACCAGGTTCAGCTCGGTATCAAGGATGGGCTTCCCTTTCTGGAAAACCACCATATCATAGCTATACCCAGAATCTTCGACGACCTTCGAGACACCTGTTCCTAGATTGATAGCCATTTCTTAGCTCCTAAAAACTTTGTTTCGTGTTTACACGAGGAGTATCAAATTTTACATTAAATGATCCAACACTCAAATATTCCAGAGAATTAACCTCTATATCCTTGGATCCGGTCTCCCCAAAGACATAATACGCCACCTGATACTTCTTAATATCCGGCAATTCCCCATCTATGGTACTGACTATAATCCTACCATCACCACGAATATAACCCCGGCCCGGACCCTGGGACACGTATAATGGGTCACTCTGTAGGACCAGGGGCATATTATTCTCAAAAATGCCCCGGAATAGATTCTCTGATCCACCCCCATCTATGGTGCTGTAGGTCAAGACGGCCGCCACGGTTATATAAGCCGGGACGATTCCACTATTGAATATTTCGAAGCTCGGTGTTCCTATATCATCCCGGACAATAAAAGACCCATCAGCTTTTACCATCCGTATGAATGGAAGCACAACGTAGTCTACGTCATTTATGCCATTAATAATATGAACGATCTCGCTCTGGGCTACTGACACACCCACACCCTGCTGGGACACATAATTGGCCACAGCAGTCTGTATAGCCGATCCCAGAAGGGACTGGTTCGTGACCCCAGGTTTGGGAACCACGGTGAACGAAAAATCTATCTTGTTTTCCACAGCCTGTTTTACAATTACGTCTGCACAGGCGTGTTTCATGGCATTCATCTGGGTCTGAACAGTAGTCAGAAGTTCATTCGTAGAATATCTAATCGTAAAATTCTCCATGGATGTATAGCTTATAAGAATCGCCTGCCCCGGAATTATAGACCCGGTTTCAATCATTTTTACCGTTGTTGCAACCGTCTCAGTGCCAGGATTGACGGTATAATCAACATCCTTAACATAAATGACCGTTTTTGCTTCGTTGGTTATGACGATCGAAGGAATGTCGGCGCCGATATTATCCAGGCTCTCATCAACATCCAGAAGAATCACATGGGACTCGTCAGTAATCGTCTGAAACTCCGTCAGGGGCAGATTATTGGCAAATTTAATACGAATCCCATCACTGGCTATAGTCGAACCACCATTCTCCAAAGGATCCTGCAGCTTCACCAGATCATAATTATCCGAGGTCAGGGTCCCAGACAGGGCCCCTTCGACCGAGATGATCTCTTTAACCGGTTGGTGCTGAAGAATGTATGTATCAGAACTACGGAACTTATAATCAACCCGGATGATGTCCGTTGCCGATAAACCTATTGAGACATTCAATGGACTTAGCTCGTTCAGGTCGATCGTATCCCCACTCCCGATGATCTGATAATTAACAATATCATAGGCTGCAGCTCGGGTTGAGTTATATACCCGGCTGACTTCAAATATCGGAGTATGAGAGCTTACCCGCGGGTTCTGGGACTTAAATTGATAGGATACAGCACTGACTATGGTAAAGGTCTCCCCGGACTGGGTACCCTCTGTGGCCTGGATACTCTGGTATGAGAAAGCAACCTGATCAATTACTTCCTGGGTCCTATTACCCTGGATATAAATATCAACTTTGCCCCCAATATGTTCCTTACGTATCGGATCATAATCCCGAAGCATCAGAGAGTCACCGGCCTTCTCAACTCGGACACCTCTAACAGTTGGCACCGATATGGCTACCTTAGCATATCCCCCGGCCGTTCCGGTATCAGCAAAGAAGGCCAGCTGAATACGGGCGGACATTTCCTGATTGGATTCCTTATCCTCACCAAAACTGATCGGATTAGGGTTCTCAAGCAGGAATGCTGGATCAACAGATCCATTGGCTGTTTTAATCGTGTAAGAACCTGTATTACCCGCGGTACCCGGATTAATGGCCGATACGTCCACTATTAGCTCATAACGGCTCGTCTGACGGTTATAATAGGTCTCCCTATCCGCATATGCCATGGTCTTGGAAGCCAGAACCCGGTAGTTCTGAGCCGGTATCCCCGAGTCCAGATCACCTAATGTCGATACCGTAGAGCCCTCTAATACACTCATGTCCCGGATCGGGGCTGTTGCAGTATAGAAGACAACGGATCCCGTAGAGGATACCGCCCCGCGTCTTATGACATTTACGTTTGAACCCAGTTTATCGAACTGATCATTGATAAGGGTCTGGACAGCCGTAGGATCGGTAAAACCCAGAGCAACCTGCAGGGCCCGCTTCTTTATTGATTCATTGACCGGATCGCTCACACCATCCCCATTCGAATCATCAAAATCCAGCAGGGCTGATACCGACAGGGACCGAGCCATGAAATCCTGTATTACATAGACGCGGGCTGTTTCTTCTGATATAGGATCAATAATATCACGTACCACGGTACCGGGCTTGGTATCGGCGCCAGGATTACCGGCCAATATCTCCCGGCTATAGGTAAGGATAATATCGGTCTGGGTACGACCGGGAAGATCAGTAATGCCTGTCGTGATGGTGATCGGTGATCCCTGTAGTTCAGCAGAATAAGAACTCTCAGTAACCTGGGAGGATATCGGATCATAGAGTACTGCGGTAACCACGAAGAATAACGGGGTGTCCTCATTGAATGAGATATTAGGAAAGCTGCCGGATGCTACCAGTGCATCAAAAATATCCTTCGTCAGACTTGTTGAATAATAATGCGTCCGGGTTATCTCCTCCGTAGTCGTAGTGACCTTGATAGCCGTACCGGTCGTATTCAGATCCCCGGCCTGGTCCGTGGTCTGGGTAAGTATCTTCGATGTATCTTCATAGAATGATGAATCAGTCACATAGATTTGATTGATTTTGGAATAGATATTATTAACGCCACCGCTCTGATAGCTGACATAGTAGTTATACCCGATAACATTGGATTCCGGGTTTTTTACGTTAATTATGTCTATGCGATCCTGATAGCGCCTTAACCGAACCCCGGTAGGCTGGGATATGGTTATGGACATATCCTGATTGATCAGGGTGATAGCAATAGTTGCTGCTGGACTGACATCCCCTGTGGTTTTTTCTATTGCGGTTACTGAATATGTATTAACCCCAAGACTAAGATTCCCGGTCCAGGACCATGCTGTTTCACCCTCTGTATAGATAACACCGGTGACAGACCCATTGACCTTGATCTTTGAAGAGCTGGCTGCGGTAGTACCGGACAGGGTCTGGGTGACGCCGTCGGTTATATAATCCTGTCCATTGGACGGATAGAGTATCTTGGGTGCTGATATTGACATCTTGTGATCCTCAGGCTATCTTGAGCACTTGTTGAAAATCTACGGTCTTACCGGATGCCGCCGTAATAGTGATATTGGCTCGTAGCACTTCCGGGTCATTACGATCCTGTACCACAGTTATATTGTCTACGGATCGGAGTGTTTCCCCATCCGTTACAGGTCTGCCTGACTGGATGTATTGGGACTGCAGGCTTTTAAACTTCTCCAGGGTCGTATTGATTTCCTGGGTGATTTTTGATACCAGGAAGTTTATATCGAATATTCTCTCCCCGATCAGGGCTGTCAATGATGTTCCGATAAAGGGTTGGAACGGGTTACTCTGTATCTCTGTGATGGTGAATTTTTCAACATTCTGTAAAAGGAGATACTCATTTCGTATCTCTTTAAGTCCTCCTCTTACATCATAACTTATATCATTTAAGACCTTAAGTCCCACACACTTAGGGCAGAAGTTTAATAAAGTTATGTAATTCACTTCAAAATAATCACTTGGAGATATCCATTTGGTCTTAAAATATATCATTTTGGGCTGGTTGACATTAATTGTCAGGGGGTCAACCACTATATCGTACATCGAGCTCGGAATCAGGTTATCATCAGCGTAAACCTGTAATTTAGAAGAACTTATAGGTTTTGATAATCTTAAAGACCGCTGATCACCATCCATTATAGCCAGTTCACGGTATACCTTGTGATCGCAGACTGTGGGTAAATTTAAATCAAAAGACATAGTATAAGCCGATACTATTAAAAGATTATGGCTGTGATCCGGTCAATGTGATACCTATACTGCCTGCAATAGCTTTCTGTGCCTCAGCTTCGTTATATTCGGCCTCGGCCTGGGCCTTGTCCTTATTCTGGGCTTCCTGACTGGGGGTCTTGCCACAGATAGGGAGCTTATTATGCAGTCCTGAAACGAGTTCATAGAACCGAGATGTTCTCGCGGCCTTATCCGTTTTATGCAGGAGCCCGGACCACCAGGTCACCGATTTAGAGAATTTCCAGAAATTATCCACTCCATTCGTCAGAACAGACATTGCGGTCTTGGGGTCTGGTGTGGGTATGGGATCACGCTTGATAAATTTTGATGTCACCGGATCATTCAGATGCTTCTCAATTTCTGCACCATACTTACGGACTTCCTCAGCAACCTTATCCGGTATAGCGACCGATCCACGGATATTATCAATGGCTTTACCCAGAGATTCAATATTAGCCGGGTCGCCAGGATCGGTATAGTTGAGAACCACGGTACCATCCAGAACCCAGGGATTGACCTCGGCCAGGGCCTGGAAATTTGTTTGCAGTTTATTAAGAACATTCACTATCTTCACGTTCTCAGTATACCCGCGATCTTCTGCGCTTTTCGTAGTGTAAATGCCATATTGTTTGGACATCTCAAAAAGACCCATCAGGCCTACTACCATACTCTGGGCTATCTTATCCTGATCCAATTCGGCGCCCTTAATCTTACTAGAGCCTAATTTCTTATTTATCTGATCAAGTAAATCATTATATCTTTTAATCTCAGCCTGGATCCCTTTTAATTCACTGGAAACCTTATTACGCTCCTGGATCAGATATATAATACCATCAGCTGCACGCTGCATTTTATTGGTCGCATGCATGAAATCTTCACTGGGCTCCCCGACATTCCGGTTAGGGTTCTCATAGGACTGTAATGGGAGACTCGTTGTATTTTGATCCAAACTGTTCCCGGTAGCTACCGTAAGCTTCAGGTCCCGTCGAATCCTCTGTAATAATAATGCCTCGGCCGTGCGCAGCTGTACCAGACGCCTCTGTAATGAGTCCAGGATCCGGGGAATACTATCCTGAGCGGCCTGCAGCCCATTCAGGTTATTATTATTAATTAATGCCTGAAAACTCTTATAATCCTCTGCGTATGTCTCTGGAAAAGGCATAAAATCCTACTTTTTGAGGGATGCTGACGCCTGTTCAATCTTCTGTAACTGCTCCTGGGTCCGTTTATCCGACCCCCCAAATATCTGGGTCATTAACCCAAATACCTTAGACAAACTCTGTATATTAGCCTGCATAGCTACTTTCTCAGTATCTGACAGTCCATCAGGTATTCCATACAGCATCACAATACCCATAGTAATGCCGTTCACCCCGGAAAACGTGTGCCCATCCGGTGGTTTTGATCTGAAGATACGATCGGCAAAATTGTCAACCCCGCCCTGCTGGGGGGTAATCTCAAGTGTTGCTATACTTGCATAGCTCGAGTTCAATTCCAATATCAGGTTGATAAGATCAGCTATGACTTGCAACAGATTTATGTAATAATTAACCTTGGCCTTCAAATTATTGATAAAATCTACAAAAGACTTGGAAGCATTCTTAGACATACCCCCTAAAGACTGAAGCATCTTCTTCAACATATCCACAGCCACAGGGATACCTGGAATCAGCTTAAACGGCTGTATGGAAGACCACTTACCCAGACCCTGCCATCCGGGCATGGCATATTCCAACGCACCGTTAGGATGCTCAATAACCTGATTGGCGTTAGAATTAACACACATCCCCTCAACCTTGGCCCGGACCTCCGGGGACCGTCTCCCCCACTGGTTGAACAGAATGGACCCTCCTTCAACCACATAATAATACTGCTTTTGAAAAGGAGTACCATCAGGTAGCTTCACCAGATCAAAATCAATGTAATAGCCACCACCGGATACGGGGTTCGAGACAATGGTTTTGGGCTGCCCACCATTAAAGGCTGGATCATTATATTTATAAACGGTATGCTGTGCTTTTTTCTTACTATTGGTCGCAATCCTGAATAAACCGTCTTTAACAGCATCCACCAGGTTCATCTCTGTTAATGGGGTATCCTCAACCGTTTCAACGCCCCCCGATTGAATACTCCTGGATATCCGGTATGCTCCCGTACGGATAACCGGGGCATCCCAGGTTATCTTAATCCCATATTCATCCTTTCCTCCACCAGCAGTCCATAAACCATACTCCGCTTTTACATTCACAGGAGCCGGCTGATTCATGGAAATGGGTAATGGAAGCAATTTCATCACATCAAACATCTGATAGAACATCTTAAGACCAGCAAAGAACTCATCAGGGGTCTCCGAATCAATCATTATGATGTACCCACCAACAATAGCATCATTTGAGAATACAGGCCGGGCCTGGTCCTGTTCATTATACATGGAAGCCACCAGACGCTGGGTAAAGGCCTGATACCCGCCATTACCCAGCTTGGTGTAATCAAAATTACTCTGCAGGTTCTTTATATAGGCTGGAGGAACCACAACATTCAGATATACCCCGGTGCTCATCAGGTCACTGATCCATTTATCAACCGCGGTCTCTGTCATCTTCACTATGGCAGATACAATGGATGAAAAAGAACTAAAAGTACTGATGAAATATTCTATTAGGCTGAGGATCGGAGTTATAACATTAATGATGTTACCGATCGTCGACATGGTCCCATTCAGGTTCGTAATCAGTGACGATGGCAAAGGATTCGTAATCCCTACCAGCTCACGCCAGTCATCCCCAGTCCCGGGCGCCGGGATCTCGTTCACCGGTGGTATAACAGGGGTCACCACGATCGGGGTAGCCAGGGTCTTGGGAGGTATGGCAGGGCCCGTATAAGGAATGGCCTTAATTCTGGCTGATATATTTAACTGTGTCATTCCGCCACTTTCTGCATGTCTTTAACCTGTTTCTCAATACTCTTAATCTCTTTAGAGACAACCACGCCCAACATGGTCATGAGATTCGTCAGGGTCTCAGTCAGCTTCTTATTCGGCTTACCCTTCTGCCAGACTAGGACATCAGTCTCCTGCTGATTACCAGGGCTGATCTGTTCCGTTCGATCATTGCATTGATCTGTACCAGTTTCGCTTCGCATCCGTTCCCCCTGTTGAATCTATTATCAGCCCAGTTATATATGTTTCCGGTACTACCATCAACCCCGCTAAATAGCTCCTCATTCTTCACATCCGACCGTATCTCTGCTTCTCGAGTTATCAGACCAGGAATTCTGGTCGTTAGCTGATATTTCCTGGCGGTCACATAATCTATCCTGCTTAACAGGATATAATCAGAAATCGTAGTATAATCTACCGTGCATTCCCTAAGCCCCAAATATAAGGTAGCATCAGGACTGATAAGACCACTGGCTATCTGAATACCTCGGGAGGTCCATGAGTTATAGCTCGAATTACCCGTCGCATCCACCCCGCTCATATCATTGATAGCCGTTTTTAAAGGTCCAAGAGTGGTATATGTATTCAGAAAAAATACACTGGCATCCGTAGGACCTGGCCCATAATTGATACGCACAGCCGATGTATCCACAGAATAAGACAGAGGACCCGGTACAGCCGTCCCGTCCGGCTTCACCGCAAATAATGGATAAGAACCAATAGTAAAAGTTGCAGTATTATCCACGCTATATCCATAAGAATTCCAGTCAGACCCAGCCCAGGTCCCGGGTACTATGAATCCATTATCATTAAACCGGACAGAAGGATTGCCGGAAGATGTATTATCAAGGATCCGGATATCATCCCCGGTATAAAAATGTGGCGCCTGCAGAATGAAGGTCGTCTGACCATTGATCGTCGTATCAGATATGGCAGGCTGTGCAATACCTATACCGTTAGAATCTATGCCACGGATAATCTGGGTACTATCCGTCAGATCCAGAACCCAGGCACCAGGACCGGATGGATTACCCTTACCCTGCCATCCTGGATAGATAGCATTGGCATAAGGCCATGCTATATTTACATAATTTCGATACGTAACATCACTGCCATCCATTAGCATGGCATGTGCATGGGATGACGGAACAGAATCTACCTGAGCGGTCTCAGCCAGGATAGTTGATAATGAATCGATCTGCTCTGTCAGACGGGTCCATTCCTTAGCCAGGATAGGGATCTCAGCTGCTACGTCATAATAGATAGCCAATGCTGCATTTATACCACTACTATTTGTTCTGTCTAGCTTATTAGTAATTCCGAGTCCATATATCGTATTTAAATACCCGTTTTCTGAATTGACCAGGTTATACTCAGACTGATCAAGGAATATCTCCGCATCAGTATGGGTACGGTCAACATTACCACAGGATGCTGCCCCTGAAGTAAAACCTATTTTAGATACCGCATTACCACTACCCATGGTTAGACAGGTAAACGTTGAATCATTGGCAGTCCGCAGAACCAGAGCATTTGTATAGCCATAGCCATAAGGCCGCAATACCCACCCCACAGTAGCCTCAAGACCATTAAAATAAGAATTAAATAAATCGGCCACATTCTGGGCAGTATATTTTGAAAGGGGGTAAAACAATAACCCAATGGGATCCGTCGGGTTCTGAAATGTATAGGATTGATGACTGCTATCCAGATATATGTCGAAAACATCGCCGTCTTTCAATCCATAATGATCCAGTCTATTGCTGTGTAATTTCGCCCCCACATGCCCATCATCATCATAAGGTGAATAGGCCGAATACATCTCAAATAGGCTACCATCAGGATCAGCAGAACTCGTACCAGTAAAAGCCTGGGTCAACCCCATACTGGTATCAGAAGTGATACCAGAAATCGTATAAACATCCGTAGTATCCACCCTGCGTATCTGATCCCCGGTCCGGAGCTGGGTCAGCCATTTTGACTGTACCCCGAAATTTACCGATTTACAGGTTACATCTGTAGACCCATTCGTGAAGATAGCCGTGGTATATGGCGGGATAGCCCGGCCCGTCAGGGGGTTCACAAATGCTGGCTCAAAATTTGTATAATCAGCATCAGGATACATACGGTTAAACGATCGTGTTCCAGCACTCTGGTCGGTTTCTGACAGGAGTCCATCATTATTACAGAGCTTCCAACCGGTCATGGAATACATTTCCTGACCATAGGCCCCGGCCCGGTCATTGAAATAGTCAAAAATATTCTTATCGACCCGACATTCTATGGCCATATCCATACGTCTGAACTCATCCCCAGCCAGGCCTCCCTCTGAATTGCCCTGGGCAGCATCATCCGGTAGATCCCCACCCTGGCCCATATTACCGCTCTGCTGGGCCGCCTCTTGCTCTACCCGGGGTTCTATGACCGTTTCCAGGAACTCTCTCTGGCCCATAACCTGGATATAGAACTGGTCAAGATTATCATACTCCATCGAAACCCTTACCTCTGACCCGGCCGGGAGACTGGTGAAATAGCTGGCAGAATATGTAACAGTGCTATCTCCCAATGGTTCCAGACCCAGATAGTCCATGGAATAGCGCTGATTACCCGTCAGACCTGTTCCCAGAACCACCAGGCCGTTGTCTATGGTATATTTAGAAATAGACGTGTTATCAAGCCTCAGAGAGGGCTTTATTGATACCAGGGAACTGCTATCAGGAGATATCGAAAAATTCTTCACAGGAACGATATTAGAAGACGTCCAGTCGGATATGTATGTCCCAACCGTCATATCCATTACGGACGTTAAAGCCGACGCCAGAGCTCCTACTGTAGGATAAGTGCTGTACCGGAAGATATTTGTGGATCCATCCGTGCCTATAACAGAAAATCTGGAGGTATCCGACGTAGCTGTAACAACACCTGATCCATAGCTCAGAACCATGACCGGGGCATTGCTGTCCAATATATACCTGGAAGCGGATATCTCCGTGTCCCCCTCATAATAGATAGGAACATCCGACTGGTAGATTGAGGACAGCACAGAGGCTGTCGTATAATCCGTAGGAAATGCTGAACCTATAGTGACAACAGAAGAATCGACATGACTCACATAATAATAGTCATTACTGATACGCAGGGCTGATCCCCTACGGACGGATACCGGTCCATTAAACGTGACCGTGGATAATCCTGATTCTATATTCTGGGCTGTAAGACCTGAGGGAACAAAGACCACTGAGCTATCGGTCACATAGACATCCGGATTAGCTATATCAACGGGACTCGAGTTATCAAACGCTACTATGGTATCTTCCCCATCAAACGTAGCATTGTTAACTCTAAACAGATATTGGTTGGGGGCATCCGAAGGGGTCAGGCGAGCCATTAAACCGGGGCTGAAGGATGAAGCAGCATTCCTACCAACCACATAAAGCTTATTGGTACCACCAGTCATAGTCAAGCCCGACGTGGTTACGGGTGCATATTCCACCCCATCCTGCTCAAATTTATAATCAATAACAACGATATCGGTTGATTCCAGACCAATGGCTGTATTCGTGGATGTGAGGGCCAGTTGAACCCCCGGCACCAGGACCATACCGGTAAGATCATATTCTTCGTTCCGGGTCTCGTTATAGATACGTTTAATTTCTATCTTTGTTAGATCAAGAAGGGTATTCTGCAACTGGAACGTATATAGAGAAGCACTGGTTATGATCAGCCTGGAGTCATATACCGTGCAGTACCTTTTGCCACTTTCATAGCTGACCCCGTTGACCATTTTTGAAAGGGGAGTATAGCTGATGACAAATGTCGAAGCATTCGTAAACGGACTCGGAAACACTATACGACCGGTCTGATAGCTTACCCGGAAATCCTGGCCCTCGATCAGGGAATTACCCGCCTGGAGCAGGATAACCGAATTATTACTAATAGGATAATAGCTGGTTCTGAAATACGTGTCTCCCGCGTTCACCCTCACTTCCTGATCCATCTGTGCGGCAGAATCAACCAAATACTCTACTATGTACTCATCACCCGGACCGGGGTGGTCCTTGTTGATTGGTTTCAGTCTACCTGTTTCAAGGGTGAATTTGACATCATCCGCATTATTCGGAGGAAAGGATAATGCCTGTTTCTTACCGTGCAGGGTGACCGATAGGCCATAATCAATGAAATTTGAGTACCTGGTACCCACATATTTCACCAGCTGTTCAGCTGTCTGATGGCCGGCCTTCTCAACCAACCCCAGATCAGAATCGAAGACATAGTCGATATTCCTGATCTGGGTGGTGTCATTAACGACGATTGTTTCCGAACCTGATAAGACATTCCCCACCACATTACCACTGGAATCGGTGAACTTTATGATCCCCTGATAGGTATTGGCAGGGTTCAGAACAACATTTCCTGTACCCTGAAGGAACATAAGGTTGGCCACCCTACGCTCATTCACCGATGGTGGGGGCAAATAAATAGGACTCTGCCAGTAGTTAATTACATAATCCTTGTTCCCATTTGGGAACATATCCTTGAGCTGGGTGTTAATATAAAGACGAAAATTCTCTTCCGGTCTGGGCACGGTCGGCAGCGGGAACTGGGGCATTATATTAATAGTGCTCTTGGCCAGGAGCTTATCAATAGTGACCGCGGAATCCACCAGGTCTGGAACAGTCGGAGACAGGGATTGTGTGAATTTTATATTAATTCCATCATCCAGCGGTTTATAAACTGATGAGGATGCTGGTATGCCGCTTCCTGTCGTGGTATCATATTTCCAATATCCACCATTCTTTTCGTATATGAAATTGTCCTTCACATAGCGGATTTCCATATTATTGATATTTTTACGTTTGATGATATATCCACCTGAAAAAGAACTCCCCCCATATGCTGTGGATATCTGGATCAACGTAGCATCTGTATCAATAGATTTTATCTGATAATAATAATTTGGAAAATTTGAAGACTTAATCAAATCCCCAGCCCGTACTGAGTTCCAGGCCCCGTCGGTGCCTGTACCAGAGATCGCATCGAGCCCACTGATAAAAGATGCCGTACCTTTAGATACTGTATTATAGGACGTATCAGATTCTATCAAATAATCACGGGCACCAAGAGAGGTTCTAAAGCTATATGTTCCCGTACCGGTTTCCAGGCTGGTCTTATCCAGGGACACGGAATCAGAACTCAATACCGATACTATTTTATAAGTGGAATCGGTATACAGATAGTCTTTATTGTTGAAAACTGAAGCATTGAGACCCGTATAAGGTGCATCAAACGCAATACCGGTTACAACACTGCTATCGGCAGTAAATGCTGCAGAACCTGTAAAAATAGTGCTGGACGGTATATAGGATCCATTATCAAAAATGGGACCTGTCGTCCGGGAATTCTTTATACCGAATTTGGCACCACGGATCTCGAAATTATCAAGATCCACCGTGGTAAGCTGTTTTATTTCTGTTAACGATAAAGTCATGCTATACCAATCTCCCGAACCCGGAGGCAGCCGGCAATGTAACCGGGCCCACCGGGGGTGGCGTGAATGATCCAATACATATAGTCATTATTGTCCCCGATGTCATAACATGATTACAGATACCGAAAGCCATGGCTGATGCTATGTCCATAGTCTTTTCACCTATAATAGACACTGCTCCAAGCTGAGCCATGATAATACCCTGAAGGACAATAGGAATCAGACCATATATGCGAGCGGACCCGGAACCGGGGCCCCCTCCTACTATGGTCCCCTGGGCCACTACAGAGTTCAGGGAATTGACTACGCCGAAGGATACGGCTGTAAATAGTTTAAAAATATCCTTACCCATAATCCCAGAGGCGGCAGCTCTCAGATTCATCAGTCCAGACATGATGACCGGGGACAGTCCCATTATAGATCGGAAGAGCACACGTCTGAACTCCAGTCACGCAGTCC